>OLGD01001659.1_pt1 | contig 31292 bp, 21 predicted proteins | sample 1605311 | NCBI WGS metagenome assembly OLGD01 (sample SAMEA3888917, study PRJEB22519) | human gut metagenome | biome: human gut; feature: human-associated habitat; material: faeces | place: Denmark | collected 2010
TTTCCCCTCTCGAATTTTTGTCTAAAAAGTGTTGCACTTGACTTGACAATCTACCAAGTGCCACTCATCATGATTTCGATCGCTACACGCAGGATCATCCCCACGCGTGTGGGGACAAGAAAAATTTGTTTAACTCATCAGGCACATACCCGGGATCATCCCCACGCGTGTGGGGACAAGTTTGCGAACACCTAATATTTTTGACATAAAATAGGATCATCCCCACGCGTGTGGGGACAAGTATCGCCCACTTTAACGCTCGAAGTATCGTTTAGGATCATCCCCACGCGTGTGGGGACAAGTTGATGAATACTTTTCCATTGTATTCAATACCGGGATCATCCCCACGCATGTGGGGACAAGTCTTTGGTGTAATCCCTGTACTTCTCGTCTACAGGATCATCCCCACGCGTGTAGGGACAAGGGTCTTGCAGAACTTGCTGAGCTTGCAGAGGAAGGATCATCCCCACGCGTGTGGGGACAAGATTACCGCAATTATCCTAGAATGCGTTCAGAGGGGATCATCCCCACGCGTGTGGGGACAAGAAATTTTGAAAAATTTAGGATATGCGACAGCTAGGATCATCCCCACGCGTGTGGGGACAAGTAATTCGACTTTTTGAGAATCCTGCCGAATTAAGGATCATCCCCACGCGTGTGGGGACAAGTAAGGCAGATATAAAAAATATTTAGAATATGGGGGATCATCCCCACGCGTGTGGGGACAAGATATAAAAAAAGTGTTATACAAACAAATGGTGGGGATCATCCCCACGCGTGTGGGGACAAGCTAATTGACTATCACGTTGACGGATATACTGTAGGATCATCCCCACGCGTGTGGGGACAAGTGTCAGAAAAAGTTAAATTAATTTCAAGCAATAGGATCATCCCCACGCGTGTGGGGACAAGTTAGCTCAACTATCAGCGTGTTTGCATTTATCAGGATCATCCCCACGCGTGTGGGGACAAGAATAGAAAATATTTTGGCTGGAATAACCAAATGGGATCATCCCCACGCGTGTGGGGACAAGTTGTCACCCACATTTATTGTCTGCTCCGAAAAGGGATCATCCCCACGCGTGTGGGGACAAGTCCTATTATATCTGATATTTTTTCTAATGTTAGGGATCATCCCCACGCGTGTGGGGACAAGATGTTTGCATAAGCGTAGTAGTACTGTTAGATAGGATCATCCCCACGCGTGTGGGGACAAGTTCTGACAATTCCATTTTCGCAACTGGCAATGAGGATCATCCCCACGCGTGTGGGGACAAGCGTTAAGACCGCCCACCTTGTCACCGACATTTAGGATCATCCCCACGCGTGTGGGGACAAGCTTCATACGCACGCTTTGCGTTTTTTCTTTTTGGGATCATCCCCACGCGTGTGGGGACAAGTCTTTCTCGTCATAGCTGCTACATGATTATCAAGGATCATCCCCACGCGTGTGGGGACAAGTCAGAGCAGTACACGCTTATCGGGGGAGCAGGAGGATCATCCCCACGCGTGTGGGGACAAGTTTCTTATTTTTTGGGGTGTATTTTAAATGTCGGGATCATCCCCACGCGTGTGGGGACAAGAACTCTCTCGAACTTATCGAGAGGGCTTTTTTAGGATCATCCCCACGCGTGTGGGGACAAGTTATCAAAGCTACTATAAGCATCCTTTGAACGGGGATCATCCCCACGCGTGTGGGGACAAGTCTAATTCCGGATAAGCAAAATTTAGTTGATGAGGATCATCCCCACGCGTGTGGGGACAAGTCTGTGCCTTAACACTTAACTTTATACAGCCTAGGATCATCCCCACGCGTGTGGGGACAAGCAAATGATAATCTTATGTCGTGTGACTATCGTGGGATCATCCCCACGCGTGTGGGGACAAGCCTTTCATCGCTTACGCCAGTGCGACAATCATAGGATCATCCCCACGCGTGTGGGGACAAGTTTGACCTAATCGGCATTGACGACACTGTATCGGGATCATCCCCACGCGTGTGGGGACAAGGCGCTTTCGCATAATTCTCCGACCGCATTAAAAGGATCATCCCCACGCGTGTGGGGACAAGTTTCCCTTGCAAGGGCAATCCCTGCTTTTTTCGGGATCATCCCCACGCGTGTGGGGACAAGGAGGGTTGCGACCCTCGATGTTTCCCTTTTCGGGGATCATCCCCACGCGTGTGGGGACAAGCATCAGTGCCTTAAATCCGATTGCTTTTATAGGGGATCATCCCCACGCGTGTGGGGACAAGCGTGTCAGTATTTTTCTTTTTCATCAGACACCCGGATCATCCCCACGCGTGTGGGGACAAGTCGTAGGGTTCAAGCCTTTGTAATAGCCGTGTGGGATCATCCCCACGCGTGTGGGGACAAGTTCCTATCTTTATTTGTTCGGGGTCAGGGAGCGGGATCATCCCCACGCGTGTGGGGACAAGCGTCTGTTGGTGCGTTCAGATTTCCTATCTTTAGGATCATCCCCATGCGTGTGGGGACAAGTTTATAATATTACAGCTAAAGAAAATCATGTTAGGATCATCCCCACGCGTGTGGGGACAAGTCGTAGGGTTCAAGCCTTTGTAATAGCCGTGTGGGATCATCCCCACGCGTGTGGGGACAAGTTCCTATCTTTATTTGTTCGGGGTCAGGGAGCGGGATCATCCCCACGCGTGTGGGGACAAGCGTCTGTTGGTGCGTTCAGATTTCCTATCTTTAGGATCATCCCCATGCGTGTGGGGACAAGTTTATAATATTACAGCTAAAGAAAATCATGTTAGGATCATCCCCACGCGTGTGGGGACAAGACGGATTTTTACAAAATTACCACAAGTGGTGGAGGATCATCCCCACGCGTGTGGGGACAAGGTGGTACACCGCAAAGCGAAGAGCGGCAGAGAGGGATCATCCCCACGCATGTGGGGACAAGGCCTACGATAAATGGCTGACTTTGCGGAATGGAGGATCATCCCCACGCGTGTGGGGACAAGAGCGAAACGGCGATAAGTGCGATAAAAAGCAGAGGATCATCCCCACGCGTGTGGGGACAAGCCTTTCATCGCTTACGCAAGTGCAACAATCATAGGATCATCCCCACGCGTGTGGGGACAAGTCACGGAAGGCTGACTGCTCGTTCTGCCGCTGTAGGATCATCCCCACGCGTGTGGGGACAAGTTATTCCCTCGTATGTTTCGCCGTTCGGCGTTGGGATCATCCCCACGCGTGTGGGGACAAGTTGCAAGTCAAGGGCAGTATGGTACAAGCGATAGGATCATCCCCACGCGTGTGGGGACAAGCTTGGGTTTCCAATAGCATGTTGCATTGCTATGGGATCATCCCCACGCGTGTGGGGACAAGGACATCGCCATTTCATAAAGTCGGAATGTATAAGGATCATCCCCACGCGTGTGGGGACAAGAGCTTAGGTAGCTCTAACGAATATCGTTATGAGGGATCATCCCCACGCGTGTGGGGACAAGCTGTAAAGCAAACTGCGGAAAATCTGCTCCACGGGATCATCCCCACGCGTGTGGGGACAAGCACCGCAGTTTTTGATGTTGATATTGCTCACAAGGATCATCCCCACGCGTGTGGGGACAAGTGTCATAGTCGCCGTGAGCGGCGTAATCGTCAAGGATCATCCCCACGCATGTGGGGACAAGTATTATTACTATGCCTGATATAGCTTTGTGCAGGGATCATCCCCACGCGTGTGGGGACAAGCTTTTATAGCCGTATCAGGTACACCCAGTGAAGGGATCATCCCCACGCGTGTGGGGACAAGTTTACTGCCATGGAGCAGGACGAATTTTTAACGAGGATCATCCCCACGCGTGTGGGGACAAGGCGGAACACCTCGACAAATCCAAACATCAGAGTGGATCATCCCCACGCGTGTGGGGACAAGTTTATCATGCGTTCACGCTTTGTTGTGTCTGAGGGATCATCCCCACGCGTGTGGGGACAAGTAAGCCTGTTGGCATAGTTGTGCATAGCACGGGGGATCATCCCCACGCGTGTGGGGACAAGCCGCTCCTTTTTTGCGATGTGTTCCCTCTTCAAGGATCATCCCCACGCGTGTGGGGACAAGGCCATTAGACAGCAAATGCGATATGTATGAGTAGGATCATCCCCACGCGTGTGGGGACAAGGGATTTGCGAAGTAGGTGAAATGCTTGCTATGGGGATCATCCCCACGCGTGTGGGGACAAGCAGTATCTACATATACTACCGAAGACGACAGCAGGATCATCCCCACGCGTGTGGGGACAAGAAATTTTGAAAAATTTAGGATATGCAACAGCCAGGATCATCCCCACGCGTGTGGGGACAAGGGTAACAAAAGTAAGGATTACGTTATTGGCGTAGGATCATCCCCACGCGTGTGGGGACAAGCTTCTGTCAGTGTTGCGTGTACGGGCTGGTCAAGGATCATCCCCACGCGTGTGGGGACAAGTTTTACGATTATGCCGACACCCGAAGTCTATGAGGATCATCCCCACGCGTGTGGGGACAAGTCGTTTCGGCAAAGTTTAACGCAAAGCGTAACGGGATCATCCCCACGCGTGTGGGGACAAGACATATAAAGGCGAGAACAATACCGGTACAGAAGGATCATCCCCACGCGTGTGGGGACAAGGCAAGCCCCGATAGTGGACTTGTTTTCAGCGAGGGATCATCCCCACGCGTGTGGGGACAAGTTGAGTACACGGGAGAGCGGCATGCTGGGGGAGGGATCATCCCCACGCGTGTGGGGACAAGTATTTACTCTGATGGGTACTTGCTTCACTCAGAGGATCATCCCCACGCGTGTGGGGACAAGCATTTATGTTCATATTGTACTCCTTGTTACCAGGGATCATCCCCACGCGTGTGGGGACAAGGTAATAGACATTTATCGTTTTACCGATAAGCGAGGATCATCCCCACGCGTGTGGGGACAAGTTGAAGGAGTATACTCCTGTGTTCGGTTGTTCGGGATCATCCCCACGCGTGTGGGGACAAGAATATAAAATTTACTTTTATAAAAAAACTCCTAGGATCATCCCCACGCGTGTGGGGACAAGCAAATCCTACAAATCTTAAGGATATTGCGGATAGGATCATCCCCACGCGTGTGGGGACAAGTGCGCCTTCGCATAATTCCCCGACCGCATTAAAAGGATCATCCCCACGCGTGTGGGGACAAGCGCTACCGCCGTTAGTATCGGTAAGGTTATCAGGGATCATCCCCACGCGTGTGGGGACAAGCACTTATCCGTTTTGCTATCTTAAGGTGCATAAGGATCATCCCCACGCGTGTGGGGACAAGATATCTGCATAAACATGTCTGATAACGCATTTAGGATCATCCCCACGCGTGTGGGGACAAGTTAAGATAGCAAAACGGATAAGTGTACAGTTTGGGATCATCCCCACGCGTGTGGGGACAAGCCCCCGAGCCGACAATCTCAAGCGGTCAAGAGAGGATCATCCCCACGCGTGTGGGGACAAGATAGTCGGTGTACCTGCAACAAAAAGTGCGTTGGGATCATCCCCACGCGTGTGGGGACAAGTTGCTTACTGTGCCTGTGTTGCTGACAGTGTTGGGATCATCCCCACGCGTGTGGGGACAAGCTGTATAAAGCATCTGCGGAGATAATCAACCCGGGATCATCCCCACGCGTGTGGGGACAAGCTTGCCCAAGTCAGCCCCGACGGTGCAAAGTTTGGGATCATCCCCACGCGTGTGGGGACAAGACTATGCGTGACATTTGTCCTGCAAGCAGTCGAGGATCATCCCCACGCGTGTGGGGACAAGGTTCTGTTTTGCCCTGTATCCAGTTCTTAGATGGGATCATCCCCACGCGTGTGGGGACAAGGGGGCATACAAGCTTTCGCATTGACTGTTTTGGGGATCATCCCCACGCGTGTGGGGACAAGACGTCCAGAGCGGGCATATACCACAACACGAAAGGATCATCCCCACGCATGTGGGGACAAGAACAATATCAACGTTAATGCACGAAATGGCACAGGATCATCCCCACGCGTGTGGGGACAAGAGTATCCGCTTGCCATACCGCCAAGCGTGGAGGGGATCATCCCCACGCGTGTGGGGACAAGCCCCCGAGCCGACAATCTCAAGCGGTCAAGAGAGGATCATCCCCACGCGTGTGGGGACAAGAAGGCAGAGTACGAGATGAGATATAGGGGGTGAGGATCATCCCCACGCGTGTGGGGACAAGGTGTGAAAACTGCGTGAAAACTGCGTGAAATTAGGATCATCCCCACGCGTGTGGGGACAAGAAAAAGCTGTTACCAACGGGTCGCCGTCATCTGGGATCATCCCCATGCGTGTGGGGACAAGCATCTTTTTGGTGACTTTTTTAGGCGTGGTATGGGATCATCCCCACGCGTGTGGGGACAAGAGTGTTGTGCAAACAAATGGTGGATATATGCAAGGATCATCCCCACGCGTGTGGGGACAAGCCTTTTCTTTTTTCAATAAATTCTTCCAAAATAGGATCATCCCCACGCGTGTGGGGACAAGTGACCGTTTACACCTGTCATACGCTCAAAGTAAGGATCATCCCCACGCGTGTGGGGACAAGAAATGTGCTTACTGATAAGACAGTAAGCAAACAGGATCATCCCCACGCGTGTGGGGACAAGTGTCATTGTTTTGAGGTGTTACCTCTCGTTTCAGGATCATCCCCACGCGTGTGGGGACAAGACTATATTTGGCATTGTATTAACAACGGCAAACAGGATCATCCCCACGCGTGTGGGGACAAGAAAAAGCTGTTACCAACGGGTCGCCGTCATCTGGGATCATCCCCACGCGTGTGGGGACAAGTTTGTCGTATGTGTCGCCTTGTTCCTCTATCCAGGATCATCCCCACGCGTGTGGGGACAAGAACGGAAATAACGGTAATGCTAACCGAGCTTGAGGATCATCCCCACGCGTGTGGGGACAAGAAAAACAAATGGAAAAGGTATTTTTTGAGCATAGGATCATCCCCACGCATGTGGGGACAAGGAGTTGTAATCGGCATAAATGCAAAGGGAGATAGGATCATCCCCACGCGTGTGGGGACAAGACCGCCTAGAACCTTAAAAAATACACTCAAACAGGATCATCCCCACGCGTGTGGGGACAAGTCGGCTTTGTCCCGCAGTCAGATGGCACACTAAGGATCATCCCCACGCGTGTGGGGACAAGAAGCCCGTACAAGCGGAGTTGAGGTTATATCAAGGATCATCCCCACGCGTGTGGGGACAAGTTAAAAAAGGCGTTTGTGTAGTCAGGGAGTTCGGGATCATCCCCACGCGTGTGGGGACAAGTAAAGTACTGGTGCAACAAGATTTTGCCGCTTGGGATCATCCCCACGCGTGTGGGGACAAGTCTCCGACTGTCTGTAACTGACCGTCGGACACAGGATCATCCCCACGCGTGTGGGGACAAGGCGATACAGACTAACGGCACTTTTTACCCTAACGGATCATCCCCACGCGTGTGGGGACAAGTGAAATTTGTACCAGACCGATTTCATTTCTTTAGGATCATCCCCACGCGTGTGGGGACAAGAAAAATCCCTTAATGATGATAACATAACGGTGCGGATCATCCCCACGCGTGTGGGGACAAGCTGCACATACAAAGATTTTACCACTTAAAACGGGGATCATCCCCACGCGTGTGGGGACAAGATGGCTGATATTGTAAATACATTGCTTACTTGGGGATCATCCCCACGCGTGTGGGGACAAGTTAATAACGAGACAAGTCTTATAACATATAGTAGGATCATCCCCACGCGTGTGGGGACAAGCTCAAGGCGCTTGCGTCTTTTTTAAGGACGAGGGGATCATCCCCACGCGTGTGGGGACAAGAAGTAGTCGTCATACTGCTTTGCGACTGTTGCAGGATCATCCCCACGCGTGTGGGGACAAGTCACAGGGTTTAACAAGTCATGCGATGTGACAAGGATCATCCCCACGCGTGTGGGGACAAGGGGGCTTTGCGCTTGACTGGGAGAGCAGTCTGAGGATCATCCCCACGCGTGTGGGGACAAGGATGTGCTTCCCGTGCTTGTGCCGATGCTCGCAGGATCATCCCCACGCGTGTGGGGACAAGTTGCGTCTTTTTTAAGGACGAGGTTATGGGATAGGATCATCCCCACGCGTGTGGGGACAAGGCTCTGCATACGTCGCACTGCCCTCATAGCCCGGGATCATCCCCACGCGTGTGGGGACAAGAAGTAGTCGTCATACTGCTTTGCGACTGTTGCAGGATCATCCCCACGCGTGTGGGGACAAGTCGTTTCAGCAAAGTTTAACGCAAAGCGTAACGGGATCATCCCCACGCGTGTGGGGACAAGTGTCGTTTGTGCTGTCGTTTGTGACTGTACCAGGGATCATCCCCACGCGTGTGGGGACAAGTATGAGAGCGCCCTCGTCGGCAACGAGCACTGGGGATCATCCCCACGCGTGTGGGGACAAGTGCAATATCGCCGGATAACGCTTTAGGCTGTAAGGATCATCCCCACGCGTGTGGGGACAAGGACGGTGACAGAGTAAATCCGTGAGAGGAGGAGGGATCATCCCCACGCGTGTGGGGACAAGCTTGAGCCGTCATACTTCCTACTCAGATTTTTGGGATCATCCCCACGCGTGTGGGGACAAGCACGCTTGGCGGTATGGCAAGCGGATACTTTAAGGATCATCCCCACGCGTGTGGGGACAAGCCGACACTCTTTGCAGCGTCAAACGACAAGGGCGGATCATCCCCACGCGTGTGGGGACAAGAGGTGACCTTGACTATACTATAGAACGAAATCAGGATCATCCCCACGCGTGTGGGGACAAGATTAGCAACAGCGGAAATGTTTAACGGTGGCGAGGATCATCCCCACGCGTGTGGGGACAAGTGACAAGTAACAATGGCATCATGCAGATGACAAGGATCATCCCCACGCGTGTGGGGACAAGTTGACCGTTTACACCTGTCATCATCTCAAAATAGGATCATCCCCACGCGTGTGGGGACAAGTTAACCGTCACACCTGCCACCTTTGTGGTTAAGGGATCATCCCCACGCGTGTGGGGACAAGTCGGCAAGTAATACATCATATGTGCAAGTACGAGGATCATCCCCACGCGTGTGGGGACAAGCAACGGAGATAAAAATAACGGCAACATCAGTCTGGATCATCCCCACGCGTGTGGGGACAAGCTAAGGGCAGGAGGAAAACAAATGGAAAAGGTAGGATCATCCCCACGCGTGTGGGGACAAGGATATTTGCGGTAATCGTTAACTGCTTGATTGAGGATCATCCCCACGCGTGTGGGGACAAGCATAGCGCACCATCTTGTGTTCAGCACGGGCAAGGATCATCCCCACGCGTGTGGGGACAAGTTATACTCACCCGCCAAGGACGCACCTGACAAAGGATCATCCCCACGCGTGTGGGGACAAGTTTTTTGACTTGGCAACTTTTTGTGGTATCTGAGGATCATCCCCACGCGTGTGGGGACAAGTTAAAAACAACTTAGCAAGTGCCCGCTCAGCACCGGATCATCCCCACGCGTGTGGGGACAAGTTGTACGCCGATCGTCGCTGACTCCCTATAAAGGGATCATCCCCACGCGTGTGGGGACAAGGGGGCTTTGCGCTCGACTGGCAAAGCAGTCTGAGGATCATCCCCACGCGTGTGGGGACAAGAGGGTACAGCGGCAGTGCCTGTGTGGTCGTCTGGGATCATCCCCACGCGTGTGGGGACAAGACAATGGTGACCGCTTGCTGTCCAGCGTCGATAGGATCATCCCCACGCGTGTGGGGACAAGTGAGGTAAATATCAGCATATTTTTTCTCGACGAGGATCATCCCCACGCGTGTGGGGACAAGCAGCCATATGCTATAATACAAGTGTCAACAGGAGGATCATCCCCACGCGTGTGGGGACAAGAAAAACAAAAAGTGCCAAGAGAGACTGTACTCGGGATCATCCCCACGCGTGTGGGGACAAGCCAGTCGGGCGGGATATAAAAGCCGTGTTATCGGGATCATCCCCACGCGTGTGGGGACAAGTAACCTCTCATTTTCCTTTTCACGTTTTGAAAAGGATCATCCCCACGCGTGTGGGGACAAGTCGCTATTGCTTTTATCATTCGGTCTGCTGATAGGATCATCCCCACGCGTGTGGGGACAAGTACATCGGGGAATATTCCTTTTTCGGTATTGCAGGATCATCCCCACGCGTGTGGGGACAAGTTTCTGATTATTCTGATATTATTCAATGCCTTAGGATCATCCCCACGCGTGTGGGGACAAGATAGTTATCGGAGCAGAAACGAAAAACGGAGTAGGATCATCCCCACGCGTGTGGGGACAAGTTTTTATTGCGGTTTTCATTCCTTGTATTTCCAGGATCATCCCCACGCGTGTGGGGACAAGAACTTTTTGTTTTTATAAAATTCCGCAACCGAGGGATCATCCCCACGCGTGTGGGGACAAGTTAATCCGATACAGATTGACGCTGATTTTACGGGGATCATCCCCACGCGTGTGGGGACAAGTTTATCAAAAATATGACGGAAATCAGCCTGTTAGGATCATCCCCACGCGTGTGGGGACAAGGACTGCTCAAGGTGCTGTAATAGCAACTCGAAAGGATCATCCCCACGCATGTGGGGACAAGGTTCATATCGCTTTGCCGCATGCCAATGGTGACGGATCATCCCCACGCGTGTGGGGACAAGATATCTGCATAAACATGTCTGATAACTCATTTAGGATCATCCCCACGCGTGTGGGGACAAGTCTGCGAACATCAAATATTTTTGATATAAAATAGGATCATCCCCACGCGTGTGGGGACAAGACAATGCCCAATATAGTATTTGATGTCCAAGTGGGATCATCCCCACGCGTGTGGGGACAAGGAAGCCCTCAGTCCTCAATATCGTAAAAAGCTGGGATCATCCCCACGCGTGTGGGGACAAGTTACTATACACTTTAAGTGTTTTGGTTGTCGTGGGATCATCCCCACGCGTGTGGGGACAAGACTGTCTGTATAGCTTCAACAATTTCTGCCATGGGATCATCCCCACGCGTGTGGGGACAAGGGAGATTTTGGAGATGACAACACCTCCAGGAGAGGATCATCCCCACGCGTGTGGGGACAAGCAACACCTCCAGGAGATTTTGCGGAGGGTATCGGGATCATCCCCACGCGTGTGGGGACAAGTGATACCATATATCAAGACCAAACATTGCGTTGAGGATCATCCCCACGCGTGTGGGGACAAGGTGTCCGTGAGATTATCCGTCCGAGTGTCTTTGGGATCATCCCCACGCGTGTGGGGACAAGCACCTTGCAAGATTTTTTTGATGTGGTAAATAAGGATCATCCCCACGCGTGTGGGGACAAGCTGTACGCATATCTGTGCCTGTTGCGGTTGTTGGGATCATCCCCACGCGTGTGGGGACAAGAGTCTGTAAGTGTAGTTGTTCCAAGACGCTTTAGGATCATCCCCACGCGTGTGGGGACAAGATTTCTTTGATGTGTCTTTTAATGCAAGTTATAGGATCATCCCCACGCGTGTGGGGACAAGTGTTGTTGCTTGCGCTGGATGTTGTTGTTGACGGGATCATCCCCACGCGTGTGGGGACAAGTTTTTGGCATTTTTGCCCAGTGTCCACGGCTCAGGATCATCCCCACGCGTGTGGGGACAAGTACCTATCCTTTTTGCTATCTTAAGGTGCACAAGGATCATCCCCACGCGTGTGGGGACAAGCAGAGGACGAAGAAAAAACAGAAGAAATCACAAGGATCATCCCCACGCGTGTGGGGACAAGCTGTACGCATATCTGTGCCTGTTGCGGTTGTTGGGATCATCCCCACGCGTGTGGGGACAAGGGATACAGGCTGTTAACATCTGCGGTAAGCCCGGGATCATCCCCACGCGTGTGGGGACAAGGATAGCTGGTATCTCAAACGGACGCATTAAGCCGGGATCATCCCCACGCGTGTGGGGACAAGGGGGCTTTGCGCTTGACTGGGAGAGCAGTCTGAGGATCATCCCCACGCGTGTGGGGACAAGACTAAAGAAATCAAGGAAAATAGCGGTTTTGCAAAATCAACCGCTTAGATTTCCTTTAACTTTTCATAGATCCTTTGTGTAAGCAGACAATCGTCAAGCGCCCTATGAATCCTATCTTTATTATAATGCAAATCAAGATAATCCGCAATAGCTGATAATGAATATGAATTAATATCAAGTAGTTTTCTTGATATTTTAACTGTATCAATAATTTTTGACGGAACAAAATCAATTTTGTTTTCAGCACACGCAGATTTAATAAAATTCAGGTCAAAACCGATATTATGCCCAACCAGAGGTTTTCCGTTGCATCGCATTGCAAACTCACTAAGTGCTTTGCTTTTGTCCGTTCCTTCACTTGCCAGTAATTCCTCCGTTATACCTGTAAGCCTGATAATCGCCTCCGGTATTTTTTTATCTGTTTTGACAAGCACAGAATATGTTTCCGCTACTGATCCGTTTTCAACCGTCACTGCGCCGAGTTCTATTATTTCATCATCGGGATTAAGTCCCGTTGTTTCAATATCGATTACCGTATATGTATCCGATACACCGGATGATTTCTGTTTTTTCTCCGATAAACGATTTATGTGATTTGTCATAGCCTTAGGACGAATAACGTTTTCATCGTCACTTTTTGTCACACGTCTTTTTATAAGCTTTATGCCGTCATAATCTACCGGCTCCCATTGCGTATTGTGAATACGGAATTCCAGTTTCTGCTCGTTATTTGAGCTGTATGACATTGAAGCATGACCGTTTCCAATGTTTGAGCACACTCTATCCCATACGTTATCACGAACTCTTGCGTTCAGATTTCCGACATACACGCCTGTGTCTATTTCCTGCATCCACCTGGAAAGATCTCCGCGCAGTTTAGGCGGACAACAACTCAGTGTAATTACTACCATCATATCGTCACCTGTATTGTTTACCGTAATCGAGAGGTTCGTTTTTATCATTCCACAGATACATGGCTTTTTCGTCATCCGGATTTTCTTCAGGCATCAGCAGATATTTAATATCGTGTACCATTCGCTCAAGCATATGAGCTTTCACCATTTCGTCACGGACCCTATGCCGTACAAATCTTGATATATCATCATTTACCGATGCAGCCGCTTCAAAAGATATCGGTATCGTGACTTCAGCTTTATAAAGATCGGCTATATCGTATACGAACGAACATTCGTGACCAATATGTACAAACCCCAGTGCAGGCGAACACCCCATAGAACATATAACAGCGTGAGCAAGCCCGTAAAGGCAGGCGTGAGCCGCCGACAGAGCCTGATTGACCGGATCGGACGACTGGAAATCTTCGTGATTGTATACACGACCGTTCCATTCGACATTCCATTTTTCAGACTGCTGTCTGTACACTTTTCTTATACGACTGCCCTCACGGCCTCTCAGCTGTTGCAGAGTAAGCCCCGAAACATCCTCATCGGGAAAACGCATCATATACATCTTTCTGACAACATCAAGATGCTTGCGCTGGTTTGTGACCATTTCCGCTTGTTTTACAATAAGCCTCGAACTGTGCGTCAGCGGTCTGCCGCCGGCATAATATCTGACACCCTGCTCACCAACCCAGCATATGCTTATTCCGCTGTCGCCGATAAGTTCCATAGCCCTGTGTGAAACATCAGTTCCGGGACCTAACATAAGTACAGAGATTGTACCGGATGGTATATGCGTAACGCCGTTCTCATCAATAACGGTGATTGCACTGTCTTTTCTGTTTATTTTACAATGTTCCAGATACAGAAATGTAATTCTGTCGGCAATCTGCGGCAGTTCTACGATATCGGGTTTTATCATTCCGGGTATTTCAGCCATTTGTATTATTTCCCGGACGCATTACGGTCATAAGTCCCATACCGTACGCTTTTCCTCTGCCTAATCCGTTTAAGAGCATATTTTTGAACAGTTCTTCATCCGTCACTTCAAGCAGTCCTTCAAACGTCACCGACAGAAGAGTTACTACTCTGTTGTCCTTTTTGAAAAATCTGCACCACTTGTTCTGAACCACATCAAATGAATCTTCACTAAGGCAGAACCCGTTCTTCTCTGCTCTGTCAATCAGCCACTGCTTTTGAAAGTCAACAATGGTGACTGCCCTTTTCTTACCCTGTCCCTGTTTTACATTATCCGTTTTCACCGGATTTGCAGTAAGGCGGAACTGCCATATATCACCCTTTTTTATTCTGCCAAGCAGACCGTCATATTCTCTTGTTTCTCCTGCTCTGCCGGTATCACCAAACTGCAATGCTATAACAGATAAGTCAGGCTTCTGATTGCTGAGAATCATCAGATAAAGCTCTCCTCCAAGGCTGTCGATGCGCCAGAGCTTTCTTGAACGGTCATCCGTAAGTGCCGCTTCTACAGCTCCGTGCAGAACACTGCGTGAATTGACCGCCTTCAATGTATTGCGGTTTGACAGATCCAGATAAACTCTTGATAAGTACATTGTTTCACCTCAATTCAGCCATAGGGTCGTGCTCTGCAGAAACCATATCCGCCGTGCTGTCCGGCTTATCGATTTCCACATAGCAGTCTTTTATTTTTCGCAGCCCGAAACGTCTGAATGTCGGATCAAACGAAACAGGAACATCCTTGATTATTGCAGGACCGTCTTCGCTTTCTGCGATAATTCTGAGCCTTGTGTCGGCGTTTTTTCTCTGCTGTTTGTCAAGCAACGGACTTTCCGATTTAAGCACATCAAGAAGATCTCCGTCACGCAATCCCCATACAAGCGGAGGTGTAGGCGGGCATGAGCGCCTGCCTAAAAATAGCGGAAACGCCGGATGCTTCAGAGCGTCTTCGATTTTTTCTATCAGCCCTGCATCTTCATGTTCGAGTCCTACAAGGAAAGTCGCATCGGAAAGGTAAAAACGGTGCGTGATATACTTTTTTGTCTTTTCACCGTTGGCAGTGTGATAATCCCTTATCTGCCGACCTTCGTTCTCTACTCTGATACCGATCTTAAGCTCATTCAGATCGTCAAGAGGTTCCGTCCTCTCTCTTCCCATAGCCGATGCCACAAGTCCGATTACACCGCTCTTGGTCGGATATCCGAGCGTGCGGCGTGTATCAAATTTCGACTCAACGCCCCATGACTGCAACGGAGCGGCAAGTCTGAGCAGCAGTACAGGCATTATACCACCTCATCTTTTATGTAGCTATACAGCTTTTCGAGCAGCTCGTCAAGATTTACCCTTTCGGCATCGGATATAGCGTCCGCACCTATCATAAAGCTCTTTACAGGCTTTCCGCTGAAGTTGTCATATACCTTGCCTGCATACTCCTGTAATTTCTTCACGGACTCTTCAACATAGCCGTTATTGCTGATAACCGGCTTTTCAAATGCACCTACAAGGTTTACGGGCTGATCTTTTCTGATCGTCACATAAACCATATCGGGATATGTTCTGTTTGCGTATGAGTTCTGCTTACCGGTAGGCATAGAGCAGATAAATGCTTCGGCAAATCCCTTTATAACTTCTGCTACAGAAACACCTATTGATTTCTTAAGCTGTGCAACATTCACAGTCGCATATCTATAAAGCGTTGAAGAATTGAACTCTGTTGTTCCGAGATGTCCCGCACCCGCACTGTCCTCAGGCGAGCAATCGTCTACTGCCGTAAAGTAATCATACTCATTCTGTACGGCATGAGTTGAAATGCTGTGAGCAACCTGCGATGCCGCGTCAACATTCAGGTCAGCGTCGTCTGCTACCATTCTTCCGAATAAAGCAATATCAACAGAAGGCGTTTCTTTAAGCGCCTGCTTATAGAGCTTGGCGTCTTTTTCACCGCTTATAACAAGTTGTGCAAGATTATTAGCCTGTACAGCACTTATAAAGAACAGTGCTCCTGTTTTATTATCCTTCTTTTCGTTTATTTTCACACCTGCCGAGTTCATCGCCTTTATAGCTTCCTTAACGGCTGTTTCATCGTCAAAACTGCTGTCAAGCTTTTTGATTTCATTTGCAATAAGATCAACAGCGTGCATTGTTCTGTAGCCGAGTTCTTCACTTGTAAAAAGTTCATTGAACATAAGACGCATTGCGTGCTTCCACGACTGGCTTGACACTCTCGCTCTGTTTGCACCGCCGTAAAAAGCTGTTTTAGGTCTGCCGGTATCATCACGGTTTACGCATGAAGGCGGAACTGTCTGTACTACATGGAAATCAACATATAATCTTTCGTTACTCATTTTCTTTACTCTCCTTTTGAATTATCTTTTTCGGTCTTATACTTTTCGGAATAGAAATCTCTTCCCCACGACAGTTTTATATCTGCCGCCTGCTCAGGATAATTGAACCTGTAGAGTTCTTCGGCAAGCTTCGCATAATCAAGCGGTATACTCTTGCCTTTGAGCAGTTGAACTATGCTTTTGAGCTGGTAAGCAAGCTCTTCCTTTGTCGTTGATGTTACAACAAGGTTAAGTCTGTTTACAACACGTTCTTCATCATCACTGCTGTTTGCAATGTGATAAGCCGCTCTTCCCAGAGTATAGCCCTTTTCATACATAAATCTGTCGTTACCCTGCTGATGCAAAGCGCACAACGTCAGAGCCGTATAAACTGCCCATTCTGCATTTGACGCACACTTTGAACCTTTAAGTTCTTCATCGATTCTGTCGAATATCAGCCACCAAAGCGACGGGAGTTCTCCCGGCTTTTTACCGATACCGTGTCGAAGCTCAGCAAGATAGCCCTTGCCTCTTCCTGTGTCTGCAATGCTGTGCAGATACTCGATTTTTGATGCGGTATAACGATAAACCATATCACTCTTACTCATTTGTTATCACCTTCTTTTCTGAAAATTTTATTTATTGTAGCATTGAAAATGTTAAGAGCCTCTACCGTAGTCACAAGGTTTTTATCCTTGCCATCCTTCTCATATCTACCGAAAATCGTATTTGCGCTCATCTGATGAACACAGTCGTTTCCGAATACGATTGCGATTTTCCTTACAGTATCTTCGATTTTACCTGTGTATTCATCAATATCATAACTTGTATCAAGCTGTGACAGCCAATCTCTGAAAGGCTTGTCTATCATACTGTAGAACTGCGTCTTTGCATCTTCTCCGGATAGTTTGTCACCGCTTGCTCCTGCGGATTTCTGCAAATTGATACTGAGTTTATTTACCGCTTTAGCCGCACTTTCACATTTGCCTATCTCGTTTCCTATACGATAGCGCCACGCTTCTCCGACTTTCATCAGCAGATCTGAATGGAACGACAGTTCATCACTGATAGAATCAACAATCTTAAAACACATACTATCGTTGAAATCATGAATTACAGACGCCGTTGTTACATTAAGTAAAAAGCAATTATCCAGATAGCTCCTGTCTATGTACGATTCAATATGAGCTATAACGCCCGGTTTTCTTGCAGTGCTTGAATTTTCATCACCTTCAAGCGCCGCGATACTTCCGAATTCCTGCCAAGCCTTTGTCGAAGGCTTATGAAGCTGAGGTTTATATTTTATGCTGTCGCTTCCTTTTTCTTTATACGACCTCCAGAGCGTCATCTGCTCACCGAAAACTTCAACTTCTTCAAAATAATCTCCGCCTGAAATATAATAACCGTTCACCTTTCCGTTTTCTCTGCAAAGATACACACGTCTTGACATCAATGAAAGCAATGCCGCCTGATTATCGGGAACAGGTATCAGAGTATTGAACTCAGCTTTGTTGTTATCCTTTTCCCACGACGGAGTACTTACATACACGTCATATTCAGAATCGCTTTCTGCGTTGTAATTCAGCATAAGCGTTTCAAACAGGTTGTTTCCTCTGACCGCTATCAGCCCCAATATACTAACCCATGATTTCTTAGGTACTGGTTGTTTTGCCGCTGTATCGTCAAAACAGATTATATGTAACAACCAACGAACCGCTTCCGAATATGAAAGCAGTCTTCCGTCATTGTTCCTGTCAGAGAAAAGCCTGGGCTTATTGGCACTTTCAAAAAGCGAGCCAATCATTTTTGCTATACTTGTAGCCTTACCTTTACCGTTTACCTTGTTAGACTGATAAAACGGATACTCCTCATCAAACAGCCAGAAACGGTCATACCATTTTTCAAAATACTTCTCAAACGGCTTCATCGGAAATTTGCCGCTCCGATAAACCTCGATCCAGTTATCCGTAAGATAATTAATATCGTCCTCGGGATCAACTTCATCACCGTTTTTGTCGTACCTTGAGAATACCGTGTAGATCACCGCAAGCAGAAACCTCAGTACAGCCATATCCTGCGTTTTTGTTTCTCCTGCAAGCTCCGTGTAATCCTGTGCGTGTTCAAAGACCTGCCTTATGCTTATCTCTTTCACCTCGCACCCGTTGTCACGGACACATATCCACGGTTCGTCGATCAGATTGAACTCTCTGTCCATATCAGCTTTCTTCCTCCTTTATTTCTTCAAAACCTCTTTCGGTGCTGTATTTATACGTTCTGCCGAGCATACTTATCTTGTTATTTCCGTCAAGCAAAAGCAATATCTCACCTTTGAGCCACTTTGCATTCCTCCACGCCTGAGGCATAGAGTTTGCCAGTATCTCAATCGTTTTACCAAAATTATAAGACTTGCTGAAAAATGCCGGCAATCTCAGTCTTTGCTTTGCTATCAGCTTTGCCTGTGCATTATCGGGTACAGAAGTAATATCAAACACTGCGTCCCGTGAAAACAGCGAATACTCCGTATCGGATGTTTTCACAAGCACAAGTGCTTCTATGGTTTCCTGCCCGTCACGCACCGCCGCTTCACCGTCTGAATCATTGTTCAGCTCTCGCCTGTTGATCATATCGCTAAGCGTTGAATCACTGCGATTAATTTTTTGTGACGGTATGCAATATTTCTTGGCTCTTTGCTTTTTCTCTTTTTGTTCATCACTATATTTTCTATACTCTGCGGTCTGTTGTTCATCATTGTCGGGTTCGGAATAAACAGCGCCGACAAGCTCAGGAATACATCCCGGTATAACAAGTTTATCCGGCAGATATTTTTCAGTTTGCTTCAGTATCCAACCGGAGTAAACACTCTTGCTGAAATCTTCCGGGATCAACACGCACAGCTCCGGTTCGGATAATTTATCCGGACGTGTGCGGTTATGTCTGTGCAGTCTGCCTGAACGCTGTAACAACAGATCCATAGGGCAAAGTTCGGTTATCATATAGTCAAAGTCTATATCAAGCGACTGTTCAAGCACCTGTGTACCGACTACTATCAGCTTGTCCCTCTTCTCACAGGTCGACTTCTTACCGACAAGTTCTGTTAGCTCACGCTCAATTACCGCTCTGTCAGTCGATATAAGTCTGCTATGGAAACATATAACACGATAATCAGGCATATTCGCCGCTATTGTGTCGGCAAGTTCCTGGGAATAAGCAACGCTATTCACAATAACAGCCGCACAACCGCCGTCCGACAGTTTATCTTCAAGCAGGTTTACAATATCGTTGCTGTCATTTTCTTCTCTTCTGATTACTGTGATAGGCTTATCGGGGATATCAACAGGTATATCCTTCTGCTTTACCTCCGCACCGTCGCTCCAAGTCAGCACAGGATATGCCATACTGCTGTTGTCAAAACTGTTCTTACTGCCGGTATACCATTTTATCAGTTCCGCTCTCTTATCCGGCGGCAATGTTGCAGAAAGAATTATCACAGGCACATTATACGCCGCCATCCAGCGCAATGAATTTTCCAGATAAACGTACATATATCGGTCATAAGCATGGCACTCATCTATAATAACAGTCTTACCTGCAAGTCCCAGGTGCCTTAGCATAACGTGTTTCTGCTTTAACGATGCCATAAGAAACTGGTCAACTGTAGCAACAACAAATTCGGACAACAGCGCCTGTTTTCTTCCTTCAAACCAGGTATGAACCATTATATTGTCATTATCGTCATCGGAAATGTCGGATGCTCTTCCGTGGAACATCTCACAGTATTCGTCATTCATATCCGTCATACCGTGTGCAAGTCTGAGCGAATGTATATCATCAGTACCACTCGCCCAGGAATGAATACGATCAAATATTCCGTTAGCGGTTGCCTGCGTCGGCAGTCCGAAAAACATTCCGCCATAGCCGAAACGTGATGCAAGTATCTCCGTTGCCGCAAGTGCCGCCTCAGTTTTACCTATTCCCATAGGTGCCTCAAGTATGTATATACCGGGCTTATTGCAAAGGCTTACAACATTCATAAATTCACGCTGTACGCAGTTCGGTTTGAAGCCGAAACGCTCTTCAAAAAAGCTGTCGCTATCAGCGATAAAATCGGCATACCAGCTGTCCGTAAGCGAAAGCTTGTTCCACGCTCTTCTGACACGCTCCTCACACTGCTCATCGGTGAGTTTTTCTTCGATGTCTATGTAAGGAAAATAATCGGTGTTGCTCGCTATCCAGTCACTCATTACGAGCAGTCCGGTAATCAGCATCTGCGCCGCAACATCGGGATTCGGCAGATTTTTGACATCTTCAAATCCGGTTACGCTGAGAGCGTATTCCATCCATTCCGCTCTTATCTGTGTCCATTCGTTTACGTTAACCTTGCCGTGTCCGTAATAGTTAGCCTCAAATGAACATTGCCCCCTATCCGCCGAACAATCGCCGTGATGTGCGCCAACAATGACTGCGGTTGGCGGTGCAACCTCAAATTCTTTTTTCAGAATATACTGTCCCGCTATGTTATGCGGTGACTCTGATATCTGTGTCAGACCTGAAAGGTCGATACCCGCGTCAAACAGTCTGTCATCCAGACCCTGAATATTATCTTTAAGCTTTCGTTGAAACGCCGGAGTTAATTTTCCTATATCATGCACCAGTGCAATGAACTTACAATAGTTGCACACAATTTCTTCTGCGTTCTCCGAACTCTCAATGCCAATCGCAGCACACAAGCGCCTTCTGACATTCTGAGCGATCCATTTATTGAAAAGTCGCTTTATTATCCCGGCCGTATCACTTGCGTGAACATTGAAAGGCAACCATTTTGTGTTGTCTTCAAAGCTGCTTTTTGCAGCTAACAGTTCTGATGTTTTCATTTCATATTCTCCAAATATGTTTCATTAATTGACATTATACTACTATTTTTATGCTAAGTCAATATAATTGAATACATTTTATTATACAGTATGTCTAATTATGTCGAATTAATTGAAAGTAATGATATGTACGGTTTGCCTTGTATGTGCAAGCCTTAGTACCGCTTATCTTGCTTGTTGTACTGAAAGTGTAGTCATATCCGCTCTTTGTTACTGTGACACCGGGAATGTTGAATGCACTTGCCGGCATATTGCTCTTGTTATTGTCCGGCAGTGTAATACTGTACTTCTTCGTTGAAGAATTATATTCCATTGTGTGAGTAGGAGCTTTAGCCTTATTAGTCACAGTGAAGCTCGGAACAATTGAATATGCCTTCATCTTGTTTAAGATGTACTCATAGCACTTTTCAGCGGGTCGTCCTTTCAACTGGTCGTAATATGCTGTTTTAGGTGTATTAGGAATTTTTGAATTAACAGCCAGGTCGCTTTTACCATATCCTGTACGCAGTCCCTGTTGAATTTCCCATGATATAATTTGTGTTGCAAATGAGAAATCATCAAGATTTGTGTTAGCAACCGGCGATTTGGTGACGGAGCTGTTAAAACCACAAAGTAAATCAAATTTCAATCTGACACTTACATTATCCGGTAAGTTTTGCATATATTTATCGCTGGTATCTTTACCAACATAGGAACTACCTGTGCTGTATGATACACCGGCTTCGATACAGATTGCCTGCTGTGTTACGCCGTTCTTACTAATGCCTAACTTAGCGTGTGTTGAGGCATAGCGAGTGGCTACACCTACACTACCGTCTGACTTATAGTAGATATAGTCGTAATTGTACTTATCGGCGTAAGGCTTACCGTCAGAGCCGATGTAGTTTCCAAGCATAGCCGCATAAACATTGTCACCGACACCCCAATCTGACGCAAGCGTCTGAATGGGCAGAGCGACTAATGTCATAACTGCCGCAAGGAAAAGTCCGGTCAGCTTTTTGAATTTGTTTTTAAACATAACCTTTGTCCTTTCTTGTTTGATTTTTTGAAAAAATATATATAAAAAAGCAGTCCTACGGGTACGGGCTGCTTTGAATTTTTATGTTCAATTTACTGTCAGAAAAAAGAAAAGAGCCTTGAATTTATACTTTCAAAGCTCTCGAATATTAAATTATAAATCTACCTAAAAATCAGATTTTACCTAAGAAAGAATATGGCATAACCCTCAATGCTGTTACCGTTTTCATCTTTCTTTAAATCAGGTATGGTTTCAATGTATACGTTAAAGTAATCGCCTTTTTTCATTTGGCACCATATGAAGTTAGCTTCTGCAATTTCATTTACATTTCTTTTTATGATACTGGGATTCATATCTTTTGAAATTACTGTAGGAGCACTCCACGAACTTTCGTCCTTGATTATATCTTCGGCAAATACAAGACCGTAGTTGTTGATGGCATCGTCTATAATGACTTGTCGGATAGCTTTAAGGTCGAATGGATAACGATATATATCGCTGACCTTACCCTTTTTTACATCTTCTTTCTTAACGTATTCTCCGTTAGACAATTTGTAGCAGTTTTTGCTGTCAAACACTTCTACTACTGTGTATTCAGAACCCTCGCCGAGTACCCAAGAGGTAGCATTTGTGCAGTTAATGTCGCTATAAAATGGAACATCTTTCCTAACGGTAACGACTGTAAAGTTAACTTTTTTACCCTCTGCAGGGTTAGGCGTTTCCGTTTTCTTTGTAGCCGGTGCTGCCGACTGAGTTACCTTGCTGTCGCTCAGATAGTCGCTGTGTATATAAGCACCGGTATCGAGCTTATAGTAGCCTGTATCGGTCTTGGCTGTCACTGTCACCTTGTCGTTCACGCTGTACAGCTTAACTGTGTCGGCGCCGAGTACGGCTTTCTTACGGCTGTAGCAGTCGGTGTTGACGTACTTAGTACCGCTTTCCTTTGTTTCTGTCCATTCGGGAGCGGGCTTTGTAGTAGCGGCAGTTGTTGTCGTTACCGGCTTTGGCTTTGCCGTTGTTATCGCTTTTGTGGTGGTAGTGGTAGTTTCAGCCTTTTTTGTTTCCTGTGGCTTTGTGGTGGTCACTGCTGTGATAGCTGTGGTCTGAGCAGTAGTTGTTTCTGCTTTCGGCTCGTCAATCCTATCCATCACTGTTCCCGTCACTGCCGGAGCGGTAGTTGTCACTGCCGTTTCGGGTGCAGAGGACGTTGTGCTGCTTGCATTGCCTGCCGTGCAAGCACTGGTCAGTATTACGCTGATAAGGGTTATTGTTGCGAGTATGGTGTGGGTACGTTTCATTTTGGTGTCCTCCTTTGTGGGATTTGGTACTATTTCCTCAAGTATATTGTACCATAAAAACTGACAAAAGTCCAGCACTTACCGAAATACACAAAAACCGCCCCGTGAAAAACACAGGGCGGTAAAATATTCATTTAGTATTATCTATCAGTCAGCCAAAAAACTGCTCATAAGTGTATGACCCTCAGCGATATAATCGCCCGTCTTAGCCGCACTCTCCTCGCAGAAGCAATCAACACCGTCAAGCTTCTTTCTGCTGTCATATATCATGAACGGCACAGGAGCATTTGTATGTGTTCTCAGTTCAAGCGGTGTGGGATGGTCGGGGCAGATAAGGATCTTTATATCCTCGTCCTTGAATTCGTCAAGCAGCTTGCCGAGTATCTTTTCGTCAATAAGGCTTATTGCCTTTACCTTATTGTCAACCTCATTACGATGACCGCATTCATCGGGAGCTTCAACATGGATATATACAAAATCCTTGCCGCTCTTCAGTGCGTCAACAGCCGCCTGAGCCTTACCGTCAAAGTTTGTATCTATGTAGCCTGTTGCACCGTCAACCTTGATAACGTCCATTCCTGTGAACTTGCCGATACCTCTGAGCAGATCGACCGCAGAGATCATAGCGGCGCTCTTTCCGTACTTTTCGGCAAAAGGAGTAAGATCCTTGCGAACACCCTCGCCCCAGAACCATATACTGTTTGCAGGACGAAGACCTCTTTCGATTCTCTTTAAGTTTACGGGATGATCCTTCAGCAGATCATAACTCTTCTTCATCATCTCAATAAGCACCTTGCCGTTTTCGTTCACACCAAGATGCGTCTTTATCGGCTTGCCTGTTATATCGTGGGGAGGAGTCAGCGTGCCTATATCGGTCGTACCGTGATCCCATATCAGACAATGACGGTAGCTTACACCGCTGTAGAATCTGAATTCATCCGTACCGAGCTTTTCGTCAATGAACTTTATAAGCTCTGCGGCTTCTTCTGTAGATATATCGTCGGCACAGTAGTCGAGTATTGTCTTATCCTCGTAAACCGGCTCGTCCGACAGCGTTACAAGATTCGTTCTGAAAGAAACGTCCGTAGGCTTCATATCAATGCCTATACTGCCTGCCTCTAAAGGACTTCTTCCCGAATAATATATTGCAGGATCATAACCGAGTACGGAAAGATTCGCAACGTCACTGCCGGGCTTCAGATTGTCCTCGACCGTCTTTACAAGACCTACTCTTGATACCTTTGCGAGCTTGTCCATATTAGGCTTGTGTGCAACACTCATAGGTGTTCCGCCTATATCCTCACGAGGAAGATCGGCCATACCGTCGCAAAGTAATACTGCGTATTTCATTTTTTGTTATCCCTTTCTTGCATAAAAATCCGACCGAAAATACGGCTGAAAAAACCGCTTTTTCCTGTCTTATCTATTAAAGTATAGCACAATGTCTGCAATAAATCAATATAAAAATTGCAAAGCGACTTGTTTTTGCTTTATCTTGCCGTATCGGTAAGCAGAATTTTACACGGATATTTTCCGACATAAAATCAAAAATATCATCAAGGACGGTGATATTTTGAATATTTCCAAAAAAGAATACGCACAGCTTGCCGACCGTTATTCCACACCGAGCAAGCTATATATAACAGTGCCGAAAGCGTTTGTAATAGGCGGACTTATCTGCTGTACAGGGCAGTTCTTTACCGATTTATATATTATGATAGGAAACGATGCAGATACTGCATCAGCGTACACCTCAATAACTCTTGTGCTGATAAGTGCCTTGCTGACGGGCTTCGGTCAGTATGAGCGGATAGCAAAGCACGCAGGCGCAGGCACTCTCGTTCCTATAACAGGCTTTGCGAATGCCGTTGTTTCCCCTGCCCTTGAATTCAAGACCGAGGGTCTCATTCTCGGTACGGGCGCAAAAATGTTCATCATTGCAGGGCCCGTAATAGTCTACGGCATAACAGCGGCATTTGTCTACGGCATAATTCTGTTCGTTATAAGTCTTTTCGGAGGTTGATATGGCTAAACTGATTTCAGAGGGTACAATAGAGTTTGACCGTGGTGTGTCGGTTTATTCCTGCGCCGCCGCAGTCGGAAAAATGGAGAGCGACGGACCTCTCGGCAACTGCTTTGACTATGCCGCAGAGGGTGCAGAGCTTGGACTTACCACTTGGGAAAAAGCCGAAAGCACCTTTCAGCAATATGCCTTTGATATTGCCCTTAGAAAAGGCAAGCTAATAAAAGAGGATATTTCATTCATTTTTGCAGGCGATCTGCTTAACCAATGCACAGGCTCGGCATACGGCCTGCGTGACACCGATATATCGTTCATCGGACTTTACGGTGCCTGCTCGACAATGGCTGAAAGTCTTGCAATGGCTTCACTTTTTGCGGATATGAGGCTCGGAGAATATTTCGCCGCCGTTACCTCGTCACACTTCTGCTCTGCCGAAAGGCAGTTCAGATTTCCCATAAACTACGGCGGCGTTCGTCCCCCTACTGCTCAGTGGACAGCTACCGGCGCAGGCTGCTGTATAACCTCGGTCGCTGAAAAACCGCCTTATGTAAAGCGTGTCACGATAGGCAAGATAACCGATATGGGCATAAAGGACGCAAACAATATGGGTGCGGCTATGGCAGGTGCGGCATACGATACGATAAACCGACACCTGCTCGCCACTGGAACATCTCCTGCCGATTATGATGTAATCTACACCGGAGATCTCGGACAGGTCGGCTCGGAGCTTATGTGCGAGCTTTTCCGCCGTGACGGAACAGAAATCAGCCATAAGCACAAGGACTGCGGTCTTATGCTGTATGACCGTGAAAAGCAGGACGTACACGCAGGCGGCTCAGGATGCGGATGCAGTGCCTCGGTACTGTGCGGACATATCCTGCCGCAGATAGCTGAGGGAAAGCTCCACAGAGTGTTGTTTGCCGCTACCGGTGCGCTTATGTCAACAACTAAAGTACAGCAGGGCGAAAGCATCCCCGGCATTTCCCACCTTGTAGAAATTTCAGACGCTTTATAACAGGAGATAATTTATGCAGTATTTATGGGCATTTTTAATCGGCGGTGCGCTTTGTGCTATAGGTCAGTTACTTATCGACCTTACAAAGCTCACCCCCGCAAGAATACTTGTAGCCTACGTTGTTTCGGGCGTGATTCTCGGAGCGGTAGGTCTTTATCAGCCGCTTGTCGATTTTGCAGGCGCAGGTGCGTCCGTACCTCTCACGGGCTTTGGCAATCTGCTTGCAAAGGGCATGAGAAAAGCTGTGGAAGATGACGGCTTACTCGGAATCTTCACGGGCGGATTTACCGCCTGCTCGGCAGGAGTTACCGCCGCAATGATTTTTGCTCTTGCGGTATCACTGATTTTTAACAGAACAGACAGAACAAGACAGGAATGATCCGTCTGTTTACCTTGACAAGTGCAAGTGCAAGTGCTATTATAATTACAGTTATTTAAAACTAACTGTAATTCATACATAAGGGGAAAATCAAAATGTCAAAGCAAAGTTACATTGAAAAAGGCTTTATAGAGGTCTGTAAAAATCGCTGTCCCGAACAATCCGAAAAGCTTATATCAGATATGAATAAAAGACTTGCTGTGCTCAGAAAAGAAACCGAAAACGAATCGAAAGCGATGAAATTCCACCTTGAAAGCCAAATACTACCCGGCATAGCGACTTATGAAACTTTGTCCGCCGTTATGTGTAAGGAACAGGCTTTAGCCGAGATACACCGCATTGTAGAGCTTCATTCACTTAAAATGAAAAAAGCGGTATCAAAAGCCGCCCGCTTTGCAGGAATGTATGAGCGTTTTCCGAAAATCTTTCTGAAAATCACGCAGAAAACCTTCGGCCGTGACGCAGGCTTTGACTATAAGATATATGACACCGATAAAAACACAGCAAGACTTGATATGATAAAATGCCCTTATCACATAATGACCGTAAGGTACGGTTGCCCCGAGTTATGCGTATGCTTCTGTGACAGCGACGATACAGCATACGGCGACATTCACCCTAAACTCAGATGGCACAGGACAAAAACTCTCGGACGAGGAAACGATTGCTGCGATTTCTCGCTGAGTTACATAAAAACCGAATAAACCACAACCGCCGACCTTACAGCCGGCGGTTCACTTTATCCATATATAAACAACTCAGTTCAGATACATAAATCCCTGTATCACAACACCAATAATCATAATAAGCGCAAGCACCCCCGCACCTATCTTCATACCTATTCCGAGCCTTTCACGATTTTTCTGCTTCATACTCTTACGCTCCTTGAATTATATATTTTAATTATACACCGATAAATTTCCGCTGTCAAGCAGAATGTACCTGCATAACCGGCAGAATGTCCGGAATAAACTGTATCATTATCTTTCCGGAGTGTGATATTATGTTTATATCGGTACTGCAAACCGCACTGCAGAGCCTTATCTTCTTTGCTCTGCATTTTAAAAGCAACGGTTCATTTCCCCGACAGCTTTCCGCAAAGGAAGAACGTGAATGCCTTGAAAAAGCGGCTCAGGGCGACCTTGCCGCCCGTGACAAGCTGATAAACCACAACCTTCGCCTTGTGGCATATATCGTAAAAAAGCACTACCCCGACAGTAAGGAAGCGGACGATCTTATCTCGATAGGCATAATCGGGCTTATCCGTGCCGCAGAAACCTTTGATTACAGAAAGAACATCAGCTTTTCCACCTATGCCGGAAAATGCATAAATAATCAGATAAGAATGTACTTCCGTAAAACAAAGCATCAGCAGACGGAGGTTTATATGAACGACCCGATGGACTGCGACAAGGACGGAAACGCCGTCACCCTTGCCGATATTTTCAAGGACGGAACGGACGTTGCCGAGGAGGCCGCTCTTAACATCGAGCTTGATAAAATGTACCGATATATAGACGAGGAGCTTGACGAGCGTGAAAAAGAAATACTTACAAAGCGTTACGGTCTGTCTAAAACATCCTACCGCACCGATAGGATAATGACCCAGCGTGAAGTCGCAGACGAGCTCGGCATAAGCAGGAGCTATATTTCAAGAATAGAAAAGAAAGCCCTCGAAAAGCTCCGCTCACGCTTTGAAAAAGGAGATTGATACAGAAGTATAAATGACCGATTTGTAGAAAAACTGATTCTTATTAAAGCGACACAGTGAAATATATCACCAACATCGCTTAAAACACTTTCCATACCGACAAGGAGTTAATATTTTCGTGACCTTATCAATGCAACTGCACTAACATTTACCCTTCAAAAAAACGCACTAACCTGAGATATATGTACTAACCTGCGGACATGTAGCATTAAGCGTCCCTGCATTGACAGGATATAACAATGTTCAGGTGGTTATTCGAGTTTGTCCAACACCCCGACGGGGTGTGGGTATGGGTAAGGAAAGAGGGAGCAAGAGGGAGAAAACCTAAGGGACAGGGAGAGGGGCTGTCAAGTCCCTTGTCCTGATCCCTTTGGTTGTCTCCCTCTTTCATATCGACAAGTGTATTAATTCGAATAGCGAACCCGAGAAGTGCTGTCCGACAAAAAGAACTATCGGTAGCTTACCACGATAGATAAATGTTAAAAAGATATAATAGAAGCACATCAAACTAAAGACTTTTTCTAAAAGCTGACAGCCACGATACTCGATCGTGGCTGTCATACTTATTTAATTCCTGTTATTCAGCCGCATTCACCGACTCAAACTCATCAATAATTTCCTGCGAGGGCTTCTTATCAAGAAGCGACACAACTACTATAGCAGCAAGCGCAACTATGAAAGCAGGAAGAAGCTCATAGATATTGAATAATCCGCCGAGCGGTCTTACAAGGAACTTCCATATGAATACCATTGCACCGCCTGCGAATATACCTGCAAATGCACCCCACTTTGTCGTTCTCTTCCAGAACAGAGCCGTCAGCACAACAGGACCGAATGCCGCACCGAAGCCTGCCCACGCAAACGATACTATCTGGAATACCGAGCTGTTGGGATCCCACGCAATAACGATTCCGACGATTGCTATTACAACGACCGTGATTCTTGCGATAAGCATTGCCGTCTTTTCGCTTGTCTTTATCTTGAATACCTGGTTGAACAGATTTTCGGATACCGCAGATGATGCCGCAAGAAGCTGTGAATCCGCTGTCGACATAGTGGACGCAAGAATACCCGCAATGATAAGACCGCCTACCATAGCCGCAAGAGGACCTGCCTTTGCAAGAAGATTAGCTATTACAACTATTACAGTTTCGGGATCTGCCAGAGGATCTATTACATTGTTCTTTGTCATAGCAAGACCGACAACGCCGATGAATATTGCAACCGCAAGCGAAATAACCACCCATACCGTAGCAACACGTCTTGAAACCTTGAGCTTCTTGCTGTCGTTTATAGCCATAAATCTCAGCAGAACGTGAGGCATACCGAAATAGCCGAGACCCCACGCAAGTGTGGAGAAGATAGTCAGCGGACCGTAATCGCCCGTCTGCTGTTTAAGAACGTCAAACGTATGTGTCAGTGAGAAATATCCGGGCATTGATGTTGCGTGGTTCATTACCTCGACAACACCGCCGACCGATGAAATGCCGAATACCACTACTATAATAAGCGCTACCGACATAATGATGCTCTGTATAAAGTCTGTTGTACTTGCCGCCAAGAATCCGCCGATAGTGGTATATGCGATGATTACTACCGCACTTATTATCATAGCGATATGATAATCCGCACCGAAAAGGCTGTTGAACAGCTTGCCGCAGGCGGAAAATCCCGAGCCTGTATAAGGAATAAAAAATACTATGATTATCAGCGCCGAGATAAGAGTAAGTATCTTCTTGCTGTCCCTGAATCTGTTTGAGAAGAAATCCGGTATAGTTATCGAATTGCATACATGAGAATACTTTCTGATTCTTTTTGATACGATAAGCCAGTTGAGATATGTGCCTATCGCAAGACCTATACCCGTCCAGGCTGCGTCTGCAATACCCGTAGCATACGCAACGCCCGGAAGACCCATAAGCAGCCAGCCGCTCATGTCCGATGCCTCCGCACTCATTGCGGTAACAAACGGACCCAGCTTTCTTCCTCCTAAATAGAAGTCGCCTACATTATCCGTTTTCTTTGCACATATTACACCGACAACTACCATCATAATAAGATAAACGGCTATTGTTATCAGCATAATTATCTGTTGTAATTCCATTTTTACTTTTCCCTTCGTATTTTTTGCGTTAAAACGCACATTAATTTATATTTTATCACATCTGCAATAATTTTGCAAGTTATTTACGATGAAAATTCATACAATGCCTTTATTTTCACGATACAAGATTTCCTTTGGCTTACCTCACACGCAATTTAAAGCGGCATATCGTATTTAAGTCCGTTTTTTAGTACAGCTTATCTGCTATTATATGTGTGTAAGAGAAATAAACCGACAATTTTTGTGCAACAGAAAGGAAAAACAATATGCTTTTTATAATTTACCTGATACTCACACCGATTTTATGCCTTCTCGGGATGCTGATGCTTGAACATCTTGAACGGAAAATAAAAACAGCTCTCGCCAAAAAAGCGAAAGCCGTTTCAGTTTGTCGAAAAACCAATTATTATTAAAGCTGTACATTAAAATGTATCACCAACACCGCCGCTAACACTTTCCTTACCGACAAAGTATTAATAATTTCGTGAGTGCATCATTACAACTGCACTGACATTAACCTTTCAAAAAACGCCGCTAACCTAAGATATATGTACTAATATGCGGACGTGTAGCGTTAAGCGTCCCTGCA
>OLGD01001662.1_pt1 | contig 31155 bp, 24 predicted proteins | sample 1605311 | NCBI WGS metagenome assembly OLGD01 (sample SAMEA3888917, study PRJEB22519) | human gut metagenome | biome: human gut; feature: human-associated habitat; material: faeces | place: Denmark | collected 2010
GATCAGCTGATCCAGAGCGAGACCGGCATCGACGTACACATTGCGGAAGACCCGCTGGACTGCGTGGCCAAGGGTGCCGGTGCGGTGCTGGATCATGTGGATGTCCTGCACGACGTGCTGGACACCGACGGCGGCCACATGTAAACGGCTGCCTTTGCGGAAAAGAGTTCTGCGCCGCAGCTGCGCGGTCTTCCGCCGCAAACAAAGTTTCTTGCGCGGATGGCAGCGGCTGTCCGCGCTTTTTTCGTGGCTCCGGCGTTGCAGGCCGGACAGGAGGGAGACCCCTTGAAGGATTTTTTTGACACATGGAAATTCAAGATCCTGGTGGCGGTGGCGGTGTTCCTGGTGGGCATCATGGCCTATGCCGGTGCCAACGGCCGCCTGACCGCCGCCCCGCAGGAGCTGCTCAGTGTGGTGCTGACCCCGTTCCAGAAGGTCAGCGCGGCCCTCAGCGGCGGCGTGGGCTCGGTGTGGGAGAAGTATGCCCGCATCGACGAGGTCATGGACCAGAACGAACAGCTGGAAGCCGAGAACGCCGAGCTGCGCCAGCAGATGGTGGACTATGACCGCATCAAGGCTGAGAACGACGCTTATAAGGCGCTGGCCCGCATCCAGGATAAAAACAGCGAAGCAACGTATGCTTCGGCCTTTGTCATCGGCCGCGACACGCTGGACGAGTTCGGCGGCTTCACGCTGGACAAGGGCACGGCAGACGGCGTGGCGGTGAACGACGCCGTCATCAGCGATAGGGGCTACCTCGTGGGCGTGGTGGTGGAAGCCGACACCACCAGCTGCAAGGTGATGACCATCCTGCACCCCAGCTTCAACGCGGCGGGCGTGGTGTCCCGCACCCGGGAGAACGGCATCATCAACGGCAGCAGCGAGTATGCCGGGGACGGCCTGTGCACCCTGACGAACCTCGAACGCAGCTGTGAGACCCACAAGGGCGATCAGGTCATCACTACGGGCCTGGGCGGGGTCTACCCGCCGGACCTGTTGGTGGGCATCGTGCAGGAGGTGGTGCCGGAAGCCAGCGGCAAATCCTCCATTGCGGTCATCAAGCCGGGTGCCGACCCCCGCACCGTCAAGCATGTATTCATCATCACCGATTATTAAGGGGGCGCTTTGTATGGAATCACGCCGCATGCGCAGCCGCAGCCAGATCCTGAAATGGGGCTGCTATGTGCTGGCGCTGTTCGTGTGTGCAGCGCTGCAAACGACCCCCGGCCTGTTCCAGCTGGGGCAGGCAAAGCCGTTGTTCATCCTGCCGCTGTGCCTGGCCGTGGCCGTGTATGAAGGCGAGTTCGCGGGCGCGCTGTTCGGCGCGGTGTGCGGCCTCTTGTGGGACTACACCGCCGGGCGCACCGTGGGTATGCTGGCGCTGGAACTGCTGCTGATGTGCTTTGCCCTCTCGGTGCTGGTGCAGCTGTATCTGCAGGGCAGCACCTGGAACTTTGCCCTGATCAGCATGGTCACGGCGGCGCTGGTGCTCTCGCTGGACTGGCTGTTTTTCTACTATATGCCGGGCTACAGCTGGGCTGGCAGCCGCTGGCTCACCTTCGTGCTGCCCTCGGCCGGGCTGACGCTGCTGCCCTCGCTGGTGCTGTTCCGGCTGGTGCGGCGCATCCACGAAGAATTCAAGATCGACAACGGCGTAGTCTGAACCGCCGGAGGAGACACGGATGAATCAGAACGAACGAAAAACCGTCGTGCGCCGCATGATTTTGCTCATTGCCGCGGCATGTGCCGTCATGGGGCTGTTTGTGCTGCGTCTGATCTTTCTGCAGCTGGTCAACGGCGACGACTTCAAGGCGCAGGCCACCAATACCACCGATTATAATTTCACGGTGACGGCGGCCCGCGGCGACATCGTGGACAGCAGCGGGCGGCGCATCGCCACCAGCACCACCAGCTACAACGTGGTGCTTAACAAACTGCTGATGGGTGACCGCGACCTGGACACCATGCTGCAGCAGATCGTGGAGCTGCTGCGGGAAAACAGCGAGAGCTGGAACGACACCCTGCTCATCGGCCAGCCGGACGCCGCAGGCCACTATGAATTTACCGACGATGATACGTCCACCAGCGACCAGAAGCAGCTGGCCGACATGAAGGACACCCTCGGCCTGCAGCAGTACGCCACCGCCGACGATGTGATGGAGATGCTGGTGGAGAAGAATAACCTGCAGGGCTTCTCGCTGGAATGGCAGCGGGTGCTGGCCGGCATCCACTACGAGATGGACCGGCAAGCCTTCTCCAACGTGAACAACTTTGTCATGGCCGAGAACGTTAGCGCCGCGACCGTGGCCACCATCAAGGAGCACAGCCTGCAGCTGCCCGGCGTGGAGATCGTGGAGACCAGCGCCCGCAGCTACGAGCAGAGCGACATCATCCCGGCGGTGCTGGGCCGTGTGGGCAAGATCACCGCCGAAAAGTGGAAGGTGACCGATTCGGACGGCAACGTGACCTACCCGCTGCGGGACAAAGGCTACAACATGAACGACATTCTGGGCATTTCGGGCCTGGAATCGGCCTATGAAGACGAGCTGCGCGGCAAGGACGGCGTGGAGACCATCACCCGCAACTCGGACGGCGTCATCGTGGACACCCAGCTTACCACCGTGCCGGAGCCGGGCCACACCGTGCAGCTGACCATCGACAGCAACTTCCAGCGGGCGGTGGACAAGGCGCTGGCGGAGAACATCGACATGATCAACCGCGTCTACAACACCGGCGACATGAAGGCGGCTGCGGCTGCGGCCGTGGTCATCGACGTGAAGGACGGCGGCGTGCTGGCGGCCTCCAACTACCCCAGCTTCGACCAGAACCTCTACGCCACCAACTACAGCGAGTACAGCTCGGACCCGGGCCTGCCGCTGTTCAACCGGGCCCTGCAGGGCCTGTATACGCCGGGCTCCACCTTCAAGCCCGCCGTGGCAGTGGCCGCGCTGGACAGCGGCCTCATCAACCAGTATTCCACGGTGTTCTGCAACGGCGTGTACAACTACTTCAAGGATTACCACCCCAAGTGCACCCGCCACGGCCACAGCGGCAACATCGACGTGGTGACCGCCATCAAGTGGAGCTGCAACATCTTCTTCTATGACGTGGGCCGCCGCCTGACCAGCGATGTCTACGACGCCTACGCCTACAAGCTGGGCCTGGGCCAGCGCACCGGCGTGGAGGTGAGCGAGGCCACCGGCCGCCTGACCACCAAGAACGATTCCAACTACACCGCCTCGCTGGACGTGCAGGCCGCCATCGGTCAGGGCAACACGGTGGTCACCCCCATCCAGCTGGCCACCTATGCGGCCACCCTGGCCAACAACGGCGTGCGCTACCGCACCCACTTTGTCAAGGCCATTCTGGACACAAACACCGGCGAGGTGCTCAGCGAGACCCAGCCCGAGGTGATGGATGTGATCGAGGGCACCGGCAACACCTTTGAGCTGGTGCGCGAGGGCATGAAGCAGGTGCCCAGCACCATCAGCGGCAAAATTTCCAGCTACCCCATCGCCATCGCCTGCAAGACCGGCACCCCCCAGCGCAGCGAGACCTACGCCCCGGGCAAGCACTACCTGAACGCCATGATGGTGGCCTACCTCCCGGCGGATGACCCGGAGATCGCCATCGGCATCTCCATCGAGTACGGCGGCTACGGTGCCCGCGCCGGTGACCTGGTGGTGGACATCGCCAACGCCTACTTCGCCATGAAGGACGGCACGCTGGAAAAGCAGGCCGAGGAGGAAGCCGCGCAGTCGCAGGCAGACCAGCAGGCGGCCGACACCCAGCAGTCCACCGAAACGGCCAACGGCACCCAGACCACCACCGGCACTGCCAATACGGCCGGTACGGCAGGCACGGCCCAGCCGACCCAGACCGAACCTGCCGCCCAGCCGGCCACGACCGAGACGGAGCTGCCCGCCGCAGAGCCGGACACCGAGGATAACCCGGACGCCATCGCGCCCGAAACGGTCCCGCAGGAGACGGGCTGACCCGGCACGGGGGCGCAGCCGCGCGGCTTTTTGGCGCGCGTTTGACCAAAAGAAAACAAAATTGAATATTTTGTATAAAAACCAGTTGTAATAGATTGGATTTTGTGATATTATTTTTACCAAAGGGACTTTTTACCACACGGTGTATCACATAGAGCGAAAGAGGAGAGGGTAACGGATGACGATTGCACTGATTGCGCATGACTCCAAAAAGGAGCTGATGGTTCAGTTCTGCACGGCGTATTGCCGCATTCTGAGCCAGCACAAGCTGGTGGCGACCGGCACCACAGGCAAGCTGATCGCCGAGGCGACCGGCCTGCAGGTCCAGCGTTTTCTGGCCGGTGTGCAGGGCGGCGACCAGCAGATCGCTTCCCGCATTGCCTGCAATGAGATCGACCTGCTGCTGTTCTTCCGCGACCCCATCAACGCGAAGCCCAGCGAGCCCAACGAGATGACCCTGCTGCGCCTGTGCGATGTGCACAACATCCCCATGGCCACCAACATTGCCACCGCCGAGGTGCTCATCCACGGCCTGGAGCGCGGCGATCTGGATTGGCGCGATATCGTCCACCCGCAGAACTGAGTGCAAAGCGGAGAAACAACAAGACAAACAAGAAAAGGCACTGTACCGCACAAAACGGCACGGTGCCTTTTTATTTGCAAAAAAATATGTGAAAATACGCGAAAAAGCTTGACATCAACATAGGGGGGGGGGGTAAAATAAAAATGGGAATGCCCTCGAACGACCGGAAATGCCGGGACAAACCGGGGGCGTGACAACCACCGTTTGAGTGCGCAAAAAGGGAGGAAAGCAACATGAAAAAAAGACTGATCAGCCTTCTGCTTGCGGTGTGCATGGCGGCATCTGTTCTGCCGGTGGGCGCATTTGCGGCAGCGGCGGGGGAGACCTTTGCCTATGAATACGAAGGCCAGACCCTGAACTATAAGGTGACGAGCGATTCCACGGTCGAAGTGGCCAAGAACACGGGCATCACCGGAACGCTGAAGATCCCAGAGACGGTGTATGACGGCGATGAGAACCAGTATACCGTCACGGCGATCGGCCAGGATGCCTTTGCGGGAAATAACGTTATCGAGGTGGAGTTTCCGGCTACCCTGAAAACCATCGGAACGAGCGCGTTTCTGAACAATAACAGCCTGAAGGATGTTGAATTCCCGGAGGGACTGACCACCATCGGCAACTACGCATTTGGCTCTGTCTGGGGCATGACGAAACTGAAGATTCCGGCAAGCGTCACCCGCATCGGCGGCGGTGCATTCCAGTGGTGCGGAAACGTCACTTCGATTGAATTCGGCGCGGGCATCCAGCTTTCTGAACTGGAAAGCGGTCTGTTCGACCACTGCCGGAAGCTCCAGAAAGTGGTTGTGCCGGAGAGCGTGAAGAAGATCAACATTGCAGTCTTCCGTGACTGCCCGGCATTGGAAGAAGTGATCCTCCCGACGGGTGTTACCGAGATCGACTCGGCGGCATTTGCAGTGGACAGCCAGTCCGCGAACGATGCATTCAAGCTGCACTATACCGGTTCGGAAGAACAGTGGAACAGCATCGCAATCGACTGGGCGGTGTGCCAGAGCGGCGGCGACAACAGCATCCTGCAGAAGGAAGGCGTGGTAGATTACAACTACGCCCCTGCCGACGATCTGCCCGATGACGTCGACTTTGACGGCGATGCTTCCTGGATGGGCTCGGTGGCAGCTGCAGCGGCCATTGGCACGGGCGCCGCCATCGTGGCGTATCAGTTCGGCACCACCGTCTACCTGGATTCCGTCCTGCCCGAGGGCGCGGATATCCCGGTGACTTATGGCCAGCTGGCAAAGCTGATGTGGCAGAATGCCGGCAGCCCGGAACCGGAAACGGCTCTGGCACCGGACGCAGACGAAGTGCAGAAGGCAATGGCCTGGGCTGTGGAAAATGAGCTGATCGACGCTCATAGAAAAGCGGATTTCCTTGTCAGCCGCGTCAGCGTCATCCGCGCGTGGAACAAGGCTCAGAAGCTTGCGGCTGCAAAATAACCCGATCTGAATAAAAATATCAAAAGCGTACCCAAACAAAAAAAGCGCTGCCCGGTTTGGTTCCGGACAGCGCTTTTCTGCTGCAAAAACTTAAACTTTGAAGTCCGCTGCCATCTCGGCCACATCTTCCGGGGCAAAATCGCCCAGAGGCAAAATCAGCCGGGCCAGCACGGCCTGCGGCAGAGCAGCCAGCGCGGCGCTGTCGTCAGCGCCCACGCCTGCAGGCGGGCAGACCGTGTGCACACCGTCGGAAGCGGTCTCCACCCGGGCGCGGTGGGGCGTAGCCACATACTGCATCCCCAGCTTGTCGGCGGCGGTGAGCAGGGCAGCGAACAGCGGGCTGACGCCCTCGCCCAGCGCGTCGGCGTCCTGCCCGGCAAGGGCCTCGGCGTTCAGCACGATGCACTCAATGCCCAGCTTTTCGGCCGCCTGCTTGGCAGCTTCCGCTTCGGCGGCCTGTTCGGCTGCCAGCCGCACGGCAGCGCCTGCCACGGCAAAACCCTGCTGCTGCAGAATGCGCACCGCCACGGCGCAGGCGGCGGTGTCGGCCATCTGGATCAGGACCTTGTCCTGGCTCTCGTAGGTGTCGAACCCGTTCCCGGGCAGAAAAGTATCGTTCATGTCCCTTGCCTCCCGCCATGTGCTTTGCTTTGTGCCACGGCCAGCTGGTCGCAGCGTTCGTTCTCCGGGTGGCCTGCGTGGCCCTTGACCCAGACGTAGGTGATCTTGTGTCGGGCTTCCTGTTCCAGTGCCTGGGCCCAGAGGTCCGGGTTCAGGGCAGGGGAGCCGTCGGATTTTTTCCAGCCCCGGCGCTGCCAGCCTTTGGCCCAGCCCTTCTGCAGCCCGTTGATGACGTACTGGCTGTCGGAACACAGCCGCACTTCGCACGGCTCCTTGAGCTGGCGCAGCGCCTCAATGAAGGCGGTCAGCTCCATGCGGTTGTTGGTGGTGCTGTCGTCACCGCCGCTGAGCTCTTTTTCGTAGACCTTGCCGTTGAAACGATAGCGCAGCACCGCGCCCCAGCCGCCCGGGCCGGGGTTGCCGCTGCATGCGCCGTCGGTGTAAACTTCGACCTGTTTCATGCGGTTCTCCTTATCATAGGTAGTGCTTCTATTTAGCGCCATTTTCGCCGTTCTGTCAAGAGCCAATGCATACTTCGGCCCGGTTCTGCCAAACCTTGGAATTGACAAAAACGCCGGGAAATACTATACTAATCCTAACAAAATGCGTATAGGGGCGCACCATAGGCGTGTGCCCGGGCGTTCCACAGAAAAGCCACGGTCGCATCGAACAGATGGACCCATCTGGCACAAAGGATTCTTACGGAACAGACAGCGGTGTACAAAAATCACGCTGACAGGAAAATTCTATACGGTGCATCCAACGGAAGCCGATGCGAACATCCAAGGTGCTTCCCCTGCACAGCGCGGCTGCTCCCGGTTTGAGGGAACGGCCTGCGCTGCAATGATTTTTGGAGGTCAGAATGGCACAGTCAAAAGAAAATACGAACGTTACCCCGCGCGGCAAGGCAGCAGCCAGCCAGAACGCAGGTGCACCCACCGCACAGGCAGGCGAAAAGCGCCCCCGCACCACCCGGCGGCCCTACTACAACCGCCGCCCCCGCCGCCCGGCCCCTGTGCGCAGCCCAGCCCGGCATGTTATCATCCCATGGAAACGGGCTTACCAGCCCCAAAGGAGGAAGCCATATGCGCTACCTGGTAGACGACGCCGCCCTGGATCCGGCAGCCTTTCTCGCCTTGGCCAACAGCGTTTGGCCAGGGGAATACGATCTGGAAAAAACCCGGCAGGCATTGGGCAGGACCCTGAATATCACGGCGTACCATCAGGGCCGGCTCATCGGCTGCCTGCGCATCCTTACGGACGGATGCTACTTTGGGACCATCACCGAGGTGCTGGTGCTGCCCGCCTTTCAGAAGCAGGGGGTCGGCAGCCAACTGCTCTCGTTGGCCCGGGCCCATACCCCGACCCTGCTATACTTTGGCGCCAAGCCGGGCGCGGAAGGCTTCTATGAAAAAACGGCTGTCAAAAAGGGATGCAGGCCTATATCATCCACAAGGCGTAAACATGGAGGCTCGGGGGCTGCAATGCAGTTAATAATGGTTGTTGCGCGTCGCCGCTACAGCGGCTTCCTTCAACGCCCTTGCTCGCTGGGCTTTCGCCTCGCTCCTTTCGCCACAGGTAGCGCTCGGCTCCGCCCCTCGAAGGCTTCCAATCGGATTTGGCGGCATGTACGGAAAATCCGCAACATGCCTTGCGTAGCAAGGGTTTTTGCGGATTTTCCGTACATGCCGCCAAATCCGATTAAAGCCTAAAAGGGCCGCGATCTTCCATTCGCCAGAGGTTTTTCGACAAGCTGAGGGGCGGCCACCCAAGTGGCCGCCCCTTCCAGATGGAACGACTTGTCCGTTTCCGCGCCAGCTCATTGGAGCCGCTCTTCCAGCTGCTGATAAAACTCCGCAATATGCTTGCCGTCCACCAGGCCGTGGTGGGCCAGGATGGAGACGGGCAGGATGGTATCCTGGCCGTGGGTTTCATATTTTCCCCAGGTGATCCGGGGATTGCTGTCCGCAGGCATGGGGACGGGCTGGATCAAGGCGGAATAGGATAGCCAGGGCAGGCACGAGATGAAGAAATAGCCGATGCTCTCCGCCGGGTCGGATATGCCGCCGCCGGCCTTGGCGGCTTCCTGGGCCTGGGCGGCATAGGGCAGGAATTGCTCTAAGGGCATATGGCAATCCAGGGTGCAATATGCGAACACCCCGTCCGGCCGCATCACCGTATGGGAGGTTTTGCAGCAGGGGAACTCGATGATCTGCTCTCCCAGGATCCGTTGCCGCAGGGCGGGCACAGCGTTGGCAGCCGCCGCCACCTCATATAAAAAGCGCAGGAAGAAATTATGCCCTTGCGCCTTACAGCGGCGCAGGAAGGCGGTAATGTCCACGTTTCGGGTCACCCCCACATACGGAAACGCCAAGGAGCGAAAATAGGCGAAGTGTTCTTTGCGGGGATAGGCGCCCATGTCCACCACCCGATAATCCATGTGCATTTCTCCCTTCTGCAGGGTACGCCCATCGGCTTGCGATCGGTGCGTCCCGCTGCGTAAGCATGGTCCCTATGCCAGGGCATGATATTTCAAAAAGCGCGCGAATACCGGCCCGGTGTTAGGCTGTAAGCCCAATTCACCGGAGGGTTTCCAATAGGCTGTCGATCAAGCCGTTCACGGTTTCAGGGGCGTCGGTATTGGCGTTGTGGCCGGCATGTTCCACCCAGCATAAGGGGATTCCGGTTTTTTTATGCCAAGCCTTATTATACCGGATACAGGAACCGGCACGGTCTTTCTTTCCGCAGATCAACAGGGCGGGACACGAAAGCTTATATGGCAGATCGGCTTCCATGGCTTCTGCAAGGATTTTGAATCCATGGCCCGACAGCTGGCTATATCGCTGCTGATCCCCCTGGTATTGCTGCATCATGGCCCGCATCAAAGCCCTTCCGTAAGCGGACGTAGCAACGCCCCGTGCGCCCCATCTGCATAAAAGCCTCCATGGCGTCAGCCGATATATGGGCTCCATTCGTTTGAGCAAAAACAATTCTATTCCCGTGACATATTCCCGCTGCAAAGGGGCCGAATCAATGGAAATGAACCCCTGCAGCTTATCCGGATACAATTCCCCATACGCCTGCCCGACATAGCCCCCCATGGATTGCCCCACAATCACAGGCTTTGCAATACCTTGTGCCGTAAGGATTTCGTCCAGCCATCTGGCCTGATCCAGTAAGTGAAAGTTCAATTGAAAGGGCCAAGACGCCCCATGTCCCGGGGCGTCCCACACAAACACGGTATAGCGATCTTGAAAGAAGGGAATCTGCTTGTCAAACAGCCTGTGATCCGCTGTCAGTCCGGGCAAAAAGACCAGGGCAAGCCCCTGATCCGCAGCCGGTCTAGATATCCAGTAATGGATGGGGCCGGACGCTGTCTCATATATGGCTTCTTTCATTCCGCTCGCCTTTCCTCTATATCATCTCAACCAATGGTTTTAGGAAGGGATTCCTTCTCCAGCAGGACAACCGTCTCCACGTGCCCCGTATGGGGAAACATGTCCACCGGCTGCACCTGCCGGGGGTACAGGCCGCCCTGGGCCAGTAGCTTACAATCCCGGGCCAGGGTGGCGGGGTCGCAGGAAATGTAGACCAGCCGGGGCACGCCGCTTGCCAGGATGGCCTGCAAGGCGGCTGGGTCGCAGCCTTTGCGGGGTGGGTCGATGACCATGGCGTCCGGCCGAAGCCCTTGCTGCACCAGCTGGGGCAGCAGGGTTTCCGCCAGGCCGCAAAGGAATTGCGCGTTTTGGATTCCATTGGCCTTGGCGTTCCTGGCCGCATCTTCCACCGCCGGCTGGACGCTTTCGATGCCGATTACATTGCCCGCGTGCCGGGCAAGCAACAGGGAAATGGTGCCGATGCCGCAATACACGTCCAGCACGGTCTCCTTTCCCTGTAACTCCAGCATGGATAAGGCGGTTTCATAAAGCCGCTGGGTCTGGAGGGGGTTCACCTGTAAAAAGGAGGCGGCGCTCACGGAAAAATCCAGGCCGCAGATGGATACCGGCAGCCGGGCCTCCCCCCACAGGGTGACATATGCCGGCCCCAAAATCACGTTGGAATCCGCATCGTTCCGGTTGTGCACCACGCCTGTAAGCCCCGGCACCCGCTGCCGCAGCAAATCCACCAGAGCGTCCTGGTGGGGCAAGGGCCCGGCAGTGATCACCACCGCCAGCACCCCGGCCTCCGAGGCCCGGGCCATGGCATGGCGAAGGGTCCCTTGGCCGGTCGCCTCGTCATAGGCCGGGACATCCCATTGCCGGGCCCAGTCCCGGATGGCCAAAGCCGCCCCCATCACCCGGGAGTCCTGTATGCGGCAATCCTCCAGGGGAACCAGCCGGTGGCTATGGGGGGCGAAAAAGCCGATGGCCACCCCGTCCGGGCCGGTTCCCGCAGGGAAGCTACCCTTGTTCCGGTAATGCCAAGGGGTTTCCATGCCCAGTACCGGCTCCACCGTAAGCCCGTCAAACCCGCCCAGACGCTGGAGGGCATCCTGGACCTGGGCCCGCTTTGCCTCCAATTGGGCCGCATAGGTCATATGCTGCAAGGCGCAGCCCCCGCACCGGGCATAGGCCGGGCAAGCGGGTGCCTGCCGGTAGGGGCTTCTGGTCAATACCTGCAACAGCTTGGCTACCCCAAAGCCTCGGTTGGCCTTGATCACATGGCACCGCACCGTTTCCCCGGGCAGCGCCCCTTGCACGAATACGGCATATCCGCCCATGCGCCCTACCCCCCGGCCATCTGCCGTCAGGCCGTGGATGGGTAGCTCTAAGACGTCGTTTTTTTGTACAGGCGGCATTGCTTTCATCAGTACTTTACATTCTCCTTGCCTAAGATCTGCCCCAGGGCTGTCAACAGGGCCGGGGCGGGATTTACATACATGGCGCGGGGCACCAGCTTTTGTTTGCGGGTTTGGCCGTCGAAAAGCACCACCGCCACATCCCCGGGGTACCGCTGCAAGATGGGATGTACTTGCTCCCAGGGGCCTTGCTCCCCCAGGGACATGCGCAGATACAGCTTACGCTCCGCCCCCTTTTCCAGGGCCCGTACATCCTCCACCAGAAGGGTGTTCTTCTGCTCCTCCCGGATGTTCAGCCGGCCGCTCACCACCACGATGCTGTCTACGGCCAGCTTTGCCCCGTACTTTTCAAAGGCGGAAGGGAACAGGGTCAACTCCATGGAGCCGGATAGATCCTCCAGGGTCACATAGGCCATCAGCCCTTTGCCGGACCGGGTGGGCTTGGTGCGAACAGCCGTCACGATGCCCCCCAGCTTGAGCCGCTGTTCCTCTTTGTATTGGCCCGTGCCGTCCGCTTCCAGTAAGCCGGACACGGTGGTTCCCAGCTTTTTCAGCTCCTCCGCGTAGTCCAGCAGCGGATGCCCGCTGATGTAGATCCCCATGGTTTCCCGCTCCATGGAAAGCAACATGGCGGCCTCATATTCCGGCATATCCGGCACCGGGATATCCAGCCCTGTGTCCTCCTTGCCGCCCCCTGCCAGGTCAAATAAGGAAATCTGGCCCATGGCCCGCTGCTTCCGCTCCCCGGACGCCGCCTCCAGCATCTGCTCATATACGCCCAACAGCTGGGAACGCTTATAGCCCATGCTGGCAAAGCAGCCCGCTTTGATCAGGCCCTCCACCATGCGCTTTTTCCCATCGCTCCGGCGGATGAAATCGTAAAAGTCCACAAAGGGGCCGTTCTTCTCCCGCTCCGCCGTCATCTCGTCGATGAAGGCCTCCCCCACGTTTCGGATGCCCGCCAGGCCGAAGCGGATCTTCCCCCCCTCCACGGTGAACTTGGCTTTGCTCTTGTTGATATCCGGGGGCAGCACGTCGATGGACTTCTGCTTGCAATAGTAAACATATTCCGCCATCTTTTCGATGCTGGTCCCCAAAAAGCTGTTGATCAGCGCCGTGAGGAATTCCACCGGATAGTATACCTTCAGCCAGGCCGTCCGGTAGGCCACCACCGCATAGGCTGCGGCGTGGGATTTGTTGAAGGCGTAGGAGGCAAAATCCATCATCTCATCGAAGATCCGGTTGGCTACCTTTCGGGAAACCCCGTTGCGCACCGCCCCCGGCACCTTCACCTGGCCATCCTCCACGATGCCGTCTACAAAATAGGCCCGTTCCTTCTCCATGACCTCCGGCTTTTTCTTGGCCATGGCCCGGCGCACCAGGTCGCTCCGCCCCCAGGAATACCCGGCAAGGTCCCGGACGATCTGCATAACCTGCTCCTGGTACACCATGCATCCGTAGGTCTTTTCCAGGATGGGCCGCAGCCGCTCATCCGGATAGGATACGCTTTTCGGGTCGTTTTTCCCGCGAATGTACCGGGGGATCTGCTCCATGGGGCCGGGCCGGAACAGGGCGATGCCGGCGATGATGTCCTCAAAGCAGTTGGGCTTGAACTGGGTCAGGAATTGGCGCATACCGGCGGATTCCAGCTGGAACACCCCGTCCGTATCCGCTGCGGCAATCATTTCATATACCTTTGGGTCCCCGTAATCCAGCTTGGATAGATCCGGCCTTACCCCTTGGTCCGCCTCCACGAAATCCAGGCAGTCCCGGATCACCGTCAGGGTACGCAGGCCCAAAAAGTCCATTTTCAGCAGCCCCAGCTCCTCGATGGTATCCTTGGTGAACTGGGTGGTGATGGCGTCTTCGTTGCGCTGTAGGGGTACATATTCCACGGTGGGGCTGGCGCAGATCACCACCCCCGCCGCATGGGTGGAGGCGTGGCGGGGCAGCCCCTCCAGCTTTCTGGAAAGATCCAGCAGCTTCTGTACTTTGGGATCGGCTTCATACAGGGCCCGCAGCTCCCCGGATTGTTCCAACGCCTGGTCCAGGGTGATGCCCAGCACATTGGGCACCAGCTTGGCGATCCGGTCCGTATCCGCATAGGGCATATCCAGCGCCCGGCCTACATCCCGAATGGCTGCCTTAGCCGCCATGGAGCCGAAAGTGATGATCTGGGCCACATGGTCCGCCCCGTATTTTTGCACCACATAGTCGATGACCTCCTGCCGCCGCTCGATGCAAAAATCGATGTCGAAGTCCGGCATGGACACCCGCTCCGGATTCAAAAACCGCTCGAAAATCAGGTCGTATTTGATGGGGTCGATGTCCGTGATGTCCATGGCGTAGGCCGCCAGGCTGCCGGCCCCGCTGCCCCGGCCCGGGCCTACGAAGATCCCCTTGCGGTGGGCGAAATCCACGAAGTCCCACACGATGAGGAAGTAGTCCACAAACCCCATCTGGATGATCACATCCACCTCGTGCTCCAGCCGCTCCCGCACCGCCTGGGAGGCGCCGGGCATTTTCCGCTCCAGGCCCTCCCGGCACAGCTTGCGCAGATAGTCGTTGTTGTCCATCCCGTCCGGCGCGGTGAACCCGGGCAAATGCCGTTGGCCAAACTGGATCTCCACATGGCATTTTTCTGCGATCTTTTCGGTATTGGCCAGGGACTCGGGATAGGCGTGGAGCATCTGGGCCATCTCCTCCTGGCTCTTGAGGTAAAACTCCTCCGCCTCCATCCGCATCCGGTTTTCATCGGCCACCACCCGGTTGGTCTGGATGCACAGGAGCACATCCTGGGATTCCGCATCCTCCCGGTTCACGTAATGCACATCGTTGGTGGCCACGGTCTCAATGGACAATTCCTGGGCCAATCGGGCCAGCTGGGGCAAGATCCGTTGCTGCTCCGGCAGGCCGTGATTTTGCAGCTCAATGTAGAAATCCGGCCCGAAGATCCCTTGCAGCCGGGCCGCCAGCGCCTTTGCATCCTCGTACCGGCCCTGGAGCAACAGCTGGGGGATGTCCCCCGCCAGGCAGGCGGATAGGCAAATGAGCCCTTCCCGGTATTGCTCCAGCACCCCGTAATCGATCCGGGGCTTATAATAAAACCCCTCCACAAAGGCGATGGAGGAAAGCCGCATCAGGTTCTGATATCCCGTTTGATTTTTTGCCAGCAGGATCAGATGGGCATATTCCCGCTGGCCCTCCCGATCCTTGAGGGAGCGGGGCGCCACATAGGCTTCCATGCCCAAAATGGGCTTGATCCCCTGCTTTTGGCATTCCTTGTAAAAATCGATCACCCCGTACATGGCCCCATGGTCCGTGATGGCCAGGGCATCCATGCCCAGGGCTTTGGCTTTTTTCACCAGCTCCGGGATCCGGGCGGCCCCGTCCAGCAGGCTGTATTGGGTGTGTACGTGCAAATGGGTAAAGGCCATGGCTACTCCTCTTTCTGGGTATATCCTGCGCCGCTCTCACGATATTCCTCCGCAAGGGCGGCCAGCTTGGCAAAGCGATGGTTCAGGCCGGATTTGGATATCTCCGTCATCTGGGCCAGCTCCGAAAGGGTGGCCTCCGGGTTGTTCAGGCGCAGCTCCGCCGCCTCCCTGAGCCGGGGGGGCAGGCTTTGCAGCCCCCTGGCGCGCTGAATGCACTCGATATCCACCAGCTGGGCGGCCGCCGCGGTGGCGGCTTTGTTCATATTGGCGTCCTCAAAATTGTGGATGCGGTTGACGCTGCCCGCCACCTGCCGCATGACCCGGGCTTCCTCAAAGGCCAGGGTGCTGTTCATGGCGCCGGTCAGGGTCAAAAACCCCGCCACCATTTCCCCTTCCTTCAAATAGGCCACATAGGCGTTTTTCCGCTGGGCGTACCGGGCCGGCAGGCCATAGTCCCCCATCAGGCCGCACAGCTCCTGGGCAAACCGCTCATGGCGGCAAACGATCTCCAGGTGATAGCCCTTTTTCGGATCGCTGACGGAGCCCGCCCCCAAAAACGCCCCTCTAAGATAACACCGCCGGTCCTCATCCCGTTCCACCAGGCCCTCCGGGATATGGCCCAAAGTCAAGCCCTCCTCCCGGCCCAAGCACCCCGCGTCCAGCAGCAGGGTCCGGCAGCCGGCGCCGCTAAGGCGCACCAGGGTGCTGCGGGCGTGCAGCCGGGGGGACTGGCTCACCCGGATGTCCGCTTCCACCTGGTATAATTCCCCGGCCAGCCGGGCGATCAGCTCGCCCACCTGGCCGTGTTCCGTCACATATTGGATCCCCAGCGCGCCCCGGCCCAGGGTAATGGACCCCGCGCTATCCGTCAGGGCGCACAGCAGCGCCCGCTTTTCCGAAGGCCGCTTCACCCGAAGGCGCACCAGCTCGCCTTTTGTTTCCGATGCAAAGGACAATCTTCATTCGCCCCTTTCCCGTATGGATGCCGCTTCCGTGGCGATATCCCGGTGGGCCAAGCTCACCTGGTACCGGTCCTTCATCCGTTGATATAATGCCTCCGCACAGCACACGGACCGGTGCCGGCCTCCCGTGCAGCCAAAGGCCACCATCAGCCTGCGTTTCTCCTGCTCGATGAAGCGGGGGATCAGCCGCTCCAGGGTATGCTCCACCTGATCCAGCAGGGCGGTGACGTTTTCATCCGCCAGCACAAAGGCTTGCACCGCCGCATCCCGGCCGGAAAGGGCCCGCAGCTCCGGCTCATAAAACGGGTTGGGGGAAAAGCGCATATCCAGCACCACGTCCGCCTCAAAGGGCACCCCCCGCTTATAGCCGAAGCTGACGATCTCCAGGGCAAAGCCCGTATCCTTTTGGGAAAGGGCCTGTTCCAGGGCCTGCCGCAGCTCCAGGGGCCTGAGCCGGGAGGTGTCGATGATATGATCCGCCCGATCCCGCAGGGTGCTGAGCAGCTCCCGCTCCGCCTGGATGGCCTTGCGGATGTCGCCGCCCAGGGGATGGGGCCGGCGGGTCTCGTTATAGCGGCGCTCCAGCACCTCGTCCCGGCATTCCAGAAAGATGATCCGGTAGGATACCTCCAGGGCGGCCAGCTTGTCCAGGGCCGCCACCACGTCGTTGCCGAAGATGCTCTCCCGGCTATCGATAACCACCGCCACCTGTTCCACCGGCGGGCTGGCCCGCTTGCACAGCAGGGCAAAGCCCCCCAGCATCTCGCAGGGCAGGTTGTCCACGCAGAAATAGCCCATATCCTCCAGGCGCTTGAGGGCCTGGGACTTGCCCGCCCCGCTCATGCCTGTTACCACCATTACCCGCATCATGACTCGTCTCTCCCGATCACCCGGATCTCCGGCTCCAGCTTGACCCCGCTATGCTCCCATACCCGCCGCTGGACCAGCGCGATCAGGTCCAGCACGTCCCGGCAGGTGGCGCCGCCCCGGTTGATGATGAACCCGGCGTGGAGCCGGCTCACCTGGGCGCCCCCCACGGCCGTCCCCTTCAACCCGGCCCCTTCGATCAGCGCCCCGGCAAAATGCCCCTGGGGCCGCTTGAAGGTGCTGCCCCCGCTGGGATATTGCAGGGGCTGCTTTTCCCGGCGGCGGCGGCTGTAATCCCGCATCCGCTCCAGCATGTGGCCGTCATCCGGGGCCAGGGAAACCGTGGCGCTTAGGGCGATCCGCCGGGGCCAGGAAAAGGCGCTCTCCCGGTATCCCAGTTCCCCGTCCGCCGGGGGCCGTTCGATCATCTCCCCCGTCTCCATGTCCCAATATTCGATGCTGGTCAATACGTCCTTGATCTCCCCGCCATACGCCCCCGCATTCATGGCCAAGGCCCCTCCCACGCTACCGGGGATGCCCGCCGCCCATTCCAGGCCCATCAGCCCCTGGGCCGCCGCCTCGTTGGCCAGGCTGCTGAGCAGTGCCCCTGCCTGGGCCGTGATGCGGCCCTCCCCCAGGGGCTGGATGGCGGAAAACCCAGGGCCTAGCTTAAGTACCAGCCCCTCCACACCCCCGTCCCGCACCAGCAAATTGGTCCCATTCCCCATCAGGGCCACGGGGACGCCAAGGGCTTTGGCCTGCTCCAGGGCAAAGCGCAGCTCCTCCCGGCTTTGGGGGGCAAAGAGCAGGTCCGCAGGCCCCCCGATCCGAAAGGAGGTATGCTTCGCCAAGGGTATACGTTCCTCTGCGCCCATGGGCGCCAGCATGGCGGCCAGGGCCTGGATTTCTTTGCGCATAGCGGATTCCGTCCTTATATTGGTAGTTGCAATAACCGCATCAGCCAGTATGCCATTTCCGCAGCCGCCGCACCGGATTTCACTCCGTTTACGCAGGCAAATGCCAAGGGCGTGCCGGGCTGGATGGCATCGCCATGCCTGCCGAGCTGTGCGTGTATTTCCATTATCATTTTACTGTATTTGCGCCCCCTCCACAAGTTCTTTCATCCGCTCCTCCAATTCCGTCCGGGCCTGGGCGTCCCCTGCCAGGGCCCGCTGGGCCAGGCCGTCCAGGGCGTCCCGGTATCGTTGGTATAAAAAGGCGTTGGGTACCTTTGGGGCTTGCAGCGCCGACGCCAGCTGCTCCGGGACCCCGGATAACCGCCCCGGCTCCACCGTAAGCTCTATGGCCGGCAGCAACCCAAGGTCCAGCAGCTTTTCCTGGCTTTCCTCCTCCAGGACGATGTTAAGATAGTCCTGGATGTATGGGCGCTTTTCCGCCGCCGTATCCCGAGCGATCCCCAGATACTGCACCAGATCCGTATACCCTTCCAGGGGCAGCGCCTGGAAGGTAAACCCTTTGCCCGCGCTCTGCTGCCGCTCCAGATCCCCCGCCGCCCGGGCGTCCGCCAGGGCCATGGCGGCGGCTTCGCCGGTAAAGCTGCTATAGGGCGCCAGCTCCCCCGTATAGCCCAGCAGCGCCGCCAAGACCGGCTCGCCAGCCAGGCCGTATTGCTGGGTATCCCGCTTCCCATAGGTGAAGGTCAGGGTGTCCGCCGCAGCCTGTAAGTCCGCCTGCCAGCCCTCCTCCGAAAGGGTCACCCCCTTCTCCTGCTCCAGCCGGCTATTGACCAGCAAGAAATACCCGCTCATGGCATAGGGAACCCCATAGTCCGTCCCGTCTTGGCTGCCGGTGCCAGCCAAGGCAGGCTTTACCCCTGTCTCCAGTTCCGGCAGCGGTGCAAACCGTTCCATATACCCCCAGCCCATGGGGAAGGAATATATATCCGCCCGTTCCCCCCGCTCCATCCGGGCTGCGCATTCCTCCACCGTCATGGCGGTCACGTTGATAAACACCCCAAAATGTCGTTTCTCAAACGTGGCCGCCCGGTCGGACAGCCAGGTGCCCAGGCTGCCGGCATAGGGCTTGAAATCTACGATATGCCACAGGGTGATGATGCCTGCAAAGGTCTCCTGGTTTTCCTGCTGTTTTTTCAGGGTCCAATCCCTGGGCTGCTGCAAAAGATAGCCCGGCATGATAACCAGATACGCCAGCACCAGCAGCGCCCCCAGCCCGCCCAAGATCCGCTCCCGTTTTCCCATAAGCCGCCCCCTTCCTTGGTGTATCCTATGTTGCGGCGTTCCCCTTCATGCGGGACGGACGGCTGTGCCGGGCAAGCAAAAAAAGGAGCCTTGCCAAGCAAAGCTCCTTGCGAATCCGTCCGGTAGTTGCGATATGAGGACTGCCCTATTCCTCAGCTCGCGGTTTGAAGTAAATTAGTTCTGTGTTTTGGTTTGGAGGAAAAACAATGAAGATTACTGCTCTTGACTCCGGACGGCGAAACTATCATCTACTGATATTATATTAGCACTACTTAATCCAGTATGCAATAGTTTCGAAAGAAAAATTCGCATTTTTCGTAATAATTCATAGTTTGGAAACATTTTATCCCCCCGGGGGGCATCCCGGCCGTCCCCCCCTGGGGCCGGGGGCGAAGCCCCCGCCTTAAAAGCCCGGCGGCCCTTATTTTCCTCCCTTTGCCAGGCGCAAGGGAACGAATCCCAAAACCGATGGGGAGCGGGACGCAGACGCCTTTCCGCAGCTTAACAATTCGATGGGTTTTTTAGGCTATTCCAAAGCCGGTTTTTATAGCTATGCTATAAAAGCGCCTTTTGCCAAAGGGGGCGGTTCAAAGAAGCGATTTGGACTATTGGGCCAATCCCTTGGCCATGTTGCGGAAGATGCCGGGCTCCTCCTGAAGCTTCTGGAAAGTGCCCCGCTGAACGATCCGCCCCTTCTCCATCACCAGGATCTCGTCGCAGTTTTGCAGGGTGGTGAGCCGGTGGGCGATGGAGATCACCGTGGTGCCGCAGGCTTCCTTCATCTTCTCAATCTCCGCCTGGATGTGCTTTTCCGAGGTGTTATCCAAGGCCGAGGTGGCCTCATCCAGCAGCAGGATCCTGGGCTTTTGCAGGAAGATCCGGGCCAGGGCGATCCGCTGCCGCTGGCCGCCGGACAGGTTCGCGCCCCCCTCCGCCAATAGGAAATCATACCCGCCGGGCAGCTTTTCGATATCCGCCGCGATATTGGCTTTGGCGGCCGCTTCCTGCACCGCCGCCAAAGGGACATCCTCCTTCATGCCGTAGCAGATGTTATGATACACCGTATCCGCCACCAAAAATGGCGTTTGGGGGACGATCGCCACGTTTTTTGCCAGGGTCTCCCGGGTAATGGCGGCGATGGGCGCCCCTCCCAGCCGGACATCCCCCTGGGCCTGCTCCAGCTTGTCGATCACCTTGATCAGGCTGGATTTTCCGCAGCCGCTGGGCCCGGCGATGCCGATGAACGCCCCGCCCCGGATGGCCAGGGAAATATGCTGCAGGATCAGCTGTTCCGGCTTTTCCGGGTAGGCGAAGCACAGATCCTGGATATCCACCCGGTTGTTTTCCAGCCGGGCCACCTCCCGGCCCTGGATGGGGGCATAGGAGAAATCCAGCGGCAGCTCCAACATCTTGAAATAGTCCTGGGCCAGCACGGTACTTTCGGAAAATTCATCCAGGATCCGGTGCAGCTCCCTTAAGGGCCCGGTCAGCTGGGTGAAGCACAGATAGGCCGTCAGCACCGTACCCACGCTGATGATCCCCCGGGACGCCAGCAATACCGACAGGCCGATTACCAGCACGCTGAACGGGCCTCGTTGATGAACTTGAGGCAATCGTAGATGGCCATGGCCTTATGGTGGCGCATTTCCTTTTTGCGCAGCTGCTCCGAGCGGGCGGCGATCCGCTCCCCCTCGGTGCTGGCGCTGTCCAGGGCCCGAATGGTCTCGATGCCCCCCAACAGCTCCACCATCATCCCGTCCATATCCGCCTTGGCCTCCATCAGCTCCACCCGGATGCCCTTCTGGGTGCTGATCTGCCGGAATACGATGCCGGTCCCCACCGGGATCACCAGGATCACCAGGCAGGCCACCAGCGGCGGCAGCTGGGTAAAGATGGTAACGATGGCCGCCAAGCCCGTGGTAACCGCAGGGGCAAAGTCCATGAACATCAGCTTGATCAGCTTCACCGTGCCTTCCAGGCTCCGGTTCAGCCGGCCATGGGTGTTGCCGGTCAAATGGCTGCGAAAATAGGACATGGGAGCCAGCAGCAGGGAAGAGGTGGCCTTTTGCCGGGCGCTTTTCTCCGCCTGGGTGGCCGTATCCTCCACGATGAGCCGCCGGATCACCTTGATGACCTCATTGACCACATTCACCAGCAGGATGACCAGCAGGATGGGGATGACCTTCTGGAAGGTGGCATCCCGCTCCGCCAGCACGTGGTCCGTCAAATACCCGATGGCCAAGGGGGTGAGCTGGCTCAACACCGCCGACGCCACCAGGATGGCCAAGATAAAAAGAAACCGCAGCTTCTGTTTTTTCGGAAGCAGGTCGAATACCTTTTTCCACATGCCGTCCTTCCCCGCTGCCTTCATCCCGATCCTCCCCCTCCATGTTTGCGCCCGCAGGCTTCTTGCGGGCGGCTTCCCCGCCGGGCTGCGCCCGCTTATATGATCTCCCCCCGAAAGGGAGGCGTATACGCTTGGTCCGCGGAATCCAGCTCCTGGATATAGACCCGTGTAAGCCCCAGGCTTAGGCAATACTCCACCGCCCGCCGGTATTCCCGCCGGGTCAGGCGGCGGTTCAAGGGCGGTTCCGCAGCAAGGTGGCAGGGCACGTATTGGCTCATCAGGGAGAGCTGGGTATCCAGCGGCAACTCCGCCGCCATGAAATCCAGCACCCCTCTTGCTTCGTCCACCGACCCCGGCAACACCAGGTGCCGGATCAGCAGGCCCCGGGTGGCCACGCCTTCCCCATCCAATTGCAATACCCCGCACTGGCGCTGCATCTCCAGCACGGCGGGCCGGGCAAAGTCAAAATAATCCGCCGCGCCGCTATAGCGCCGGGCCGCCGCCCGGCTCACGTATTTCAGGTCCGGCAGGTAGATATCCACCAGCCCCTCCAGGGTGCGTAGGGCGTCCACCAACTCATAGCCGTTGGTATTGTACACCACCGGGATGTACAAGCCCTTTGCCTTGGCCTGCTCCAGCGCCGGCCGGATCACATGCAGATGGGGCGTTGGGGTCACCAGGTCGATGTTGTGGGCGCCCTTATCCTGTAGGCGCAGCATCAGATCCGCCAACGCCGCCGCATCCATGCTGGGGCCTACGGCCCCATGGCTGATGGTATGATTCTGGCAGAAGAGGCATGTCAGGTTGCATCCGCAAAAGAAGATGGCCCCTGCCCCCCGGCTGCCGCTCAGACAGGGTTCTTCCCACATATGCAGGTCCGCCCGGGCGACCTGGGGCAGGGCCGAAGCCCCGCAATACCCTACGCCCCGGCTCCGGTCCGTGCCGCAGCGGCGGGGGCATTGAAGGCAACCTTGGCTTTCGTTCATGTTCGCTTCCTTCCAGCCGGCCCGGCGCTCATGCCCCGGGGCGGCCCTTTTTGGTTTTCGGCCGGCGGCGCTCCGGGTTTTCCGGCATCACCACATAGTCCGCATCCACCGCGCCCCGCTCGTCCGCCACGGGCTCCTGTTTAACCGGCGCCTGGCGTTGCCTGCCGGTCTGCCGGTTTTCCTTGGCCGGGCCCAAGGCGATGGCGTTGGATACATACCGCTTTACCGTGAAGGCAAAGCAGGTGCCCTTGCCCAGCTGGCTGTGCACGGTGATCTTCTCCCCCAGCTTATCGATGATGAACTGGGCGATGGACAACCCCAGCCCCGTGCCGGCGCTGCCCCGGGATTTATCCACCTTATAGAACCGCTCGAAGATATGGGGCAGATCCGCCTCCGGTATCCCGCACCCGGTATCCGATACGGTGATCATCATGCCTTCCTGTGCAGGCTCCACCCCCACGGTGATGGTGCCGCCCTTTTCCGTATGACGCATGGCGTTGTCCAGCAGGATCACCAGCACCTGCTCGATCCGGTCCGGGTCCGTGAGCCCGTCCACTGCCGCCCGGTCGTCCAGGGTCAGGTGGATGCCCTTTTGCTCCGCCGCTACAGTATAGCCGCTTACTACGTCGCTGAGCAGCTCCTTCATGTCCACCCGCATGATTTCGATATACTCCGTCCCCGCTTGGAGCCTGGACAGGGTCATCATATCCGTGATCAGCCGGGATAGCCGCATCACCTCGTGGAGCATGGTCTTGTAGTACCGCTGCCGGGTCTCCTCATCCTGGATCATGCCGTCCGCCAGGGGCTCCAGCAGCCCCCGCACCGCCGTAAGGGGCGTGCGCAGCTCATGGGATACATTGGCCACGTATTCCCGCCGGGTGGCTTCCAGCCGCTCCACCTCGGTCATATCCTTGAACAAGCCGACCACCCCGTTGCAGGTACCGTCCTCGCTGATCACCGGGGATACGCTGATCCACAGCACCTTGTCCCCGCTCATGGGATAGGTGATGGTCTGGGACTTGCCGGTTTCAAACACCTGGTCAAACGTCTCCCACAGCTTGGGATCCTCCACGATATCCTCCCGCTGCTCCGCGTTCACCGCCCCGAACATCCGCATCAGGGCGCTGTTGCAATGGGTCAGGGCGCCGCTGCCATCCAGGGCCGCCACCCCGTCCGTCAGGCTTTGGAGCAGCTGATCCAGCTGGCCCTTTTCAAAGCGAAGCTGGTAAATGGTGCCCGACAGGGTCTCGCAAAGGTTGTTCAGCGCCCGGGACAGCACCCCCACTTCCCCCGGCTCATCCTCGTCCAGCCGGATATCGAAGTTGCCCTTGCTCATGGAGATGGCGGCCTCGCTCATGGCATGGAGGGGGCTGGTTTCCCGCTTGACCCGGAACACCGTGGCCACCAGCACCACCGGCACCACGATCAGCACCACCCACAGCAGCAGGGAGCTCAAACGCATACTGGCGGAATTCACCGCCCCCACGCTTTTCAGCAGCAGGACGCCGCCGCCCCCCACCGGCTCGCCCACCGCCAGGATCCGGCCCACCTCCGGCATTTTCGCCTGGTTGGTGGAAAAGGCCTGGCCGGACAACACCGTGTCGATCAGCCCGCGCAAGCCCGTTTCCAGAGCCGGGATGTCCAATTCTTCCAGGGGTGAATTTACGTGGATGATTTTGCCTTCCTGATTGACGACCAGTATGGTGGCGTCCGCCGCCTCCATAAAGGAGGCACATACCCGTTCAAAGGCTTCCCCTTCCAGATTGCCTGCCTTCCACTCCGCCACCAGCTGCCGGAAAAGGACCACCTTGGCTTCCATCTCCTCCAGCTTGATGTCCGCGTAGGCGTCCCCGATCAAAAAAGCATAGCCTCCCACCATGATGGCGGAGGCCAGCAGCATACAAATGGTGAGCGTGACCAGCAGGCGCCGGAACATTACGCTTTTCATCATTCTACCTCAAACTTGTACCCTACCCCGTAAATGGTCTTGATGCTCCAATTCAAGCCGGTGTTGTCCAGCTTGGCCCGGATGCGCTTGATATGGGTATCCACCGTCCGGGTCTCGCCGGCAAAGTCATACCCCCAGACCCGGTTGAGCAGCTGCTCCCGTGTAAACACCTGGCCGGGATTGGAGGCCAGCATATATAGGATCTCGATCTCCTTGGGGGTGCAGATGATGGGTTTGCCCCGCAGGGTCACGGTATAGCTCTTGATGTCGATCACCAGCTCCTGATGCACCACGCAGCCATCGTCGCTGCTCTGCTGCTGCTCGCTGGTGCGGCGGAGCACCGCCTTGATCCGGGCTACCACCTCCCGGGGGCTGAAGGGCTTAACGATATAATCGTCCGCGCCCAACTCCAGGCCCAGGATCCGGTCGATCTCCTCCCCCTTGGCCGTCAGCATGATGATGGGCACCCGGGAGGTCTTGCGGATGGTCTTGCATACGTCCGTGCCGCTCATCTCCGGCATCATGATATCCAGCACGCACAGGGCGATCTCCCCATCCAGGGCCTCCACGGCCGCCTTGCCATCGTATACGTCCACCGTATCGTAGCCCTCGGCCTTTAAATATATCCCCAGGGATTCATGTACCACCCGGTCGTCATCGGCGATAAGGATCTTATTGGCGCTCATATCTGCCTCCTGTGTCAGCATTGTATCCTTGGTTTCTGGCATGTTTATAGTATAGCACATCCAATCCCCTTGAAAAGGCCGGCCCATTCCTTTTTCACAGATTCTCCCCATTTTTTTCGCCCGCCGCCAGGCCGTCTCCCGGCTTGGACAGGGTGAAGGCAAAGGTCACGGTACCGTCCTGGCTTTCCACCCAGATCCGTTCCCCCATACGGGTCATGATCTCATAGGCGATGGACAGGCCCAACCCCGTGCCGCCCCCGGAATGGGATTGGTCCACCTTATAGAACCGCTCGAACAGATGGGCAAGATCCCGCTCCTGGATCTCCCCTTGGTTGGAGACCCGGACCTCCAGCTTTTCGCCCTGGTCCAGCACCCCCAGGCAAATCGCCCCGTTTCCTTCCCCATGCTTGATGGCGTTGTCCAGCAAGGCGATGAGCACCTGCTCGGTGCGGTCCGGGTTCGCATAGGCCTTTGGGCAATGTTCCGGCACGGATATCTGCACCCGGCAGCCCTTTTCCCGTGCCGCGGCTTCGTAGCGGTCCGCCACGTCATAGACCAGTTCATCCACCCGCAGGGGTTGCTTGGTCAGGGCGACGGCGCCGGACTGGAGCCGGGACAGCTCCAGCAGGTCGTCGATCAGCCGGGAAAGGCGCATGGACTCATGAAGGATATAGCCATAGTATCTGGCCTGATCCTTTGGATCTTGCACCAAGCCATCGTTCAGGGCGTCCGCAAGCCCCCGAATGGAAGCGAGGGGGGTGCGCAGTTCATGGGACACGTTGGCCACATAATCCCTACGGGTCTTCTCCAGCCTGGCGGCCTCGGTTACATCCTGGATCAGCAGCACCGCCCCTTCTATGCGGCTCCCCTCCTCCAGGGGGGAATAGGTGCAGCGCAGGGTGGTCTCGCTCCAGGGCAGCTCCTGCACCGGGGTTTCCTTTCCCGCCAATACTGCGGACAGGCCCGCCTGTAGGCTGGGCCACAGCTTGCAAACCCCGATCTGCTCTTCCGCCTTGAGCCCCAGCAGCTCCCAGGCCGCAGGGTTTTTCTGCTGCACCTGCCCTTGGGCGTCAAAGGAAATGATCCCTTCCCGCAGCCCGTTGAGGGTGGAGACCAGCCGGTTCCGTTCAAAGGTCAGGTCCTCGATGGTGGCGGATAGGGTGGCGCTCAGATAATTCAGGGAGCGGCCCAGGCTTTGCAGCTCCTGGCTGCCCTGCTCCGGCGCCCGTATGCTGAAATCCCCGCCCGCCATGGCGGTGGCGATATCCCGCATCTTACGGATGGGCCGCACCAAGTTGCTGGAAAACACGTAAATCGGCGCCGCCATGATGGCCATGACCCCCGCCATGCTGATCAGCAGGGCCACCAGCAGGCTATTGATGGCCGCCCGCACCTCCCCCAAGGGTTTGATCAAGAACACCGCCCCGATCACGTTATCAAAGCGGCTGTACACAGGCTCCGCAATGATTACCCCCTGGTTGTCGCTATTGGGAGAATATAGGGCATGGCCTTCCATCACATCCGGCAGGTAGGCGGAAAGCAGCGCGTTTACATTCTCCAGCTCCTCCTGCTTGGGGTAGACCATCAGCTCCCCCCGGGCATTGTACACGTACACCGCCGCATCCCAGATATGATACCCGGAACCAATGGCCCGGCCGTACATTTCCGCATTGATATAGCCTTGCAGATATTCCCCGGTCAGCTCCGCGATAAATTCCGCCCGGGGGGCCATCTCCTGGGCCTTGATCCTGGTGAATACGGTACGGCCGTAAAAGTTGAAGGCAATGGCCGTCAAGGCCGCGCTTAAAATGACCGTGAGCAGGGTCACGGTCAAAGATTTGCCCAGGATGGTATTTTTGACGGGTCTCATTCTCCGCATTCGAATTTGTATCCCACTCCATATACGGTCCGAATGCCCCAGTTCACGCCTTCCTGGGGCAGCTTCTGCCGGATGCGCTTGATTTGGGTATCCACCGCCCGGGTGTCCCCAAAGAAATCATACCCCCATACCTGGGAAAGCATCTGCTCCCGGTCGAACACCCGGCCAGGCTTGGAGGCCAGCAGGTACAGGATCTCCACCTCCTTGGGGGTAAACTGCACCGGCTCCCCATGGATGCGCACATCGTAATTGGAGATGTTGATCTCCAGCCCCGGAAAGCGCAGCACCTTTTCCAGCTCCTCCTTGGCTGCGCTGAACCGGCGCAGCACCGCCTTGACTCGGGCCACTACCTCCCGGGCGCTGAAGGGCTTGACGATATAGTCGTCCGCCCCCAGCTCCAGCCCCAGGATCCGGTCGATCTCCTCCCCCTTGGCCGTCAGCATGATGATGGGGGTACGGCTGGTAGCCCGAATCTCCCTGCAGACGTCCACGCCGCTTTTCTTGGGCATCATGATATCCAGGATGATGAGATCCGGCTTATAGCTTTCCGCCAAGTCCGTGGCTTCCTGCCCATCCATGGCGGAGCAAAATTCAAAGCCTTCATTTTTCAGATAGACCCCTAGGGTCTCATGGATCATGGGCTGATCGTCGCAGATCAAAATGCGCTGCGGGCCTGGCATATGCTCACCTCTCGCTCCTATTTTTCCCCGGCGGGAACCCGGCCCCGCCGATTATTCACAGGTTTTTCTGCTTCCATTATACGGTTCTTTACCGCCCGGCGCAACCTTCCCTTGGCCGTTGCCATAATTGTACCCAATTGCGTCATATTCCGGCCGGGCCTTCCCGGCGCAGCAAACAAGATTGTTCATGATTTCCCGGCTTTCAATTACCCGTATCTATGCTATAATATTGCCATGCGTACAGATAGAATTTTCCGTCGAATAGCCCCTATTTGGATCCTACTGCTTTTGCTGCCGGCCCTTTGTGCCGGTTGCGGCAGCCTGCCGGTTTCCGGCCAGGCCGCGGGCCAGGCCCTGGTGATCAACGAGGTGGTTTCCTCCAACTCGGTTTCCCTCTCCCACCCGGAGCTGGGCTCCCCGGACTGGATCGAACTGTATAACGGCACCAACGCCGCCATCGACCTGTCCGGCTTCGGCCTGAGCGACAATGTGAAGGAGCCCCACAAATGGACCTTCCCAGCGGGCACGACCATCCCGGCGGGGGGGTATCTGCTGGTATATGCGTGCAGCTATACCGGCGAAGACGATAGCCTTTTGTGCACCGATTTCGCCCTATCAAAAAACGGCGAATCCCTCCTGCTCACCGACGCCTATTACGCCATTTTGCAGCAGGTGGATCTGCCCGCCTTGCTGCCGGATGTTTCCTATGCCCGGGACGCTTCCGGCCAATATGGCTATTGCTCGGACCCCACCCCCGGCAAGGAAAATGGGGAAGTGGTCTTTTCCTCCGCTGCGGACGCCATTACCGCCGGTACCTCCGACGCCCTGTCCATCTCCGAATGTATGCCCAAGGCCGGGGCTTGCCTGGCCCCGGATGGAAAGGCCTATCCCTGGGCCGAGCTGTATAACAGCGGGGATACGCCCCTGCTGCTTTCCGACTACTATCTTTCCGACAACATCCACGAGCCCCTCAAGTGGCGGCTGCCCGGCGCCACCCTGGAGGCCGGCGCTTACGTGACCATATGGTTCTCCGGGGACGAAGGCAAAGACGGCATCCACGCAGGCTTTCGCCTGGGCTCCTCCGACGACACCCTGGTGCTCAGCGACAGCACGGGCAATCAGATCTCCATCCTCACCTGGCCCATGGACCAGATCCCGGAGGGAGTATGCGTATTGCCCGGCGGCCAATATACCGCCCAGGCCACCCCCGGCCAGCCCAACAGCCAGGCCGGGCTGTTCTCCTCCCTGGAATTTGCGCCCGCAGGGGCGGACGCGGCGGTGCGCATCCAGGAGCTTCTGCTCCACAACCAATACAGCCTCCGGGACGAGACCGGGGAGCGGCCCCCCTGGGTGGAGCTCTATAACAGCGGCGGCCAGGCCGTATCCCTTTCGGGCTGCTACCTGAGCGACGACCCGGAGAACCCCTTCAAATGGGGCTTCCCGGAAGATACCAGCATACAGCCCGGCCAGTACTTGGTCATTTTCCTCTCCGGCAAAGAAGCCGCCGGGGACGCCCTGCATACCAGCTTCCGCCTGTCGGATTCCGACGAGGCCCTGGTCTTTACCCAAACCAGCGCCATGACCCGGGAGCAATGGGACCTGCCCGCCCAATTGGGGGATAACGTATCCATGGGCCTTACGGCGGACGGATCCATCGCCTACTTCACCACCCCCACCCCAGGGGCGGCCAATACCACCCATAGCTTTACCGAGCCCCTAAACGCGGGCTACACGGATATGGAGGGGGTCTATATCAGCGAGGTCTCCGCGGTGAGCGCCGCGAAAAGCGGCAAGGCGGACTGGATCGAGCTGCACAATGCCTCGGGCAGCAAGGTGGACCTGGCGGGCTGGCACCTGAGCGACGATGCGGACGACCTGCAAAAGTGTACCCTGGAATCCATGACCCTGGACGCCGGCGGTTACGGCGTCGTTACCGCCTCTTCCAGCACCGCAAAGGGCGCGACAGCGCCCTTTGGTATATCCCTCACCGGTGAGACCCTGTTCCTTTCCGACGCCCAGGGCAATATCCGGGATGTATTCCAAACCGGCGCCCTCCGGCTCGGGGTCACCGCCGGCCGTTCCGCCGGCAGCGCCAGCCGGGTCTATTATGCCGAGGCCACCCGGGGGGGTGCCAATGGTGCGCAAAGCTATACCGGCTTTTTGCCCACCCCGGTGTTCTCGGAGATGGGGCTCTATCACGACCAGCCCTTCTCCCTGACCATCACCTGCGACGCCCCGGACGCCACCATCCACTATACCCTGGACGGCAGCGAGCCCACGGAGGCCTCCCCCGTCTATACCGGCCCCCTCGCCATCCAGGAGAATACCCCGGTCCGGGCCAAGGCCTTTGGCGGGGGCCTCCTATCCAGCGACGTGGCCACCGCCACCTACCTTTTCGAGACCCCCCATACCCTGCCGGTGGTCTGCCTAAGCGCCCAATCCGACGACTGGGACGCCATGTATTCCGTGACGGAACGCAAGCTTCGGGTGGAAAAGCCCGGGCATTTCGCCTACTATGAAACCGACGGCGCCTTGGGCACCGCCTTTGGCTGCGGCCTTAGGGCCAGCGGCTCCTCCACCCTTTTGGCCAGGCAAAAATCCGTCGCCGTATTCCTCCGGGGGGCCTACGGCCAAAGCGAGACGAATTATCCCTTTTTTACCGACAGCGACGTGACCGTTTTTTCCTCCCTGGTGCTGCGCAATTCCGGCCAGGACCGGGATAAGGCCCGGCTGCGGGACAGCTTCTTCTCTAAAGCTGTCAAAGGCCTGAACATGGAATACGCTGAAACCCGGCTGGTGATCGTATACGTAAACGGCCAATACTGGGGCATCTACGACCTGAACGAAAACCAGAACGAGGATTATATGGCCGCCCACTATGGGGTAGACCCGGACGCGGTGGACATCATCCGCCGGAACATCGAGGCCCTGGCCGGCCGCAACAGCGAAAATAAGCGGGTGCGGGCCTGGGCCCTGGCCACGGATACCTCCAACCCGGATAAGTACGCCGAGTACATCCAGTGGGTGGACCCGGATTACTTTATCGATTATCTCATCGCCCAAACCTATTTTGCCAACGGGGACATGTTCAACCAAAAATACTGGCGCAGCCAGGATTATACCGTGCGCTGGCGGCCGGTCTATTACGACCTGGATCTGGCCCTATCCAGTTCCAGCCCCACCCGCAATATCCTGCCCAACTACTTCAACGCCGAGGGCATTCCCTCCCAGGACGGCTCCCTTACCAATATGGACCTGTATGTGGGCCTGCGGAAAAACCCGGACTGGTGCCTGGCCTTTGGGGAACGGTATGTCTACGTGGTCTACAACCAATTCGATCCCGACCGCCTGACCGCCATCCTGGACGACATGGTAAACCAGCTCCGGCCGGAAATGCAGCGGCACATCCAGCGCTGGGGCGCCCTCAGCTCCATGGACAAATGGGAAAAGGAGGTGGCCGAGCTGCGGGAATGCCTGCAGGCGCGCCAATCCTACGCCCTGAAGTATCTCCAGCGGGAATTCGACTTTACGGATGAGCAAATGGCCCAATGGGAGCAGGCCGCCAAGGCCGCCGCTTCCGGGGCTGCTTCCGCTACGCCTGCGCCCTGAGGCGTCCGGGCCGGGGGGGCGGCGGGCGCGCACAGCGCGCACAACGAGGGGCGGGGCCTTTTGGCCCCGCCCCTACGTTGGTTTTGC
>OLGD01001664.1_pt1 | contig 31124 bp, 25 predicted proteins | sample 1605311 | NCBI WGS metagenome assembly OLGD01 (sample SAMEA3888917, study PRJEB22519) | human gut metagenome | biome: human gut; feature: human-associated habitat; material: faeces | place: Denmark | collected 2010
GGCAGGCTCCGCCTGCCCCCGCCCCCGTTTGTCCGCCCGGGGCCCATAGGGCCCCGGGCGCGCCAAACGCCGCCGCCCCCCGCCGCGGAGCTGGGCCGTCGTCTAGGCCCCGCAACCACAAAAAAACGCCCTGGGCAATTCAGAAGCCCAGGGCGTTTGCCTATGCGAATGGATACAAAGACACGCGGTCAAAGATCAGGAGCAATGATAGAGGTCGGGCCGGCGATCCCGGAACACGTTGATCCCCGCCCGGATGCCGGCGGTGATGGACAGATCGCAATCCCCGCTGAGGAAGCAGGGGGTCTCTCCGGCCCGAGCCAATACCGTGCCCCAGGGGTCCACCAAGCCGCTGTTGCCGCCAAACCGGGTACCAGCGTCATCCTGGCCGCAGGCGTTGCAGCAGGCCACAAACATCTGGTTTTCCACAGCCCGGGCCTCATACAGCAGCCGCAAATGCCCCGCCCGCTGCACCGGCCACTGGGCTACTAGGAAGAGCACCTGGACGCCTTGTAGGGCCAGGGTACGGGTCAACTCCGGGAACCTGAGGTCATAGCAGATCAAAAGGCCGCAGAGGGTATCGTCCAGGGGAAAGACCGCCAGATGGTCCCCCGCCTGGAAATATACGTCCTCCTCCATGGGGGAGAACAGGTGGGTCTTGTCATAGGAGCCCACCAGGCTACCCTGCCGGTTGAAGGCCATAGCGGTGTTGTAGCGCTTGCCCGCCCGCAGGCAGGCCACGCTGCCCGCCACCAGGTTGACTCCCAACTCCCGGGCCAAGCCCCCACACAGCGCCGCCGTGCGCTGGCCATCTGGGTCCGCCAGCTCGTCCAGGCCTTCCTTGGGGAAAAAGCCCGTGTTCCACAGCTCCGGCAGCAGAATGACGTCGGGCCGCTCTTCTTTGGCTGCCTGGCGCACCAGAGCTTCCGCCTGGCGGAAATTCTCCTCGGGCCTGGCAAAGGCCACGTCCATTTGAATACAGGTGATCCGCATGAAAGGCTCCTTTCCGCCCTACAGGGCGTTGCGGCGGATCTTGCCGCTGATGGTCTTGGGAAGCTCGTCCCGGAATTCCACGATCCTGGGATATTTGTAGGGCGCGGTCCGGTGCTTGACAAAGTCCTGGATCTCCTTCTTCAGCTCCTCGGAGGGTTCTTTGCCCTTCACCAGCACGATGCTGGCCTTGACCACCTGGCCGCGGATCTCATCCGGCGCGGCGGAGACCCCGCACTCCAGCACGTAGGGCAGCTCCATGATGACGCTCTCGATCTCAAAGGGCCCGATCCGGTAGCCGGAGGACTTGATCACATCGTCCTTGCGGCCCACGTACCAGAAATAGCCGTCCTCATCCCGCCATGCCACGTCCCCCGTATGGTAGATGTCGTCGTGCCAGGCCTCCTTGGTGGCCTCGGGATCCAGATAGCCGTTGAACAGGCCGCAGGGGACCCCATCCTGGGTGCGGATCACGATCTCCCCGCTTTCGCCCACCGCGGCGGGCTGGCCGTGGACATTGAGGATATCCACCTGGAATAGGGGGCTGGGCTTGCCCATGGAGCCGATCTTGGGCTTCATGCCCACCAGGTTGCCGATAACCATGGTGGTCTCGGTTTGGCCAAAGGCTTCCATAACGGAGAGGCCGGTGGCCTTCTTGAATTGATGGAACACCTCCGGGTTGAGGGCCTCGCCGGCTGTGGTGGCGTGGTGGATGGAGCTTAGGTCGTACTTGCTCAGATCCTCCTTGATCATGAACCGGTACATGGTGGGCGGGGCACAGAAGGTGGTGATATGATACTTGGCAAACAGGGGCAGGATGTCGTGGGCGTCGAAGCGGTCGAAGTCATAGGTGAAAACCGCCGCCTCGCACAGCCACTGCCCATAGAGCTTGCCCCACAGGGCCTTGCCCCAGCCCGTATCCGAGATGGTGAAATGCAGGCCGTCGGGCTCTACGCAATGCCAATATTTGGCCGTAATAAAGTGGCCAAGGGCATATTTATAATTATGGGTCACCAGCTTGGGATAGCCGGTGGTGCCGGAGGAGAAGAACATCACCATGGGGTCGCTGCCGCAGGCCGTATCCGTCTCCCGATGGAAGGAGCGGGTAAACAGCACGGATTCCCCATCATAATCGTGCCAGCCCTCCCGCTGGCCGCCGCACAGCACCAGGGTCTTTACGCCGGGGCAATTGGGCAGGGCCTTTTCCACCTCCTCCGGGGCATGGCTGTTGGCGCTGCACACCACCGCCCGGATGTCCGCCGCATGGAAGCGGTATTCAAAATCCTTTTGCAGTAGCTGGTCCGTGGCAGGCACCGCCACCGCGCCCAGCTTGTGCAGGCCTAGGATGGCAAACCAGAATTGATAGTTCCGCCTGAGCACCAGCATGACCCGGTCCCCCCGCTGGATTCCCAGGGACTTGAAATAGTTGGCTGCCCGGGCGGATTGCAGCTTCATGTCCTGGAAGGTGAAACGCCGCTCTTCCTTGTTGTGATCCAGATGGAGCATGGCCAGCTTATCCGGCTTCTCCCGTCCCAACCGATCCACGATATCAAAGGCGAAGTTGAAGGTTTCTTCGTTTTTGAAGGCGATCTTGGTCAGCGCGCCGGCCTCGTCCTCCGTGGCGTCGATGAAATCCTGGTAGATGAGCCGTTCCGTGGTGGTGGCGGGCCGGATGGTCTCCGTGACCGCTTCCTCCTCCGGCTCTTCGCCGGGCAGGATCATAGCCAGGAAGGTGCAGTCCGCTCCATCCATGGCGATCATGCCGTGGGGAGTGGAGCTGTCGTAATAGATGCTGTCCCCTTCCGAGAGCACCTCTTCGTTATCCCCTACCCGTACCTTCAGCTTACCGGAAAGCACCAGGTCAAATTCCTGCCCATTGTGGGAGGTGGTATGGATGGGCTGGGTCTGCTGGGCCGGATCGTAAGCATAGGTCACCCAATAGGGCTCCGCGATCTTATCCCGGAAAAAGGGCGCCATGTTCTTAATCTCGATGCCCTTTTCCTTGGCCGTGGTCTGCCCCTTGCCTCGCCGGGTTACCGTATAGGAAGACAGCCGGGCGCTACGGCCCTGCATCAGGTCCGTGATGCCCACGTTGAAGGTGAGGGCGCATTTGTGGATGAACGTAAAGGGCATATCCGCCCGGGCGGACTCATAGGCAATATAGTCCCCCAGGGATACGTTGGTATATTGGGCCATCTGTTCCTGACTGTAGCCGGATATCTCCCGCAGTTCATGAATGCGCGCTGCAACGTCCATCAGTTCACGGGATGCGGGTTGGGCTTTTTGTGCCAGCATAGCTTTTTTCTTCCTTCCATTTTGTAAATAAAAAAACCGTCTCAAAGTTTCCTTTGAGACGGATTAGCTCCGCGGTACCACTCAAATTGCATATATAAAATATGCCACCTCACAGACTCCATCAAGTCCTTCGCCTTTACGCGGCTACACGGGTAGCGTCTACTGCCTACACGGGTTCGGGCCACCGGCTCGGAAGGGATGGGCATATGGAGAAGGGTCGCTACCGGCTTGCACCTACCGCCGGCTCTCTAAAAGGGACGCAACTCCGCCGTCTTCGTCATTGCCTTTATCCTATGCGATTGAAGTAACTCTATCATATTCTCCCGGGCTTGTCAATCACATTTTATTATCCCCGGTCAAATTCCTTTAGGCCAGCTGTCCTCCCGCCTCTTCTACGGCCCGGCGGGCAAGGATCTGCGTGGGGTCCAGGGGATTGCCTGGCAGACGGAACTGCTGGAAGGCCAGCGGCAATTCTGTGCACCCCAGCACCATAGCTTGCGCGCCCGCCGCCTGCAAGCGGCGGATGGCGTCCACCACGGGCCCGGTATCAAAGCGGGGCAAGCCCGCCTTAACGCAATCGTAGATCAGGGACATGACCGCCTTTTGCCCCGCCGGGTCCGGCAGCAGCATTTCCACCCCCGCCTGGTGGAACGCCTGCCCATAGACGCCGCTTTGCACCGTACCGTCCGTGGCCAAAAGCGCCACCTTCTCATAGCCTTGTTCCCGGGCGGCCCGGGCGGTTTCCCGGGGCATATGCAGCATGGGGATATGCAACGCAGGCTGCAAACGGTCATAAAAATAGTGGGCCGTATTGCAGGCCATGACCAGCAGATCCGCCCCCATGGCTTCCAGGTTTTTGCAGGACCGGAGCAGCGTGGGGGTGGGATCCTCTCCCCCGTGCAGGATGGCTGCGGTGCGGTCCGGGACAGCCGGATTGCTGTCGATGAGCACATGGATGTGATCCTGATCCTTGGCGGCCTTGGTAAAGCGGATGATCTTAGTGAACAGATCCGCCGTGGCCAGGGGGCCCATCCCCCCTACGATGCCGATGGTCTTTGTCATAGCGCTACACGTCTCCTTATTTTTTACATGGAATTGGCTCGGGGAATTCCCCCGAGCCAGCCGACGGGCTATAACGTTCCATTCGGCCTTATACATCCATGTCAATATACTTGGGGTCCAAATCCTTTTCGCTGGCGGCGATCACCACGGAGCAAGCGATGTCGCCGGTCACGTTGACGCAGGTGCGGGCCATATCCAGGATACGCTCCACGCCCATGATAATGCCCACCGCCTCCAAGGGCAAGCCCACGGTGGTAAGCACCATACCCAGCATTACCGTGCCTGCGCCGGGTACGCCGGCGGTGCCGATGGAAGCCAGGGTAGCGGAAAGGACGATGGTCAGCATCTGGCCCATGGTCAGGTCAATGCCATATACAGCCGCTACAAACAGGGCGCAGATCCCCTGGAAGGCCGCGGTGCCGTCCATATTGATGGTGGCGCCCAAGGGGAGCACAAAGGAACGGACTTGGGGAGATACGCCTAATTTTTGTGCGCTTTCCATGGAAAAGGGCAGGGTAGCAGAAGAACTGGCAGTGGTGAAGGCAAAGAGGGAAGCCGGCATGGCTGCTTTGAAAAAGTCAATGGGGCTCATCTTTGCAAAAGCCTTCACCGTAACGGAATAGACCAGCACGGCATGGAGGATGCAGGCAAGATACACCGCCAAAATCAGCATGCCCAAGGGCGCCAGCACGGAAATGCCTTGGCTGGCCACCACGGGGATAATTAAGCAAAATACCGCATAGGGAGCCAGCTTCATGATGCCGCCGATAATAGTATACATCACTTCCGCAAAGCCTTCCATGCCTTTTTTAAAGTTCTCGGCTTTGGGGCCTACAACTGCGATGCCCACCCCCACAAATAGGGCAAAGGCGATAACCTGCAGCATATTGCCATCCACCAGCGCCTTAAATGGGTTTGTGGGAATGATGTTGAGCAGCGTCTCTACAAAGCCCGTAGACTCTGCCGCTTCGTAGGTAACGTCTGCCGGCAAGGTGATGCCGGTACCCACTTTAAAAATCTTTCCGATAATGAGGCCCAATACCACCGCGAAAGCTGTGGTACTTAGGAAGTAGGCGATGGTCTTGCCGCCGATGCGGCCCACTTTTTTGATGTCCCCCAGGCCACATGCGCCCATCACCAGGGATGCGAATACCAGGGGCACGATCACCATTTTGATCAGGTTGAGAAACAGGGTGCCAAAGGGGCTGATGTAGGTATTGGCGATTTCAGCTTGGTTGGTAAGGTTCAGGATGATGCCTACAATGATGCCGGCGATCAGGCCAATGAGGATTTTCACCGTAAGGTGAAGCTTCTTGGGTTTGGTCTTTTCCATGAGATTCCCCCCTGTTGTTTTTTTTGCCCATGCCTTGCCTGCCCGTGCAAACCGCAAAACCCGTTACGCTTGTTGTAGCGGAATTTTGGATATACATGCCCTTTCCAGCATAGCGGCATCGGCAATTTTTATTTAAATATTTCTGTTCCCCGTCGCTAAAATTGGTTATCTGCACAGTGTGAAGTGAAAAAAACGTGATCGACTTCTGCTAATATTTGCATTTTAACATTTCTTAGCGGAAAAATCAACCACGCAGGTTTTTTTCCTACCCCCGTTGACAAATAATGCGGAAGTTGGTATAGTTATTGCAATTGTTTGGAAAGGAGTTTTCGCCATGGCCGCTCAGATGCATTGTCAGCCCCATAACCCGGCGCAGGCATGGATGGCGGGTATGCCCTCCTTTTCTTCTATCGCCGTATTTCTAAGGCACACAGTCGTTCCTGTGTGCCTTTCTGTTTTCCTTCTCGGCGTCGCGCTGCTGGGCCTCCTTAGCCTGGCGGCTATTCTGCTTTGCCTGGTACTTATTATTATGCTACCCCGCCAAGGCGTTCGCCCAAGAATGGATGGCTAACCGGCACCAAGCTTCCCGGGCCCCTGTTCTTAGCGAACGGGGGCCTTTTTCTTAAACCCGATGGAAGGAGTCCCCGCCATGCCGTCAAATTGGCCTCTCACCCATAAGCACATTCACCTGATCGCCGGCCACTACGGCAGCGGCAAAACCGAGCTGGCCGTATCCCTGGCCCTCCTGGCCGCCCAGGCCCGGGCCTATCCCCGGATCGCCCTGATCGACCTGGATATCGCCAACCCCTACTTCCGTTCCCGGGAGCGGCGGGACCTGCTGGAGCAGGCGGGGATCGGGGTATTCGGCAGCGCCTACCGGGAGGAGATCACCGCCGAGCTGCCCGCCCTGGGTGCCTCCGCCCGGGGGCCTTTGGGGGACCCCCAGTGCCTTTGCATCGTGGATCTGGGGGGCAACGGGGAGGGCGCCAAGGTGATCCGCCAATTCGGGGATTATTTTCACAGCGACGATCACGAGGCCCTGGCGGTGGTGAACGCCAACCGGCCGGATACCGCTACGGTGGAGGGCGCCTGTATGCACCTTGCGGATATTGAAGCCACCATGGGCTTTCCCCTCACGGGCATCGTGAACAACTGCCACCTTTTGCGGGAGACCACCCCCGCCACCATCCAAAAGGGCCACGCCCTCTGCCTGGAGGTGGCCCGGGCCACCGGCTTGCCCCTGGCGCTGGATTGCTATCCCGCCCCCCTGGTGGACCCGGACGCCCTGACGGCCGCCGGCCTGGACCCGGCCAAGCTGATGCCCCTGGGCATGTATATGCGGGAGACCTGGCTGGATCGATGAAGTCAACCGCCTTTGCGGCTGGTTTGAAATAAGGAATATCATGGAACGAAAATTTGGAAGGAGCGAGAAACAGACATGGCAAATTTCAAGGTGACCTTTCAGGATGAAAGGTGCAAGGGATGCGGCCTATGCGTGTCCGTATGCCCCAAGAAGATCATCGCCATGGGGAAGCACGTAAACAGCAAGGGCTATAGCCCCGCAGGCATCACCGACCAGGGCGCCTGCATCGGCTGCGCCAGCTGCGCGGTGATGTGCCCGGATGGCGCCATCGAGATCTACCGGCTGGAGGAGGGAGAAGCAGAATGACGGAAAAGGTTTTGATGAAAGGCAACGAGGCCTTCGCGGAAGCCGCCATGCGGGGCGGCTGCAAGTACTATTTCGGCTACCCCATCACCCCCCAGAGCGAGATCCCGGAGTATATGTCCCGGGAGTTGCCCAAGCGGGGCGGCTGCTTCGTCCAGGCGGAAAGCGAATTGGGCGCCATCAACATGACCTATGGCGCAGGCGCCGCCGGCGGCTGCGTGTTCATCTCCTCCTCCTCCCCGGGTATCGCCCTGATGCAGGAGGGGCTCAGCTTCCTGGCCAGCGCCGAGGTGCCTGCGGTGATCCTGAACGTTTCCCGCTGCGGCCCCGGCATCGGCGGCATCCAGCCCGGCCAGGCGGACTATTTCCAGGTGACCCGGGGCGGCGGTAACGGCGATTACCACATCCCCGTATTCGCTCCCTATAACATGCAGGAGGCCGTAAACCTGATCTACGAAGCCCCCGCCCTGGCGGAAAAATGGCGCACGCCGGTGATCCTGCTGGCGGACGGCATGATGGGCCAGATGATGGAGCCCGTGGCCCTGCCCCCGGAAAAGCCCATGCTCCAGCCCCAGGAGATCGCCCCCCGGAAGGATTGGGCCATCACCGGCTGGGACGACCGGGGCGGCCAGCAGAACCGCCGGGTGGTCAAGTCCCTCCGGCTCCAGCCCGAAGCCTTGGAACAGCACGTGGAGCACCTGTTTGCCCGCTATGCGGAGGCTGCCCCGGACTTCACCCGCTATGAAGCCGTCAACCTGGAAGGCGCCGAGATCGTGTTCGTGGCCTACGGCACCATCGCCCGCCTGACCCTGGAGGTCATGGATATGCTGGCGGAGCAGGGCATCAAGGCCGGCCTCATCCGGCCCATCAGCCTGTGGCCCTTCCCCGAAGCCGCCTTCGACCAGATCTGCCCCTCCACCAAGGTGGTCATCAGCGCGGAGCTCTCCAAGGGCCAGCTGCTGGACGATGTGAAGCGGGCGGTTTGCGGCCGCTTCCCCGTGGAGCTCATCTACCGCACCGGCGGCATCATCCCCACCTCCCTGGAGGTTACCCAGAAAGCGAAGGCTATATTGGAGGGCTTAAAATGAAACCGATCTTTACCTATACAAACGGTATGCTCCCTGTGAGCACCCACTATTGCCCCGGCTGCACCCATGGCATCGCCCACCGGCTCATCATGGAGGTGCTGGAGGAAAACGGCAAGCTGGGCCAGGCCATCGGCGTCGCCCCCATCGGCTGCAGCGTAATGGCACACCAGTATATGAACATGGATATGTGCGAGGCCGCCCATGGCCGGGCCCCCGCCGTGGCCACCGGCATCCGCCGGGTCCATCCCGACAAGGTGGTCTTTACCTACCAGGGGGACGGCGACCTGGCCTCCATCGGCATGTCCGAGATCATCGCCGCCGCCGCCCGTGGCGAGCGGTTCTCCACCTTCTTCATCAACAACGGCATCTACGGCATGACCGGCGGCCAGCTGGCCCCCACCACCCTGATCGGCCAGCGGGCCACCACCGCCGTGGAGGGCCGCACCAAGGCCCAGTTCGGTATGCCCATCAAAATGTGCGAGCTGCTGGCCCAGCTGGAATGCGCCGTATATGTGGAGCGGGTTGCCCTCAACTCCCCCGCCAATGTGCGCAAGGCCAAAAAGGCTGTGCAAAAGGCCTTTGAAGTACAGGAAAAGGGCCTGGGCTTCTCCTTTGTGGAGTTCTTGTCCACCTGTCCCACCAACTGGGGCATGACCCCGGCGGACGCCATGAAATGGGTGGATGAAAAGATGATCCCCTACTATCCCTTGGGCTGCCTGCGGGCGCCGGAACAGGAGGCTTCCAAATGATCCAAAAGCTGTTTTTCGCCGGCTCCGGCGGCCAGGGCGTGATCCTCATGGGCCAGATGACCGCCTATGCCGCCATGTATGAAAATAAGGAGGTCACCTTCCTGCCCTCCTATGGCCCTGAAATGCGGGGCGGCACCGCTAACTGCACGGTGGTGATCTCGGATAAGCCCGTCAGCTGCCCCCTGGTATACGAGGCGGATGTGGTGGTGGCCATGAACCTGCCCTCCATGACCCGCTTTGAATCCCTGGTCAAGCCCGGCGGTATGCTGTTTTACAACCAGTCCCTCATCCCCGCCAAGCCCACCCGCACAGACATCCAGGCTATCCCCGTGCCCGCCAACGACATCGCCATGGAGCTGGGCAACAGCCGGGCCGCCAACATGGTGATGCTGGGCGCCGTGTCCCACATCGCCGGCACCGCCGGGGACGAGGCCCTGGACCGGATCCTCCAGAAGGTTTTCTCCGGCAAGAAAGCCGGCCTGCTGGAATTGAACAAAAAGGCGTTCCATGCCTTTGCAGACGTTAAATAATACCCGTTGAAAGGAGCCGAATATGGCAGAATATACCTTCCCCGTTATCCGCACGGAGCATCCCAAGCCCAAGCCCCCCCAAGATAAGCTGGGCTTTGCCAACTACTTTACCGACCACATGTTTGAAATGCGCTACGACGAAGGCCAGGGCTGGCACGACGGCAAGGTGGTCCCCTATGGTCCCATCTCCCTGGACCCGGCTTCCGCAGTGCTCCACTATGCCCAGATGCTCTTTGAGGGCATGAAGGCCTACACGCGGCCCGACGGCGGCATTCAGATCTTCCGGCCGGACATGAACGCCAAGCGTATGGCCAACACCTGCGAGCGCATGTGTATGCCTAAGATGGACTACGACCTGTTTCTCTCCGCCATCAAGGCCATCGTCCATGCGGACGAGGACTGGGTGCCCAGCGCCCCCGGCACCGCCCTGTATATCCGTCCCTTTATGATCGCCGACGAGGTATCCTTCAGCGTGCTGCCCGCCAAGCATTACCGTTTCATTATCATCCTCTCTCCGGTGGGCTCCTACTACGCCGCCAACGACGGCGGCCTGTCCGCCACCCGGATCTTCGTGGAGGATGAATTCATCCGGGCGGCCCTGGGCGGAACCGGCTTCGCCAAGGTGGGCGGCAACTACGCCGGCGGCATGAAGGCTTCCCAAAAGGCCATGGCCTACAACTGCAAGGACGTGCTGTGGCTGGACGCTGCGGAGCATAAATATGTGGAGGAGATCGGCACCTCCAACGCCTTCTTTATGATCGACGGGGAAGTGATCACCTCCCCCCTCACCGGTACCATCCTGCCCGGCGTGACCCGGGATTCCGTTTTGACCCTGCTGCGCAAGTGGGGCGTTCCCGCCAGCGAGCGGAAGCTGAGCACCGACGACCTGTTTGCCGCCGCCAAGGCCGGCAAGCTCCAGGAGGTTTTCGCCAGCGGCACCGCCGCGGTGATCTCCCCCATCGGCGTACTCCACTACCAGGATCAGGATTATACCGTGGGGGACGGCAAGGTTGGGCCCATCGCCCAGCGGCTTTATGACACCCTGTACGGTATGCAAACCGGCAAGGTGCCCGACGACATGGGCTGGACGGTACAGATCTGACCCAATGGACCCCGGGCGGCTACGGTTTCCCAGGCTACCCGGGGCAATTTTACGGACTGAATGTTTGAAAGGCAGGTAATTCCCATTGCAAAATGTTGAAATTATGGACATGACCCTTCGGGCCAGCGGCCAGCTCTCTGCTTCCGGCCTGAGTTTTAAGGAAAAGCTGGAGATCGCCAAGCTGCTGGAAAAGTTGCGGGTGGACGTGGTGGAAACAGGCTTTATTGGGGATGCGCCCGCCGATCTGGCAGCGGTGCGGGCCATTGCGGATACCTTGGTTTCCAGCGTGGTCAGCGTGCCGGTGGGCCTGGGAGAAGAGGAGATCCGCCGGGCCGCCCAGGCTCTGGAACGGGCCCAACGGCCCCGGCTGAACCTGGTGGTCCCCACCAGCGCGGTGCAGATGGAGTATGCCTATCACCGCAAGCCGGACAGTATGCGCAAGGCCCTTTCCCAAAGCGCGGCCCTGTGCGTATCCCTGTGCCCGGAGGTGGAATTCACCGCCGAGGACGCCACCCGCAGCGAGCCCGCCTTCCTGGCGGAGATGATCCAAGCCGCCATCGATGCCGGGGTGCGCCGGATCACCCTTTGCGACAGCGCGGGCCAACTGCTGCCCGAGGAGGCTGCCGAGCTGGTACGGGAGCTCAAGGCCCAGGTCCCCGCCCTCAAAAACGCGGTGCTGGGCCTGCAGCTCCGGGACGATCTGGGCCTGGCTACGGCCAATGCCCTATCCGCCCTTTCCGCAGGCTGCGCCGCCTTAAAAACCACCTTCAACGGCATGGGCGCCACCCTGTCCATGGGCCAGCTGCTCCACGCCATCGCCCAGCGGGGCGACGCCCTGGAGGTGGAATGCCAGGTGAACAACACCCAGCTCCAGCGCTCCTGCAAGCAGATGGAAGCCCTCCTGGGCATGAACCGCACCGGCCGCTCCGCTTTCAGCCGGGTCATCGGCACCGCGGAGCCCGAGGGCAAGCGGGACAAGGAGCCCATCACCCCCGAGACCGACATCTTTACCCTGCGGCGCAAGGTGGAGCGCATGGGCTACGACCTGGAGGAGGAGGACCTGAAGCGGGTTTATCAGCGGGTGCTGCGGCTGGCCTCCAAAAAGAAGGTGGATGACCGGGATCTGGACGCCCTGGTGGCGGAGCTCACCCGGCATGTGACCCCCACCTATCAGCTGGTCAGCTACGTGACCAACAGCGGCAACAACATCAGCGCTACCGCCTGCATCCAGCTGGATAAGCAGGGGGAAACTTTGCAAGCCGTATCCCTGGGGGACGGCCCCATCGACGCGGCCTTCCTGGCCCTGGAGCAGATGCTGGGCCATCACTTTGAGCTGGAGGATTTCCAGATCCAGGCGGTTACCGAGGGCCGGGAGGCCATGGGGGACGCCCTGGTGAAGCTGCGCCATGGCGGCAAGGTCTATCCTGGCCACGGCCTGTCCACGGACATCATCGGCGCCAGCATCCAGGCCTATCTCCATGCGGTGAACAAGATCGTCTATGAGGAGCAGAACGTATGAAGCTATCCTTTGAAACCCAGGGCTTTGATTCCTTTTCCTGGGAAGACGCCTTAGCGTTGGCCAAGGAAAACGGCTTTGGGGGCGTTTCCTTCGCCTATACCCCCAGCTTCTCCCAGCGGTTTGCCCATGGCCCGGACGCCAGCCGCCGCCGGCGGGATCTGGAGTTGCGGTGCCGGGAAGCCGGCCTGGATATCCCCTGCCTCTCCACCGGCGCGCTGTTCTCCCAGGCCCCGGCCGACCCCCAGGCCCTCTCTCAGCTCCAGGACGCCGTCTCCCTGGCGGGCATCCTGTCCATTCCCTATGTGGCCCTGCAGGCCCAGGCCCAACAGGCTCCTGACGACCTGTTGCCGGTGCTGGAGCAGCTTTTGCCCCTGGCTGCGGCCCAGGATGTGACCTTGCTGCTGGAGACCAGCGGGCCTTTTGGCGATACCAGCGCGTTGCGCAGCTTGCTCAACGGCTTTGCCAGCGACCACCTGGCCGCTCTATGGAACATCGCCGGGCCTGTGGGCGCCGGCGAGACCCCGGGCAAGACCATCGAAAACCTGGGGGCTTATGTGAAACATGCCTATATCCAGGACCGGCAGGATGGCCAGCCCCGGCTTACCGGGGATGGGGAATATCCCTTGCAGGACGTGATGCTGGCCCTGCGCTCCATTGACTATAAAGGGTATCTGTCCCTGGTTTGGCCGCCACAGATGTGGGAGGAGCTGGGCCTGGATGTGGCGCTCCCCCACTTCGCCAACTATATGCAGCGCTTCCTGGGGGCAGGGCGGGACGGTACCCGGCTCTATTCCAACCGGGCGGGCACCGGCTATTTCCCCTGGCCCAAGGATCGGCTTATCCCCCTCACCTTCTCCCAGATGCTGGACCGGGTCACCGATATTTTCCCGGACCAGTACGCCTTCCGCTACACCACCCTGGACTACACCCGTACCTATTCGGAATTTCGGGCGGATGTGGATACCTTTGCCCGCTCCCTCATCGCCCTGGGGGTAAAGGCAGGGGATCATGTGGCGGTTTGGGCCACCAACGTGCCCCAGTGGTATATTGCCTTTTGGGCCACGGTGAAGCTGGGAGCGGTGCTTGTGACCATGAACACCGCCTATAAGATCCACGAGGCGGAATATCTGCTCCGGCAATCGGACACCCATACCCTGGTCCTCATCGACGGGTACCGGGAGGTAAGCTATGTGGACATCATGAAGGAGCTGTGCCCGGAGCTGGCCACCGCCGACCCGCAAAAGCCCCTCCGCTGCAAGCGCCTGCCCTTCCTACGGCACATCATCACCGTATCCTCCCGCCAGCCCGGCTGCCTCACCTGGGCAGACGCCCTGGCCCTGGCGGAAAAGGTGCCCGTGGAGGAGGTCTGGCGGCGGGCTGCCCGGGTGCATCCGGACGACGTGTGCAACATGCAATACACCTCCGGCACCACCGGCTTCCCCAAGGGGGTCATGCTCACCCACCGGAACATTGTCAACAACGGCAAGTGCATCGGCGACCGGATGGACCTATCCTCCGCAGACCGGATGATGATTCAGGTGCCCATGTTCCATTGCTTTGGCATGGTGCTGGCCATGACCGCCTCCATGACCCATGGGGTCACCCTCTCCCCCCTGCCCTATTTCTCCCCCAAACCCGCCCTTGCCTGCGTCAAGCAGGAGCGGATCACCTGCTTCCATGGGGTGCCTACCATGTTCATCGCCATGCTGGAGCATCCGGATTTCCGCTCGGAGGATTTCGCCTTCATGCGCACCGGCATCATGGCGGGCAGCCCTTGCCCCGAGCCGGTGATGCGGGATGTGCTGGAGAAGATGCACATGACCGAGATCACCATCGTCTACGGCCAGACCGAAGCCGCCCCCGGCTGCACCATGAGCAGTACCGACGACTCCATCGAGGTGCGGGTCTCCACCGTGGGCCGGGCCCTGCCGGAGATCGAATGCAAGGTGGTGGACCCGGAAACCTGGGAAGAGGTGCCGGACGGGGTCAACGGGGAGTTCGTCGCCCGGGGCTACAACATCATGAAGGGCTACTATAAGATGCCCGAGGCCACCGCCGCCGCCATCGACAAGGATGGCTGGCTCCATACCGGCGACCTGGCCTGCCGCACCCCGGAGGGCAATTACCGCATCACCGGCCGGCTCAAGGATATGATCATCCGCGGCGGCGAAAACATCTACCCCAAGGAGATTGAGGAGTTCATCTACACCCATCCCAAGGTGCAGGATGTGCAGGTGATCGGCGTGCCGGACCCCAGCTACGGGGAGGAGATCATGGCCTGCATCGTGCTCAAGGCCGGGGAAACCATGACGGAACAGGAGGTGAAGGACTTCGTCAAGGCCAGCATGGCCAAGCACAAGACCCCTCGCTACGTCCAGTTCATGGACGCCTTCCCCATGAACGCCGCCGGCAAGATCCTCAAATACAAAATGCGGGAGGACGCCGCCAAGGCCCTGGGCTTGAAACCCCAGTTCGACGAGCCGGAAAAAAAGGCTTGACGATGGAACGGCCATGGTTTATAATGCATAATAATTAATATGGTATTTGAAATGCGATGATGGAAATAGCTTGATGGCTGTCTTGCCCAGAGAGCCGGCGGTTGCTGAAAGCCGGTCTTGACGAAATCTTGCGGTCACTCCAGAGCAGGCCTCCTGAAATCTACCAAAAGTAGGGAGTTCCGGGTCCAGCCCGTTATAGGTGGGGGATTTGATGGAATCCTGTAAAGTGGATTTGTCCGTAAAGGGCAAATCAAATTGAGTGGTACCGCGGAGCTTACACAAGGCCTCGTCTCAAAGGAGACGGGGCCTTTTATTTATTCAAAACAATGATTACGAAAGGAGAGCGCAACGATGCTGTGCGATCGATTCGTCCAGGCGGACACCCGGGACTATGCGTCCTTCCGCCAAAGCTTCAAACTGACCCCGCCCCAAAACTTCAACTTTGGGTTCGACGTAGTAGACGCCATCGCTGCCAAGACGCCGGACGCCCTCGCCCTGCTCCATGTGGACCGCCTGGGCCAGTGCCGCCGCTTCTCCTTTGCGGATATCCGGGACCAAAGCGCCCGCATCGCCAATATGCTGCGCCGCCAAGGCCTGAAAAAGGGCGATACGGTGTTGCTGATCATGCGGCGGGCCTATCAGTATTGGCCCCTGAACGTGGCCCTGTGCAAGCTGGGCGCCGTGATGATCCCCGCCACCGCCCAGCTGCTCCCCCACGACATCAGCTACCGGTGCAACGCCGCTTCCGCCAGGTTCATCATCTGCGCCAACGACCCGGGCATCCTGGCCGCCGTGGAGGCCGCCCTGCCGGATTGTTCCAGCGTGGAGGGCCTGTTCCTGGCCGGCGGCAGCCGGCCCGGCTGGATCGACCTGGACGCCCAGGCCGCCCTGGAAAGCCCCTTTTATCCCCGCCGCCGGGGCAAGGAAGGCACCCGCAACACCGACCCCCTGCTGATCTACTTCACCTCCGGCACCACCGGCTTCCCCAAGATGGCCATCCACGACCAGCTGTATCCCCTGGGCCACATCGCCACCGCCCGGTATTGGCACACCAACAAGCCCGGCGGCCTGCATTTCACCATTTCGGATACCGGCTGGGCCAAGGCCGGCTGGGGCAAGATCTACGGCCAGTGGCTGTGCGAATGCGCGGTGTTCGCTTACGATTTCGACCGGTTCGACCCTGTGAAAATCTTGGAAATGCTGCAGACCTACCGCATTTCCACCTTCTGCGCGCCACCCACCATGTACCGGATGCTTACCCAAAACAACCTGGCCGCCCAATATGACCTAAGGTCTATCACCCATTGCTGCAGCGCCGGGGAACCCCTCAACCCCGAGGTGTTCCAGGACTGGAAGGCCCAAACCGGCCTCAGCATCCACGAGGGTTTCGGCCAAAGCGAGACCACCTGCTGCCTGGCCACCTTCCCGGGCATGGCGCTGCGCTCCGGGGCCATGGGCAAGCCCGTGCCCGGCTATGACATCCAGCTCCTGGACGAGGACGGCAAGCCCGTGCGGCCCGGCCAGGAGGGTGAGATCTGCATTCGGGTGGCGGAGCGCAAGCCCCTGGGCCTGTTCCTGGGCTACTACCGGGACGATTTGGCCACCGCTCGCGCCTGGCACGACGGCTTCTATCATACCGGGGACGTGGCCACCATGGACGAGGCGGGTTACTTCTGGTATGTGGGCCGCAAGGACGATTTGATCAAGTCCTCCGGCTACCGGATCGGGCCCTTTGAGGTGGAGAGCGCCCTGCTGGAGCATGAGGCGGTGCTGGAAGCCGCCATCACCGGGGTGCCGGATCCCATCCGGGGCCAGGTGGTGAAGGCCACCATCGTGCTCAAGGACGGCTATATTGCCAGCGACGCCCTGAAAAAGGAGCTGCAAAACCACGTGAAGCGCACCACCGCCCCCTACAAATATCCCCGGCTCATCGACTTTGCCGACGCCCTGCCCAAGACCGCCAGCGGCAAGATCCGCCGGGTGGCATTGCGCTAAGGCAGGCGTTGACAAAATACGCCGCCTCCCTTAGACTGAAAAGGTAAATATTGCGCATGGTGCCGTGGGGCCGTCGGTCCCCATGGCGCCTGCCTGTGTGGGAGGAAACACGCCATGATCCAATTCCAATGCGATTATACCGAAGGCTGCCATCCCAGCATCCTGGCGGCCCTGCAAAAAACCAACCTAGAGCAGACCCCCGGCTATGGCACCGATCCCTATTGCCAGCAGGCCCGGGAAGCCATCCTGGCCCTTTGCCAGCAGCCCCAGGCCCAGGTCCACTTCCTGGTGGGGGGTACCCAGGCCAACGCCACGGTGATCGCTTCCATTTTGAAGGCCCATCAGGGGGTTATTTCCTCGGAAATGGGCCACATCGCCACCCATGAAACCGGCTCCATCGAGGCCACCGGCCACAAGGTGCTGGCCCTGCCCGCGCCGGATGGACGCATCAGCGCCCAGCAGGTAGACGACTACTGCCGCGCCCACTATGAAAGCCCCACCTTTGAACACATGGTGCAGCCCGGCATGGTGTATATCTCCTGGCCCAGCGAGTGCGGCACCCTCTACTCCAAGGCGCAACTGGAAGCCCTGCGCAAGGTTTGCGATGCCTGGCACATGCCCCTGTTTTTGGACGGCGCGCGGCTGGGCTACGGCCTCGCCAGCCCCCAATGCGACGTAACGCTGGCGGATATCGCCCGGCTGTGCGATGTATTTTACATCGGCGGCACTAAGTGCGGCGCCCTGTTCGGGGAAGCAGTGGTGATCACCAACCCCGGCTTGCAGAAGGATTTCCGCTACATGATCAAGCAGCACGGGGGTATGCTGGCCAAGGGCCGGCTCCTGGGCCTACAATTCCTGACCCTGATGACGGACGGGCTGTATTTTTCCATTTGCAAAAAGGCCGTGGAACAGGCCATGGCCCTGCGGGCCGCGTTCCAGGCCCGGGGCATCCCCATGTGGGGGGATTCCTATGTGAACCTGCAATTCCCCATCCTGACCCAGGCCCAATTGGACGCCCTGACGGAGCGGGGCTACCTATACGAAGTATGGGAGCCCACCGACGACGGCCGGTTTATCGCCCGCTTCTGCACCAGCTGGGCCACCACCGAGGAAAACCTCCAGCGGCTCATCCAGGACATCGGGCGGCTGTAATAGCCCCCTTTGGCCAGCCCCATAGGGCATGGAAACGCCCCGGCAAAATGCTTGCCGGGGCTCTGGCTGTCGAAAAAGTGGCTTGCGCCACTTTTTCGAGGTTTTCATAGCTCCCTTGCGCCTACGGCGCGGCCAGGGAGCTATGCAGGGAACCCCTTGCTACGCAAGGCTTTTTGCGGATTTGACGCGCATGTCGCCAAATCCGATTATAGCCTCTGGGGGCTGCGGCCCCCGAACCCCCGGGGGTTTTTCGACAGGCTGCGCCCCGGCAAGATGCTTGCCGGGGCTTTCCAATCGGCGGCAATGCGCCCTCTCCCCTGTTCCCCGTCCGTCAAGGGCGCGGCAAGGGGCCTTGCAAGGCCTTTTCGGATCACCTTCCGTGCCCCCAAGGGCTTTTGGGTTTCGCCATGTTTCCCAGATTTTTTATACCCTGGCCCCCGCCTCCCGCAGCATGGCCAGGGCCGCATCGGCGGCCTGGCCGGGGGTGCGGCCGCCGGTATCCAGCATGGGCCAGCCCAGATCCTGGTATAAGGGCAGCCGATTTAGGCTCCGTTCGATCACATCCGGCTGCCGAAGGCCCTTTTCCACATCTCCCCGAAGACGCTCCGCCAACGTGGTTGCCGGGCAGACCAGGGAAAGGGTATACAGGCGATAGGCCCGCTCCAGCCCGGAAAGGATATTCGGCAGGATATCCGCCTGGTGAAACACCCAGCAAAACAGCACGGTCTCATAGGCCGTGCAGCCCAGGAAGCTGTCCAGCAGATGCCGGATGTTGTCCACCGCCATGGCCCGGGTCTCCGGGGTGTTGATGAAGGGATGGGCGTCCCAGCACCAATCCCCATCCAGGAATACGCAATGGTCCAGCCGGGCCTGCATTTGCCTGCAAACCGTGGTTTTGCCCACCCCCATAGGGCCGCCGATGCAGATCAACTGCTTTTGCATCCTGCCTTTCCGCCTCCTTTGCCGGCTTTTCCTGCGCCCGGCCAGATGCTATAATATTGGGGAATACGCATACCGAAATGGAGGTCCCGTATGTTTCAAATGGCATCCCCCCAGGATCGGGCGGAATTAAAGGACCTGTGGCAGCTCTGCTTTCAGGAGTCCCAGCCCTTCCTGGATTGGTTTTTTACAGACCGGTTCCTGCCCGCCTATTGCCCCGTATACCGGGAGGGCGGGGTCATCCAGGCCGCCCTCCACGGCCTGCCCGCCCATGTGTGGCTCCGGGACCGGATCGCCCCCTGCGTGATCATTGCCGGGGTGGCCACCCATCCGGATTTCCGGGGCCGGGGGCTGATGCGGGGGCTGTTGGGCTATTACCTGCCCTATCTGGGCGGGTTGGGCATCCCCCTGGCGACCCACCGGCCTGTGACCCTGCGGACCTATGCTTCCGCCGGCCACTTCCCCGTCAGCGACAGCCGGTACCTATCTCTGGCCCCGGACGCTCCCCGGCCGGCGGAGGATCCCTGCCAGCAGGTTTCCCTCCTGGAGCGAGCTTCGGAGCTATACGGCTGCTACCAACGCTTTGCCCTGGGCTATAGCTGCATCCTGAGCCGCAGCTATGCGGACTTCCTCCTCAAGTGCAAGGACTATTTGGCCAGCGACGCCAAATGCATCCTGACCCAGGATGCCCAGGGCCGGGTGGACGGCTACTGCGTCTATTTCGATTCCCCAGGGGAAGGGGCGGAACCGCCCAGCTTATATGGGGAAGAATGCGTCGCCCTGTCTCCGGAAGCCTATGCGCGGCTATGGGCAAGCCTTGCAACGCGCAGCCAAGGCAAGGCCCTGAAGGTGCGCATGGCGCCGGACGCGCCCCTGTCCCCGGCGGGCGCCCAGTGGGAGACCCTGCCCCGCAGCGTATGGGGGGTGGCGAATGTATCCTGCCTGTTGGCCGCCCTGGGGCTGCCGGGGGAAGGCGTCCTGGAGGTGGAGGATCCCCTGGTGGAAGCCAACCGGGGGCTGTACGACCTTTGCGGCCGGCCCGCCCAAGGGAAGCCCCAGTTGGTCATCCCGGCGGGGCGGCTTGCCCAATGGGCCAGCGGCTACAGGACCATGGCCCAGCTGGTGGCGGAAGGCCAGGCCCAGGCGCTGGACCCGGCCATCGTCCCCATCCTGGACGCAGGGCCCCGCCTCCCCTGCTTCACCATAGACGAATATTGATCGCCTATTGGGGTACGGCTTCCCCCAGCACCTGGCCGATGGGCTGGCGTAAAATCAGATCCGCCCGCCGGTCGTAAGGGGTCTCCGTCTTGTTGATCAGGATCAAATGCTTCCCCATGAAAAACTCCAGCAGGGAGGCCGCCGGATATACGGACAGGGACGTGCCGCCCACGATCATGGTATCCGCGCTGCTCACCGCCGCCATGGCCCCCCGCCACACCTGTTGATCCAGGGGCTCCCCATAAAGCACCACCTCCGGCTTGATGAGGCCGCCGCATTGGTCGCAATGGGGCACCCCCTGGCTGTTGCGGATATAATCCCCGTTAAAAAACCGGTTGCATTTCATGCAGCGGTTCCATTCCACGTTCCCATGGACCGGATAGACCCGCTTGCTGCCCGCCTGCTGGTGCAGGTTGTCGATGTTTTGGGTGATCACCGCGTTCAGCTTGCCCGCCGCCTCCAGCCGGGCCAGGGCGTAGTGGGCCGGATTCGGGGCGGCGGATTGCAGCAGAACGCTTTTATAATAATCGTAAAAAATGTCCGGGTGCGCCAAAAAGAAATCGTGGGACAGCAGCACCTCCGGCGGATAGCCAAAGCGCTTTTTCGCCGCCTCCGCCGAGCCCTTGCTGCGAAAATCCGGTATGCCGCTTTCCGTGGATACCCCGGCGCCCCCTAAAAAGGTCACCACCCGACTCTGTTGCAGCAGCTTTTTCAGCTCTTCTACGCTCCCTACCATATCCCATACCTCCCGGATTTTTCTTTCATCATACCCCCCGCGTCCGTTTCCTGCAAGCATAATCCGCCCCTTTGCTTTTCCAAATACAAACGCCCCGGCCATCTGCGCCGGGGCCAAAGGAGACCCTTCCTCAAAAATGCTTCAACCAGGTCCTTATGCCAGGATCAGCTCCACCCCGGCGGCCTCCAGGCTGGCCCGGCAATCCGCCGGCACCTGGTCGGTGACCACCGCGCTCACGTCCTCGGTGGGCATCAGCATCACCACGCTGCGCCGGCCAAACTTGGAGGCGTCCGTCAGCACGATCCGCTTTGCCGCCCGCTCCCCCATGGCCCGCACCGCCTCCGCCCGGAGCATATCCACATTGGAAAAGCCAAAGGCCGGGTCAAAGCCGTCCGTGCCGAAAAAGAATTTATCCACAAAAAACTCCCGGGCGCATACCCGTACCAACGGCCCGGTGGCGGTTTGGGCGTCGGGATCGTAATTTCCACCCAACAGCACCGTCTTGGCCCCGGGCATCCGCCCCACATACCCGGCGATAAAGGCCGAATTGGTCACGATGGTCACATCCCGCCGGTTTTCCGCCAGCTCCGCCGCCAACAGGGCGCAGGTGGAGCCGGATTCGATCATCACCGTTTCCCCGTCTTGCACCAGGGCGGCGGCCCGCTGGGCGATCCGCCGCTTTGGGCCATAGTCAAAGGCCATGCGGTATGCCACGTCGTCCGGGGAGATCCGCACCGCGCTGCCATGCTGCCGCCGCAGCAGCCGCTCCTTTTCCAATTGGGCCAGGTCCTTGCGGATGGTCACCGAGGATACCCCCAGGGCCTCCGCCAGGGCGCTGACCTCCACGGAGCCCGCTTCCCGTACCATATCCAAAATGCGCATACACCGTTCGTTCATTTCCCCATCTCCAAATACGCTACTTCCATGGGCTTCCCCGCCTATGGGCCAGCTTGCGCGGCTTACCCACCGTTTTTTATTGTAAGGTGACGCCTGCCCCTTGTCAAGGCGTGGTCCTTTTGCAAAGCCTCTGGCGAAATCCCCAAGGGTATGCTATACTGAATCGGATCACCAGAAGGTACAAAGGAGATTTTTATGGAAGATTTGCAAGCCTCCTGCCGGCTTCGGCTGGCTGTGCTGGATATAGACGGCACCCTCACGGACCCTGCCGGCGACATTACCCCGCCGGTACAGGCGGCGGTCGCGGCGCTTTTGCGGCGGGATATCCTGGTGGTGGTGGCCACGGGCCGCAATTTAGCCGAAATGGACCAGGTCTGGGACGCCTGGCCCCAGCTTACCCGGATCGCCTATAGCAACGGCGCCGCCATCGCCGGCATGGGCCGGCCTTTGGACGATTATTTCCAAGGCATCCCCGCAGATGTGGCCCGAAAGGTCTACCAAGCGGCCATGGCCGCAGACACCATGCCGGAGATCTATGCGAACGGCAAGATCTATGTGGAGGCGTCCCGCTGGGAAAAGCGGGTCTACTACCGTGCGCAATACCTGGAAGAAACCACGCCCGGATCCCGGACGCCGATCCCTTCCTTGGAAGCGATTCTCTCCCGGGCGGACGCCCGCATTGAAAAGGTGAACGTGTTTTTCCCCTGTGACGACCACCGGCTGACCTTTGAAGCTGCCAACCAGGGCATCGGCCTTCGCACCTCCCATACCATCCAAGGGGGCCTGGAATTCAACAACCCCAAGGCCAATAAGGCGGAAGCGATCGCCCATATCTGTAAGGCGCTGGCCATCCCCGCCCAGGCGGTGGCCGCCCTGGGGGACAGCCAGACGGACAAGGAGCTGCTGCAATGGGCCGGCTGTTCCTTTGCCATGGGCAACGCCCTGCCGGACGTGCAGGCCTGCGCCAAGCAGGTGGCGCCCCCCAACAGCCAGGACGGGGCCGTATGGGCCATCCGGGAGCAAATTTTGCCCCGCTGCCCCCAATAAAACCTCGGCGAAGCCGCCCCGCCAAATAAAAACAGGCGCCCGATGCTGCTTATTGCGCAGCCATTGGGTTCCTGTTTTTTTACGGTAAAATTGGACGTGGATACGAGTTCCCGCCCACGGCCGCCCAGGCTTAGAGGCTTTCGTGGGGCGCGCCCTGTTTCTGGGAGGCCCTACGCGTCCTTTTGCCTAGGCAGGCTGATAGGATCCGGCGCAGCCGGCCGGGCGGAACGCAGGGCCAAGTTCCGGCGGCAACCTTTTCCCCAGCCGCTATTGGCGGCAGCGGCCGTACATCCAGGTATAGCGGGCGATCCGCCGGGCTAGGGCGGGGCTGGCAGCCCCGGGGGCCATGCGCCAGCGCCAGTTGCCGGCGGTGGTGCCCGGCTGATTCATGCGGGCCTCCGCCCCCAGGCCCAGGTAATCCTGCATCTGGGCGATGAACAGATCCGCCACGGAGCTCATGCCCCCCCGGATCATGGCCCAGGCCAGGCCCTCCCCTTCCCCCACCCCCAGGTATTGCCGGGCCATGGCCACGTCCGGGCCGCTGGCCTCCGCATTCCAGCCTGCGGCGGTGGTATTATCGTGGGTGCCGGTATAGCACACGCAGTTGCGGGGATAGGTATGGGGCAAATAATCGCTGGGCTCCCGGGAGTCAAAGGCGAATTGCAGCACCTTCATCCCCGGATAGCCGGAATCCGCCAGCAGCTTGCGCACCCCCGGCGTTAGATACCCCAGGTCCTCCGCGATCACCTCCAGGGAGGGGAATGCCGCCTGGACAGCCTTTATGAAATCCCAGCCGGGCCCCTGCATCCAGGCCCCGTTCCGGGCGGTGGGCTCCCCGGCGGGCACGCTCCAATAGCTTTCCAGGCCCCGGAAATGGTCGATGCGCACGGCGTCATACAGCCGCATACTGTTGCGGAGCCGCTCCAGCCACCAGGCGTAGCCCTGGGCCTTCATGGCTTCCCAATCGTATAGGGGATTGCCCCACAGCTGCCCATCCTTGGAAAAATAGTCCGGCGGGACCCCCGCCACCCGGGTGGGGTTTCCCTCCCCGTCCAATTGAAACACCTGGGGATTGGCCCACACGTCCGCAGAATCCATGGAAACATAGATGGGCAGATCCCCCATCAGCTTGACGCCCTTTCCCTTGGCATAGGATCGCAGCGCATCCCACTGGGTATAGAAAAGATACTGTAGGTACCGATAAAAGGCCGCGTCCTCCCGGCACTCCCGTTCCAGCCGGGCCATGGCCTCGGGCCGGCGCAGCCGCACAGCCTCCGGCCATTGGGAAAAGGGCCCCATCCCATAATGGCATTTGAGGGCCATGAACAGGGCGTAATCCGTCAGCCAAGCCCCCTGCTCCGCCCCAAAGGCCGCCTGGGCTTCCCGATCCCGCTCCCGGCCCCGGGCAAAGGCCTTGCGCAGCAGGCGGAAGCGCTGTTGGTACAGCCTGCCGTAATCCACCGGTCCCGGCGCCGTCAGGTGGGGCTCCACCTCCTCCTCCAGCAAAAGCCCCTCCGCCACCAGCAGGTCCAGGTCGATGAAGTAGGGGTTCCCCGCGCTGGCCGAAAATAGCTGATAGGGGGAATCCCCATAGCCGGTGGGCCCCAGGGGCAGGATCTGCCAATAGCGCTGCCTTGCCTCCGCCAAAAAGTCCACGAAATCATAGGCGCATTGGCCGATGGAGCCGATGCCGAACCGGTTGGGCAAGGAGGAGATGTGCATCAAAATTCCGCTGCTGCGTTCCATATCTGCTGCTTTCCTTTATCTTATTCTTTCTGCAAACCCAGGGACCGGATGGAAGCCCCGGCCCGAAGCCGGGTGGACATGACCACATGCTGATTGCCGCCCTTGCCCTCGATCAGGTCCGCCAGGATCCGTATGCTTTCCTCCGCCAGGCTTTCCGCCGGCTGCTCCAGAGTGGTCAGGGTGGGGATGGTATAGCGGGAGACGTCCAACCCGTCGATGGCGATCACCGAACAATCCGCCGGCACCCGTTTCCCCCGCTGATCCAGGGCCTTAATGGCTGCCATGCCCATCAGGTCCGATAGGGCGAACAGGGCGGTAAAATCCCCCGCCCGGTCCAAAAGCCGTAGGACGCCCTGGTAGGCGTTTTCCATCTCGAAGCCATGGACGCATTCCACCAGGGCCGGATCATAGGGCAGGCCATGCTCCGCCAGGGCGGCTTTATAGCCCCGGAAGCGCAATTCCCCAATGGAATGGCCCTCCGTTTCATCGATTAGGGCGGCGATGCGCCTGTGCCCCCGGATGCATAGCTCCCGCACCGCCCGGCTCGCTGCCCGGGTATCGTCGATGGTGACGGAGGAATAGGCGGAGGCGTCCAGGCACCCAAAGGCGTTGGTGTAGGTGCAGCATACAAAGGGCGCCTGGAGCAATTCCGTCTCGGCGGGGGAATAATTGAAGCGGCCCCCGAAGAACAGGATGCCCTGCAACCGCCGCTCCCGGGCCAAGGCCGCCGCCGCCCGGATCTCGTCCCCGTCCGAGGGGATCTGGTGGAGCACGCAGGAGTATCCCCGCCGGTATATGGCCGGGATAGCGGTCTTGATCAGCCGGTTGAAAAAGGGGTTCTCCGCCCCCCGCAGGATGAGCGCGATGGCGTCGGACTTGGTTTTGGCCAGGTTCCGGGCGCTGTTGTTGGGCACATAGCTGCTGCGCTCCACCGTTTCCAACACCCGGCGGCGCAGCGCCTCGCTTACGTCAGGATGCCCGTTGAGCACCCGGGATACCGTGCTTACGCTGGTGTTGCACATATGGGCGATGTCTTTGATGGTGATCTGCTGTTTCAAAAGCACACGTCCTTTTCTGCAAAACGCTCTGGAAACCGGAAATGGATAACCAAGGGCTGGTAACGTTTCCAGGTTGCTATAGTATACCATACCCCCTTCTTGCCTGTAAAGCGCGCCCTGCCCCGGAAAAAACCAAACGCCCCGGGCAGGGGCGTTGTCTCATGGAATAGCTATGGCGCCTAGGCGCTGCATGGGCGCGGGGGCTATGGCGGCATTCCCCATCCGCCAGGCCATGCCGCCACAGAGAGGGCTGTCGGCGGCGCCGGGGGCAACGGAACGCCACAGTCCGCCCCGCCCTCTAGCGCAGACGCAAACCCTTGGAAAGGTGGTTTTTCAGGGTGCCGTTCACCCCTTTTCCCAGGCCCAGGGGACAGCCTTCGGTCTCCACCCGGCACCAGCCGGTCAGGCCGGCGTCTACCTCCAACGTCTCCCCTGCAAGATAGCGGGCCAAGGCTTCCCCCTGGGGCGTCACGCGCCGCGCCCAGGAAAGCCCCGTTGCCATGGCCAGGGCATGGCTGGGCTGGAAACGGCCCCGCAGCAGATCGCCCGCGTAAACGCCGGCCGTGAGCATATGCACCCGCTCCAAGCCCTTGGGCAGGGGCTGGGGCAGGAGCAGCACCCGGCCGTCCGGCAGCTGCACCGGCTCCCCCGGCGGCATGGCTGCAAAGGCGTCCTTGCAAAAGGCCGCAAAGGCCCGATCCTTGCATAAGGGCAGTTCCAGTTCCCCCTGGGGCTTCTCCGCCCCGGCCGGGCCGGTTTGGCGCAGCCGGGCCACGAAATGGCCTTCTCCCTTCACCCGGTGGGGATACAGGGTTTCGGCAGATTCCAGCTGAAAGGCCGGATGCCGCTTCAGGAAATCCACCACCACCCCCTGATTCTCCTCCTGGGAAAAGGTGCAGGTGGAATAGACCAGCAAGCCCCCCGGCGCCACCGCCTGGGCCGCGCTCCCCAGGATGGCCTGCTGCCTTTTGGCGCAGGCGGCCACATGCTGGGGCGACCAGGCGGCCACCGCCGCCGGATCCTTGCGGAACATGCCCTCCCCGGAGCAGGGCGCGTCCACCAGCACCCGGTGGAAATACCCGGGCAGGGCCTCGCATAAGGCATCCGGCCGGGCGCAGGTGACCACCCCATTGGCCACCCCCAGCCGCTCCAGGGTAAACCGCAGGGTCTTGGCCCGGCCCGGCACCACCTCGTTGGCCACCAGCAGCCCCGTCCCCGCCAGCCGGGCGGCGATGCCTCCGCTTTTCCCGCCGGGGGCGGCGCATAGATCCAGTACCCGCAGCCCCGGCTCCACCTCCAGCGCACCGATGGGGGACATGGCGGAGGGTTCCTGCAAATAGAACATGCCGGCCAGATGATAGGGATGGTTCCCCAGCGGGGGCGCGTCCGGAGGCAGCAAAAACCCCTCCGGCAAGATGCCGCCCGGCTCCAAAGGCACCGGGGCGATCTGCAGGAAATCCGCCACGCTAAGGCGTAGGGGATTGACCCGCAAGCCCCGGCGGGGGGGCTGGTCATAGCAGGCAAAAAAGGCCGGGGCCTCCGGCCCCAGCCTTTGCTGCATACGCTGCATAAAAGCTTGTGGTAGTTGGATCATATCCCTCCCGGGCGCTAAAATACCCGCTTGCCCCACTGGAAGTTTTGCGACGCCCAATCCGACCAGCTGCTGATCACCACCGCGCCTGCGCTGGAGGAGGCGTGGATATACTTGCCGCTTCCCATATAGATGCCCACGTGGCCGATGTCCGATGCGCCCACGCTATTGGTGAAGAATACCAGGTCGCCCCGGATCAGGCTGCCCTGGTCGGGAATGGTCTGCCAGGAATCCACCCGGGCAAGGTTTTTGGAAGACATACGGCTCACCTGTACCCCTGCGGCACGCAGGCAATAATATACCAGGCCCGAGCAGTCGAAGGAATTGGGGCCTTCCTCTGCCAAAACATAGGGACAACCCAGCCGGCTCTCTGCCGTGGCGATTACAGCTTCCACCCCGGAACCCGTCACCGGGATGCCGTCGCCCTCAATGTCCGAACCGGACCAATTCCCGCCGGAACTGCCGCCCGAATCCGGCGTGGAGGCAGGCGCCTCCGTCTCCTGGGGAATCCAAAGCTCCGGTGGGATCTCTCCAGGCTCAGTAGCAGGCTCGTCCTCTTGCGGTTTCTCCGTCTTGGCGGGGGCCTTGGTGGCTTCCGGCTTGGGGGTCTGGGTGGGCTTCGGCGTGGGGGAAGGCGTAGGCGTGGGGTCCACCTTCGGCAGGGCGTCGGAGGAATACAGCACGTCTCGGGTCTGCTGGTCCTCGATGCCGGTGGCGGCCAGCTTGTTCTTGGTCTGGAAGGCGATCAGGGCTTCCTGGGTAGCGGCTCCAAAGTATCCGTTGCGCTTTTCCCCTTTTTCCCCATAATAGCCCAGGTCATATAGCTGGTTTTGCAGGCGCTTTACGTCGTTGCCAGAATCCCCTACCTCCAAGCGGTAGGAAGCTGCCTGGTCCGAAAACAGCAGCGACTGGGTCAACTCATCCGCAACGCCGGTCTCTGTCATATTATGGATCCGCTGGAACCGCTTGACAGCCTCCGCCGTCTGCTCGCCAAAAAGCTCGGTGGGCTGGTCACCATCCAGGTATTCCAGCTCCATCAGCCGGATCTGGATATCCATGACCATGGGGTCCGTATCCCCTTCCCGCAAGGTCCGATATTGGCTGCCTGCGTCCTGGGTGCGAACGTCGCTATCCCCCGTTTGGATTTCCGCCACCGGCGCAGCGGCCGCTGCCGCCGGCACCAAGGGCCCTTCGGGGAGAGGCGTGGCCTCGGGTATCTCCACCACCGTAGGCGATAACCCTACCACGTTGAACAGCAAAGGAATGCCGATAAAGGTCACCACCCCGATGGATGCTACGCATAATACAGGCGTACGCATCCGCCGGAGCAAGCTGGCCCGGCTCTCCTTTGCGCGACGTTTTTCTTTCCAATCGTTTACATTCGTATCCATGCTATTATTTTACCATATTTCGACCTGGAATAACAAGGCCAAGAGGCCATTCCCTACATAAAAGGGCGCTTTTTGGCGCCTGCGCCAGCGACTTCCTTCGTTTTCCCACAAAGCCCGGGCCCCTTTTGCCGCTTTTCCCCCTGCAGGGGGCGAAGCGCAGGCTTACGCGTTGGCAGGGACGGCTGGTTATGGTATAATAATTTGGATTTTGTTGTAGGGAGGATGGAGCCATGGCAGTGCTTGCCGTCAGCGGCCTTAGCAAAAGCTATGCCGCCCGTACCCTTTTTTCCCAGGTTAGCTTTGAATTGGCCCCCAAGGATAAGGTGGGCCTGGTCGGGGTAAACGGCTGCGGCAAAACCACCCTCTTCCGCATTCTCAGCGGGGCGGAAGCCCCGGACGCGGGCAACGTCTACCAAAGCAAGGAAGCCCGGCTGGGAATTTTACAGCAAAGCGTGGAGGGCGGGCCGCAAAGCCTGTATGCCTACGTGCTGGAGGCCTTTTCCCACCTGCTGCAGGCGGAGGGGGAATTTGCGCAAGTGACCGCCGCCCTGGAAGCCGCCGCCGGCGACGAGGCAGCCGCCCTGGTGCGCCGGCAGGCCGTCCTGCAGGACCGGTTGGGCCGGGAGGACGCCCTGACCATGCGCAGCCGCACCCGCAGTATGCTGCTGGGCCTGGGCTTTACCGAGGCGGAGCTGCAGCAGCCCCTCGCCACCCTCAGCGGCGGCCAGCGGAACAAGGCCCAGCTGGCCCGGCTCCTGCTGAGCCAGGCAAACCTTTTGCTGCTGGACGAGCCCACCAACCACCTGGATATGGACGGCATCCGCTATCTGGAGGATTTTCTCCGGGGCTATGGGGGCACGTTTATGGTGATCTCCCATGACCGGTATTTTCTGGACCGGGTCACCACCCGCACCATGGAGCTCAAGCATGGCCGGCTGCTGCAAAGCAACGGCAGCTATTCCCGCCACATGGAGCTGACCGCCGACCGGAACGAGATCCTGCGGCGGCATTACGAGAACCAAAAAAAGGAGATCCGCCGCCTGGAGGGGGTCATCGAGCAGCAGCGCCGCTGGAACCAGGCCCATAACTATGTGACCATCGCCTCCAAGCAAAAGCAGATCGACCGGCTTAAGGCCGCCCTCGTCCCCCCGGAGGCGGATACCGCCTCCATCCGTTTCCACTTCACCGCCCAGGAGCCCGGCGGGAACGACGTGCTGCTTTGCGATGATCTGGCCAAGTCCTACGGCCATCCGCTGTTTTCCCGCGTATCCATACACATCCGCCGGGGGGAGCGGGTGTTCCTGCTGGGGCCCAACGGCTGCGGGAAAACCACCCTACTGCGGCTGCTCATGGGCCGGGAAAAAGCCGACCAGGGCCAGATCCGCTTTGGCGCCCGGGTCAAAGCCGCCTATTACGAGCAGATCATGGACAATATGCCCCCGGAACGCACGGTGATGGAGGAGATCCAGGCGGCCTATCCCCGCATGGACGGCACCCAGGTGCGCAGCGCCCTGGCGGCCTTCCTGTTCACGGGGGATTCCGTATGCAAGCAGATCGGGCCCCTATCCGGCGGCGAAAAGGCCAGGATCCAGCTGCTCAAGCTCATGCTCAGCGGCGCCAACCTGCTGCTGCTGGACGAGCCCACCAACCACCTGGACATCGATTCCCGGGACGCCCTGGAAAGCGCCCTGGAAGCCTATGAGGGCACCCTGCTGGTGGTGACCCATGACCGGTATCTGGTGAACCGGCTGGCGGACCGGGTGCTGTACCTGACCCCGGAGGGGCTCCAGTCCTACATCGGCGGCTATGACGACTATCTGGCCGCCCGGGAGGCGGAAAAGCAGGCGGTCTCCACCCGGCAAGCCCAGGATCCCTCCCCAAGCCACAAGCCCAACGCCTACCGGGAGCAAAAGGAGCGCCAAAGCGCCATCAACCGGGCGGGGGGCGAGGTGCGGCGGCTGGAAGCCCGCATCGCCCAGGCGGAGGAGCAGCTGGCCCAGCTCAACGGGCAGCTGGCCAGTCCGGAGGTGGCCTCGGACTATGTAAGATCCGGTCAATTGGCACAAGAGGCCCAACAGGCCCAGGCTGCGCTGGACAGCCTATACGCCGCCTGGGAGCAGGCCCAGGAGGCCTTGGAAGCCCTGCAGGGGGAGGGTTGATCCTCCGCGCCTGGCCGGCGGGACGCCTATGCTTCCCCGCCGGCTTTCTTTTTCCCCTTGCGCCCAGGCGCAGCCAGGGTTTTTTGCGGATTTGCCGTGCGCCCGAAAGCGGGCGCTCCCTTGCCCCTGCGGGGCAATTCACCTTGTGTCGCCAAACCCGATTCAAGCATCCGGGGCCGGAGCCGCGCTGCCGGTGGCAGACGGAGGGGGAAGCCCCGTGCGCAAGGGAACGCCCCGGAGCGTTGCAGCGGGGCCATTGCGAACTGCGCCGCAGCCCCCGTTACCGCAAACGAAAGGCTGGGCATTGCCCAGCCTTCAGGCTGTCGAAAAAGTGGCTTGCGCCACTTTTTCGAGGTTTTCATAGCT
>OLGD01001671.1_pt1 | contig 30997 bp, 25 predicted proteins | sample 1605311 | NCBI WGS metagenome assembly OLGD01 (sample SAMEA3888917, study PRJEB22519) | human gut metagenome | biome: human gut; feature: human-associated habitat; material: faeces | place: Denmark | collected 2010
TGCCTATCAATCTCTTATGTATGTTTAGGCGCATACAGTATTATCAATACTGTATCCATCTGCCAAAATAAAAAGGGAAATAAAGTTAAGATGGCAGATATAATCGTTTTAAGCGGACGGGTGAATTCCGGTAAGACTACAACAATGAGACGTCTTTTGGATAGAGTTAGACGTTTGCCGAATGTTGTTGTGCATCTTGAAGACATCAATCCGGCGGAAGATTTCATCGCTGTAATTGAAATTAATGGCATAAGAATAGGATTTATTAGCAATGGAGATTATTTAGAGATCTTTGCCGACCAATTTGGTATGATAAACAATAGTAATATAGATGTTTTAATATGCGCATCCCGTTCAAGAAATACAGAAAATAGCGTTTATAATTTTCTGTTTGAAAATCTTCCGCAGGGAAACCGAGTTGTGCTTTGCCTGAGCACATTTCCAACGAACAACCTCGATATGATGTCTAATAATATCATAAAGGCAATTTTATTATATTTAAATGAGGTGTATCTTTAAATTTAGTAATGTTACAATGAAAAACAGTATCCTATATATATTTTCTTTCATTTTTTCGCTTAGCGTCTTTGCCGACAACGAGAATTACGACGGACAGGATGTAAGCGGTCTTGATTTTAGAGGGGCTTCCTATGTAGATTCAAGTTGGATAGATTGTACCGCAATCGGTACGATATTTTCCGACAGCCAATCTAATAGCGATTATAGTAATTCGAATTTTACAGGCGCGGATCTCACAAACGCAAATTTGAGCGGAGGAGATTTTACCAACGCAAATTTTACTAATGCAAACCTTTCTAAAGTGGAAGGGGAATATGTATATGCTTTTTTTTCATTAGCAATATTTACCAATGCAGATTTTACAAATTCAATAATAAATGGACGCAGTTTTAAGGATACGATAGGTTTTACAACACAACAACTTGAATCTACTCTTTCATTTAAAAATAAAGATTTAAGCTATATATCGCCCTGCATAGATATAAGTTCGCTCGATTTGACAGATTTTAATATTTTGGGAACGAATTTTAGCGATACGAATCTGAGGGCGGAACAGTTGTATTCCACGGCAAATTACAAAAATAAAAATCTTCGGAATGTGGGTTTTTATACCGGGGATTACAGCGGTTGGAATTTTGTCGGGCAAAATCTCCAGAATACCCATTGGAAAAAATCTATAATAACAAACGCCGATGCTACCGGTGCAGATTTAAGAGGAGCATCTTTCCCGTTTGGCGATTACACAGGTGAATTTATTACGAAAAACACCATTATGTCTGACGGTGTAATCCAAAATTTTTCAATGAAATCTGGCGCAGATAGCTTAATTATTCGAGAGCATGTGCCGGAACATCCAGAATATGGAGACTATCAAATTTCCGCGAAAATCGCCGAAGATGCGGACATTTCCGGAGGCGCAAGGCTTGCGTTGGAGGAGGGGGCAAAACTCGAGGTTTTAAGCGGGCAAACATTGACAGTAGCTTCAAGCGGAAGATTGGCGATTCATACGGATGCCGCCGCTTCCACAACGGTAACTGTCGATTCGTCTGCGGCTCTCGTGTTTGAGAACGGCGCGGTGTTGGAGATAAATATAAATTGCGATGAAATTTCGCATGATGTCTTGCATATTGCGGTGATGGATTTTGACGACGGCGCGCGTATCGCCGGTTTGGACGCACTTGTGAAGGGCGAAACGATATTGCTTAACGTAAACGGCTCTGAATGGCTCGGGGAGTGGGATTACGCGCTTGAAAACAGTCAAATACTAATAACCGTGGCAATTCCCGAGCCCGCCGTTTGTGCGGCGGCCATTGGCGCGGTGGGGTTGCTGTTTGCCGCGCTGCGCAAGCGCAGGTAAACGTTTTCCCCATAAGGACGGCAAATATCGGTTTTTTAATGATGGCGAAAAGATATAAAATTTTCGTTATAAATTTGGACAGATCCGTGTCGCGGTGGGAAAAAATGCGCGGCCGGCTCGAAGCCCTTGGGCTGCCTTATGAGCGCATACCGGCGGTTGACGGCAAAAACGCGTCCGACGAATTTTTAAACAAATATTATTCCGCCGAGCTGAACCGGAAGAAATATTACGCTTGCATGAGCGCGCCGGAGATCGCGTGCTACATAAGCCATTTGAAGGCATGCGAGAGGGCGGTGTCGGAAGATCTGGATTACGCGATTATTCTTGAGGACGACATAATTCTCGAAGAGCCGTTCAAGTTTGTGCCGCTGGCGTTGGAATCCATAACCTGTGATTGGAATTATATAAAGCTTATAGCGCCATTCAAAAAAAAGAAAATCGTCTCGCGAGAGCCCGTTGTATTCGAAATTCCGGTGGCATGTTCTTATGAAAAATGGTCGCATGACGGCAAAACAGATTCAAAATGCCTTTCAAAATCTTCCAATTTAATTTCCGTTCCCACGCTTTTTGAACTCGTGCGGTGGCGGAAACCTCCGGCGGGGACTCAGGCATATGCCGTTTCGAAAGATGGAGCCGAGGAATTTATTGCAAAGCGTTCGCGCTTCTTTCGCCCGATAGACGTGGATTTGCAATTCACATGGGAAACAGGTTTGGAAATTGCGGGACTTCTTCCGGTATTTTGCAAGCCATCTGACGAGACTTCCGAAATCGGCGATAGAGAGAAAATCTATCACTATCCGCTCGCCCGTTTGATTTATAAAATCAAATATTTTATACATTCGTTATACGGATAAAAATATGGGGGATTCTAAAAAATACAAAATCTTTGTCATCAATATGCCCGGAAGCGATGAACGCTGGGCAAATATAAGCGCGCAATTGAACAGGTTGGGAGCGCCTTATGAGAGGGTTGACGGGGTTGACGTGCGGAAGCTTGGCGCCAATGAGATATCAAAATATTATTCATTTGAAAAAAACAGAAAAATATTTCCCAAACCCCTTAGAATTGGAGAAATAGGATGTTATATTGCGCATGTAAACTGTTGGGAAAAAATTGTGAATCAAAATATCGATTTCGGCGTGGTGCTTGAGGACGATGTTTGTTTGAGCGGAAATTTTCCCGATTCTATAAAGTTTTTGTATTCCTATTTTAATGAATGGAATTTCGTACTTCTTCACCCAGAAACAAAAAAGAGACTATTATACTCTTCTGAAACGTATGGGGGGGGGGGGTATAGTCTTCGCGAATATATTAGAACCTCCGGAGGATTTATGGCATATGCTGTGAAACGCGACATAGCTGAAAAATTGTATAAAACAATTCTGCCTTTCGGATGTACCGCCGACACAAATTCCCATTTGTATTACCAATACAAAGTGGACGTGAAATCGTTGTTTCCTCCGGTTGTTTTTCATCGAGGAGTTCTCTCCGAAAGAGTTCTTGATTCGCATATGGACGTGCGCAATTTTTATCCTTTTGCCCGCCAAGCGTTCCAATTCAAATCTTATATAGGGAAAGTCGTTTATTTAGCCAAGCGCGACGGAATAAAAGTATTTTTGAAAAGAATGATTAATTTGATACAGGTTTTCCCGCCCGAGCCGCTATGATCGCATTAAATCCTGATATATTGGTAATTTTAATTAACTTAGACCGAGCGCGGAAGCGGCTTTCTGATATGAAAAACCGCTGCGAATCTATTGGCATAAACTATATGCGCATCAGCGCCGTCGATGGAAAGCATTATAAATATACTAAAGAAGAATATGACGAAAAATTGTATAAATTATGTGTCGGCAGGAAAACGAATCCTTGTGAAATAGGATGCTATTTAAGCCATTACAAGGCGATAAATCAATTTCTCAAGAGCGGTAAAAAATATGCCATCATTTTGGAAGATGATGCGGTATTCAGTCCTGATTTTGTTGGAATTGCAAACGAATTGGTAAATATTTCTCCGTTTTGGGATTTTGTAAAGTTTAATACCGCCAGAGACGGCGGAATATTTAATATCCCGGTAAAAAATCTGAATAAAAATTATAAACTTTACGCTTCCCTCTTTCCCAAGGTTTTCGCCGCAGCATATATAATCAATAGAAAAGCCGCGCGATCGTTGAGCGAAAAACTTCTTCCGATGTTCGTGCCGTTCGACCATGAAATGGTGAAATTTTGGAAGTATGGCATCAGGCAATTTTCCGTGTTCCCATCTCCGGTGAGCGTTATGTATGAAGACACTTATATTGGGGGATATGGACCCGAATCTTTGAAATTTCCATTTTATAAACGGGTTTCTGTCTTGGCATATAGAATTTATATGCAAGTTTTGCGAATTGTAAAGTTCTATAACTTAATAAAATAAATGTGAAATAATAATAAGATGAACATTTGTTATTCCACAAATGAAAATTTTGCAAAATATACGGCGGTATCTATTGTTTCGATTTTGGAAAATAATACCCAGTATAGGATTGTTGTCCATATTTTATATTCAAGTTTAAGCGACGCGGCGCTCGGTCGGTTTTTGGCGTTTGAGAATAGATATGACAATGTAAGAATAGTTTTTCATAGAATTGATTCTGGAAAATTTGAAAAATTTAATCTCTCCATATCCCATATAACAAAAGAAACATATTTCCGGTATCTAATTCCGGAACTTTTGCCCGACATTGATAGAATATTATACCTTGACGGCGATACTGTCGTCAATGGAGACATTTCCGATCTTTTTAAAATAAATCTGTCCGGATATTGCTGTGCGGGAGTCAGGGACATTTATATAGAGGAAATTGGGCACAAAAAATCTCTAAATATTGACGGAGTTTACATAAACGCAGGTGTAATTTTATTTAATTTGAGTGAAATCAGAAATTCGGGCGCCATAAGCCGATTATTTAACATCACGAGAGAAAGAAGATTCAAGTTTCAAGACCAAGATGCTATCAATGTGGTTTTTAACGGAAAAATAAAGGAACTTGACTGCATATATAATTTTAAACGGGCGCATCAAAAGCAATTTCGCGAAAAAATCGGAGATGCCAGAATTATACACTATGTAGGACCTTCAAAACCGTGGAAGAAATTTACTTTTAACAAATTGAAACGGTTGTACTTCAAATATGAAAGAATTTCTCCATTTAAAAAGAAGAAAATCAAGGTCGGATTGCTCGTGGACGAGTATTTTGGCGAGTGGCGGACGGCGTTTGGCGGATATGGATTTCTTGCAAGAGAGATAATTGCGAAACATTTGCCGTGTTCGGACATAGAACTTGAAGTTATTTTGGGAAAGCAGAAAAACAATCCGTTTTGGGCTTCAAGCCGCGTAATTGAAGGAATAAAGGTTTGGCGTTTGCCTAGACTGGAGCCACTAATCCGGCGCTGGTTGAGAAACTCTGATTTTGACTGTTGGCTGAGTATCGAAATGTGTTACGATTTCGTGCTTCGTTTGGATCCCAATCGGGATAGAAAACTTATACTCTGGATACAAGATCCGCGTCCTAAATGGGTTTGGGAAAAGATTGGTGAATTGAAAAAAATTGAGGATCACTGCTTTTATAATCAAAGAATTTATGACGAAGTAGGTTTGTGGAATCGAAAAAAACGCGTGAAGTTTATCACGCAAGGCATTGAGCTTTCTCCTTTGGCAAATGAATTGTATTCTTTGCCGAAGGGAAGTAGGCACGAATTGCTTTCTAATCCGGTTAAAATAGATTATAACTATAATTTCGACGTTTTAAAAAAGGAGAAAATAGTTTTATTTATCGGTAGGCTGGAGGCGCAGAAACGGGCGTGGATATTCTGCGAAATCGCCAAACTAATGCCGGAGTATCAATTTTATGTTATGGGGAGATTTTATAGATACCATGAGGAAAATAGGGAAACGCTTAAAGATTACATGAACGGAGAAATCAGAAATCTTCATTTTTGCGGACATCTCAGCGGCAATGAAAAGGCGGAACTTTTAAAAAAGGCAAGAGTTTTGGTAAGTACCTCAATATGGGAGGGAATCCCGATTGCGTGGCTGGAAGCTCTCTCATATGGATTGGCGATTGTTTCAGATTTTGATCGAGAAAATTTGGCATCGAGATTTGGCAAATATGTGGGAGAAATATCAGGGGATGGCGAGAATAGGGCATGTGTTTTTTGCAGTTCAATCAATTTGCTAATGAATAATGATTTAATGTATGAAAAAATCGCGAAAGATGCGATTCAATATATTAAAATGAATCATAATTTCGATAAATTTAAACATAAAATTAGAAATATAGTTAGAAAAAACTTTTATTAACCTATGCGTTTTGCGAGGATTATATATCAGTATAGATACGATTTAAGCCAAACTCCGGAAGACGATTTATGGCCCGGCGACGGAAATCTTGGAGATTGTATGCAATCGTTGGCTGTTGAAAATATTTACGGGAAAATAGGAATACCGGAAAGCGAGCTGTTGCATGTAAATCGCGACGATATAAAAAAGTATAATGGGGAAAAATGCGCGCTTATTATGCAGGCGTGGTTTGGAAATTATGCCAATGTTTTTCCATTGCCGTGGTCGGAAAAAATATTCCCGATTTTCATTGGGTTTCATCTCTCCCCGTCGCGCCATACGCGCGAACGTTTTTTAAAGGAGGGAATATCTGAAAAGATGAAGCCATATCAACCGATCGGGTGCAGAGACAGATCCACGAGAGATTTTTTGAGAAGTATCGGAATAAGGGCTTATTTTTCGGGATGTATGACATTGACTTTTGACAAAAGATCAAAAGCGCCCGAATGCGGAAAGATATTTATAGTTGATGTAGACAAAAGATCTTTCGAGAAGATCCCCGAATATATCAAACAGAACTCCGATTGCTCGATAACGCACCGTTATTATTGGAACGGCTATCCGGTGAGCGAAGAAGGAGCCTTGGCGTTTGAAAATCATGCCAGGATGGTATTGGCAAGATATCGAGACGAGGCGAAACTTGTCATAACTTCTAAAATACATGTCGCCATGCCGAATATAGCGATGGGAATTCCGGTAGTATTTATAAGCGATAATATCGATGACGAAAGGTTTGACGTTCTTGAAGGGATTATACCCATATATTCGTATCGCGATGCCGCGCGTGTAAATTGGAACCCGGATCCCGTTGAGATTTCGGATCTTAAGAATGCGATTATAAAAAACGCAATCTCCCAGATTACAGGGAAAAACGGCAATGAGAGCGCCGGTGAGCTGGAATGCATTGCAAATCAATTAAAGTGTATAGATTATCTCCCATTCGGAGGGCGATTTTTCCGCTCTTTAACAAATGCGTTTTCCCTGGCGAAAAGGCGAAAATTGAGAATACTGTTTCTTAATAATATTATAAAGTTAAAAAAATATTTTAGATAAAATAATAATATATCGTTTGGCTCACGCGCAGCCGGTCAGGCCGCCGTCTATTGTGAGGGTTTGGCCCGTTATATAGGAGGAGGCGCCGGAGGCGAGGAAGAAGGCGGCTTCGGCGACTTCTTCGGGCCTGCCGAAGCGCTTTAACGCTATTCTCTCCCTTTGCCTGGCGGCGATGTCGCGCGGAATTTTGGCGGTCATGTCGGTTTCTATGAATCCCGGGCAGATCGCGTTTGCGCGTATGCCTTTCGCTCCAAGCTCCGCGGCGCATGCCCTCGCGAGGGCGCACAGCGCCCCCTTGCTCGCCGCGTAATTCGCCTGTCCCGCGACTCCAACGAGCGCGGAGACCGACGACACGAAAATTATCGAGCCCGACTTTTTCGCGTACATTTTCTTTGCCGCGCATTTTGTCCACGCGAACGCTCCGTCGAGGTTTGTGTCGAGCACTTCGCGCCACGAGGATTGCGGCATGGTCATCATGAATCCGTCGCGCGTTATTCCGGCGTTGTTGACGAGAACGTCTATCGCGCCGCTTTCGGAATATATTTTGTCGACCGCTTCGGCTATGGCGACGGGGTCGCCCTGGCGGCAGCGCAGGGCGGAGGCTCCGGTTTCGGCGGCGAGCTCTGCCGCGGCGGATTCGGAGTTTGCGTACGTAAAATAAACTTTGGCGCCCGCGGCGGCGAACCTTTTGACTATCGCCGCGCCTATGCCGCGGGAGCCGCCCGTGACTATTGCGATTTTGTCTTTCATGTCATTTTAACCGTCGGTATTTTTCCATAATCTCCGGCGCGAATTCCCTCAAAAGCTTCATCGTCCGCATGTTTGCGAGCGCGCAGACGCATTCTCCGCAGGCGTGGAGCGCGCCGGTTTCGGCGTTGCGCAGCTCGTGGGAAAATTCCAGCTTTCCGGAAAAGGCGTCGTCGATTTTGTGCCGCGTGAGCAGTTCGAGCCTGTCGCCGATTCTCACGGGGGCGAAGTATTCGCACGAATTTTTTACGACGGGAACGGCGATGTCGAGGCGGCGGGCGTCGTCGAGGCTGAGGACTTCGTTCATTATCGAGAGTCTTCCGCGCTCGAACCACTCGAAGTACACGCAGTTGTGGACCACCCCCATAATGTCGATGTCCCGAAATTCGGGCGCCACCGCGAGCCTGCGCGTTATCCTCCGGGGCATTACTGCTGCATTCCCCTTACAAGGCTTTCGGAGACCGTCATCGGGCGGGAGACCGTGAATATGTCCGGTTCCCCTCCGGCGGCGGAGGAGAGCTCGAGCGATGGGTACGCGAAGTCCGACTTTATGAGCGCGAGCCCGATGTTGTCGCCGAGCTGCGTCGAGCGCATGGCTACTTTGACTTCCCCTATATCGCATCCGCCGTCGAAAACGCGCGCGCCGGCGCTCACGCCCGCGCCGCGCACCGCAGTTATCCTCGCGGCGGCTCCGGCTTCGCGGGCTTTGAAAATCGCGCCGGAGCCCGTGAAAGACTCTTTCGAGAAGTCCGCCATCCATTGCAGGCAGAGCTCAATCGGATTCCCGACGGATTTTCCCTCCTTGTATATGTTGAAAAATCCGCTCTCGAGCCTCGCCACCGCGTGGGCGTCCGTCCCGCATGGCATTCCGCCGGCTTTTTTGACGGATTCAAGCAGCCTTTGCGCGAGCTTTTCGGCGTTCGCCGCGGGGACGGCGAAGGAGTATCCGAATTCGCCGGTCTTCCCGTTGCGCATGAGGTAAGCGGGCTCGCCCTCAAATTCGTATTTTTCCACCGCGAGGTACGGCAGGTTGAATATGTCGGAGCCGAAAATGTCTCTGGCGACTTCCCACGCGCGCGGGCCGTCCGCGGAGAGAACCGCGAAATCCCCCGTCGCGTCGCGCCCGCCGCCCTCCGCAAGCGGGCCGGAAGAGTCCTCGAGCGATTCGAGCACGGCGAAAACTTTGTCGTCTATGTTGGCAACGAACGCTTCCGCCGCGATTCTGCCGTCGGGGTAGGCGAGGAACGTGTCGATTATCCTGCCGTACCGCAGCTTCAAAATGTTTGCCGCAAGCTTTCCGTCGAGAAAGTCTATGCCGTCGGACTCGGGGAATTCCGCGATTCGGACGAATGAAAAGTCGCACAGGGCGGCGGAATTGCGCAGGGCGGAGTATTCGGCTTCGGGGTTCCCGAAGTTTGCGGCGCACTGCGCGCCGCCGAGCTCGCCGAAGTTCGCGCCGAGCTTCGCCCAAAAATCTTTTAGCGGAAGTTCCCTCATTTTTTATCCTGCTCCGAAATTATGAAGTCTGCGAGGGTGTTGAGCGACCTCAGCGCGAGCGTCTGCCCCTCGGGTATCTTTACGCCGAAATTGTTTTCCACGCACAGGACGATTTCGAGCACGTCGAGCGAGTCGAGCCCGAGCCCCGAGCCTATCAGGGCGATGTCCTCGCCAATGTCGCGCGGCTCGTACGGTATGTCGAGAGCCTCGATGAGCTTTTCTTTCAGCAGAAGCGAAACTTCCCTCCTGCGCGACAGCCTTTGCTGATTGTTGGGCATTAGTGTTGCAATGGTTCTGGTGTTTTATAAAAATATCCCCCCATATTTAACAGATGGGAGATTCATTTCAAGTTCAAAGCGAGCCGCCTCCGGACGTGCGGATTTGCGCGCTGGTTCCGTGCCACAACAACGCGGATACGGTGCGCGGCGTCGTGCGCGGGCTGCCGACGGGAACGTTCGCGATTGTCGTTGACGACGGCTCGGACGTTCCGGCGCCCGCCCGGTCGCCGATGTGCGAGGTTTTGAGGTTCCCGCGCAATCGGGGCAAGGCGGAGGCTTTGAAGGCCGGATTCGCCGAGGCCGCGGCGAGGGGCTTTACGCACGCCGTGGCGCTCGACGCCGACGGGCAGCACCCGCCGGAGCTCTTCGGAAAGTTCGCGGAGGCGGCGCGCGCAAACCCGGGCGCGATAATAGCGGGCGTGCGCGACTTTTCGGGGAAGTCAGTCCCGCCCGCCAGAAGGTTCATGAACAAATTTTCAAACTTCTGGTTCAGGTTCGAGACATCCGTTGATTTGGGCGACACGCAGTGCGGGTACAGGTGCTATCCGCTCGAAAAGGTTTCGCGGCTGAAAATTTCGCGCGGCGGATTCGCCTACGAGGCAGAGTTGCTCGTCCGCGCGGCGTGGGCGGGAATAGAGATAATCCCCGTCGAAGTGCCGGCTATATACACCGAGGAAAGCCTGCGCGCGTCGCATTACCGCCCGATTGCCGACACCGCGCGGTTTTCGGCGATGAACGCCGGATTCGCCTTCATGTCGCTCGTTCTGCCGAGAAAATTTTTGAGGAGGCTCTCCGTAGCGGAATGAATTTTGCCGAAAAATTCGTCAGGTTCGCATACCGCCGCCGCCCGTTTTTTGCCGCCGCGTTTGCGGCAATGTGCGTTGCGGCGTTTTTTGCCGCGAAGGCCGCGCCCTTTAAAACCGACGCATTCGACCTGCTGCCGTTCAGGGACGCGCGGATAGAGAACGCCGAGAGGGCGGCAAAGTGGTTCGGGGCGTCGGATTCCCTGTATTTTAACGTTTCGGCGAGCGGCTCCGAAACCGCGCGGAATTGCGCCCTCGCACTGAAAGGGGAGCTCGCCAAGGAGGGGTTCGGCTTTGCGGAATTTCCGGATCCCGCGAAGGCCGCGCCCGAAATTTTCCGCGCGTACCCCGCGCTGTTCGACGACCCCGCGGCTTTGGAGCGCGCCATTTCAAAGGGGGAAATTCGCAAGCGGTTTGCCTTTTACATGCGCAGGATGGCGGGTTTTGAGGCGCCCGCTTTCAAGGCGGCGTTTTTATCGGATCCCGTCGGCGCGGTGCCGGCGGTTCTCGCGAATTTGAAAAACTTGGCGCGTGGCATGGGGGGCGCGTCGTCCGACGGCTCTCTCGTATCGGACGCCTCCGGAAAGAATTTTTTGCTCGCCGCGCGCGCGCCCGCCGACCCGCGCGATTCGGACGAGGCCGCGCGCGTGTGCGCCGCGGCCGCCGGAGCGGTCGCGGCGGCGGAACGGGCGTTTCCGGGCGCCGAAATCGACTGGGCGGGCGCGCACAGAATATCCTCCGACAACGCGCGAATTGCGCGCGCGGATTCCTCCGCGTGCCTTCCCGCGACGTGCGCGCTGATGCTCGCGCTCTGCATGTTCGCGTTCCGCAACAGGCTGTTCGCTCTCGCGGCGGTCGCGCCTTCGCTATTGGGGAGCGCGGCGGCGTTTTGCTTTGCGTGGGCGGCGTTTGACGAGATTTCGTCCATATCGGTGGCGTTTGCGTCCATCGCCATGGGGGTAGGGATAGACTACGCCATACACATATTGTACCCGCTCGATTTGCGCGGGAAATTCGGAATAGATTTCGCCGCCAAGACTGCCGGAGCGCTTTTAAGGCCCGTTTCCGTCATTTGCGCAACAACCCTGCTGGCGTTCGCCGCCGTGGCGTGTCTCGGCGGGGGAATGGCGCAGCTCGGGATTTTCGGATTCGCGGGAGTGGCTGCGTCGGCGGCGATTTCCGTGCTGGCGCTTCCGGCGTTCGCCGTGGGCATTTCGAGGGGCGGATTGCGCCCGACTTTCCTCGAAAAGTTTTCTGAAAAGCTCGTGGAGCCGCAGATGCGCCGCCCGCGCGCGTTTTTGTTCGCGGCGTCCGTTTTGACAGCCGCCGCGCTGCCGTTTGCGCTGGGAGTTGTTTTCGACGGCAGAATATCCGCCCTAAACGCCCTTTCCGACGATTCCGCAGCCTCCGACGCGAAAATCCGCGAAGTGTGGGGCGGGGCGGTTTCCGCGCCGCGGATAGTCGCGTTCGGAGACTGCGAAGACGCCGCGCTCATCTCCCTCGCGCGGGCGGAGGAGGCCGCCGCGGGGGTTGCCGGAGCGGAGCCGTCATGGGTCTCCAAACTCTGCCCGCCGAGGGAGGCGGAAGAGCGCAACCTTGCGCGCTGGGAGGCTTTTTGGACTCCCGCAAGGCTCGAAAAATTCTCGCGGGACCTCTCGGAGGTCTGCCGCGAAAACGGGGTGTCGCCCGAGGCGTTCCGGCCCGCGCTGGATTTTCTGGCGTCCGCGCGCCGCGGGTCCGCAAGCCTGCGGAACTCTCCGGAAATGTCGAAGATTTTTGCGGGCAGGATTTTTTCGGAGGGGCGGACAGCCGCCGTCTGCGCGCCCGTTTTTGTCGGGGAGGGGGTATCGAAGGACGAGCTCGCGCGGGCGGTGGAGTCTGCGGGCGGCGGGGCGTTTCTCCTCGACATGGAATATCTGGGCGACCGCATTTCCGAATCCGCGCGCGCCGCGTTTTTAAAGTGCGCGGCGTTCGCGCTCGCGGCCGTGGGGGTTTTTCTCGCGTTCGCGCTGCGCTCCGCCAAAAGGGCGGCGTGCGTCATGGCGTGCGTGTGCGCTGGGCTCGTGTGGTGCTTTGCGCTGATGAAAATTTTCGGGGTCGCCATAACCCTTACCAATTCGGTGTTCGTCATATTTTCGGTGTGCCTGGCGCAGGACTATGCCGTGATGATTCTCTGGGCGGCAGGTCGGGGAAACGCAAGGCCGGCGGCGGGGCCCGTGCTGCTTTCGGCGCTCACCACTTCCGCCGCATTCGGCGCGCTCGCCTTCGCAAGGCACCCCGTCATAAGCGGGCTCGGGGCCGCCGCAGCGATTTCAATACTGTCCATATTCTGCGCGTCGCTGTGCGTGGCGCCCGCGTGGGCGAAAATTTCAGGGGAGGGCTCCGGCGGTGGGCGGTAGGGTCGCGTGGAGCGGGAAGTCCTACGGCGGGTACTGGGGGACGCTGTCGTTTCTGGCGCTCCTGAAAATAGGGCTTTTGCCCGCGTACTTTCTGCTGGCATTCGTCGCCGCGTTTTTCGTCCTTTTCAGGCGCGGGGCGGTCGCCCCGATTGCCGACTACCTCGCGCGGATTTCCGGGCGGCGCGTGCGCGGAGTGTCGTTTGCGGCGTACGGAAGCGTTTTTTCCTTCGGAATGTCGATTCTCGACAGAACCGCCTATTTCGCGGGCTGCGGCTCGATAAAGGTGGACGACGAAAGCTTTGCGCAGATCGCGGAGGCGCGCGCTAAGGGTCGTGGGGTTCTTATATTGGCGTCGCACACGGGCGGCTGGGCGATAGCCTCCGGAGAGCTCGCCGCAAAATTTCCGGACGCCGCGGTAGTTGGCGCCGACCGCGAGAGGGCTGAAATACGGAGGCTGGTGGATTCTTCGCGCGCGCGGGCGGCGCCGGAGACGCTCTCGGACTTTTCCGACGGATTTTCGCCGGTGGCGGTCTACGCCGCCCTGCGCGCGGGAAGGATCGTGGCGATGCACGCCGACAGGGACGCCGGCGGGAGGTCTGCAAAGGCGCGGTTTCTGGGGGCGGAGGTGCGCTCGCCGAGCGCGCCGTACGCCTGCGCGTGGAGGGCGGGCGCGGAGGTTCTGCAAATATTCTGCTTCCGCGAATCCCCGTTTAGATACAGGACGTTCTGCGAGCGCATAGACCTTTCCGAATGCCCGTCGGCCGACGGCGCGGCGGAGTCGGGGGCCGGGCAGTTTTTTTCGAACCTCGAAAAATTTTTGCGCCGCTATCCCCGACAGTGGTACAATTTCTACGATTTTTTTGGAAAAGGCTCCTGAACCGCCAGGGGATTTTCTCCGAAGGCTCCGGCGCGCGTTTTGCGCGCCATTTTCGGGAAGAGTCGGTTTTTGCTTGTCGGGGGAGGGCGGCGGCGGGTAGATTGAAACGCTTGAATTATTATAGAAGATGGACAGGGACGCTCTCGTTTCGGACATAAAGAAAAAATTGGTTTCGGCTCTCAACCTCCAGGGAATGCCGGAGGATTCTATCGGCTCCGACACGCCGCTATTCGGCGATGGCGGATTAGGGCTCGACTCCGTGGACGCGCTCGAGCTCGTAGTGATGGTAGAAAACGAATACGGGGTTTCGGTGGGCGACAAGGACGCAGCCTCCGCCGTGTTCGCGTCCGTGAACGCGCTCGCCGACTACATAATCGCCAACAGAAAATGACGCGGCGCCCGACAGTCGTCTCTTGCGGGCTCTGTTGCGCCTCGGGAACGGGCGCGGGGGCGGCGTACAGGGCGTCGTTCGGTCCGTCGGGGGCGCTCTTTCGCGAACTCGGGGGCTGCGGGCTTTTCCCTTTGCCGCGCAGGGCCTCCGTCCGCGTGGGGGCGGCCTGCGGATTCCGTAGCTCGAGGCTTCCGAGGTGCGCGCAAATTCTCTTCGCCGCGCTTGACGAGGCGCTTGCGGACTCGCCGCTCGAAGGGATCGCGCGCGACAGGATAGGGGTTTACGCGGGAACGTCGGTCGGCGGTATACTCGAGTCCGAAAACGCCCTTCGCGAAATTCTGGAGGGCTCGGAAAATTCGGACGGCGCGTTCAAATTTTACGAATGCTCTTCCGTCGCGGAGCTCGTGGCGAAAAAAATCGGGGCCAGGGGCGAGTGCTCGACATTTTCGACGGCGTGCTCGAGCTCGTCGCTCGCGCTCGAGTCCGCGTGCCTTGCGATTTCGGAGGGAAGGGCGGACGCGGCGGTCGTATGCGGCGCCGACACGCTCTCGCGCATAACGGTGGACGGATTCGGGTCTCTCATGCTGCTTTCAAAGTCTGACTGCCGCCCGTTCGACGCCGCGCGCGACGGAATAAACCTCGGCGAGGCGGGCGGGGTTATGGTTTTGATCGCGCGCGAATTTCTCGGCGGGCGCAGGGCAATCGCGGAGTTTTTGTCTTTCGGCTCGACCTGCGACGCGTACCACGCCACGGCGCCGCACCCGCAGGGGAAGGGCCTTGAGGCGGCCATTTCCCTCTGCCTGAAAAGCGGATCTATCGAGCCTTCGGAGGTGTCGTACTATTGCGCCCACGGAACGGGAACCGGAGCGAACGATTCCGCGGAGCTCGCGGCGCTGCGCGCGGTTTTCGGCGAAGGCGCGCCGCCGTATTCGTCGCTCAAATCCGCATTCGGGCACACGCTGGGCGCGAGCGGCATTCTCAACGCGATAGTTGCCGCCGCCGCGCTCTGCGACGGAGTTTTGCCGCCGTCGGCGGGCTATTCGTCCGGCGCGTCGCCGGAGCCGATTGTGTCTCCGCAAAAAACCGCGGGGAAAATCGCGCTTTCGGCGAGCTTGGGATTCGGTGGGAACAATTCGTGCGCGGCCATTGCCAAGGGGGAAAGCGGGCCCAAATCGCCCGCCGGCGCGTCGGCGCGGAGGATTTTCGTGTACGGAGCGGGGGGCGCGTCGGCGAATCCGGATTTGTCAAAACCGCTTTCGGCGCGCTCGCGCGCGCAGCTGGATTCCGACTCCCTCCTTCCGGACATTCCCGTCTTAAAAAAGCGCAAGTGGGCGAAGCTCCAGCGCATGTTTTTGTCCGCCTCCCGCGGCGCCCTTGCCGCCGCGCGCGGGGCGAGGCTCGGGGAGCGCGCGTGCGTCAGCTGCGCCACGGGTCTCGGAATGGCCTCGGAGACGCAAAAATTTCTCGAAAGCGTCCTGTTGAAAGATTCGCCGCTCCCGACGGCGTTTACCAATTCGGTCCACAACGCTCCGTCTTCGGCAGTGGCGGAAATGTTCGGCTGCCGCGGCTACAATTGCGCTACAACCGCAAAGGAGGTCTCCTTCGAGGCGGCCCTGATGGAGGCGCGCGCGCGGATCCGCGGCGGAAGCTGCGATTCCGGAATCGTGGCGGGCGGCGACGAATGCGACTTTTTTGCGGAGAATTACGCGCGCCGCAATCCGCTTCCGGCGGGCGCTGGGGCGTTTGCGGATTCTTGCGCGGCGTATTTTATAGGCGCGGAGGGCGCCTGCGAATCGGCGCCCGCCGCGGAAATTCTGGCTCTTAAAATCCGCAGGGCTTCCAAGCGCGCGGAAGACGAAGAAAAGCGGGCTATCGAAACCCTCGCCGAAGCGGGGCTTTCGCCCTCCGATGTCTCGGCGTGGTTTTGCCCCTGCCGCCTCGGAGGGGCGAAAGGGAGAACGCTCGAATTTCTCTCGGGGCGTTTCGGCGGGTTTGAATACCTCGAAGACTTCGCGGGGCGCAATTACAGCGCGTCGGCTTTCGGGATTCTCGCGTCACTCGGGCGGGGCGCGGGAATTTTCGCCCAATATTCGCTTTCGAGCACGTCGATGGCGGCTCTTACGGTCTGGAGGGTTTTATGAAGCGCGCATTCGCATATTTGCTGTTGTTTCTCGCGTGCGCGGCGGCCTTCGCGCGCGGCGGTTCGTCCGTAATACTGTTCGAGACGAAAAAGTACGTCAGCTTTTTCGACGCCCCGATAGCGGGGAAGTCCGCCCTCGCGTCGGATTCGGAAGGCAGGGTGCGCTGGCAGACGCTCGAACCTTACGTTTCCGCCATGATTTTCGACGGGTCGGAGGCAGCGGCGTTTGAATTCGAGGGCGGAAAATGGCGGCGCGCCGACATGCCGGCCTCGCGCGCCGTGGCGGAAGTAATGGCGGGGCTCAAAGGCGCGATTTCGGGCGGCGGCGTTCCCGAAAAGGTTTTTGGCGTTTCCAAAACTTCCGGAGATTCATATGCCCTCGTCCCGAAAGATCCGGCGATAGCCAGGGCTGTGAAGTCTATAACGGTGAAATTCTCCGCGGGCTCGCGGGAGCCGGAGCTCGTCACGGTGCACGACCCGTCGGGCGACAGGACCGAGATGCGCGTCGTAAAGCGCGCTGCGGGGGACTTCGACATATCCGCCGCTTTCGACGTCTCCGATCCGTCGGCGTTCGACCCCAAAACTTTCCTCGAAAAAAAATGAGGGTTTTCGCTTCGCTTCTGGTTTTCGCGATTCTTTCCGCGCGGGCGTTCTGCGCGGATTGCGCGCACGGGCTGTCTCTCTACAAATCTTACGTGCAGAGGGGGACGATTTCGTTTTGGTGCGCGGAAATTCCGGTCGCCGTGTACGCGGCCAAAACTTCCGGAGGCGGGCGCGCAATGGTTGTGGACGGCGGAGGGACGCTGATAAAGGCGAAGTTTTCCGCCGACGGCCGCGCCGAGGAGATTTTCGTATCGGATCTCATGCCCGGAGGCGAGGCGGCGGGGAGGCTCGCGGCGGACGCGTTCAGGCTCGCCCTCGGGCTCTTCGACTCCGTGCGCTCGGGCGAATTGCGCTCGCTCGCGGTTGACGGCCTGCCCAGATTCGCCGAGACTGAAAACGTAAGGGTTGAGTTTTCCGACTACAAAAAAGAGAAGTCGTTTTCCGCCCCCCAAACCCTCAAAATATCGGCGGGGTGCGCGAAAATAATTTTGCGCCTGTCCGCGTCCGAAATCGGGCCTGAAAAATGAAAGTCACTTTCGTATATCCGCGCTTTGAAAAATTTTTGGAGTCGGTCTCGAAGATGGAGGCCGAGAGCAAATTTTTTACCGTCGGAAAATTCACGTGCCCGCCGTCCCTGGGCATACCGATTCTCGCGAGCCTCACGCCGCCTGACGTCGAGACCGCCTTTGTTGACGACAACGCTGGCGAGAAAATCGACTTTTCCGACGGCACGGACTTATACGCGGTAAACTGCTTCACCCCGCAGGGCACGCGGGCATTGGAGATAGCGCGCGAGTGCCGCGCGGCGGGCAAAACCGTCGTGATGGGCGGAATGTTCCCGAGCTTCATGGCTGACGAATGCCTGAAAGTTGCGGACGCGGTGTGCGTTGGGGAGGGGGAGTACACATGGCCGGAGCTTCTCGCGGATTTCAGGCGCGGAGCATTGAAGCGTGTTTACAAAGCTTCCAAACCGGCGGATATGTCCGAAATGCCCGAGCCGCGCCGCGACATTTTCTACGGTAAGCAGTGCTACGACTGGGACGAGGATCTGATACAGCTCACGCGCGGATGCCCCTACGGATGCGCGATGTGCATAATACCGGCGCACATGGGCAGCCGGATGCGCTTCAAACCGGTGGAGATGGCGGTCGCCGAAATAAAAAACATGCGCCACCAGAACGTTTACCTCACCGACGATTCGCTGTTTTTCCCGCAGAAGGCGGTTCGCGAATACGCCGAAAGGTTCTTCGACGCGGTCGGGGGCCTCGGGCGGAAATTCTTCGTGTCGTCGACCATGGCGCTCAATTCGGACGAGGCGTTTTTTGCGCGCGCGGCCGCTGCGGGCGTAAAAAATTTCTACTGCACCCTCAACGTCGATCCCGCGTCAATCGCGATAATGCGCGGGGACGACTCGGGGCTCGGGCGGCTCGGGGAGTTCGTTGACATGCTTCGGACGATGGGCATAAGCTTTTTCGCGTCTTTCGGGCTCGGACGCGACTGGGACGGCGAAGGGGTCTCCGACAGGGTTCTCGAAATATGTTCGCGCGCCAGGATAACGATGTCGGAGTTTTTCATATTTTCCCCGTACCCGGGTTCTCCGCACTGGCGGAGGCTCGAGTCGCAGAACAGGATAACGTCGCGCGAATGGCGCAAATACAACGGCGCGCACGTGGTGTTCGAGCCCGCCAAGATGTCCGCGCAGAGGTTGCGCGAGGAATTTGTGAATTGCTGGAAAGGATTTTACGAAATGAACCAGTCGAGGAATCTCGCGCAGATGGAGCCGAGCGTTTGGTGCGGCGAAGAGCTTAAAGTTTCCAAGCGCCTCGAAGCGCGCGGAGTGGGGCGCGAGGCCGCCGTCACGGGAATCGGGATAGTTTCGCCGCTCGGATGTTCGCAGGGCGAGACGCTCGCCGCGCTGAAAGAGGGCAGGGACGGGATAGGCCCCTCGGCGAAGCTCGACCTTTCGCCGTTCGCGTCGAAAATTTGCGCCGAGGCAAAGGGCTTCGACCCGTCGGGGCGCATGAGCCCCGCGGAGCTCGCAGAGTATACGGATCCGTTCATACGCATGGCTGTTTGCGCGGCGAGGGCCGCCGTTGAGGATTCCGGCGCGGATTTGTCGGCTTATGCCGGAAGGATAGGGTATGTGCTCGCCACATGCAACGCGGGCTTGAATTCCGGCGAGGCGGAGTATCGGCAGAAGTACGGGGAGGCCGTGGAGTTCGACAGGCATGTCTCGGCGCAGTCGGAGTTTTACGCGCTCCAGAAGGCGCTCGTCTCCGCGGTCGGATTCGGCGGCGAGTGCTGGATGGTGAACACGGCGTGCTCCGGCTCCACCGCCGCGATAGGGCTCGCGCAGACGCTCGTGGAGTCCGGCAGGTGCGATATTGTGGTAACCGGCGGCGCGGACGCGCTCGCGCTCTCGAATTTCGCGGGGTTCAGCGCCATAAAAGTCGTCTCCCCCGAAAAGATCGCCCCGTTTTCCACCCCCGAGGGTATGAATATCGGAGAGGGCGCGGCGTTTTGGGTTGTCGAGAATTTGGGAAAGGCGCTTTTGAGGAGCGCCGAGTGCAAATGCAAAATAATAGGGCACGCCACGACCGCCGACGCCCACCACCCGACGCAGCCCGACCCGCGCGGCGACGGCGTGTACCGCACCCTGCGCGACGCCGCGGCGGACGCGGGCGTTTCGGCGGGGGACTTGGGGTGCATCAACGCCCACGGTTCCGGCACGTCCGCCAACGACAGGGCGGAGTCGAAGGGCATAAAAAAGTTTCTCGGGGAAACCGCCGTGCCGGTGACTTCCACGAAGTCGTACATGGGCCACTGCATGGGAGCTACCGGAATTTTGGAGGCGACGTGCCAGGTTTTGTCCATGAACGCCGACTTCGTGCCCCCGACGCTGCGCAATTCCGGCCGGCGCGCGGGCTGCGAAATTTCCGCGCTCGCCGAGCCCCTGCACAAAAAATACGATTGCTTCATATCCGCAAACTACGCATTCGGCGGCAACAACGCCGCGGTCGTGATTTCAAAGCGCGATTTCATTTCCAAAAAGCCCGCGCGCGACTACGGCGCGGAAATCGCCATCACGGGGCTCGGCGTGGTCTCGCCGCTCGGGACGACGCTCGCGGAAAACGTCGGAGCTCTCGCGGAAGGCTCCTGCGCGGTCTCAAAAATTGGGAGGTTCGAGTGCGCGCATATGGGCGGGCTCGTCCCCCCGCTGAATCCGCGGACTCTCGACAGGCGCGTGGACTTCTCGGGAATGAACAACATCAGTTTGTATTCGACGCTCGCGGCAAAGCGCGCGCTCGATGGCGCGGGCGCCGCGCTCTCGCGCTCCAAATCCGAGAAGATCGCCATAACCGCCGCCATAAGCAGGGGGTCGAGCGAGAGCAGGCACATGGACGCCGTGTTTTCCAACCCCGAAAGGCGCGGCGACGTGGGATGCTTTTCCAACGTCACCGCCAATTCCACGGCGGGCTGGGTTTCCAAGGCGCTCGACATAAAGGGGCCGAACATCACGCTTACGCCAGGCCCGAACGGCGGATTGCAGGCGGTGGGATATTCCCTCGACGTCTTGCGCGAACGCCGCGCGGAGATGGCGGTGGCGTTCGCCGCCGACGAGCTTTACGCCCAGCAGATGGCGGGCTACGGAAAGATCGGCAACCTGTACTCCGGCGAAGAGGAGGCGGATTTCAGGCTGCGCTTCGGCGACCCGTTCAAAACCGTGTACGGCGAGGGCGCGTGCGCGCTCGTTCTCGAGGCGCGCGCTGCCGCTGAAAGTCGCGGCGCGCAGACATACGGCACGGTTCTCTCGTTCGCGTCCTACGAGGAGCCCGGGGAGTTCGCGGACGCCAACCTAAAAGGAGAGGGGTTGGGAATTGCTGTGGAACAATCGCTTTCCCGCGCCGGATTGGGCGCGGGGGAAATCGATCTCATAGTTTGGAGCCCCCGCGGAGACGCCCAGGACGAAAAGGTTTTGCGTCTGCGCCGCGGGCTCTTCCCGCGCGCGGGGATTGTGACAAACGTTTTCAACACGGGCTATGTGGAGTCCGTCTCGGCGATTTCCGCGCTCGCGGAGGTTTTGTACTGCCTGAAAAACGGAATCGCGCTCTGGCGGCAGAGGACCGGGCTTGCGGAAATCGACGGTGCTCCGCTGTCGGATTCTCCGAAAAATATCCTGTGCATGGCTTCAAGCCACGTCGGAAACAATTTTTCCCTCGTCTGTCGGGTTTGAGGTGCAGGCGGCGATGGTTTTTCCGCCGCGCGAGGAAGGCGCGTTTTTGCGCGGTTACCGGCGCGCGGAGTCGGCGGCGCGCTGGCTTTGCGGCTTGGCGGGGGAATCCGAAAAGTCCGCGTCCGAAAACGCGCCCCTGAAATCCGCGCTCCATTCTAAAATCGCGCTGCCCCACGACAGGCCGGCGCCGAACGCGCAGACGAGGACTTTCATGCCGGGCTTGAGCCGCCCGGAAATCGCGGCGTCGGCGAGGGCTATGGGAACGCTCGCGCCACCGCAGTTGCCGATGTCGTGCATTTTGTAGTAGACTTTTTCGGGCGGGATTTTCAGCCGTTCGGCGCACGACTTCACTATCATCTCCCCAGCCTGGTGGAACACAAAGAGGTCTATGTCCGAAACCGACATGCCGTTTTTTCCGAGGATTTCCGCGACCGATTCCGCCGCGCGCCTGTACGCGAACGCGAAGATTTTAAAGCCGTCCATCCTCATGCGTTCGGAGGCTCCGCCGCCCGATTTGCGCATGGCGGAGTTCGGCCAGATTATGCCGTCGTATCCGGAGCCGTCGGCGCCGAAGGAAAAGTCAGAGAACGCCGCAGCTTCGGTTTTCGAGACGGCGCACGCGGCGGCTCCGTCGCCGAACACGCACGCTGTCGAGCGGTCGGAAGGGTCGAGGATTTTTTGCGGAGTGTCGGCGCAGAGCACGAGGGCCTTGTCCGCAAGCCCGCCTTGAATCCATGAGCGCGCCGCCGCGAGCGCGTAGACGAACTGCGAGCACCCGAGGTTCATGTCGAAGGCCGCGCAGGAGCTGCCCATTCCGAGCCTGTCTTGCAGAATGCACGCGGTAGTCGGAATCAGGTAGTCGGGGGTTTGGGAGGCGAAGATCAGCAGGCCGAAGTCCTTCGGCGAATACCCCGCTCCGGAGAAGAGCAGGCGGGCGGCGCCGGCGGCGAGGTCCGAGGCGCACTCGTCCGCCCCCGCGCGCCTGCGCTCGAGTATGCCGGATACCGCCTCGATTTTTTTCATCGCCGCTCCGCCGAAGCGCGCGGAGAGCTCCGCGCCGGTTATTTTTCCGGCCGGCAAAGAGTACGCGAGCGATGTTATTGAAACTCCCATTTTCCCGAACTATGCGCCGTTCTCCGAAAATCGCAAAACAAAATTCCCTGGCCACCACGCGCGGGCGCATAAAAACGGCCCGCCGCAAAGGGCGGGCCGCCAGGAATTTTGCGTCAACCGGTTTCCGGCTTCCGCGCAGTTTGGCAGATTTTATTTTCTCCTGCGCCGCGCGGCGAGCGAAAACGCGAGCGCGCCGAGGATCGCCGCCGCCAACGCGGGTTCGGGGACCGCGCCGAGCGACAGCTGCACCGTCGTGAGCCCCGAGGAATCGTCGGCGAGGAAGCTCAATTCGCCGTCTATTCCCGCCTGCGTTTTGAGGATTATGTCAGCGAGGTCGAAATCGGAGTCGTCGGTTTTGAAGCTCATCAAATTCCACTCCATAGTCTCCGCGCCGAGCACTTCAAGGTACATTTGCAGGTCGTCTTTTGATATGTTTATGTCGAACACTATTTGCGCTCCCGTGGAGGATTTCGAGACTCCGCCGTTTATCTGTATGAAGTCGCTTTCAACTTCGCCGAGGTCGAAAACTATCGTGCCTTCGTAAAAGGTCATGGAGTCGAACTGAACCCTTCCGATTTCCTGCCCCGAAGAGAGCCCCGCCGCGCTGAACACGGCGTCGGCTGCGTTGCCGGTGTATCCGTAGAGGCTGAGGTTGGCGCCCTTCATTCCGCCGTGCATTCCGAGGTCAAGCCGCCCGCTGCTGATTTCAACATTGTTTATGTTCGCGTCGTACACCTGAACGCCGTTGCACCAGTAGGGGCTGCCTATGGAGTCGAACCGCAGAGCCTGCCTGCCGTTTCTGGCGTCGGAGGCGGACATTGTTATGTTCAGTTTGTCGTCGTTGTTTTCCTGCGTCGCGAACGATGTGGTCATATCGAACGCGCTTTTGTTTGTGAGCACCAAGTTTACCGTTCGGGAACCCGCGGTGACCCAGGCTTCTTTGGTGATGTTCAGCCTGGCGGTTCCGCTTATGCCCCCGACGGAGCGTATGAAGGTGTCGGAGCGCGAATTGTCCCTTAGAATGTTCCATTGCGAGCCGTTGAGATTCATTGAGCCCCCGACGGTAAAACTCTTGTTGTTTGTGGTGAATATGAGGGTGCTCGCGCCGGCGGAAACTACATTTCCGTCCACTTGGAAGTTCACTCCGTCAGGCGACCCCTCGCTGTCGTCTATCATCAGGGAGAGGTAGTTTTTGGAGTCGTTTCTGTTTGAGTTGATAATCCAGTCGCCTCCGATTTGCACCGAGGATCTGTCCCACATGTTTATGCGGCGGGTTATCTGGTTGCCCGTCGTCACGGAAGGGTCGTTCAAAAGCGTGAAGCTCATGACCAAGTCGCCCGACGTCCGGAGAACGGAGTCGTTGCCGAGCACCATGAACTGCCCGCCGGAAGAGAGGTCGGTTTCGGAATAGGTGAGGCTGCCAAAGGCGGGCTTTTGGCTTGCGGCGACTTTTACCGGAGTCGCGCCGCCGCCCGAAATATAGGCGTCGTGCGAGCCGTCGAGGGAGCCTTCAAAGGGGGCGGTTTTTTCGGGGTTAGTAAACCAGTTTGCGGGATTGTTTATGTACGACGAATCGTTGTCGGGGATGTCGTTAAAGTACAGGCTTTGCGACTGCGCTCCGGCTTGCGGCGCAATGAAAGCCGCCGCGGCAAATGCCGTAATTATCAGCGTGTTATGCGCATGGGGGGGGGGGGGGGGGTGATATTGGTTTTCATAGTGCCCCCTATATACGAAACCCCGCTTTTTGATAAAAGAAGAAATTTTTTTAGTTTACTGTAAACTAATTTGGAAACCCGCGGGCGGATTTTCCGGAGCCAAAGATTTTTTTATATAGATCGCGGCTTTCTCTTCCGCTCCTTTTCGCGCATTTCACGCGCAGGGCTAATACGCGCGCCGTCCCGCCCGCTGCAAATCCGGCGCGGCTATTCTCCCGCGCGCAGCCTTTCGAGGCAGTTTTGCGCGCCTTCAATCCGCACGAGCTTGTCCCGCGAAGTCTCGCCGGATATTATTTTTACGCCTCCCCTGCCGACGCCGAAGAATTTGGACAGAAATTTCACAAGCTCCGCATTGGCCCTCCCGTCGGAGGCTGGCGCGTTTATCTTGATTTTTACGCCGTCCGCGTAGGCGCCCGCGGGCGCGCTTTTGGGCGCGTTCGGCACGGCTCTTATCCTGAAAGTTTCGGACATCGGCGGGACGGGCTGGGGAACGCCCTACATCGGATAGCTGCCGAGCCATTTTGTCATCGGCAGCTTGCGCGAGATTTCGGAGACTGCGGCCTTCGTCTTTTCGTCCTCCCAGTGCCCTTCGAAATCTATGAAGAAATAGTAGTCCCACGCCTTCTTGCGGTTCGGGCGCGACTCTATGCGCGTGAGGTTGACGTTGGCGCGCTCGAAAGGTATGAGGACTTCGCTCAGCGCGCCCGGGCGGTCGCTCAGCGAAATTACGATGCTCGTTTTGTATTTGACGCCGTCGGAGCGCGGCGCCGCCTTCTTTCCGACCACCAGAAAGCGCGTTTGGTTGTCCTTTTTGTCCTGTATTCCGCTCTCGAGAATCGGCACGTCGTAGGATTCGGAGGCTATGGCGGAGGCTATCGCGCCGATCTCCGGATTTTCGGCCGCCATCTGGACGGCGGTCGCAGTGCTGTCCACGGGTTCCAGAAGGGCGTTGGGCAGGTGCCTGTGAAGCCACGCGCGGCACTGGCCTATCGCCTGGTCTTTGGAGCAGATTTTGCGTATGCTGTCGAGCTTCCCGCGCGAAAGCAGGCAGTGCTCTATTTTAAGGTAAACCTGGCCTACGATGAATAGGGAACTTTCGGCGAGCATGTCCATTGAGTGCAGAACCGCGCCCTCTGTGGAGTTTTCGATGGGGATCACCCCGTAGTCGGTGTCGCCCGCCTCCACCGCCGAGAACACGTCGGGAATGGAGGGGATCGGGCGGTAGTCGACGCTCGAGCCGAAGTTTTTGAGCGCCGCCTGCTGCGTGAACGTCGCGCGCGGGCCGAGGTATGCGACGAGCAGTTTCTTCTCCGCGGAAATCGACGCCGATATGATTTCGCGGTATATGGCTTTCAGCGCGCTTTCGGGTATTCTGCCGCCGTTTCTGTCGGCGAGGTTTTGGAAGACGAGAGTCTCGCGGCCGGGGACGTAGACCTCCTCGCCGTTTTTCGATTTCATCGCCCCGATTTCCTTGGCGCAGGATATTCTGCGGGCGAGCAAGTCCAAAATTTGGGCGTCTATCTTGTCTATTTCCGCCCTTATAGCGTTTTTGTCCATCCGGATTTCCTCTTTAAATTTTTTCTCCGCCGCCTATGCCGTCAATTTCGCCCTCCGCGCCATCCGTGTGGGGAGAGCCCGCGCTTTCGCGGGCTTCCGCCTCCCGCGGGGTTTCCGGCGGCAGCCCCTCTATTCCGCGGCTTTCGGGCGCACGCTGGGTTTCGGAGCCCTCCGCCTGTTCGTGTGCGGATTCCGCGCCCGCGCCGGCGGCGAGCCGCGCGGGTTCGTCGTCGTTCGGCGGAAGGCCGACGTGCTCGTCCGAGATTTCCTCCGGAGAGCTCGCGCGGCGGATCCATTCCGCGATTTGGTTGGGGCTCAGCACGTCGGATGCGGGAAGCTCTTCAAGGGAGCTTATCCCCGCGTAGTCGAGAAAGTTTTGGGTGGTCGCGTATTGCAGCGGGCGGCCGGGGAGGTCGGCCCTGCCGGATATGTAGATTAGCTCCTTTTCAGTGAGCCTGCTTATGGCGCCGTCCGCGTTGACGCCGCGTATTGCCTCTATTTCGGCGCGGGTGACTGGCTGGCGGTATGCGACGATTGCGAGAGTTTCGAGAGCCGCGCGCGAAAGCCTCTGCGGGCGCGGGTCGTTGCGCAGCAGCCTGACCCATTCGGCGTAGTCTTTTGAAATGGCGAGCTTGAAGCCAGACGAGCTCTGCAAAAGGCTGTACACAGCGCCCGATTCTTCGAGCTCGGCGGAAATCTCCTCCATCGCCTCCCTGATCTGCGTCGCGGTAAGCAACGTTGGAACCTGCGCGAAAATGTCCTCTATCACCGACTGCCCGCCGTCCGGCCCGTCCGCGCCTTCGTCGCCGCCTTTGGGCGCCGTCGCGCGGGCGTCGTTTTCGGCGTGGTAGCGCGTGATGACCGCCTGGATGTCCTTTATGGAAAGCGGCTCGCTCGTCGAAAACATGAGCGCCATGAGAATCTTTTTTAGGTTGAACATTGTCGGAAATTATTCGGCGGTAAAGAGTGCCCGAAAACCGCCGCCATTTCAATTTTATTTTGCGGGCTGCGAAATCCGGAAAACCCGCCGCCTGAAAAAGGCGTATTTTGCGCGCGCGGGGGAAGGGCGCGCGGGGCGTGGGATTTTTTTATTCGGAAAATTTTTCCGCCCGCCGCCCTCCGCGCGCCGCGCGCGTCACTCGATGTTCTGGATTTGCTCCCTCACCCTTTCGAGCTCGTTTTTGAGGGATATTGCGATTTTCGTGAGCTCGAGGTTGTTCGCTTTGCTCGCCATCGTATTTATCTCGCGCCCCATCTCCTGGCAGATGAAGTCCATCTTGCGCCCCACGGCGTCCCTTTCTTCGAGCGCCGACAGAAACTGGGCGATGTGGCTTTTGAGCCGCGTGATCTCCTCCGATACGTCGCATTTGTCGGCGAAGATGCAAAGCTCTTTGAGCAGCCTTTCGTCGCCGAGATCCAGTTCGAGCCCGAGGTCTTTCAGGCGCGCGAGCAGCCTGTCGCGGTACTGCGCCGCCGTGTTTCGGGACTCCCTCTCGGCTGAGAGCGCGAGTTCGAGTATCATGTTGAGGCGCGTCGCGAGGTCGCGCTTCAGGTTTTCGCCCTCGGCCTCGCGCATTTGCGAGGATTTTTCAAACGCCTCAGAGAGCGCGGCGGACACTGTCGCCCATGCGGACTCCCAGTCGGGGCCCTGCGCGGCGTCGGAGGCGGAGAGTTCGCAGAGCTTCAGAACCGTGTCGGCGGAGGGCTCGAACTTTGCCCCCACGGATTCGCACGCGGCTTTGAGCGCGGCGGCGGCGGATTCGAGCGCGGACGCGCCGGAAAGCAGCGCGGGCGCGCCCCTGAAGTCCGCCCTTACCGACACCCCGACTTTCCCGCGCGTGTAGAACTCGCGCGCTTTTGCGGCTATCAGCCGCTCGAGCGGCTGCCAGTCGCGCGGGAGGCTTAAGGATATTTCGAGCCCCTTTTTGTTGACGCTCGAAACGTCCGCGACCACGGAAAAGCTTTCGCATTCCGCCGCCGCGCGCCCGAAACCCGTCATGCTTTTCATCAGAGCCTCCTGACCGCGCCGTCCGCCGCCGATGAAACGCTTTTGGCGTAGAATTGCAGGGCCTTCGAGACCTTTCTGTCGCGGTCGGGCTTGTAGGCGTTTTCGCCCTTGGCGAGCATTTTTGCGCGGCGTGCGGCGAGCTGGGCGTCGGAGATTTCGAGGGAGATTTTGCGCGCGGGAATGTCGATGCTTATGAAGTCGCCGTTTTCTATCAGCGCGATGTCGCCGCCGTCGGCGGCCTCCGGAGAGGCGTGGCCTATCGAAAGCCCGCTCGTGCCGCCCGAGAACCTGCCGTCGGTGAGCAGCGCGCAGACTTTGCCTAGCCCCATGCTTTTGAGGTGGCTCGTGGGGTACAGCATTTCCTGCATTCCCGGGCCGCCGCGCGGGCCCTCGTAGAGTATGACGACGACGTCGCCCGGCGATACCTCGCCGCCGCGGATTGCGAGGCTCGCGGCCTGTTCGGAGTGGTAGACTTTCGCGGTTCCGCGGAAGCGCAGAATGGACTCGTCCACGCCGGCGGTTTTCACGATGGCGCCGTCGGCGGCTATATTGCCCGAGAGCACCGCCAGCCCGCCGTCTTTGCTGAAAGCGTTTTCCACATTGCGGATCGCGCCGTTCGCCCTGTCGGTGTCGTTGGAGTCGTAGTATTCCGACTGCGTCCACGCCCGCGTGCTGAATTTGCCGCCCGGAGCCGCGCGGTACATTTTCCTGGTTTCTTCGGGGCAGGAGGGCGACATTATGTCGTACTTTTCTATCGCCTTTCCGAGCGTCTCGGAGTGGACGGTTTTGACGGAGGCGTCGAGCAGCCCCGCGCGGTTGAGCTCGCCGAGGATTCCGAATATGCCGCCCGCGCGGTTGACGTCCTGGATGTGGACTTTCTGGGTGGTCGGGGCGACTTTGCATATACACGGGGTCTTCCTCGAAAGCGCGTCGATGTCCGCCATGGAAAAGTCAACTTCGGCCTCCCGCGCTATCGCCAGAAGGTGGAGGACGGTGTTTGTGCTCCCGCCCATAGCTATATCGAGGCGCATTGCGTTTAGGAAGGATTCGCGGACGGCTATCGAGCGCGGAAGAACCGAGGCGTCGCCGTTTTCATAGTAGGCTTTCGCCATTTCGACTATGCGCCTGGAGGCGGCGGAGAAGAGCTCCCGGCGCGCCGCGTGGGTGGCGACTATCGTGCCGTTGCCCGGAAGCGCGAGCCCTATGGCTTCCGCCAGGCAGTTCATGGAGTTTGCCGTAAACATTCCAGAGCACGACCCGCACGTCGGGCAGGCGTTGCGCTCCATGATTTCGGAGTCGGCGTCGGAGATGTCGGGGTTTGCGCCGGCTATCATCGCGTCGATGAGGTCGAGCTTCCTTTCGCCGGAGCTCAGCCTGCCGACGCCGGCCTCCATCGGGCCGCCCGATACGAATATCGCGGGGATGTTCAGGCGCATTGCCGCCATCATCATTCCGGGCGTTATCTTGTCGCAGTTTGAAATGCAGATCAGCGCGTCGGCGCAGTGGGCGTTGCACATGTATTCCACGCTGTCGGCGATAAGCTCGCGCGAGGGGAGGGAATAGAGCATGCCCTCGTGCCCCATAGCGATGCCGTCGTCGATGGCGATTGTGTTGAATTCCTTCGCGATTCCGCCTGCCTTTTCGATTTCCGCGCACACGAATCGCCCGACTTCGTCGAGGTGGACATGTCCCGGAACGAACTGGGTGAAGGAGTTCGCTACCGCGATTACCGGCTTGCCGAAGTCGGATTCTTTGACGCCCGTGGCGCGCCATAGAGCGCGCGCGCCGGCCATGTTTCTGCCCGTAAAACTTTTTTTGGATCTGTATTCTGGCATATCGTTATATAAATGTTGGCGCCATTCAATCACGAGTCCGCCGAAAGGTCAAGGCGGCAGTGCCGCTTCCATGAAAGCGGCATAGCCCTTTCAACGGCAGCCGCCCCCGCTTTCGGTTTGCATTGGCTGTGCGCGGGGTCCGGCTTTAACTAACGGTAGAGGCGCTTCCCCGTGAATAGTAGTCCTGCCGAAACGCGGCCTCCGTGCGGAATGCGGCGGCGAACCCTTCCATAGAATGCTTTGCGGCGGACAGCATGCGCGCCAGCCCTTTTCTATCGCCCTTCATTCCGAAAATTATCACGCGATTTGCCGCTTGGCAAAGCCTTATATTGGCCCTTTCGCGGCGTCGCCGCGGCAAAATAATTGGGCGGGCGGGAAAAATTTTGTTGTGTTTCCGCCCGCCCGTGGAATAAAAAAGGGGTTCATTTTAACAAAAGCAACGAATATGGTATCCTATAAAGAACTCGGTTTGGTCAACACGCGCGAGCTTTTCAAAAAAGCTATCGACGGCAAATACGCCATCCCCGCGTTTAACTTCAATAACATGGAGCAGATGCAGGCGATTATCCAGGCTTGCGTCGAGCAAAAGTCGCCCGTGATTTTGCAGGTCTCCAGCGGCGCGCGCAAGTACGCCAACCAGACGCTTCTGCGCTATATGGCCCAGGGCGCCTGCGAATACGCCAAGGAGCTCGGCTACAACATCCCGATCGTGCTGCACCTCGACCACGGAGACACTTTCGAACTCTGCAAGTCTTGCGTAGACTACGGATTCTCTTCCGTCATGATCGACGGATCCGCGCACTCCTATGACGACAATGTCGCCCTCACAAAGAAAGTCGTCGAATACGCCCATGACCACGACGTCACAGTCGAAGGCGAGCTCGGCGTTCTCGCCGGCATAGAGGACGAAGTCTCACATGAAACCCATTCATATACGCGCCCCGAGGAAGTCGAGGACTTCGTGAGCAAGACAGGCGTGGATTCCCTCGCCATTTCCATCGGAACCTCCCACGGCGCCTACAAATTCAAGCCCGAACAGTGCACACGCGACGCCGACGGCAGGCTCGTCCCCCCGCCGCTGCGTTTCGACATCCTCGCGGAAATCGAAAAGCGCATTCCCGGCTTCCCGATCGTCCTGCACGGCTCTTCCTCCGTCCCGCAGCAGTATGTCGACATGATCAACAAGTACGGCGGCAACCTTGAAGCGGCTGTCGGCATTCCCGAAGAGCAGCTCCGCAAGGCCGCAGAATCGGCTGTTTGCAAAATCAACATCGATTCCGACGGCCGCCTTGCGATGACCGCAAAAGTCCGCGAAGTGTTCGCCACCAAGCCTGCCGAATTCGACCCCCGCAAGTACCTCGGCCCCGCGCGCGACGAGCTCAAAAAGCTCTACATGCACAAGGTCGTAAACGTGCTCGGATCGGCTGGCAAGGCCTGATTTGGCGAATGCTTTTGGCGAATAGCTCCGTTTCGGGGAAAGCCGCCACTG
>OLGD01001676.1_pt1 | contig 30881 bp, 18 predicted proteins | sample 1605311 | NCBI WGS metagenome assembly OLGD01 (sample SAMEA3888917, study PRJEB22519) | human gut metagenome | biome: human gut; feature: human-associated habitat; material: faeces | place: Denmark | collected 2010
AATACAGATTTTCCTCAAACAGCTTCTTTGCAGCCTCGGCCATGGCCATGACCTGATCTTCCAGACTCTCGCGCAGCTTCATGGGGCCGCGTCTGCCGTCGATGATGGGGCGGATGCCAATCACGGGATATTCGCCGATGTAACGATTCTTTGCCATTCTAAATTCCTCCTCTTTGTATTTCTGTGTTCAGATTTCTGCCCTTGTTGTTTTCTGCTACGCTGTTTTTAAGTGGTTTCCCACACAGAAAAACCGTTTTACGGTTCACTTCTTCATCACACACGACGAAATCCGCAAGCTTTCCGGGCGCGATGGAGCCGATCTCGGCCTCACAGCCAAGCTCCCTCGCAGGAATGAGCGTCGCGGAAAGAATGGCTTGCTCTTTCGGAATGCCAAATTCGACTGCCTTGCGCATACAATCATAGAGATTTGTCGCGGAGCCCGCGAGCGTGCCGTCTGCCAGCTTTGCTACGCCGTCATACAGGAACACATCCTGTCCGCCGAGGGTGTACTGCCCGTCCGGCATCCCGCAGCAGCGCAGCGCGTCGGAAACGAGGCAGATCCTGCCCGGGAACAGCCTAAACGCCATGCGCACGGCACTCGGGTGGATGTGCTGCCCGTCGCAGATCAGCTCCGCGACGACGTTTTCACGTTCGCTTCCCGCGCCGATGGGACCGGGCTTGCGATGGTGGATGCCCGGCATGGCGTTATACAGGTGCGTCAGGTGCGACGCACCCGCGTCAAAGACGGCGGAGGCTTCTTCATACGTGCAGTCGGTATGTGCGATGGAGACGGTGCAGAGGCTGGACGCTTTTTCGGCAAATTCCACCGCACCGGGCAGCTCTGCTGCCACATCCGCGATGCGGATAAGGCCCTCGGAAGCGTCATAAAGCCGTTTGAACGCGGCAAAATCCGGCAGCCTCAGGTACGCGCCGTTCTGCGCGCCCTTTTTCTTCTCGGAGAAAAACGGTCCCTCCATGTGAATCCCCATCAGCCGCGCGCAGCCCTCCAGCTGCTCGTTTCTGAGCCGGACTGCCGTTTTGTACGCCGTTTCCAGTACATCATACGGAAGCGTCATGGACGCGGGCGCGAAGCTCGTCACGCCGTTTTGTGCGAGATAGCGCGCCATTTTTACAAGCCCGTCATAGTCGCCGTCGGAGAAATCCGCGCCGGAGTTGCCGTGATTGTGGACGTCGACCAACCCGGGGATGACGTATTGGTTGTTCAGATCAATGCCGTCCTCTGTAGGAACAGTGGTCAAGATTTCGGTAAATCTTCCGTTTTCCACGCGGAAGGAGCCGTGCTGAAAACGTCCGTTCACGAAAATATTTGCGTTTTTGAAGAGCATATCGCTTACACCTCCGGAAGACTCGCGGCAGCCATCGACTGACCGACGCGGCGGAAGTTCTCATCCGGCAGCATGACGCACAGCTTCTGCGCAAGCTCCGGATACTCCTCGTTCAGCACCCGCTGGCATTCGGCCACGATGAGTTCGCCGCCCACACCGGAAGCCACGCGCCCCAGAACGATCAGGTTCCGGATGTCATACAGCATTTCGTACAGGCACAGAGTATGCCCCAGATACACGCCAATGGATTTGAAAATGTCCTGCGCATATGAAACGCCCTGCTCTGCCAGCTTCTGCACTTCCTTGAGCTTTTCCGCAGGAGTCAGGCTTTCCGCCAGTGCGATGCCAGCCGCCGGAGCCAGCTTTATGACCGCGTCCTGCGAGAAGTATTTGCAGCCGACACCAAGATCACCCGACCATTCATCGCGCATGGCGTGTTCATTCAGATCGACCGGCGCAAAGGCAAGCTCGCTGAACCAGCCAAGCAGGTTACAGTCGGCGTTGACATAGCCTACGGCTTCGCTCGTGCCCATCGCAAGCCCCATCACGCAGCCTGCGCCGAGGCTCATCGAGCCTGCGAGCGCGGACACGTCGCCGTCGTTGGCAACGACGATGGGCACGTCTCCGATCTCCTTCGCGGCGCGGTCAAAGATGGTCTTGACCTCTTCGCGGCGGCTGCGCGGGACCTTGAGGAAGATGGAGGAAACCATCGGCGCGTTGCCGATGAACACGCCTGCGGATGACACGCCGATACCATCCACGCGAGGCATTTTACTCGCGGCAGTTTTGAACGCGGCCACAATGCCGTCATACTGGTACTGCGGGTTTTCACTGGTTTTGGGATGCCAGACGACTTCTTCCGAGTAGACGGTCTCGCCGTCTACGACGGCGGAAACCTTCCGGTCAGAGCCGCCAGCGTCGAAGCCGATGCGGCAGCCGTTCGTATGACCGCCGACCCTTCTGGTCTGTTCGCAGGCAGCGGGGAAATGAACCTCGTCAGAGATTACAATTTCAAAGGGTCGCTCATAGACGTCCTGCATAAAGCCGACGTCAAATTCTCGCTTCCCGCCCGCGCGATATTCGTCCTGCATCCGCTTTGCGATCGCGTCGTCGCCGCACAAGTACACACGCCAGCCGCCGACGCTCCACAAAAGCATTTTTACATAGCGTTCAGCGTAACGGTAGTTGGCTTCGGCAAATTCTGGGCCGCGGAGTCTCGTTTCAAATACGGAGATCAGACCGTTTTCGCGTTCGACAGCGATCCTGAACGGCTGAGCAGCGTCTTTCAGATAGGCTTGCGCCCAAACGCCGAACGGAATGAAGTTCTTGTCCAGCAAGGGCTGATTTTTCAGGGAGTATGTAATACCGAGATAGTTCATAGCGCTCTCCTTTTCGCTCACAGCGGGAGCTTTGCCGCTGCAGCCTCGTCGCAAATGACAGCGACATCGGGATGGAACTGCAAAATCGAGCCGGGGATCTCAGGCTTGACCGGACCGTAGAAGACTTTATAGAGGATGTCCGCCTTGCTCTCACCGGTGGCGATGAGAAGGATCTTGCGCGCAGCCATAACAGTGCCGACGCCCATGGTGATGGCAGCAGTAGGCACGTCGTCGAGGGAATCAAAGAAGCGCTTGTTCGCCTCGCGCGTCATTTCGGTCAGCTGCACCTCGTGCGTTATGACCGGGAAATGGTCGCAGGGCTCGTTGAAGCCGATGTGCCCGTCGTGACCGAGACCGAGCAGCTGGATGTCCACGCCGCCCCAGTCCTCGATCTTGTGTTCATAGTCCATGCACATGGCTGGAATATCGGCAGCAAGACCGTCCGGGACAATGGTGTTTTCCGACTTGATGCCGATATGGTCGAACAGGTTTTCCTGCATGAAGCGGCGGTAGCTCTGCGGATGATCCGGTGCAAGACCCTTATATTCATCGAGGTTGGCCGAACGGACGCGGGAGAAGTCGATTTTCCCGGCCTTCTCGCGCCAAATGAGTTCTTTGTAGAGGGGGATGGGGGTGGAGCCGGTGGCAAGTCCCATCACACAGGCGGGCTTGCGGCAGATGACCGCCTCAAATTCGTCGGCAGCGGCCTTTCCCATTTCTTCGGGTGTTTTGACTTTGATGATATTCAGGTGCAGCATTTTGATCGCTCCTCATTGCTCATATCCGTTTGGATTTTGTTTCTGCCAGTTCCACGTGTCGCGGCACATATCGACGAGATCCTTTTCCGCCTTCCAGCCGAGCACCGCGAGACTTTTCGCCGGGTCTGCATAGCAGGCCGCAAGGTCTCCGGGGCGGCGCGCGGTGATCTCATACGGTACCTTGACGCCGTTTGCCTCCTCAAAGGCGTGAACCATGTCAAGCACGCTGTAGCCGTGACCGGTGCCGAGGTTGAACACGCCCTCGCCGGTGTGGGTCATCAAATACTGGATCGCGGCAACATGACCCTTTGCCAGATCGACAACATGAATGTAGTCGCGCACACCGGTGCCGTCCGGCGTGGGATAGTCGTTGCCGAACACGTTCAGATGGTCGCGCTTGCCGATGGCGGTCTGCGAAATATACGGCATAAGATTATTGGGAATGCCGTTCGGATGCTCGCCGATCTTTCCGCTTTCGTGCGCCCCCACAGGGTTAAAATAGCGCAGGTTCACGACCGACCACTCGGGGTCCGCTTTTGCGATGTCGCGCAGGATCTGTTCCCCCATGTACTTTGTCCAGCCGTAGGGATTGGTGCAGTTTCCGGTTTTGGAGGTCTCGCGCAGCGGCATCTCGTTGTCGCCGGAGTAGACCGTGGCGGACGAGGAAAAGATGATGCGCTTGACGTTGTGCTTTGCCATGACCTTGCAGAGCGTCAGCGTCGCATCGAGATTGTTCTGATAATAGTCCATCGGCTTGGCAACGGATTCGCCGACTGCCTTGAGGCCCGCAAAGTGGATGGCGCAGGAAATCTCATGCTCTGCAAAGATTTTTTCCAGCAGCGCCTCGTCACGCACATCGCCCTCGATAAACTCCACTGTCTTGCCGGTAATTTCAGCCACGCGGCGCAGGCTTTCAGAGTTAGAATTGCTGAGATTGTCAATTACAATCGGCGTATGGCCCGCCTTGATCAGCTCCACACAGGTGTGGCTGCCAATATATCCGGCGCCGCCGGTCACAAGTACGTTCATCTCGATTCCTCCTCTACGATTTTCTGCATTTCGTCCCATTTCTTTTCCATGTCCGCCACCAGCTTGAACTGGGTGCGGGCGCGGTCGAGGTTCTGCCCGTCGCGGTGAACGGCGAAATAATGATCCCCGTCCAGATAGTCTGTCAGGAAGCGGATGCCGCATTCCATTGTCATGGTCTTAGCTCCCATTGGCAGCAGCTCTAGCTCCTTTGCCGTCAGGCCGGGGCAGGCGCGGACATAGCCGCGCGTAAAGACGCGGAAGCGGTCAAGACTCATCTCCATTTTGGAGAGGTCTTTTTCATCTTCTGCGGCAGTTGCCGCGCCAAAGCGGATGGAATCGCCGAAGTCATAAAGACTCGAGCCAGGCATGACCGTGTCGAGATCGATGACGCACAGCGCTTTGCGTGTTTTTGCGTCCAGCAGGACGTTATTGAGCTTCGTGTCGTTGTGCGTGACGCGCAGCGGCAGCTCGCCCGCAGTCAGCGCGTTCTGAATGGCCGACATTTCTGCCTGCCGGGCCAGCGCAAATTCAATTTCAGGCTGAACCTGCGCTGCCCGGTGCATGGGGTCGCGCTCCAATGTCTCCAGAAGCGTGCGGTAACGGTCCGGTGTATTGTGGAAATTCGGGATGGTCTCGTGCAGCTTCGCCGCCGGGAAATCCGTCAGAAGCTGCTGGAATGTGCCGAAGCCCACGGCGCTCTGATAAAAGTCCTCGTCCGTCTCGGGAAGCTGGAGGCAAATCGAATCTTCCACAAAGTCATACGTGCGCCAATAGGCATCCTGCGCGTGCAGATAGCTTGCGCCGTCATGCGTTTTTACAAGCGTCAGAACGCCGCGCGGGTCGTCTGTTTTTGTCCGCAGGAACTCCGTGACGACAGTGATATTTTCCATCAGCCCTGCCACGTCGCGGAACGTGTTGCTGTTGATTTTTTGCAGGATATAGCGCCGGCCGCTTTCCGTCACGGCAAGATAGGTCACATTGATGTGCCCGCAGCCATACGACTCACAGGAAACAGGCTTCGCGTCCAGCCGGAAGGCGCGCAGTACTTCAAACAGGTTTTCGTTCATTTCCAAAGCTCCTCCGTATAAATGCCCGCCGCCTTCATCTTGGCCACGGCTTCCTTGACAGATGCCAGATCTTCGCGGTAGGTCACGCCGTACCATGTTTCCTCGCACGGCAGCACCTGCACGCTTGCGGACTTGTCTGCAAGCTGCTCATTTACCACAAACGGCAGGAAGTATTCACACTTGAGCGGATTTGTCTTCATTGCTTCTGTCAGGAACGCGCCCATGCGCGCCCAGAGCTCATCCAGCACACGCGCCGAGAAGCCCCAGAGATTCATCGACACGATGGTGTCGCCCGCCAGCGGGAAGAAATGCTCGCCGTCCTCGGTGTATTCGGCGTCCGTGCCCTTTTTGAAGATCTTCGTGCGTTCCGTCACACCGGTCAGCATCCCGTCTTCGATCTCGCAGACGCCGCGCGCCACGGAGCCGAACTCCGTCACAGTATTTTTCAGGCGATAGCCGACCATCGCATACTTGCTCTCATCGGTCTGTGCCGCAAGGAAATCATAGATTTCCGAGAACGCCGTGCGGCCATAGAAATCATCCGCGTTGATGACGGCAAACGGACTGTTTACCACGCCCTTGCAGCAGGCCAGCGCATGGCCGGTGCCCCACGGCTTTGTGCGCCCCTCCGGAGCCTCTATGCCCTCCGGCAAGCGGTCAAGATCCTGATAGACGTAGGACACATGGAAATACTGCTCCATGCGGTCGCCGATGCATTCGCGGAACTCCGCTTCCATCTCGCGCTTGATGATGAACACCACGTCGCGGAAGCCCGCGCGCCATGCGTCAAACAAGGAAAGATCAATGATGATATGTCCTTCCGGATCGACCGGCTCGATCTGTTTGAGACCGCCGAATCGGCTGCCCATGCCCGCGGCCAATATGACAAGCGTTATTTTCTCCATACTCGTCTCCTTTGCAAAAAATCACGCGCCGATTTCTGTGAACCGGCGCGTGTATGTCTGACCTTACCGCTCCAATGCAGCGCAGATCTGGCTGTACTGGCCTTCCGTATAACCAATTCCCCATGAAGCGTCGGATTTTTTCTTTCCGCCATACCAGACACGCAGCACGTCTGCCTCGCGATCCAGCAGGAATGCTGTGCGGTACAGGCAGAAATCATCCCAGCTGCCGTCCTTGCCCTGCTCCATCAGCGGATTCGGAAAAGCTTTCCACGGCTGGCTCGTTTCCTTGACCGCGTAAAACAGCTTGCAGTAATCGCAGTTCGTGCCGTTCGGATATGCAGGATAGATCGCGTGCAGCGTATCATCCGCAGGATCGCGCCAGATCGTCAGATGCCAGAGCTGATAACCGGGCTGCGCGAGATCCTCGCAGGTCTCTTCCTCGCTCCAATGCAGACCGTCCTCCGAGGTGCGGGTGCGAACCTTATTGTCCTGGTTCTGATACCCCGTATTCCCGGTATCAACATACCACATCCGCCAGCTTCCATCCTGCATACGCTGGATGCAGGGTGACAGAATGCTGTATTTCTGCACCGGGTCGTGGAGCACGATCTCCGGCTTCGTCCAGTGAACGCCGTCGGCTGAGCGCATCAGCTTGACCCACGACTGCACAATATCGTCCGCCTCCACATAATACAGCCACAGCTCATCACGCTCTTTGTTGTAAACAAGCTCCACGTCGCAGTTATGACCGGGCTTCGGCGCAGGGGTCAGCGGATTTGTCAGTCCCTCAGGAACGATCCACGTCTGCGCGTCATTGGAAACCAGAATGGACGGATCCTCCAATCCATCATTGTTATAGGGATACGGCGTCATCGCCATCCAGTACAGGTATCCGTGCCAAGGAGCGTCAAAGCGCAGCACCGAGGGGTGCGTGGACTGATCAGAGCCGTCATAAGTCGGGATGTGCTGCGGGCATACCGCATTTTTCAGAATACTCACTCGTTTGTCCTCCATTCCTTCATGTCAATGGCTTCTCCGCCGCGCAGGCGGCTTTCCTCTGCGGCCAGCGCGATCAGGTGGCTTTCCACCGACGCATCTGCACTTGTTTTGCTCCCGCCGCCGCGATGCAGCGTCTGCAGGAAGTCTCGCATCATGGCGGCATCACTGCCGCTGTGTCCGCCGGCTGGCGTGTGAACGTGCAGTGTTGTATGATTTCCGGACGCAAAATCGCTGATCTCCAGCGTAGACGATTCCATGTTGCCCCGAATTTGTCCGCGGCTGCCCATCACATTGATGATCCGCTCGCAATGCTCTGTAAAGGCGCACATCGTCATGCTGACGCTGACGCCGTTTTCATACAGCAGGTTCACGACCTGATTGTCTACAACATCGTTGTCACACTGATAGACGCACCGGCCATACGGGCCGCGCTGCAGTGCGTTCAGAACCGCTTCACGGGAAGGATCAAGGCTCACCACAGAGACAAATCCATCGGAAACGGCCTTTGGATGCTCCAGATAGAAGCGCGGCGCGTAATACGGGCAGCGATCCCGGTGCATACACCCATCCAGACAGTATTCAGTCGCACCGTCCGGCTTGTGCGCGGCGTTGAAATGCGCAAGGGAGCCAAAGCTGCTGACCGCCGCACACGAGCTGCCGGCAAGCCATGTCAGGATGTCCGTGTCGTGGCAGCACTTTGCCAGGATCATCGGGCAGCTATCCTCACTGCGGCTCCAGTTCCCGCGCACAAAGCTGTGCGCCATGTGCCAGTAGCCGACGCTTTCGATATGCTGGATGGAGACAAGCTGACCGATCGCGCCGCTGTCGATCAGCTCCTTGAGCTTCACGAAGAACGGAGAATAGCGCAGTACATGGCAGATGGACAGCACGCGCCCGGTCTGCCGCGCCTTTTCGCCCATTGCGATCAGCTCCGTGCGGTCATAGCTCATCGGCTTTTCGCACAGCACGTCATAGCCCTTTTCCAGCGCCTGCATAACCGGCTCGAAGTGCATCCGATCCTGTGTGCAGACGAATACACAGTCTGCGAATTTGTCCTGTCTGAGCGCGTCCTCCCAGCCTGCAAAGCAGCGGCTTTCGGGAATGCCGTGCTCCTTGGCAAATGCGGCGCGGCGATCTGCGCGCGGCTCCGCCACGCCGACGATCTTCAGCTCGTTCGGGAAGCTCAGCGCGTAGGCGGCATAGACGTTCGCGCCGCGCTGACCCGCGCCCAAAACGATCGCGGTAATTGGTTTCATAGGCAAGCCTCCTTGTATTCGATCTCCAGCACGGTGTCAGCCGGATCTGGAAGCAGATAGGTAAAGTGCGGGATCGTGCCAAGTGTGACAAATGCAAGGTTTTCGTAAGCATTTGTGATCCAGCTCTCTCCGCGCAGCACCTCGCTGCCGTCCGCCAGCCGCCGCACCGCGCCGACGCGCTTTGCGTCAAGCCCCGTCAGCGCCAGCGGCCCGATGGGGTTTTCCAGAATATGCGCATAGATGCAGTCATTCTTCTTTGTGTACCAGCCCCAGTCCGGCTTCTGTACGTCGGCGCTGCCGCAGCCGTAGATGCTCTCGCCGTTGACTGCCAGCCATGCGCCGATCTCATCCAGCAGCCGGCAGCTTGCGTCATTAAACCGACCGTTCGCATCCGGCCCGACATTCAGGATCATGTTGCCGCCCTTGCTGACGCATTCGACCAGCTTGCGGATCAGCATGGCTGCGGGCTTATAGTCTGTATCATAGGGGTTGTAGCCCCAGTTGTTGTTCATCGTCGTACACAGCTCCCACGGTACGCGCTCGCCGCGCACATTGCGGATGCCCTCCGGCGGCAGGAGCTGTTCGGGGCTGACAAAGTCGCCGCTATAATATGCGGGCTGCTCGGTGACAAGACTGCCGAAGCCCTCGCCGCTTGTTTCCAGCCGATTGTCAATGATGACGTCCGGCTGATGGCGGCGCACCATCCGGATCAGATCTGTCGCCCTCCACGCCTCGCCGCGCAGCTCGTCATAGGCATAATCGAACCAGAGAATGTCGATCCTGCCGTAATTCGTGACCAGCTCCTCGATCTGTCCGTGCATATAGGCAAGGTAGCGGTCAAAGTCGATCTTCTCATCTTGATATGCGGGATCGCCGCGCATGGGATGATTGCAGTCGTTGTATTTTGGGAAATCCGGGTGATGCCAGTCGATCAGGGAGTAGTACAGGCCCACGCGCAGCCCCTCGGCGCGCACCGCGTCCACAAATTCCCGCACGAGGTCGCGCCCGCAGGGGGCGTTCGTGCTTTTGTAGTCCGTCAGTTTGGAATCAAACAGGCAAAAGCCGTCATGGTGCTTGGCTGTCAGTACGACATACTGCATCCCTGCCCGCTTCGCGCGCCGCGCCCAATCTCTGGGGTCATAGGCATTTACTGAAAACTCCTGCATATAGCGCTCGTACTGCTCGGCAGGGATCTTTGCCTCGCTCATGTACCACTCGCCGCGCCCGGGGATTGCATAAAGACCCCAATGAATGAACATACCGAAACGCGCTTCGGTGAACCACTGTGTCCGTGCTTCTCTTTCTGTCATAGGCTATCCTTTCACGGCGCCTGCCGTCAGCGACTTGACAAACGTTTCAGACAGCAGGCAGAAGATGATGATGGTGGGCAGCACGATCAGGATGATCGCTGAAAACATCCCGTTCAGATTTTTGGAATACGCCGTTGTAAACTGGCCGAGCAGCGCGGGAAGCGTCATGTGCTCCTTGGATTTGAGCAGGATGGATGCAAAATAATACTCGTTCCAGTTATTCAAAAACGCCATGATCGCGGCTGTGGCAAGGCCTGGCTTCGCGATCGGCACAATGATCCTGAAATAGGTGCTGATATAGCCGCAGCCGTCCATCATGGCTGCCTCCTCCATTTCCTTTGGAATGGAGAGAAAGTAGCTGCGGAGGATGAAAAACGTGACCGCGATGCCAAGACTGGCGTAGACAAAGATCACACCGGTCAGCGTATCCTTGAGTCCGAGGTCGGAGAGCAGCCGGTAGATCGGGAAGCTGATGGAGATCGACGGGATGAACAGCGTTGATGCGAACATCAGCGTCACAAGACTTTTTCCCTTAAAGGAGATCCGTGCAGACACATACGCCGCAAGAGAGACGGCAAAGACGCTGATTACGGTCGATATGACGGTCACGATAAGGCTGTTGAGAAAATACTGACCGATATTGAGCTTTGTAAAGATGGTGATGTATCCGTCAAACACCCATTTTTCTGGAAGGCCCAGACCGCCTGGCGTCTGCTTGAAGGAGTTGAGAAGTACCCACAGGATCGGATACAGGGAAATGACCAGCACGAACGCCATCAGCAGATACCGAAGCACTTTTACGGGAATTGAGGAACCATTGCTTTGTTTCATTGTTTGATACCCCCTAGTCCGATGTATCTGAGCGGAATGCACGGTTGATCAGGCAGACGATCACGATCCCGAGAAGGAACTGGATCACGCCTGCGGTGTTTCCGCGTGCAAAGTTCAGCTTCGTGCTTCCAAGCGAGGTTTTGTAGATATAGTAGCTCAACGAATATGTGGCGTTATCCGGGCCGCCGGACGTGATGAGCGCGATCTCGTTGTAAAGAAGCAGACCGTAGTTTGCCGCCATAACGGAGATGGTGCCGATCATCGGCCGCAGCAGCGGAAGCGTGATATACCAGTCGATCTGCCGGTCGGACGCGCCCGCGATGCGGGCCGCTTCATAAACAGCAGGATCAATGGAAAAGATCTGTGTCAAAAGCAGCAGGCAGTTGGAACCGCCGAACAGGATAAAGGTAAAGGTAACGCCCCAGAACGCATATTTGGAGTTAGACAGAACGCTCACATCCGACCCGGGCCAGATCAGATTGCACAGCTCTGTGACGATGCCGCGCGCTGGACTGTACAGGTTCAGAAAGATCAGACCGATCGCTGCGGTCGAGATGATGTTAGGGATCAGGAACATATTGCGGGTGAATTTCCAGCCGCGCATTTTTTTCGACAGGGTCAGCGCAACCAGAATGGTAAACGGCACCTGGATCAGCAGCGTCAGCGCGACCCACTTGAGCGAGTTGACCAGCGCCATTTTGAAGTTTGCGTCGTAGCGGAACAGCTTGATATAATTATCAAACAGGTTTGACCATCCCAAAAACTCTGGCGCGGTGAAATTCTCATAGTTCCATTTGCAGAACGAGGTCAGAAAAATCGTGATCAGCGGATATGCGTAGACGATCAGAAACAGGATCGTACAAGGGGTAAGGAAGGCCAGAATAAACCCTCGTTTCCGATATTTTCCCATTGTACGAGCAGCCGTTTTCTCTGCTGTTCCAGCCTTCATAATGTGTCATCCTTTCTTTGCGGTATAGCGAAGGGGGCTTTACGCCCCCTTCGTCACCATGGATCGTGATCAGTTTGCCGCAATCACAGCATCAAGATCCTTGACGACATCGTCAACCGTCTTGCTGCCGTCCTTCAAGCCGGCGTATTTGGACTGGATCTCGCCCTCAAAGTCACCGAACTCATTGCCAAGTCCGAGCGCCTGATAGTCTGCCGCCATGCAGAGCTGGCAGGCGGAAACCAGAAGCTTCGCCTCGGGGGCGTCAACGCTGTCCATCAGCGTGGTATAATCCACGTTGGTATTCGGGGCCATGCCGATGCCGAACGCGATGATCTTGTTGGCGATCTCTTCGCTCGTCATATACTTGATGAACTCGATGCAGGCTGCGGTCTGTGCGTCGGTCAGGCTGTTCGATACCACAAAGCCCGTGCCGCCGGACATCAGGGAAGCGCGCTTGCCGGATTCGTTCGTCGGGAAGTTGGCAGGCTTGATGTTCTCCGCGCCCGCCGCACAGTCTACGCTTCCGCCGGCATCCCAGACACCGTTGAAGAGCATGGCGGTCTTGCCGTCAAAGAAATCATTGCGGTACTGCTCATCGTCGTCACCGCCGGGACCAAAGTTGGCGGAGTCGATCTTCTGCAGAACCTTCTCCTGCATGAACGTCATGACCTCGCGGAACGCGGGATCGTCAAAGGATGCGACGTCTGCGCCCTGTGCGTAGAATGCGCGGGTGGCTTCGTCCGCCTGGAAACGGCCAGCCGTCAGAATGTTGGTGGGCCAGCCTGCGTTCAGGCCGAACGGGGTAATACCCGCGTCAACAAGCTTGTCGACTGCTTCCTCAAAGTCCGCCCATGTACTCCAGTCGGCGGGGACCTTCGCGCCAGCCTGCGCGAACAGCGCTTCGTTATACCAGAAGCCGACAGCCTCGATCTGCTCACGCACAGAGTAAATCTTCCCATCCGCAGTCAGGTTCTGATCGTAGCAGACGCCTGCGCCTGCCTTGAAGCCTGCATCCTCATCCAGATACGGCTTCAGGTCAAGGATCAGACCGGCCGCGCTTGCGACGGGAACGATGTTCCAGCCGCCAAAGTCGGCGATGTCATAGAACTTGCCGCCGCTGATGTCGTTGAGCGCCGTGTTGTAGATGCCCTCCGCGCCGGATTCATCGGGAATCGCGACAAAGGTGAACTCATCCTTGTGCATATCCGCAAAATCCTGATAGATCTGACGCATCTGTGCAGCTGCGGGCCATTCGGACTCGTCATGGTAGTAGCCGTGAACGAAGGTGATCGTAGGCTTCTCCGCGTCCGTCGGCATCTCATCCGTCTTTTCGCCCATGTTTTCCTTCGTCGTTTCGCTGTTGGCTGCTGACTGTTCATCCTTCTTCGGGGTGTCCGTGGTCTGCTTCGCACAGCCTGCAAACAGGCTGATGACCAGAAGCGATGCCAGTAACAATGCAAGGATCTTCTTCATAATACCCTCCGTAATTTTTATTTGTCAGGCCTGTCTTTTGCAGGTCTGACCGGTAAGTTCAGTCTAGCTGCGAAAAAAGAAAAACGCCATAAAACATTTTGCCGAAAGGTTGTGCTTTTTTGACCTCGGGCGAAAAAAGAATCCGCCGCCGGATTGTGCAATTTCAACAATCCGGCGGCGTTTTGCGCTGCAATAGATGTAATATTTTGATTCAGTTGCGATATTTTTACCGTTATTCGCGTTCCTGCTCCAAATCTGCTATGATGGAAACAACAGACCGCTGCACATCCTTTCCCCGCAGCAGCTCTTCCAGCTGCTGCTCCAGCTGGGCGCTTGATTTGGCGGGCAGGACGGAATAAAGCGTCAGGATCTGCAGGTCTGCCTGCTTGCAGACCTGCACGGCATCTGCCAGAACCGGCACCTGCTCATGGATCCATGTATCCGAGATATTGGGATTGCTCGGCGCCTGATGCGTTTTTGTGACGATCTGCTCCTGCACGTCTTTACTGAGCATATATTTCAGGAATCGAACGCAGGCGTCGATCTGTCTTTCTGAGCCGTCGTTGCTGATAACATAGCCGGTCGCAGGATTGGCGTATGCGATCGTTTCTCCCGAAAAACCGGGAAACGCGGCATAGCGGATCTCCTGCTTTGTCGTCGTTTCCGCAAGCTCTGTATTTGCCCAGACGCCGTCAATATAGATCGCGCTCTTGCCGTCAAAGAAATTCCGGCGGACGTCCGGCGCTGTGCCGCGCTGCGTGTCATAGGCCAGCGCACGCATAAGCTCGGACACCGCAAGCTCTGCATCCTCCTGGCGGCACACAGGCGTCTGCTTTTGCATAAAGGACAGCGCATCCTCGGATGCAGCTGCCAGTCTCGCGCCAAGGAAGAAGCCCATCTGGCTGACCTGAAGCTGAAGCGGCACGGCGCCGGTCTGCGGCGAGATCTCCGCCAGCGCATCGCAGGCCGCCCAGAACTCCTCCCAGGTCTGCGGAAGCACGACCGTGCCCTCCGGCGTTCCGGTATCCGTGATCCCCGCCTGCTGGAACAAAGACGCATTATACCAGTAGCCGATATACTCCACCGCATCCGGGAGCGTATAGACCGCGCCGTCCGGCTCCTGCAGCGCCTGCAGGATCTGCGGACTGACATCCGAGGCAAACGTCGCGTCCTCCTGCAAATATGGCGTCAGATCCAGCGCCACGCCCTTCTTTGTGGCATTTGAAACATACTGCACATTTCCGTTTGTACTGATGATGTTCGGTGTTTTATCGACCGCAAGCATATCCGCGGCCTTTTCCATGACGATCCCAAGATCCGGCGAGGTATCATAGACAATGTGAATGTCCGGGTTTTCTGCCTCGAACGCGGCAAACAGCTCGCGCATACCGACATGGTCGGCCCCGCTTCCGCCCCAGCCGTGCATGAAGCTGATGGACACCGGCTCCGTCTCCGCTGCTGCGGAGCAGGCCGTCAGGAAAACGCACAGAAGCACGAGCAGCCCGCAAAGCCGCCGCCTTTTTTTCATAACCACACTTCATCTCCTGTTCAGCTTTTCTTTCTTTTATGCTATCATAACAGGAAGAACGGTAAAAAAGCAAGAGAAAGGCAAGGATATTTTTATGCGCGAACGATTTAGAAACTGGATGCGCACACCATCCCTGCGCGGACAGCTGATCTGGCTGAGCGTCAGCTCCGTGTTGGTCACGCTGCTGATCAGTCTACTGATCCTGGTGCTTCTCATCAGCAACGTCATGGGGCCGTTTGTCAACCGCGAGGCAGAGTTTGCCATGCAGACCGTCAGCCGCAGCCTTTCCACAAAAACGCAGCTTCTGGAAGACATCCTGCTGCGCATCTGTAAAAGTCCGCAGATGACTGGCGAGGCCTCGGATGCCAGAGGGGAACAGTTCCGCAGCCTTGTTGATATTTACTCGGATAAAAATATTGTTGCGCCGGGGCTTCCGTTTGTGGAGATGGCATATTTCATGGATATGCACGGCGCGTTCGACGTGGTCAGCTACCACGAGCAGCTCTCAAGCGAGCAGCTTCGGCTGAATGAAGACAATCTGGCGCGCTATCGTACCTTTCAGGAGAGCGGCACGGACGTGCAGTGCACTGCGAGCGATCCATATCTGTACATTATCTTTACTGTTTACGACCGCTGGGCGGACCCGTTCGGCACGGTGATCTTCGTTGTCAACCAGTCCGCGGTCACGTCGATCATGGGCAAGCTCTCCGACTATCAGGATGCGTTCTGGTATCTGTTTGACAAGGACGGCGCGGTCGTCCTGTCGGAGAGCGCGCTGCGGCTGAGCGCGGAGGAGCAGCGTGAACTGGCTGATGCCGGTCACGACGCCTGCTATACGCGAAAGCTTGACGGAAGCCGGTATCTGCTGTTCAGCGAAGCCTCCGGCATGGGGCTGCACTGTGCTGTCGGCGTTCCGTCGGTGCAGATCCTGCGGCTTCTATATCAGGTCGCCGCGCCGTATGTGATCGCCTGCGTTCTGCTTTTGCTTGCCGTCGCAGCGGTCATGTTCTTCGCTGTGATGCGGCGGCTGCGGCCGCTTCAGGAGATGACGCTCCAGCTCCAGCAGGTCGCGCAGCAGAATTTCAGCGTCAAGCTCCCGCAATACGATTGTCAGGAATTTTCCACCATGAGTCAGGCGTTCAACGCCATGACGGACACGATCGACCATCTGATCAACGATGTTTATGAGAAAAAGCTCATCGCCATGGACAGCGAGCTTCGATTCCTGCAAAGTCAGGTCAACCCGCATTTCATGTATAACGTCCTGTGCAGCATCGCGCTCATGGCGCAGATGGATGGAAATACGGACATCCAGAAAATGGCGAGCAACTTTGCAGGGCTGACGCAGGCGCGGCTTTCCAGCGGCGGCGACATCAAGATCCCGCTGGCGCAGGAGCTGCAATACGCGAAATTTTATATAGAACTGCAGCAGATGCGCTTCGGCAATAAAATATCCTATCAGGTGTCCGTCTCGGACGAGGCGCTGCTTTCCTGCCTTGTTCCGAAGCTCACGCTTGAGATGCTGGTGGAAAACGCGGTCGGACACGGCATCGAGCCAAAGGAGGGACCGGGGACTGTCCGGGTGTCCGTCGGCTGCACCGAAAACGGGGCGCTGGAGCTTGTGGTCACGGACGACGGCGTCGGCTTTGCCGGACAAAACGGGCAGATCCAGCTGCCGCTCGACCTGCCTGCCGTCGGAAGCCGCCACAACAGAGTCGCGCTGAACACGGTCTATCAGATGCTCAAGCACCTGTACGGCCCTGAATATGGGATCCGGATCACCAGCTTTGAAAACAGTGGGACGAAGGTCACAATCCTGCTTCCAAAGGAGGACAGTCAACATGTACAAAATTCTGATCGCGGACGACGAGGCGCTGATGCGCAAGGGCCTTTGCACACTGATTGACTGGGCAAAGCTCGGCTGTCAGATCGTCGGCACTGCCGAAAACGGTCTGCAGGCAAAGCAGGCCGTGCTCGACTATCAGCCGGACATTATCATCGCCGACATCAAAATGCCGGTCATGGACGGGTTGGAGCTTGCGCGGTGGGTCTGCGGCGCACAGCGGCAGATCCAGATCATTCTGCTGACCGCCTTTGCGGATTTTTCCTACGCACAGCAGGCGATCCAGTACGGCGTCAGCGACTATGTTACAAAAACGGGAAATATGAATGACATCGTTGCCGCTGTCGAACGATGCAAGCAGAAGCTGGATCAGCAGCGGCTGCTCCATGTGGATGTTGGAAGCCGCATTTCGTCCATGCTCAGCGCAGTCCTGAGCGGTACGCTGCACCATGAGGCGGAGATACGTCAGCAGGCGGCAGCCCTTGGGCTGACCGCCTCCGGCTACGCCGTCGCAGTCGCGGATCTGCGCAGCGCGGAGGCCATGAACCCGTCTCCCATGCTTCGGGCAGGACTGGAAAAGCTGTTTTACAGTCTGCTTCCGCCGGAGCAGCTGTATCTCTGTCCGCAGGGGCGGCATGAGCTGTATATGGTGTTTCCGGACTGCTCCGACACGCAGCTTCGCAGCTTCTGCTTCGACTGTGTTTCCACTGCAAGAAAGCTGCTGGGAAAGACGCTGTATCTCGGTGTGAGCGAAAACAGCCGGCCGCTGTGCGAGCTGCAAGACGCGCTTGCGCAGGCACGCCGCGCACTGCAGGATCGCTTCTATGATCAGCAGGAGGTCCATTTTTTCCGGTATGTGCAGACCCAGCGCGCACCGACGTACGCCGCGTACTTCACGACGCTCGGCAACGCGCTCAAAAGCGCCGATCTGCCGCAGGCGGAGACGGCTCTTGCGCATATTTTTGACATACAGCGCCGCCAGCATGCACCCGAAGCGCAGGTCAAGGAGACGGCGATGATGGTCATGCACACCTGCCGCAGTACGCTCGAAGCGTTCGGCGCAGATCTGGACGCTGTGGATCTGGACAGGGCGGAGTGGAAGCGTCAGCTTCAGCAGCTGCAGTTCCATCAGGACTGTATCCGCCACCAGAAGCAGCTTGTGCGCGCAGTCTGTCAGTATCTCGCGCTGCTCTCTACGGAGGGCGGCAATCTTCTGGCGGACGTGCAGAACTACATGGACATGCATTTCTGCGAGGCGCTGACGCTGAGCGAGCTGGCGGCTGCCGTGCACGTCAGCCCCGGCTATCTCAGCCGCTTCTTCCGTCAGAAGACCGGGCGGACGGTCATGGAAACGATCGCCGGAAAGAAGATCGAGTACGCCCGCCAGCTTTTGGACGAGGGAAAGCTGAAGGTATTCGAGGTCGCGCAGCGCGTCGGCTTCGAGGACACCACCTATTTCAGCCATGTTTTCAAAAAATACACAGGGATGTCCGCCAAGGAATATCTGACGCAGGCCCAGCGCCGCAAGCGCGCGGCGGCGGAAAAAACGACCTGACATACACCAGCGGGGAGCCAGTCGGCTCCCCGCTTTTTCGCTATTTTGCCAAATCCGCCCCGCGGTTTTTATGCAGTTTATGCAAATAGAACAAAAGTGGTCAAAAAATCACAAGCGGACGTGAAAAAATTCCATGTTATTAGGACTTTATTTCATTTAGTATGGGAAACAGGATACCAGCCATTTTGAAAAAAACAGATAAGTAAGGAGGATATGAAATGATAAAAGGAACCCGCTTTTTCAGCAGGCGCCTGCTGCCGCTGCTTTTGGCAGCTGTCATGCTGCTTGGAATGCTGCCGGCGCTGACGCTGCCGGTGCTGGCGGAAGACCCGCCTGCTTCGCAAAAATTGACAAACACAACAGATACAGAAGTTACCTATCAAGGTGCTGTTGGAACTGGACGCGCTCCATCACTGGTCGTCGATGGTGACACAAGCCATAATGACAATAAGTATTTTGTTGTTGGCAACGACCAGACTCAGGAAAAAAATGAAACGAATCCGGCGAATCCAACCTATTGGATTCAGCTGGATCTCGGCAAGAAATACAGTCTTACCGAAATGAAGCTGTTTGTTTATCACGGCCGTGCACTGAAAAATCTGGTCGTGCTGGCATCTGACAGCAGCACGTTTGACACCTACCGCATCATCTGGAACGCGGACAAAGAGAACTTCTTTGGCCTTGGTGCTGGTGATAAGGAGCAGTTTCCGAACGCAACTGTAGCCGGGGATACTATCACATTGGCTGCACCGACAGAAGCACAGTATGTGCGTATCCTGAACAACGGGCATACCGCTGGCGCAGGACAGGGCGCACACTACTTTGAGATCGAGGTCTACGGCACGGAGCACACCGGCGGCGCGCCCGAGACTACGCTATATAATGTCGCGGCGGGCTGTAATGTAATTGTAAATAAATGGGGTGGTGGAAGTGACCGTCCAAACAGCTGGCTGACAGATGGCATTAAAGCCAACGCAAAATATATCGAGGTCTGCAAGGACAAAGCACAGGACATGAACGCCCCGTCCTATGCGCAGATCGACCTTGGCAACGAATATCCCGTCAGCAAGGTCAATTTCTGGAATTACTGGGAGGATGGCAGAACACTCAAGGATCTGCGCATCATCCTCAGCACGACCGAGGACTTCCAGACTGGAACTACAAAAGAGATCTATAACGATAACTGGCAAGCCACAGGGTCTGGATTGGATGTGCCAGTGACGGATGATCCCTACAATGCGCGTTATGTCCGTATCTGGAATGACGGCCACGACAAGGGCGCGAAAATGGGCGGTCACTATATTGAGGTCGAGGTCTGGTCCACTGAGGAAAAGAAGGATCCGCTTCCCGTACCTTATCAGCTCCGCGATGTGCTGACCATCCCGACCTATTCCTATACGGCGCAGGGAGGACAAACTCAAAAAGCAGAGTGGGACACCACGCATCCGGATGTCATTGACTTTGCAAAAACGAGTAAAGAGGGTGGCAAATGGGGAGGCTACCGCTACTGGATGGTGCTGACACCGAATCAGGACGGCTATTCACAGTACGAAAACCCATGCCTTGCCGCCTCCAACGATGGCGTCAACTGGGTCGTGCCGAATGGCATCGAAAACCCGCTGAGCGGTGTGAAGCATGAGCCAGCTGGCACGCACAATTGTGACACCGATCTTGTATATAACCCAGATTCCGATGAGCTTTGGGTGTATTACGTCTGGGAGCAGGATTCACCGGCAGGAACGCCCTCCAATCTGCGTCTCATCCGCGTAAAGGAGGACGGCAACAGCTTTGCAATCACCAGTACAACGGACGACAAGCCCTATGAGCGCCTGATCAACAGTCAGTACCGCTATGATATGCAGTCGCCTGCCGTTGTCCGTCGTAATGCGAATACATGGCTGATGTGGTCGAACAACTCCGACTCCAACAACAGCGGCAACGGCTGGCAAAGTCAGGTCGCGTTTGTCGAGCTGTACACGTCCACAGACGGTAAGAACTGGACGAACAAGCAGAGCCTTGCAGACACGCTTGTTCTGAAAGGTGCCGACGGCATAGCCTCTTACATTCCATGGCATCTGGACGTGCAGTGGGTCGAAAGCCAGAACAAATACTGGGGTCTGTTCTGCGCCTACCCGAAGGGCGGCAACACCAATCGGACGTATCTTCTGTTTGGCACCTCTGAGGACGGGAAAACGTGGACGACGTACCAGAAGCCGCTCCTCGCACCGCGTGATAATAAATGGGACAATAACTTCATTTACCGTTCCACCTTTATCTACGACGATGCCAGCGGAACGCTGCAGGTCTGGTACTCCGGCGGCAAATCGGGCGGCTGGCGCATTGCCTATACGGAGTTTGAGAACTTCCTGACGGATACGCTCCCGACCTTGGGCGAGCCGTATACGCCGGGCACACCCACGCCGCCTCCCGCTGGCGAAGACGGATGGGTGTCGGTTCCGGCATCTGACGATACAAACATTCATTTTGACGGCGCATGGACCTATGAGGCACCCAACCGCTTTGCCGGTGCAGAGGGATCCACCGCGGCGCTGTACTTCTATGGCTCTGGCATCCGCTACTATGCGCAGTATGAAACGAACTTCGGTGAGGTAGAGGTTCAGATCGACGACGGCACGCCTGAAACGTATGATCTGCATCGCAATGAGGCGGGCGCAATGGACAACAGAATCCTCGAGAAAGAGCTTGAGGCAGGCTATCACAGAATCACCATTAAGCGCAAGCACGGCGGTGGTCTTGACAGCGGCGTCATCGATCTGAACAAATTCGAGGTTCGTTATGACACGTCTGCAACCATCAGTAACCATCTCTACGGTGTTTCTCCCACTGAGAAAACACTCTGGGTAGATGATACCCTGCAAATCTCGGCGCTTGTGCCCTTCAACGCGACAGACAAGACCGTTACCTACACCAGCAGCGACACAGATAAGGCAACTGTGACCGCCACCGGCCTTGTGACTGCACTGGCTGCCGGTGATGTCACGATCACGGTAAAAGCCGGTCAGTCAGAGAAGACTGTTGCGCTTACGATCCGTTCGCTGGAGGCGGGTGCGCAGCGTATGACGGTCGATGAGGACAATCCTCTGTTCCTGCACGGTCTTTACAAATATGATGGGCCAGGGTATCCTGCGAATGGTCTTGCAGGCCCGCTGCAGGGCGGCAAGAGTATTCAGGGTTTCTGGACCGCACTGACCGGAACGGACGAAACAGGCTGGGAGGGCCCGACCGTCCAAGCAGGCAATAAGACCGTTCACCATGCGATCCTGATCCATGCCAGCGGAACAGTCGAGGGCAGCGCGGCAAACAAGCAGTGGTATCTTGAGCGCATTGCCGAGACAAAGAATGACAACATTCCGTTCTTCCTGATGGTCTCCAACTCCCACACAGGAACGTTCCTGGATCTGGACTGGCTGGATGGCATCTATGAGCAGAATGAGAATATGATGGGTGTTGTCTTCTCGGAAAACCACAATGCCGGTATCAGAGAGAGAGACCGCCGCATCACCTATATGGATACGCTTGTCAAGCAGGCCGCGAAATGGGGCGGCTATGTCATCAACTGCGACATGAACGACGCCCCGAAGGACTCCGGCGGCAGCGACCATGGCGGCACACTGGAATACTTCCTGAACAACGAAACGCTTTATCAGACGCTGAAAAAGTATTCCCAAAACTACATCCTGCTTGCCAAAACGACCAGTGCTTGGAGCAGCGTTTCCTACAATTCGCATGAGAGCGTCGCCCTTGGTGCATGGCTGGACGGTCTGTGCGGCAACTGGGGCAGCCTGATCGACTCCTGGATGTGGTTCATTGAGGGATACGGCCCGCAGTGGGGCGCGAATACCTTCAGCGTTCAGGGCGGCCCGGAGGAATGCCGCGGCCCGGTCAGTATGCCGGAATTGCTGTTTGCCATGCGTATGGTGCAGCAGGCGCGCACAGGCGCAACAGTATTTACCTTTGAGCATCCCGATCATGCCGAAGCCGTCGGCGACAATGAGGGAGCAAAGACTTACTTTACGCCGAACTACAAGTACAGCATCGCCAAGGCCATGGAGTACATGCGCGACTATGCCATCCCGACCCATGAACAGGTGATGCAGAATACGAAGGTGTTCTACGCATCGAGCGGCGGCACGCTCAATAAGCTTGGCTCAAATGCCGCCAACCGCCTGCTTGACCCGCTTTATGGCGACAGCGGTTCGTCCGGCCCCAACAAGGGTAAAAACAACGGAACGACCATGATGACTTACTCGACCGGTCGCTACGGTACGATCCCGTCTCTGCCCAAGATGGCGCAGGATCCGACCGGCAAGGATATTCTGCGCATGGCAGATGTTCAGGCACTCGGTGGGGCGGCTGGCATTCAGAACTATTTCAACGCCCGCTATCCGCAGCGCTATAACGGCACTGGCTATGCGCACTATGACGAGCTGACAAAGAGCTGGCTGACCTATAACAGCAACTGGTTCTTCGATACCCGTGAAAACAGTGCGCTGCACAGCAAGCAGAATGTGTCGTTCCAGCTTACGCAGAATAGCTTCGGCGCGAATATCGAATTTGAGCCCTACTCCATGCTTCTTGTGGACGAGGCGCAGGCGGGCACACTCCAGTTCCGCTTCAATAACTACTGGGTCGACAAAAACCCGATCTGGGAAGGCTATGTGAAAGGAACGACTCCCACATGGGATTCCGACAACAACCGCCTGATGTATAACTACCTCAAGGACAGCTACGCCCAGAACACCGCGCACGGCGAAAGCACGTGGCGCAAAGCCACGATTACAATCTCCGGTCTTGGCGCGGAACCAACGCTGGCGCTGACAAGCAGCCTTGCAGGACAGTCCAAACAGATTCAGACGGTGTTTGACGCTGCTGCCGGTACATACACCATTACACTTGACGGCAACGGCTATCAGGAGTTCACGCTGACGAATCTTGTACCGGCGCAGGCTCCTGCCGAGAACTGGGTCTCCGTTCCTTCGCGCGTCAATGGCAACCAGCTTTCTCCGCATATCCAGTTTGAGGAAGGCTGGGTCGTCGACAAGCTCGATCAGGAGGATCCGTCTTCCTATACCAAGGGTGCACAGGCATCTCTGGTATTCTATGGAACGGGTGTCCGCTATTTTGCCCAGAAGGATACGAACTTTGGCACTGCGATTGTCAGACTTTACCGGCATAATCCGAGCGGCGAGCCCATTCTGGTCGAGACGAGCGAGGTGGATCTGAATGGCGAAGCGGCTCCGGCGGCAAAGGTCTATGAAAAGACAGGCTTGACGCCTGATGTCTATCTGATCAGCGTTGAGCCGAAGGAAGGCTGGAATAACGCCGATAAAAATGTCATTGATCTTCAGAAATTCGAAGTCAATCAAACGGCGATTGAAACCGTGCCTACACGGGTCTGGTCTGTTGAAGCCAATCCGGCAAGCATTACGGTGGGTGGAACTTCGACGCTAAAGACACGGCTGAACTTCAACGCCGCAGACACGGCTGTCAGCTATGCAGCCTCTCCGGACGGAAAGGTCACCATTGATGGCAGCACCGTGACCGGCGCAGCCAGAGGAACCGTCACCATTACAGCCACCGCTGCGGGCAGCTCCAAAACGACAAAGCTTACCGTAACTGGCGGTACGGCTGGAAACTGGGTATATGTGGACAGCCACAGCGGCCAGATCCAGTACACTGGAAACTGGGTCGATGAAACCAGCACAAATCATTACGAAGGCAGCGCGAAGGAGGCCAATGACGCTCCCGGCGCTACTGCAAGTCTGACCTTTACCGGTACCGGCTTCCGTTGGATTGGTCAGATGGACAGCAATTATGGTCGCGCATGGATCTATGTTGACGACGTGTTGGTCGCGATTGGAAATGCAAACAGCAGCACGAATCCGTATCAGTTCACGATTCTGGAGCTGCACGGACTGGAAAACAAACAGCATACGGTTCGCCTGGGGGCGGAGAGCAATGCCCCGGTCCAGGTCGATGCCTTTGCGTATTACACCGGTACGGATCTGGATGAAACCGTCTCCTCTGTCGCGCTGGAGCCCAGCGGTCTCATTCGCCTTGGAGACGGGGAATCGAAGCCTGTTCTTGCAATGGCAATGAACGCTGAACGTGTTGTAGTTTTCCGCGATGATTTTAGATTTACACTGGAAAACGACACAATTGCCGGTCTTTCCGGCGACGGCAAGACGCAGAAAACTGTCACCGGTAAAATGGCGGGACGCACCAGACTGCACGTTACGCTTCCTGAGCTGAACGACAAGTCTGCTACGGCAGAAATTGCCGTTACCTCTACAGAGCCGGCAGCCACGCCGCGTATGCTGGTCGATGCGGAGCATCCGCTGCTGCTTGTGTCGCTGTATGCAAATACAAAGCATCCGGCATGGTGGGATAATTCCGGTGTTCCGGGCGTTCCAATGCAGGGTCACAATACGATGGAAGGCGTATGGAGTTTGATTCCAGAGGATCTCAAGCCTTACACGGCAATCCAGCTTCATGCCGACGACTATCTCGGCCACGCATGGGGAGGCACTGGCAATAAGGAAAATCTCCAGAAGTTCTATGAGTACCATGTTGCGATCGCACAGGAGAAGGGCATTAACATTTACCTGACACTGATGACCGGCGGTGTTCCGATCAACACGTTCCGCAATCTGATCGATATGGACTGGCTGAACAATTTGATCGATAACAATTCCTGCATCAAGGGCGTTGTCTTTGCCGAAAACCATCATAACGGAGATACAAATGCCGTCGCACAGCTGACAGCAGAATACCTTGAACTCTTCTCCTCCAAGGGCATCTATCTGGTTCTGACCGACATTGACGATGCAAACCACCGGATGGAAAAATGGTTTGAGAATGATACGCTGTTTAAGGCTGCGCAGAAGCATCATAAGTATCTTGTCATCAACTCTAAGAGTACCTCCAGCAGCGGCTATAACACGGTGAGAAGCTTTGCACTTGGCACATGGCTGAGTGGCCTTGCAGACAACTGGGGCGCTCTGACCGATGCGTGGGCGTGGTACGAAATCCGCTACCACAAGCTCTTCGCGCCGGTCATGAATACCACCTATGAAGACGTGCGCCGCGTTTATACCTTCCCTGAAACGCTGTTTGCCATGAATATGCTCCAATCCTACGTCAATGGCGGCACGGTATTCAACGCCGAGCATCCCTTCTACTGCACCGGTGTCTATGATGAGGCATCCTGGGTTCTCAAGGAGTCGATCATCCCAACAATGCGCTATATGATCGCAAATCCCGCGGCAACGCGCGAGCAGGTTAAGGATGAAATCAAAGCCGTCTATCATACGGACAGCTATCTCCCGACGAACTTTGCTGAAGGATTGTACGGTACAGCGCAGGACAACAACCTCCTGCAAACGAGCGGCCGGTACCGCACACTGCCCGTTCTGTCCAGTAAACTGTCTGCTGCAGAGGCTTCCGCGTTCGGCAGGGTGCTGAAGAGCGCCGATCTGGCAGACAAGGTGAATATCCTGAATGCACTGTATCCGGAGCTTTCCACTGGCGACGCCTTTGTGGAGACACTTTTGGGCGGCAAGGCAGGACAGACCGGCAGACGGCTTCTCATCATGAATAGTCTCTTTAATGAAAACAAGAATCAGTCTGCTACGCTCACGCCCACAGACGCGACATTCGCAACCAGTATGGGCTTTATTCTGACGCCACATACCTATTTGATTGCGCATGAGACGGCTGACAGCATTAAGATCGATCTCAACAACTTCCGCACGGACAAGGACGAGCTTTGGGTTCCCGGCGAAAGCGAGAATCCGGACTGGACAAGCTTCGGGAACGACTGGAACGGCGATCATAAGGACTATGTACAGGACTATATGAAATACCATATTTCCAATCCCAAGCTTGATAAGGACCGCGATCTCCGGAGCACGGTGATCACGCTGCACACCGGAGAACGGCCGACCGCAGTTGTCACCAGAAATGGCGGCAGTACAAAACTCGCCGATGACAACTTCTACACGGAAACGTATGAAAACGGCATCTACACACTGACCATCACGCACAACGGGCAGGTCAATGTGACGATCCAGAAGGGCAGCACACAGCCCACTGAGCCGTCGGTGACGGACTATAGCGTAGCGCCCACGGAGCTTCCCTCCAACGGCGGCATGATCATGGTCACGCTCACCGGCACGAACCTGCAAAATGGCATTCAGATCAAGGCTGGCACGATCACTGCGCAGACGAGTGGCGATGCAGCGAAGCAAATGCAAACCCTGACTCTGCCTGCCAATTACAGCAGCAGCTCCGTCAGCTATACGGTGCAGTACAGTCTGAACGGAGTTGACTGGTTTGGCGGCAAAACCGTCCGTGTTTCCGGCCGCTACACGCCGCCGGTCGGTCCTGTCACACCGTCTGTGCCGACCAAACCCGGCGTTCCGGAAAGAGATCCTTTCCCGTTCACCGATGTCTCCAGAAGCAGCTGGTATTATGACAGTGTCCGCACTGCATGGGAAAAGGATCTGATCGACGGTGTAACGAGAACGCTCTATAAGCCGGATGACACGCTCACCGTTGCACAGGCTATCAAGCTGTCCGCCGCACTGCACCAGATGCTGAACAACAACGGAAAGGTCACACTGCGCAATGGCTCTCCGTACTGGTACAGCAGCTATGTCAGCTACGCGGTAGATAACGGGATCATTGAAAAGATGTATCTGGATTATACGCCTGCGCAGATGAATGCCCCCGTCAAGCGCAATGAATTTGTCCACATTTTCTATGGCGCGATGAGCGACTATCGGCAGATCAATACCGTCGCGGATAACAAGATCCCGGACGTCATAACAACGGATACTTACGCATTGGAGATCTATACGTTCTACCGCGCGGGCATTCTGACCGGTTCTGACAAAAACGGCACCTTCTATCCGACGAACGACATCAAGCGGAGCGAGGTCGCGGCGATCCTCAGCCGCATGTATGACAAAACAGCCCGCAAGACTGTCTCACTTCCGTAAAAACGCAAGCTTCCCCCTGCTTTGGCGCATCCGGTTCGACCGGATGCGCCTTCTTTTTCAGTATGCTCCTTGCCTGATTGGGAAATTGGACATACGAAACGCCTTTCTCGCGATTTCCTGTTCACAAAAAGAAGCAATTGTGCGCACATTCAGCATGATTTGCAATATTTTAAGCAGGATATTGCATTGTCGGCGTGCACTCCATGTCATATAATTGAGAACATGAAAGCCAGACATCTGCCGCACGGCAACAGAAAGAAAGGAGATCCTTCATGCACAAAAACACAACGAGCAAGCGAAAACTGCCGGATACATGGCTGGTCGTTTTTTTCATATTGGTCGTGATCGCGATTCTGACGTGGATCGTTCCCTCCGGTTCGTTTGACTATGAAACAATAGATATAGACGGCACTGCAAGAAAGGTCGCAATTGCGGGAAGTTACCATGAGATCAGCAAATCTGAAGTATCCGCCACTGGACTTCTCGGCCTGTTTGCTTCTTTGTATGAGGGCTGCGTCAGCGCGGCGGACATTATTTTTGTGATCATGACCTGCGCAGCGACATTCGGTGTCATTGTCAAAACCGGCGCTTTCCACGCATTTATCGGTCGCATGGTGCAAAAAAACGGTAGCCGCTCGCTGATCCTGATCCCTGTTCTGATGCTCGTCTTTGGCCTGGGAGGTTCTCTTTTTGGAATGCTCAGCGAGTTTTACGGGTTCTACCCGTTGATCGTCGGACTGATGATGGCTCTTGGATATGACGCGATGACGGGATTTGCCACGATCGCGCTCGGAGAATATGTTGGGTTTATGGCTGCGACGCTGAACCCGTATACCGTAGCCGTTGCGCAGTCCATTGCTGGTGTGAAGCTATATTCTGGCGTCGGTTACCGCGCAGTCTGCTTTGTCGTGCTGATGGGAGCAGCAGTGGCATATCTGATGCTGTATGCACGCAAGGTGCGCCGGAAGCCGGAGCTTTCGGTGGTTTATGGAGATTCGTGTACGCACTCGTTTGAACGCAGTCAACTAGACTCGTACACATTTACATGGCGACATACGCTGATTCTTCTGGATGTGCTTGCCACATTGGTCATCCTGATGTTGGGCATGACTCGCTGGAAGTGGGGCTATAAAGAACTCTGCGGATTGTTCATTATCATGTCTGCCGTGGCCGCGCTGATCGATAAGTGGTCGCCAAACGACTATTGTCAGGAGATGCTTGCCGGTATCAGGAGCGTTGCGTGGGGCTGCATTCTGACCGGCCTTGCCAAGGGCATCATTGTCATTATGAATCACGCGCAGATCATGGACACCATCATCTATGCACTTGGAAATCTTCTGGAAAAAGCGCCCTCTGCAATTTCAGCACAGCTCATGCTGTTGGCGCACACGCTGATCAACTTCCTGATCCCGTCTGGATCCGGTCAGGCCGCCGCTACCATGCCTATCATGGCTCCATTGGCCGACGTGCTGGGTGTCAGTCGTCAGGTGGCCTGCCTGACGTTCCAATTTGGCGATGGTTTGAGTAACCTGTTATGGCCAACCTGCGGTATTGTGATCATTTGCGGGCTGGGTGATGTACGCTATGACCGCTGGCTGAAATGGTTCGGAAAGCTTTTCCTGATCCTGTTTGCCGCACAGATGGTGTTGGTCGAAATCGCCGTGCTGACAGGTTTTTAACGGGAGAAAACTATGAATTATATTCGAGAAGCCATTACACAGCAACACATCGGGGAAGAGGCCGTTGCGTTGCGGCGACACCTGCACGCCCATCCGGATCTATCCGAGCAGGAGTTTCCGACGATGGAATTGGTATGTGAGCATTTAGCTGCGGCGGGCATTCCATACGAGAGGAATGTGGCAGAAAGCGGCGTCGTAGGGCTGATTAAAGGAGCTTTCCCCGGACCGATAATTGCGCTGCGGGCGGACATGGATGCGATTCCGATACAGGAAGATCATCCGGACGCGCCATATTGCTCGAAGACAGCGGGTGTGATGCATGCCTGCGGTCACGACGCGCATACGGCGATCCTTTTGGGAACGGCAAAGCTGCTCCAGTCCATGCGCGAATCCCTGCATGGCTCCGTCAAGCTTTTATTCCAGCCGGCAGAGGAGACCATTGGCGGCGCAGCGCGCATGATCGCGCAGGGCTGCCTTGAAAGTCCACATGTAGATTCCGTGCTTGGACTGCACGTTGCGGGCGATCTGCCTGCCGGACAGATCGGGCTGAAATACGGGAAAATGTATGCAGCTTCTGATATGCTGACGCTTAAGGTCTATGGAACGTCCTGCCACGGCGCACATCCGAACGAGGGCGTGGACGCAATCCTGATCGCGGCACAGATTCTGACGGCAGTACAGTCGCTGATTAGCCGAAGCATCAGTCCCACCGATTCCGCTGTATGTTCCTTCGGATCCATTCACGGCGGAACTGTGCGAAATCAAATTGCTGATTACGTTGAATTATCCGGCATTATTCGAACACTTACGCCGGAAACACGTCTGTTTGCCAGAAAACGCGTCCGCGATATTTGTGAGCAGACTGCAAGCATGATGGGTGGACGAGCAGAGCTGATTGTCGAGCCGAGCTACTCTCCGCTGATCAACAATGACCGTATGGTTGATTTGGTTCGTAATGTAGCGTGCGCGCAGTTTGGCTCAGACAAGGTGATCCTGCGGGACGTGCCATCGTTGGGGGTGGAGGATTTTGCGTATTTTGCCGCAGAACGTCCAGGTTGCTTCTTCCATCTGGGTTGTGCGCATCCAGAAGAAAAGCGACGCATCGGACACAGCTGTTTCTTTGACATCGATGAGCGATGTATTCCGATCGGGATCGAGTTGTATATTGCCAGCGTCTTGCGCTTTTTACAGCACGGCAACAGCGACGTAGCCGGTATCGTGTAGTCAATTAAAAAGCCCCGGCTCGGAATACCGAGCCGGGGCCGCCGTATGTCCATCAAAAATCCATGTCAAGCCGCTTTCCGAAATCGCAGGCCGTTTGCCCGCACGGACAGCTCCTGCGAGAGAAGCCGCAGCGTTTCAAAGTCATCGTCGAGACCGTCAAGCTCCCGGCGAAGAATTTCTTCATAGTGCTGCTTTTTCTGCTCCAGCGTGGCAATTTTGTTGACCCACCGCTCCATGACGCTGGGGCTGCGGCTGCCGCTCTGGATGAGGTAGTCGGCCTTTTCCTGATACAGCGCAATTTCTTTCTTGACGGCAGAATAGAATTCCTCCGTCATTTTATCGCGCTGCTTGGCGTCATCAATGATGTAAAAGCTGTTGACGCTCAAGGAGTTGTCGTTCTGATTCATCGCGCTGAGCTGCTCAATGAACGTTTCAAACGTGTCCACTTTGTCCATATGCTGCCGCGGGATAAAGTACAGATGCCCGGTCGTGCTGACCTTGGTCGCCTCCAGCATCCGCAGATAGCTCAGGAAGATCGTCTCGATCTGCCGCCGGTTTGCGCACGTCTGATAAAGCTCAAACAGTTCCTCTGCCCGGCGGCAATAGTTCAGGGGATCAATGTCGGCGTCAAAGCCGATGTTGTCATACCCAAACCGATTATCGCGCCGGTCATAGAAGATGTTTGCCAGCTTTTCATACTGATTTGTTCGCTGGTTGAGCGTTTCCT
>OLGD01001683.1_pt1 | contig 30760 bp, 23 predicted proteins | sample 1605311 | NCBI WGS metagenome assembly OLGD01 (sample SAMEA3888917, study PRJEB22519) | human gut metagenome | biome: human gut; feature: human-associated habitat; material: faeces | place: Denmark | collected 2010
CTCCTGAATGGTATGGACTGTTCGTATCGATGAGAGTTCCTGATCCTCCGTTTGCATTGTATGTTACATTATAGGATACAGGGATTCCCCCGCTGCTTGAAGAGCTTAAATTGACAGAAACTGTAATATTTGCATCTTCTTTAGCATCCTGTTCAGTGATTATGACTTCCTTTGTTTCAGTCACATAACCGCTTTTGAAGACTTTGCATGAATACTTACCCGGAAGGAGCATGTATTTGCCGTCTTTTTCAGGTTTTATTTCTTTTCCGGCTTCATCAGTTATGACGATTGTTGCATTATTCCGTGAGACGTCAATAGTAACTGTTGATGCTTCTTTCCATTGAGCATAAAGTATCTTACCTGAATCAATGCTAATATTATCTCCAATACTGCAGGATGTTCCTGATCCATTTGCAGCATCGTTCCATCCGACAAATGCATGTCCATCGTAATGGAACATGTTGTCTTCTACAGTAACGTTTCCATCTTCATCTGGAAATACAGAGTATGTTTTACCTGAACCATCGTTTGAGTCATAGACTAAACCATCTTTCAATTCAACAGTTCTTGAAAGGGTTGTGTAGTGATATGATACAGGCTGTGCATTAGTGTCTGTTGATAAAGTTTCAGATACATCATAAGTGATTACTCCACAATATGTTTCATTGGTGTTTGGAAGCAGACTATTATTAGATGTATTCGTAGTAATATTAGTCCATGCATCATTTAGAGGACTGTAGTTCATATTGAGTTTTTTCCACGAATATGACGAAATTGTGATATCGAATATGTCTGGAATCGTATTTGGATAACATATGTTTAATTTTGAACCGGTTGCTAATGTAATATGTTCGAGATAATTCTCCTGCTGAGATTCTTCATTATTAGTTACAATATACACAACAGATTTTGGAGCTTTTTCTGAATTGGCCTGTGCATCTTCTGGACTTATTTGAGTTGGAACATCTGCAAGTACAGGGTATCCATCATTGACTCCAAAAATATCAGGAGACCAAGGTATTCCAGATTGATTTTCATTAAGATTGTTGCTTCCACTCAATAATTTTAGATATTGCATATCATCATTGGAGAGCTTTGTTGCTCTATTGTCACTGGACTTATTTCCTATACTAACTAGATTACCCTCGAAGTAATAAGTATTGGTTAATGTTCCTGCATTATCCTCATATCCGAATATGCCACCACATTTTATTATTAAGCTTGGTGATGATGCAACAGCAATATTATAACAGCTTCTTATACTACAATGATTACACTTACCTGTAATCCCACCTAATGCAATGTCTAATGAGTTCTCATCAATATCATTTATGCTTTCTGTTGTAGATATATTAATTATTCCTATATTATAACTATTTATTAATTCTCCACCAGCCATATCGTATCCAATTAAACCACCAAGATATAGCTTGACATATGGTGTTGAGATGTCATCATCCGCGTGATCGGTTGTATATGCTACGATTTTTCCAGAATTATAGCAATTCTGTATATTTCCGCCATAATTAAGTCCAACAATCCCACCTATAGCACTACAGTTTTCTAAATATGGGTCGTCATTAATATCTGGCATGGTAGTGAGATTTGTTTTTACAGAGATATTTCCCAAATTATAACAACAAGAGATGGATGAAGATTTAAAATATCCAATTATACCACCAATGTATGTATTCAGCTCATTTCTTGCATTCGAAATTATCTCGATATCACCTAGATTATATGTTGATATAAGTTCAACCCACATATCAGCATTTCCAATCACACCACCTACAAACATTGTTAGATCGCTGCAGTTCGCATTAGATTCTACTGAAATACTGCCTATGTTATATGAGTTCAATATATATAATCCATTAGTGAATCCAATAAGTCCACCAATATATGACGTTGTTATACCAGAAGTTGAAATTGATGTGATTGATCCTGAACTATAGCTATTGATTACCAATGCATCACTAACATAGCCACATAATCCACCAATCTCGCAGTGATCATTATCAGAAATTTTATTGGAGATGCTGCCATTATTATAACAATCTATAACTTTAGCCGTGTTTTGACCAGATGTAGAGTCAATTTCTCCAACAATTCCACCAAGCTGATGTTCATCTGATGAAACGCTATTAGAAGAGTCAACAGTAATGTTTCCATTATTGGAACAATTAGTTACGGATGTACTATTTTTAATGGATCCAACGATTCCACCAATTCGAATATAATTATCACCTGAGTTGATGCTATTTACACTCATATTTATAGAATTATGGCAGTGTATGATCGATCCACCATCTGCATGTCCACATATTCCACCTAGGCGAATATATCGATCCAAAGTTATCTCAATCTTTCCTGAAACTATAACATCATTCAATACACCATTGCTGCTAATATATCCAAAAAGACCAACATATTCAGAATTATCATTTTCCGAAATAAACATTCCAGTGATCTGATTATTCTGACCATCGAATGTTCCGTCAAATTTGTGAATATATGTTCCGATCGGTACCCAACGATGAGCTGAAAGATCGATTTCGCCTGTGAGTTTAATTGTTTTACCAGAAAAATTATTTCCTTCGTTCACAAGCTTAGCAAGATATGCTAATTGTTTTGGATTTGAAATTGTATAAGGTAGGTTTGAGTCATGATCTTTATACCAAGAATCATCAAAGTCACTTATCTCAGACCAATTTCCTTCAATTAAACTTGGATCTGCAACTTCATCAGATAAGACAGGGCTGTAGTTTCTTACACCCCCCCCCCGCTCCGGTTTTAGTATCCAAACCGGACGAGGAAGAGTCCCCTGTGACTACTGTGAACACAGAAGCCACCATGACTAGTACCATAAGTACTGCTAAAATCTTAGTTTTCATAAGAGTCTCCTCTTTTAGTGTAATTCGGAGGATATGTTTGAGGTATATTTATACGATACTCCTCAATGATAAACCAGTTAGTAAAAAAACAAACGAAATCTAAAAAAGGAAAAAGAAAAAAAAGGAGTTTAGTCCTTTTCTTGTTTTAACGGATCGTTTTTGTACTGCTCAAGCTTTGCTTTCTCGAGTTCTTCAAGATCGTAAGCTTCAGCTTTCTTCTCGAAGTTTTTGTCCTTTCCCATTATCTTTTTGAAAGCGGATAATGCAGACATGCCGAATCCAAGCATTTCAGGAGTCACAGAGAGTCCAAACCTGGTTTCCATTCCCAGGAGTTTTCCAGGGTTCATGATTTCTTCTGGATCGACAGCTTTCTTGATTCCGACTTCGATCTTATATCCTTCTCCGCGTACCTGAGACAGAGTAGATCCAAAGAAGAGTCCAAATCCGCCGAGCATACGACCGCCGTTTGCCTTAGCAAGTTCTCCGCACTGATAGTCAAAGGAAAGTGAGGATACGCTCTTGCTCATTGATTCTGAGTTGTAAACGTAGTAAGGCATGAACATCACAGTGTTGCGGTCTGCCATAATTCCGATGATTGCACCCTCCATTTTCATAGAGTCCATCAGTTCATAGACGTCCTTGGTCATCTTTGCAAATGAGTGGACAGGAACGATGACTTCACCGGGAACTGAACCGAGACCGACTTTGCGGCATCTGAATTCATAGCAGCGCTCTTCCCATTCATGTTCTCCGACTTCTGGGGCTTCTTTCTTACCGCCGTTCCTCTCCATGATTTCATCAAGGACTGTCTCCTCATAATCAACGACGGCCTTGTATCCTTCCAGTGCAACCAGAATGATTGATCCGAACTCGTGGTCGGTGATGCCGGCCCTGTTCTGCATCTTGAAGTGGTTGGCGTCAGAGAAACCGATATGGAGCACGGTAAGCCTGCTGTGAGAAATCTCGCAGAGGGCTCCTTCTGCCTTGTCTAAACTTTCAAATGAGTACGCAATCGGTCTGAGAACTTCCGGTCTTGGTGTGAGTTTGAAGGTGATTTCACAAATGACACCGAGGGTACCTTCTGCTCCCACAAAGAGGTGGTTAAGGTTGTATCCAGACATGTTGTCTGATACTCTCTCAAATCCGGTTGTAACAATGCTTCCGTCGGGGATTACAACTTTCATGCTTCTGATGTTGTCCCTGGCAGAGCCGTATTTGTAATTTGCAATACCGATCCCTGATGTTGAAGTCCAGCCACCGATTGTAGCGGACGGGAAGCTGCTTGGATATGATCCCAGAAGGAAGCCTGCCTCCCAGGCTGCATCATATACCTGCTTCCATGAGCAGCCGGCCTGAGCCGTGATGGTCATGTTTGTTTCATCAATGGAGACAATTTTGCTCATGCCTCCCAGCATGTCGATGAGAATTCCTCCAAAAGCAGGTGTAGATCCAGCTAATCCCCAGGTGGATGCACCGCGAGGAGTAATTGGAATACCTTCTTCAGCAGCAATCTTGACAACAGCGGCAACGTCCTCAATGGATTTGGGGCGTACAACTATGTCTGGAATCACTTTAAATGCTACCTGGGCCTCTTTAGGTAAAGGTGCCATATCATGGCTGTACAGCAATCTTTCCATCTTGCTGATCGTTACATTGTCCTTCCCTATAGCTTCATTCAATTTTTCAAGTACAGAACTGTCCTCATATGAATCCTCGGTGGCGCTCATTCTTTGCCTCCATGATAAGTAATGCTAAGCAGACATTCATTTAAAATATAAGAAGTCTACCATCAAAAATGATTGTCTGAATAGCCTAAAGATAATTATGAAACTACCATAATAAATATATTCTACTATTTGAAAATTGGGCCCGGGAGTTCCTCCATGACTTTCGATGTTTACCCGACAACCACCCCGCAACGGGTTCATCGAATTTCACTATTGCATCACACGGCCGTCAACACGGATTGTCGGCTGAGCAACAGCGATGTCTGGAATTGCTTGATTGAGTCTCTGACAGAATCGTACAGTCCAGTGCAAGGGTTCACTTCCCAGGCAGTAATATGTTTGGCAACAAACTGTACTTAATGCTTTTCCAATTTATTGATGATGGTTTTACAGGTAAGCACTTCAGTTTTGCTGCATCCGGGAAGTTCGATGTTTAGGACTTCATTCTCGTCTGAAACTAAATACAAATGAGAATAGCAGCCGCAGTCAGAGCTTCCAAATCCTCTCACGGGGTTCTGCGAGCTTGCAGTATCTTTAACCATCTGGCTGAGAAAACATTCCATTTCCTTGTTGTCCGTCAGATAGATCACTGCTTTTCTGTCTGTGGCCTTCTCCAAGAGATAATCGATATGCCATCTTTCAGTCTGACATCCGCATAAGTGCCTCTTTACTCTGGCAAACACTCCGCCCATGCCGGAACCGACATAAACATACCTGCCTGGAAGAAACGAATATCTCCCCAGTTTCCCTATTTCAGCTTCAACTGCTGAAGGAATAGTAAAAAAGAGGAGATAGACTCCTTTTGGTTTTGACATTACTTCAGTTTAGCAGCTAAGTCTGCTACCCTTTCTCCGAGCGCTTTAGCAGCGGCCAGAGCTTTTTCTTCTGTTGCGGCTGCCCCCAGTTCTCTGGACATAGACTCGGCAAAGGCATTCGGCGGCAGATACATGCCGTAAAGCGTCAAAGCTTCCATCATCGCTACGGCAGTAAAGTCATGCCCAGCGCGTCCTCCTACTGTAATGACCCCTCCAACTTTGCCTGCCAGCTTACCGCCTGACTTTAACAGATAGTAATTGCGGTCTAAGAAGGCCTTGGCCTGTGCGGTATACATTCCAAAGTATACTGGAGATGCCACGATGATAGCGTCGGCGCTTTCCAGAATAGGATATATTTCCTGCATGTCATCATTGTTGATGCATTTTCCAGAAGCTCCGCACTTAGGGCAGGCATTGCAGCCCTTGATGTTCTTCCCAGCTAAACTAATAAAAACAGTCTCGGCACCCTTTGCCTCAGCACCTTTCAATGCTTCATTGATGAGAATTTCCGAGTTTCCCCCTTTTCTAGGGCTACAGCTAACACCCACGACTTTCATAATACATGATTGATTTTGCTAGAGAAATAACCTTGCTTCAAATAAAAAGATCAGGAAGATGAAGACGCCTTATCTTCATCGTTCACTTCTGAAGTCGTTTTGATCTTTATGAGAATGCTGCCTCCCAGACTGGATTCGGAGATTTCAGCTACATCGCCGAGGCGGTGGCCGTAGACTTCAATGTCAGCAATAGTGTCTTTCCATTCTTCATAGGGAATCTTCACTCTCAAACCATCAAGATGCAGCACTACCGGAGCCGGACGAAGGCATTCTTTGATCGGCTCAAGCTCGTCAATTCTACTTTTGATTTCTGCCGGGTGGATGAACAGCGGATCCTCATCCAATTCAGCACGCTTGTCGTGAATGATCTTCTCAATCGCTTCAGAAGTTTCCTGCAGCTTGAGAATCTCCTCCTCGCGCCTCATTCTTTCCACCTTGCGGCCCACTCCGCATACTACCGCTTCGCAGGGAAGATCCTGCACCTCCGGACCGCATACTACCGCTACAGGAATTTCCAGTTCTTCAAAGAGCTTTGTTTTATGGTTTACAATGCAGTCTTTAAAGTTCCCCAGCACAAAGACGGCGGCGTCATACTCTTCAACAAGACGGCGCTCGTCTGCCAGAATCTGCGAAGATCTTCTGCCTCTGCCTCTGGCCAGACCCATTACGACGGTGATTGCTCCCAGCCTTCTCAGCTGCTCAGCGATGTCACAGGTCGGGTGGGGCATATGGTGCCTTCCTAACGTTGGTGCGACTACAGCTATCTCAGTGCCTGCAAGAGGAACAGATGATAACTTTCCGCCCAGTTCCGCCGTCTTCTGCTCAATGATCTCATGCTCCTCTTCGGGAACAGCCATGGTGACGACGATCTGCACCTGGATCTTTGTTTTCTGAATGACGAATCCGCCGACATCCTCAATCAGCTCATAGAGCTCATTGATTCTGTAGACTCCGCCGTCATACATCAGGACTTCATACATTTCACTCAGCCTCCGCGTTTCTGGTAAGCTCGTGAACTTTGCGGGCGGTTTCCAGCCACGCATCTTCCATATCATGCTCTGTACCGACTACCGTCATGACCTCGTCATCTACGATATTGTAGCGGACTTTGAATCCTTCCGGAAACACCCTCCAGATGGCATCAAGAAGCAGAGTCTTCAGCTCTTCTCCCGGATCGAGCTGCATCGGTGCGATGTCTGAAGCTTTGGCACCGTGAATGGTTATCTCAAATCTTGTCAGCTGTTTGACCCTTTCTTTGCTGTATACCTGCCACAGCTTTGTCAGCAGGGCCGGGGCCCATTCTTCATCGGTGATGGTTATCTGCACACCCTGCGGGCTGTCATCCACCTGAGCCATGTCTGAGATGTGTATGGCTGACCTGGCCTTTCCCATCTTGAGCGAGATGATAAAGTAAGGCTCGTCAATTTTGGAAATTATGTTGAAAGATTTGACTGCCCTGCTTATGCCCAGATCTTTCAACGTCTGACGAAAGATCGTGTCAAAGTTGTTGAATGCAAAATCTTCGCCTTCTGCCATCAGATACCCTCTAAGAAACCAGAAGCAAGAAGCCCTGCGCCGGCTGCCCCGATATACTGGGAATTAGGCGGAATAATCGGATGGCTGCCGACCATGTCGCCTACAGCTTTTACAAGGCCGCTGATCAGTGATGTTCCTCCTACCTGAATGATAGGCTGTCTGACATCTATTTCCTGCAGCTGCTGCTCATAAACCTGCTCAGCCACCGAGTGGCATGCTGCAGCCGCCACATCTTCCACGGTATTTCCAGAAGCCAGTGAGGTAACTAAGTCTTGAATACCAAATATAGAACAATAAGAGTTCATGTTGACGTTTCTCCAGTCTCCCTTGTCAGCTAGAGCTCCTAAGTCATTGATATCGACCCTTAGACGCTTGGACACCATTTCCATGAATCTGCCGGATGCTCCTGCACAGATTCCGCCCATCGTGAAGTTGTCTGGAATACCGTCTCTGACCGTAATGGCTTTGTTGTCCATTCCGCCGATGTCGATAATAGTGGCCTCTCCTTTCTGATGATCTGCCAGCCACACTGCGCCTTTGGAGTTGACTGTAAGCTCTTCCTGAATCAGATTGGCGTCTAACTTCCTGCCGATGAGGAAACGTCCGTATCCTGTTACGCCGATTCCTTCGAGCTGCTCCTGTTTAACTCCCGCTTCATCCATGGCATTGTTGAGAACTTCCATAGCTGTGCCGAACACTTCACCAGTAGGCATCCATGCTTTACCGATGATTTGATTGTCTCTAATGATCATTGCTTTAGTGGTAGAAGAGCCTGAATCAATACCGGCTGTCAGTCCGACCTGTCTCTCTCTGGCAAGCAGTTCTTTCTTTTCCACGATGGTGACTAAGGCTTCCATCCTCGTCAAGAGCTGAGCGGATTTCATCCTCTCAGTAAATGAATAAGTAACGACAGGCAGTTTGGTATGCTCCTGAATGTATTTTCTAACTTCATTTCTCACCAGAGCACCTTCGGCGCATCTGAAGCATGAAGAGATAAAGACCGCGTCTGCATCATAATGTCCGTCCGCCAATGCCTTAGCTCTGGCAATCATCAGCTTCAGCTGTGGTGAAGCTGGATCAAATCCAAACTCATCCACTGCTGTGGCAATATCGTCGTATGCTACATCCGGGTACACCATTTTCCCGCCGACTGTCTCAGCGGCATGCTCAATCTCAGACTGTACTCCAGAGTACTCTGTTCCGCACGATAACTGTGCTATTTTAATTGCCATTTAATCCCTCCAGAAATGCTTTGACGCGGGCAACAAGGAGCTTAGCCTCATCGTCATCATTGGGGTAGTGTACTTCCAGCAGAGGAATGTCCTTCTTCCTCACCATGTGGTTTAACAAAGTATTCGACCTGTGGCAGCCAACGCAGCCGTAAGTATAGGGCATATCGTGCATGATTATTGCCGCTTCGGCTTTGTCAAGCAGCGGCCCCCAGATAGACATACGCCCGCGGATTCCAGACGGAATCTCGATACCGGCATAGTTAAGTCCGACTTTAACGTCTTCAGGCGTGAGATTCAGAGGCGGAGCTTCTATCTCCGCATTGACTACCCTATCTCTCATCTCAGACATCAGTGACAATGGCTCATGACCAAAGCGCTCTATTAAATCGTACAGTATCAAGCTGTTTAACGGTACCATGAAGACTTTCATTGGGACACCTCATCTATGATTTCTTTGAAACGTTCTATCGAAATTGGCTGCGGTTTTTTCTTTTCAGGTACGGGTTCTCCCGCCTCCATGGCTGTTAAGGCATGATCCATTTTAGGAAGGTCGCTCCACTCCTTTTCCAGCTGCGGATAGCCTGGCCTTGAGCCGTGGTGGGCTCTGCATCTGCGCTCATCACCGATAGGAAAAGCGCGGACTTTGGAAAATATCCTGTTAGGATCAAGATTCCTGACTTCTTTGAAAGCCTTCCTAACATCCTCTACAGGTCCCTGGATATTAATTCCATAACATGTCTCCTTGACGCCCAGTCCTAACCCCAGGCCGTGAACGAACCTGACCAACTGATCTGGTGTGATGTCAGAAGTCGGAGAGATCATAATCATTCTTGTCTCAGTTTTATCGCTCATATATCTACACCTCACACAAACGGACCTGCTGGAGGCTTGTGGGTTACAAAGTTAAACTCCTCTTCGTCAACCCTCAAGTCCCCGGCTTTATGTTCTGCCTTCTCGTCCCCTGACTCAAATTCTCTAATGTATACCAGATCGCCGTCCCTGAGGTCTTTAAGGAAAGTCTCCAGATCAGACATCATGACTCCGGCGTCATTCGTACCGTACTTTTCTTCACCAGTGGGTCCGAATTCGCTGCTTGGTTCAAGCCTTATGCCGATTGTTCCCTTTCCCGGACGGGACATATTGGTGACCCCAATCTCCCCCTTTTTGCTCATACCTTCAAAGGTAGCTTCCGGCAGGAGTGTAGATGCCTGAGAAATATTTCCTTCAAACGTGACCATCGGCATTCCCGGGTATGTAAAGAATACTTTGAGTGTACCGACCTTTTTGTAATCCAGACCGGTGAGTCTTCTGATGTAGCTGGTAGTTTTCGGAGAGTCCCTATCGTTAAGCTCCCAGACAGCGATGAGTTCCTTCTGGCGTCCGAATGTTTCTACCTCATCAGCAATCTCCATGGTGAGCTCCGGTTCCTGTTCTACTACAATTGAATTGTCATTTTCCAGTCCGGTTCTTGACTGCGTGATGCCCAGATGTCTAAGGAACTCGGCTGCATCTTTCTGCGTCATGCCTATTGTCATGATGCGCTGCGGAGTGGATCTGATTGTCACCTTTGAGCCCCGGGGTGAGAGTCTCAAAAGTTCTGATCCTGTCGTAATTGTTCCAATCACAGTATGATTGGGAGACAGCTGCCTCTTGGAGTTGTAAAAATAGATTCTGCCGGCGCCGCTTCCCTCGTTGCGCACAGTAACTATGCCTTCATCTCTGACTGCTGTTTCTTCCTTAACCAAAGAAACATTGAGCCTGGTTGAGTTGGCAGCGTATGTAGAGGTCTTATCTGTTATTTCCATCATTCCGTTTTCAGTTACAACCAGAAACTGCTCGCATGCCACCGGCGAATTCTTGTTGAGTTTTACGTGAACGTAAGTTTCGATAGACATGCCGTCTTCTAAGGCAGTGTCTACATCTGAAGTAACGAAAGAATTCTTTTCAATGGTATTGAGAACTACTGGATTGATTGCCACGATGGAATCGTCTTCATCTAGAAGTTCCAGCACATGCCTGCCTTTGGTAACTTTACCGAAAATTCCGTCATTGGTACCGTACCCGGCAGTGTGGTTTATTTTGGCAATCATCATGTAAGTGGAACGGTTGTCAAACCCTCCCAGAGAAAGAAAGCAATCGTAGCGCATATAGTCGTGTCTTTCCCTGTCCACAGGTAAATCAGAAGGAAATGATCCTACAGCTAGAATCTTATTGGTTCCCCACCTGATCCCGACTCCGACTATCGCATCTTTCAGTTCTTTCCACTTTTCTGCAAATGCCGTGCCATTCAAGCGGATGTTAAACGACCCTTTCTGAGTGACGATTTCATACTCGTCGGTCTCGCTGAGAACTTCTTCTCCAGCCCTTGAGACTGCCATTATTGAGCCTTCGGAATAAGGCTCGCCGTCGAGGATGTCGCGGATCCTGCTGCCTTGAGGCACTTCCTTTTTTACTCCGTTCACGCTGACTATCATCTGGTCAGTGAGGTTAACGGTTGAAAGTATAATTATCCTTTTGCCTAATTGTACTGCTGGAGAAAACGCTAGGGATGTCAAATATTGTCCTGTGCTTGCCTCATCGCATCCAAGTCTTTTCCATAGTAGAATTTGAAAGTGGTTGTTCGATTTGAATGTCCTGTAAGACCCATGACCACATCGGGTCTTGTCCCTGCTCTCGCATGTCGGTGAACAAAGGACGCTCGTAAGTCATGGGGACAAAAAGATATTTCAGATGCTTGACTTAACCGGTTGAACCATCCGGATAACGTTTCCTCCCCTATTCTGCTGCCTTTTGTGGGGGATATAATAGATACTTTTGATATTCTTCCAGACCATGAGTCTTTAACGATTCTCTTCGCTGCTCTAGATATAAATTTAGAGGTCCATTGTTTTTATATGAACTATTAGTTGCCGTCTCCTGTTGCCCTTCTGAGTTATAAATGTATAACGAGTACGGCACATACAGAGCGCTTCTTTGTATTTTATATTGAAAATATCCCTTCTCCTCAAACCATTGTCCACAGCAAGAGAATAAATCAATTCGTACTTCGCTCCCATCGTGTGAGCTACATTCCTGATGATCTCTATCTGCGATTCTGTGAGAAATATCCGACTTCCTTTGCAGATATCCTTACTCGTGAATGATCGTCAATGAATGTCAGCATATGAATTCTTGAATCATCGAATTCAGAAATGTCAAACTGCCAGAGAGAATTCGAATGATTTCTTTCAAATCTTATGAACTTTCTCTGCTTCTTCCTGCCAGGAGTTATTAATCTATGTCTGACACACGTCTCATAAACATACTGGTGAGATACGTCAATCCCATCAGAACGAAGCATCACCGCTAACTTCTGAGATCCTATGCTGGAATACTTCTTCTTAATGTCAAGTATATTTCTTTCTAAATCTTTCTTCGTATGAACTGTATCAGGTCTCCGCAGACTCGTATGAATCCAGAAGTGAGCGTTATCTATGATTCTGCGTCGGTACTATAGTTACTGATATGCGTGAGAATAATCAAGCCAATTAAATATCAAAAACACAATCAGAAAAGTGCCCGTTGGGGAAAAACCAAGCCGTGCGGAGGTGGCTGGTACCCAACTCCACGGGCTTGGATTCCTGGGCGGGAGGTGATATACTGGCTTGCGCCAGATTTACTAGAATCCCGCACGGATTCGAAATACGTATCGGCAAATTGTCGATAAGTATTGAGATATCATAAGCCAGCAGACTTGTGATATCAAACTCTGGGCTTTATGCCCCGTCTCCTTTTCAGGAGACGTTCCACCTCTGCCTTAGTTCTCTTATTGTCTTTTGTGCTTATACTTTTTTGCCTAATCACTACTCTGTGTCTCATCAACTCACATCGTAAAATTATCGAAAATAATGATGCTGCTTCGATGTGATTGTTAAAAAGAGGCGGAGTCTTCTCGCCAAGTGATCTAAAATGCCGAAAAGAAACTCCAAATGGAGTACAGCTTCAGCTGTACATAAATGTAGCTTTGATGAGAACAAGTGGCGCAGCAGGCAGTATGCTGCTGCAATATTGCGGTCTGAAGGTAAAAGCATGCGAGTGATTGCTGACGTTCTCGACGTCAGCATAGGGTTTGTCTGCAAATAGTGTCACAGATTATCTTATCAAATCAAACTGAAAAAGAAAGGAATGCCGGCGTCCGGCATAAAAGACGCGGTCGGTTCAAAACTGCCTTGACTTCTTAATCAAGTTCCTGCAATATAAAATCAGGAAGCGAAACAATTATTTCTGTCTCGTTCCTCCTCTGAATCTGATCCTGTATCAACACCCACACATAGTCTTCGAGGTTATCATATCCGTCTTCTTCAGCCATCTTTTTCAGGGTGTTGAGGTCAAAATCATCAATTTCGACTGCTAATCTGTCTTTATTGGGCATATATAGGCCATAGTATGACTAATTAAAGTTCATAATTGATAAGATCATTAATGAAGAACAATACGCTGGCAGGGGCGATTTTTCTATCAGGTTGATTAGAGATTACATTGATGACAAAGAAGAAAGAGACAAAGTAAACAAACAATATGAAATGTTCAGAGAAGAGAAGGAAAAGCGCCTGAAAGAATCCGACAGATGACGAAGAAAACTCCATATGAATGTTGTTCATAATGGATAGAAGAGTCTTTTTAGTTACCGTCTCTTTGATTTTAGTGATTATTGTTGCATGCACGCTTGGCATTGGGTATGTATATGAATTGGATACAGAGTATATGGCGGTCACTGCATCATTATTGCAGCCATGGCCACGGTGATTTATTCAGCATTTGTGTATTTGCAGATGGAGTCATCAAACAAAACTATTGAAATAATGAGCAATCAACTGACAAGAGAAATTAAACCGATTTTGATAAATGAAGTCAAAAGTGAAACAGATGAGTATACATTTGAGCTCTATGAAAAAGACGAAAAAGATCCTTTTGCCTGATTCTAAGAACTTCAATGAAAAAAATTACTTTCGATAACAATTTCTTAATAGTCTCGTATAACAATGTGGGAGCCATGTCTCGCGAGGAGATTCTAACCAAAGTGAGAGAAAAGCTCCAGTCCATTTCAGGTGTTGTGGAGGTCCTGATCATGGATGAGAAAGTGAGAAATGAAGTATTCAGGTTAGAGACCATCGCCGACAGCAATGGGGCGTGCGGCGGCCTTCTAGAATGCACCAATAATGGCGTCTGGGCGTCTCTGAAGCGGGATGTGACCATTGCTCTGGTAGGGGACCAGCATCTGCTGCTTTCCGATGAGGGGCTGGTAGTGATGCTTGATGACTCCGGCACGATCGTAGGGGAGTATGTTACACCTTTTAGGAAAGAACAGATTCTAAGAAAAAATCCTGATGCCAGTTTTCTTTCGGATGATTTCGTGATATATGAAGGAGTAAAGCTGACCAGTGAAGTTCATTTTGAGATTAATGAAGTCGGATTTAATTATCTAGATGAAATCGAAGGTATCAAAAATGTTACTTCAGGCAGCATATCGACACTGTCTGATGATTACCTGAGAGCCATTACAAAATACAGTGATAAAAAATACTGGACTCATCTGGTAGGCTTTGATTTCGCCTGATCACAGATGAGTTCTTACTTTTGATACGATCTCGTCAAGTTTGCTCTGGGGACAGGTAGTGCCCCTTACCACGCCGCTGACGATATCAACTATCTTTCCCTTGGTGTCGATCTTATCTTCTGGAGGCATGACCAGTCTTGTCTGGACGCCGATCGAAGCAAAGTCTTCAAAGTCAATAGGAGCCTGACAAACCACGATAGCAGGAATATTGACATTTCTCAGGATCAGCCTGGCCTTGTAAATCAGGTGGTTTCTGACATTTCCTAAGTGGATGATAGCAAGCTTAAACTGCTGGATCCTCTGAACCTCAATCGGATCCAGACCGAAAATCGAACTGGTAGTGACGTCAGGAGCATCTGCCGGAACACCAGAACCAGCATTCACTACAAGCACGCTGGTATCAATACCTTCTTCTCTTAGAGCAAATGTAATCTCACAGACAGGCTTGGTGATATGACGTTTTCCAGGTCCCATTGCAATGGCTACAACATCTCTTCCACTTTCAGAAATAGTTGCTTTTTGGGCCATTCCACCGCCTACACCGAGACCGCGGGATTCCCTGCATTCGACAAAACTCAGTTTTCTACCTATGGTGTCCTTCAATTTTCAGCACCGCCGTTCTCATTCTCCTTCAGCTCGATTTCTTCCAGGTATTCTACAATATCGCTTGGAACTCCCATTGCAACGATCTTTCCATCTTTCATGATGGCAGCGCGGTCGCAACAGTTCATCACGAAGTCCATATCGTGCGAGACTATTAGAAATGTTTCGCCTAGCTCCTTACGTGCTGTGAGAACGGATTTAGCTACAGAATTCTTAGTAATGGGATCCATGGTACCGGTAGGTTCGTCGAGAATGACCAGGCTTGGTTCTCTGATTAAGACCTGAGCGAGTGCGACTCTCTGCTTTTCACCTACACTGAGGTTGTCTGGGTAAGCATAAAGAATCTTCTCCACATCTGAACGATCAAAGCCTGATCCTAACAGAACCTGAATAGCTTTCATCTTTGCCAGTTCTGCCGGGAGTTTGATTCCTATGCATACTGTCAGATTCTGCAGGATAGTATCAAATGGATAGAGGGAGAATTCCTGATGCAGAATTCCAATATACTGAGTGGCTCTTCCTTTTCCAGTTGGTCCTGGTTCAGCCATGTTGACCCAGTCATCTCCGATTCTTACTTCCACTTTACCTTCAGAAGGTTCACGGAGTCCGCAGATCATTTTTGAGAGAGTTGTTTTGCCTGCACCGGATAGTCCCACTAAGCCGACTATTTCTTTCTCATTGACTTCCAGAGATACTCCGTCCACGGCTTTCACAACACCTCTGGTGTATGAGTAATAGTAACGCTTCACGTCGCTGATTTTAATGAGAGGTTGTCCGACCTGCACATGACTTTCTTCATGCATCTCGTGTCCGCGCATGAATTCTGTTGAAACTTCCTTCGGCGAGCCTTTCATCTTAACTTCGCCATGATCAAGCCACATAGCGCGGTCTGAGAGGACTTCAATGGCCTTCGGCCAGTGTGAAGTTACCACCATTGTCATGCCTGTGTCATTCACAGCTTCAATCAAAACATTGTGGACCATGTCCGCAGTTGAAGGGTCCAGTGTTCCGGTAGGCTCGTCTGCCAGAAATAAAATCGGGTCCTTGGCCAGCTGTCTTGCTAAAACGCATCTCTGCTTTTCACCGCCGGACAGATCTCTCGCTATATGTGTAATACGATGGTCCAGCCTTACGGATTTCAGCAGCTTAAGAGCCCTGTCAACTTTTACATTTTCATCCATTTCATGAGGCAGGGCTTCGAAGATGTTTTCGATGACGGTCATATCTCCAAAAAGAGAGAAAGTTCTCTGCAGCATAATAGCGATACGGCTTCTCAGCTGCTTTTTGATCGGATCATTGTCATCAGTGTTCCAAAAATCTATGTCCCTAGGTTCTACAGAACCCCCACATTTTGTGCATTTTCCAGTGCCCGGTAATTCAACCCTTCCGCACTTTTCACAATAATCGACATGATAGACCACATTTCCAGAATCTGGATGATATTCTGGAGTTCCTCGTAGCATGTTGATCAATACAGACTTTCCAGCACCGCTTCTTCCAATGAGCCCAAAAACCTCTCCTGTGCTTATCTCTTCACTGATATTTTTTAGCACATATGAACCATTGAATGATTTGCTGATATCTTTTAGAGTTATGAACACATGTGATTCGGACATGATACAGTGAAAAAGAAATTAACGCTATATAGTCTTTGGCTGATTTTACTCACTGGAACAATTGTTAGGATGGCATTTTTCTGAGAGTTTTTTATTGTTAAGATGGTTAATTTATATTGCTGGATAATGAGCCTCACCAAATATTCTAGAGATTTAAAACAAAATTGCAAAAAAATTGCAGATTTCAAGAATATGTTAAACAACCGGGCGCATATTCATTTACAGCCTGCTGAAAAAACAAAATAATTTCAAAATTACCGTGGAATGGAAGATTATGCAAATTTCAAGTATGTTTATAAATATATTTCAATAAATTCATAAACCATTTAAGCCTCGTTAATTGATTTTATATTAACCTCATTAGATAATCATCTATGAATATCTGTTTTAGTGTTACGTATAGCTCACAAAAAGGCAAATTATAACCATCTAGACACGTTTTCATCCACAAACTTTATTCGGTGGTTGTACTATCCATCGCCCAATGGGGCTCAATTATAAGCTTTACACGGGAGCAGGTCCTACCCCCAAATATTCATTATATCATGTATGGAAAACATACGACACCATCTTCAAAGAGGGTCCGGTCGGCAGAAAAGCCCTTTCACAGATAGTCGGAATTGGAGAAGGAAGCATCAGGACAATTCTCAATAAAATGATCGGAGAAGGCTTTGTCACTGTAGGAAAAAACGGTGTAAGTCTTACAGACCGAGGCATCCGCGAATATCTAGACTGCGGAATGAGCGTTGCACAGGTGGATTTAAACGGCGTCACCATCTCCAGCCAGGACTGCGCCGTACTCGTTAAGGGAATGGCTGCACATATGGGCAACGGCAACGAACAGCGCGATGAAGCCGTCTACTCCGGCGCTGAAGGGGCTACATCTTTTGTAGCTAAAAACGGCAAGCTGTACTATCCATGCAGCAATATGTGCCCTGATGAAGAGACCACAGCCTGCCTGAAAACTGCATTCAACATCCGCGACGGAGACGTAATCATCATAGGCACGGCTAAAAAATACCGTCTGGCAGAGCAGGGTGCGGTGACAGCTGCATTAGCGCTTGAAAATCAGGTCAACCTTTCATGGGTTGAAAAAAATGTATGGGAATCATTCGGTCCTGATACTGAAGCAGAGGCTCTGCAGTCCATTGCTTTGGCGGTTCATGAACTGACAGGCAGACTTCCCACCACTATGAGAAGCAAGAACTGCAACGGTGTCAGATGCGAAGACGGTCTGGTCATCGACAACAATTACACCGGTCCTGTTTTAGAAGAAGTTCTGGAAAGCGCCAAGATAACTCATAAGATATCTCCTTCTGGACCGTACATGGGAGTTCCGGTTGTCGCTGTGCCTGTGATGAAGAAGAATAAGGCTGTGGCAGTCTTTGGAATTGTAGATATCACCAAAGGTGGAATGTTTGAACTAGTGTCGAAGACCCACAAAGGCAGACGGTAGAAAATTCAGGAAGAAGTAATAAAGCGCCCTAGTGTCATGGTGAAATTATGTCAGATAAAACATGCGTAGAGGTTAACCCCGGCGTATGCAGATTGAATACTAAGATTCAGGCAGTGTATGGCGATGACGGAGTTGTCAGATTTGAGATAGAAAGCGAATGCCCTCATGTTTCAAAAATAGTTGATGTGCTTAACGAAGAGGAAATGGGCGCATTTGATGTCATGAAGATGCCTTTCGGCGAGAATCCGATATATGTAGCATGCGGCAAAGTACTCGGACATGCTGCCTGCATAGTTCCCTGTGCATTGATGAAGGCTGCTGAAGTGGCTACCGGAATGGGTCTCAAAAGGGCTTCAGAAATAAAATTCGAGGATTGAGTTTTCTCAATCCATATATTTTTCATAATTATCAGATTTCCATCCGAAATTAAAATAGTTAAAATAAAATCTCCGCATAGTGTGGAAATATGGGGATCGGCAGAGTAATCGGCACCAATGTAATGGAAACGCGCTTCAGGATTGATTTTGAAGAAAACCTGCAGGTTGGAGAACTGCTTGTCGTAGAGTCTCGCAACAAGGAAGGAAAATACCTTGTCCGGGTTATGGATATCGAGCATGCAGCCGACAAAGAAGACGGTAGCTGGATGAGCAGAACTGCAGGTATGATCATGAAAAAAGACAATCCTGATATGTCTCCTTATGAGCAGTATCTTTTCTGCATCGGTGTTTCTTCTCCCCTCGGTTACATTGACGAAGCGAGCTTCAAGAAAACCAAGACTCTTCCGACCCATTTTTCAGAAGTAAGATACACTCAGGCTGACGACTATGAATTTTTAAAGTCTTATTTAGGCGAGATTGAGATCGGAAACTTGAGGTCTGGAGACAAAGTCCTTGATTTTCCTGTCGGTATTTCTGAAAAAGCGATACCTTATCATGTGGGAATTTTCGCTACCACCGGGATGGGAAAAAGCAACCTGATGAAGAATTTAGCCCTCTCGTGCATGAGCAGAGGAAACTGCGGTTTCCTGATTTTCGATCCCCATGGAGAATATTTTGACGGCGGAGAAGTCAGCAAAAAGGGCCTGAAGGATTCTCCTTACAAAGAGTCGTTTGCCGTTTATTCCTCAAGAGACCTGTCGAGCAGCGGAGGATACAGCAAACTTGTCATATCTTCAGCTGAAATTGAGATCTCTGATCTGGAAGCAATCTATGAATTTACTGAGGCTCAGAAAGAGTGCTTACAGACTGCCCAGTACAAATACAAAGATGACTGGCTAAATAAGCTGGATGAGCTGGAAGTCGACCGGATTGTCGCTGATCTTCCCGGATATCAGAGCGGTACAATAAGTGTTATCAAAAGAAGGCTGAGCAACCTGTTTAGGCTGAACCTTGTTTCTAAAGACAAAAATTACAGCGTTACTGCCAGAATTATACACCAGCTGCATGAAGGAAAGACCATTCTTGTTGATACTTCCAATGCTCACGAGACTGAAGAGCTTCTGATTTCTACCGTCATTTCAAGAGCTGTCTTTGAAAAGAATAAGACGCTCTATTCAGACGGGGAAGAGTTCAGCAAGCTGCCGAATACTTTAATTGCAATTGAAGAAGCGCAGAGAGTTTTGAAAGAAGCAGAGGACAGCGTCTTTGCACAGATTGCCAGAGAAGGCCGTAAGTTCAAAACCGGCCTCTGCGCGGTATCTCAGCAACCCAAGCTGATTGCAAACGAAGTTATCTCTCAATTCAACACATTGTTTATTCTGGGTCTGTCGGACAAAAAGGACAGGGAGATTCTGAAAAACTCTGCCAAGCAGGACATATCCCAGGTTGATAACGAAATTCAGATGCTGATGCCCGGCGAGGCGATTGTAGCTTCACCCTTCACGCCTTTTGCCGTGCCTGTGAAAGTGCACCTTTATGAAGAGAGGCTGAAGAATATTAAAGTTCCAGAAAACAACAAACCAAAGGCTGCAGATGAAGGATTTTTCTGAGGCGGTCTGATGAAATTCATACATGTTTCAGACACTCATCTGGGATTCAACGCATACCGTGCACTCTGCACAGATCCCGGACCTTACAAAGGACTTAATCAAAGAGAGGTTGACACATACAAATCATTCGAGAGATTTGTGGATGAAGCAATAGAGCTCAGACCTGATGTAATCCTGCACAGCGGCGATTTGTTTGATTCTATCAGACCGTCAAACAGAACCCTCGGGTTTGCCATGGAGCAGTTTTTGCGTCTTTCCAAAGAGGGTATTCCGATTGTCATCATTGCCGGAAATCACTCCATGCCGAGAATCCGCGAGACCGGCAGTGTGTTCAGGCTGTTTGACCACATAGACGGAGTGCACTGCATCTACCGCGGAGGTTATGAGAAAGTCAAAATCGGCGATATGACAGTTCATGGTCTGCCTTACGCTGAAGGAGAAGAATATCTTACTAGACTTGATTCTATCAGTCCCGCAGACAGCAGATACAACGTGATGATGCTGCATACTGGTGTCGCTAGTTTAAAAACATTCCAGAATTCCGGTGCAAACGACCAGGTGATAGAAGATTCGCATCTGCAGAAAAACATGGACTATGTGGCATTGGGACACTATCACGGATATCAGAAAATTTTAGACAATGCTTATTATTCAGGCTCGACGGAGAGATTTTCATTTTCAGAGGCAAGGCAGGAGAAAGGTTACTTAGTAATTGATTTAGATAAAGGAACAAAAGAATTTGTCTCGCTGCCTGCAAGAAAAATGATTGATCTTCCATACATTGATGCTCTGCATCTGGATGCTGAAAACCTCATTAAAGAAATTGAAGATTCGATACCGGACAACATCGACGGTGCGATTGTGAGAATGACAGTAAACCGTGTTTTGAGCTCTGTCAGAAATTCAATAAATGTCAAAAAGATTAAAGAGCAGTTTTCCACAGCAGCCCATTTTGAACTGAGGATAATAAACTCTCAGGACAAAATGTCAGTGCAGTCTACTTCTGCAGTATTCGGTCGCATTGAAGATGAGTTTATATCGTTCGTGAATGCCAGACCGGTTGAGAACGTCGACAAGCAGCACATTAAGGAGCTGGGACTTGACTATCTGAAAAAGGAGGTGGGACAATCAGACTGATCAGAATTGAGCTGACAAACTACCGCCGCTTCAGAGACGTGCGTTTGAACATTCCGGACGGCGTGGTAGGAATCCTCGGAGCCAACGGTGCCGGTAAAAGCACACTTATTGAAGCCATTGCCTGGGCGCTTTACGGAAGCGGAGGCAGAAACAGCGACATCATCAGAGATGGAAAAGACGGTATCAAGAATTATAACGCATCTCCAAAAGAAGAATGCTCTGTTAAAATAGTATTTGATCTGAATGGAATAAATTACGAACTTGTCAGGTCTCTCCGGGGAAAAAGCAACACTCCTAATGCATACCTGCTTGCAGATGGAATGCAGGAGGCAAACTCTGATTCGGCAGTAACTGAAAAAATCGAGAAACTGCTGGGCATGGAAAGCAAAGAATTTTTCATTTCCATATTCTCACGGCAGAAGGATTTGTCTGCACTTTCAGAGTTGAGTGCGTCTAAGAGAAAAGAGCATATCGTAAGACTGCTGGATATTGATATATTACAGGATGTAGTGAAGAGTGTCAGTAATGATCTGAATATCGAAAAACGTGTGAAAGATAGTTTGGAATCAAGCCTGAAAAATTCTGACGGAGAACTGAAAAAGGATTGTCTGATCAGAAATAAAGATTCATTAATTAGTTATAAGAATGAAATTATTAAAGAACTGTCTGCTCTCAAAGAAAAAGAAGCAGAGCTTCAGAATAAAAAGAATGAAGCTTCAGAAGAGCTGGAAAAACTTGATGCTGTGTATAGAAAATATACTACAGCCAAAAATGCCGCTGATTCAAAGAAAAGAGAAATTGAGATTGAGAACGACCATCTGCAGTCGCTTGATATGGAAATATCCAATCTCAATAAAAAGTTAGAAAAACTTCCTGAACTGGAATTAAAAAATAAATCATATGAAGAGACGCTTCATAAAAAAGAAGTTCTTGATGAAGACAGGATAATGTTCCAAAAGAGAAACGATATGGTTTCAAAATTAACCCGTCTGGATCAGAATATAGAATTACATTTGTCTAAAGAAGAAGAGATTCTTACTGAGTTGGAAAAATACAGCGGCGTCTCGTCTGAAATAGATAAGAACACTGAGCAGATTTCAGAAATTGAAGAGAAGATCAATGGAATAAGAGTTAAGATATCTGAACTGGACGCTGCTTTAAAAGAAAGTACCAAAGGTGAGAAGTCACTCAGGGAAAAGATTGCAGTAATGAAAGAAAGAGGGCCCGACAGCGTGTGTCCTGAGTGCGAACGCACTTTAGGAGAGCATCACACCATTCTGATTAATAAACTACAGACAGAACTGCAGGAAAAATCTGAAGCTGTCAAGACTGCCTCTGAAGAGAAGACGTCTCTTGTAAACTCTGAAAATGAAGAAAAGATTCATCTGGCTGCACTGAAGAAAAGAAAAATGCATCTTGAAGAAGAGCGTCAGAAAGGCATTGAACATACTGCAGCACTGAGGTCTGTAAGAAACCAGATAAAAGATCTTGAAGAAGAAAGAAAAGATGCAGAGAGCTCCCTTTCATCAATAAAAGATGTGAAGTTTAATGATGAAGAGTACCAGAAAATAATTGATGATCTAAAAAGTCTGAAAAGGTCATCTGATGAGTACAACGGGCTGATGGGAGAAAGCCGGAATCTGCCGAATCTCATTCAGAGAAAGAAAGATGACGAAAATAAGATCGTCAGTCAGAAAGATGAATTGAGTAGGCTTTTGACTGATTTACAGTGCATTGATTATAATGAAGAAGCATACCAGACTGCTAAGCTGTCAGTAAAATCTGCTGAGGAAGAATTCTCTGCAATTCAGAGAGAAATCAATCAGAAACAGACGCAGTCTGCAGTCATTGATGAAAAGATAAACAGCAATGCTCGGGAGATTAAGGAAGTTGAAGAAACCGAGCTCAAACAGAAAGAATCATTGAAAAAGATTTCAGAGCTTGCTGCACTTAAAGATATTTTTTCAGATTTAAAAGATAATCTGATGGAAAGAATAATTCCTGCGCTCACAGACATTGCATCATCAATGTTTTCAGACATGACTGATGGGCGGTATTTAGGGTTGGAATTGGATGATGATTACAATATCTCAATTTATGACGGAGATGCAAAGTATCCAATAAACCGCTTCTCCGGCGGAGAGATGGATTTAGCAAACTTATGTCTGAGACTAGCGATATCCAGGCTATTATCTGACAGATCCGGCAAAGACCTTAATTTCCTTGTTCTTGACGAGATTTTCGGCTCTCAGGATCAGAACAGAAAGCGCAATATCATGGCTGCTCTTTCAAAGCTTGAAAATCAGTTCAGCCAGATTCTGCTGATCACTCACATAGATGACGTAAAAGACCTGATGCAGAATGTTATTTCAGTGTATGATTCAAAAGAAGGAGAGAGTGTTGCAGAGCTCATATCTTTATGAGATCTTCACCTCTCAGAACTTTTTCTATCTGCTCCAATGCTGACTGTATGCTGCCCTTGCTTTCCAGGTAGGCTATTCCATATTTCCTCAGCAGTTCAAGCACCGGCTCTCCGAATTTCTCTGCAATTACTGCATCCATTCCAGCTAACAACCCTACAGTCTTTTCCAGTTTAGTGAAGTGCTCCTTACCGTAAACAGGAATATCGCTTGGAGATTCCACATCAATTGTGGCACACTCGACGACTTTACCGCTTCCTATTTTGTATGTGTGGAATGCTGCAGCCTGGCCGAAATGCAGGTCAACATTTTCTCCGTCGGATGTTGCTACTGCCACATTGTACCATTCCTTGGAGCTTTCTTTCTTCATACAGTTTTTTGAAATGCATGCAAATTCCTGGGATCTGTCTTCTCCCAGCAGGCCTATCGCATCTGCCCTGCATTGTTTGCAGTGCCTCATCATGCGGATATCTTCCCCGCACTGATCCTGAATGGCCTTCCTTTCACTAGGAGTCGGAGCCCTCAGATTCTCAAATTTGGTTCCCGGAACAGGGATCAGAGGAAGAACGTTTACAATGTACACTCCCATTTCCTTTGCCTTTTTAGCAATCTCCGGAATATGCTTATCGTTTATTGTGGGAATGAGTACTACATTGAGTTTAACAGTCATTCCTGCTTTCACAGCCTTCTGAATCCCCTCTAGCTGATTTTTCAAGAGGATTTTTGCTGCGTCTATGCCTCTGTACTGCTTACCGTCTTTTGTTACAAAATCATAGATCTTAGAACCAATCTTAGGATTCACAGCGTTCAGGGTTACAGTGATAAAATTAACGTTGAGCTTTTTCAGCCTCTCTACATTTTCAGGAAGATTGAGCCCGTTGGTGCTGAGGCAGAATGTAAGATCGGGATGATCTTTATTGATTAGCTCTAAAGTTTTAAATGTCTCTTCATTAGCCAGAGGATCTCCGGGTCCAGCTATGCCTAAAACAGATAAGTTGGGTATTTTGTCACGAACATAAGAGACTTTAGTCGTGGCATCTTCTGGCGACAATACTTCCGAGGTTACTCCCGGACGGCTTTCATTAGTGCAGTCATACTTCCTGTTGCAGAAGTTGCATTGAATATTACATTTTGGAGCCACCGGTAAATGCATACGAGCGAACTTCTTATGTGCTTCTTCATTGTAGCAGGGATGCTTCGACAACATTTCTTCTATATTCTGACTGCTCATATGATGCCTCAGTACTATGAGGGTGATTATCAGATATAAGGAAAATACCTTAAATTATAACTTTCACCTGTGTTAATTGCCAATCAATGAAGATTGGAGAGCTTGGGACAGCAGAATGATTTTAAATCAGATGTCTTCCCAAAAATCTTCCCGTTTTGCTCTCTTTGCTATCTGTAATTTCATGAGGTGTTCCAGTTGCTACAATACGGCCTCCATCCTCACCGCCATCCGGTCCCATATCAATAACATAATCTGCATTGCAGATCACATCTAGATCATGTTCTATCACAATAACGGTTGCACCATTTTCAATGAGTGTTTGAAACACCCTCAGCAATGTCTGCACATCCAATGGATGAAGTCCGATAGTCGGCTCGTCAAAGATGAATATGGAATCAGACTGCATTTTCCGCATTTCACTTGCTAATTTCAGCCGCTGCGCTTCTCCACCCGAAAGGTTCGGCGTTTCTTCACCCAGTGTCAGATACCCAAGTCCAAGATTCTGAAGTACCTGTAATCTCTCGCGGATAACTTTCATATCTTTACAAAAGTTCAATGCAGTGTTTACGTCCATCTCCATGAGCTCCGGCAGCGAGTGTGCCACTCCGTCTTTATTGGCATATCTTACACGATATGCTGCTTTTGAGTATCTTGAGCCGAGGCAATCAGGACAGGAGATATCCACATCAGGCAAGAATTGCACATCAAGATTGATTGTACCCGTTCCGTCACAGACAGGACAGCGGAGACTTCCTGTGTTGTATGAAAAATCCCCGGCTTTATATCCCTCTTGCTTAGCGTCGGATGTTTTCGCATAGATTTTACGCAGCTCATCGTGCACATCGGCATATGTGGAAACAGTGGAACGGGAATTGATTCCAATCGGCGTTGCATCAATTAACTTTACATGTTTGATGCCGTCTGCTTCAATATGCAAAACATGTTCTGGCGGCTTCTTCCCAGATATTACTGCCTCCAGACCTGGAACAAGGCTGTCTATAATCATCGTGGTCTTGCCGGAGCCTGATACGCCTGTTACCACTGTGAGTCTCCCCTTCGGGATATCAACCTCTAATGGTTTTACCGTGTGGATCTGTGTTGTAGAAAGATGAATCTTTCCTTCTGCAAACATTTCATCTGAGTCGGGCAGTTTTCTGATACATACGTCAGCTTTGCCTGCTAGAAACGGACCGATTTGAGATTTGTCATTATTCTTGATTTCTTCAATCGTCCCCTGTGCGATTACTTCTCCGCCGTCTATGCCTGCCTGCGGCCCCATTTCAACCAGCCAGTCAGATTCGTTCAGAATCTGCGTATCATGATCAACCAACAAAACGGAATTTCCATCTGCAACCAGATCATGCATAACATCATTCAAGCCGATTATATTCGAAGGATGCAGTCCAATAGATGGCTCATCCAGCACATATAAAACCCCGGTTGTCCTGTTGCGGACAGCACGGGCAAGCTGCATCCGTTGCCGTTCTCCCGTGGAAAGTGTGGATGCTGCGCGGTCAAGGGTAAGATAGCCTAACCCTAAGTCCATAAGCCGTTTTGCTACAGTTTGAAAAGAATCGCAGATGCTTTCCGCCATCGGCTTCATTTCATCAGGCAGGGAATCAGGCACATTGCCAACCCACTTCACAAGCTCTGTCAACGTCATTTTGCAGGCTTCATCAAGCGAAATGCCGCAAAGCCTTGGTGCTCTTGCTGCCTCCGACAAGCGTGTACCGCCACAATCTGGACAGATCTCTTCCTTCAGGAATTTCTCGACACGCTTCATCCCCTTGTCATCTTTAACTTTTGACAGGGCATTTTCCACAGCATATGTCGCACTGTAATATGTAAAATTAAGTTCTCCAGAATTATTGGTATTTTTTGATTTATAAAAAATATGTTTCTTTTCAGCAGGGCCGCTGTATACGATTTCTTTCTCTTTGTCTGTAAGTTCACGAAACGGAACATCTGTACGTACACCCATTTCTCTGCAGACATCAGTCATCAGCGACCACATTAACGAATTCCATGGGGCGACCGCCCCTTCGTCAATTGTAAGAGACTCATCAGGCACCAGAGTTGATTTATCGACTGTCCGTACAACTCCCGTTCCACTGCATTTGCGACAGGCTCCCTGACTGTTAAATGCAAGTTCTTCTGCACTGGGTGCATGGACAATTTCTCCGCATTCCGGGCAGATGATTTCTTTCTCTGCCGCTACAGCCAATGTGGGTTTCAGATAATGCCCGTTCGGACAACGGTGATTCGCAAGCCTTGAAAACATTAAACGCAGGCTGTTTAAAAGCTCCGTTCCAGTACCAAATGTAGAACGGATTCCAGGAACGCTTGGCCTTTGATGTAATGCAAGAGCAGCGGGAACATACAGAACCTCGTCCACCTGCGCTTTAGCTGCCTGCGTCATGCGTCTCCTTGTGTATGTTGACAGGGCATCCAGATAACGTCTTGAGCCTTCAGCATATAAAACACCAAGGGCGAGAGAAGATTTTCCTGAACCAGACACTCCGGCTATCCCAACAATCTTGTTCAGTGGAATATCCACATCAATATTTTTCAGATTGTGTACTTTAGCACCCCGAACTTGAATTTTCTTCGGTGTGTCCGATCCTTTATCCATGTAATTCATCATCTTCCCAATTCATATTATACACTGTTTTATTTTCTGTAAAGGCGATTCACCATTTTGAATGTTTTTACCATCAATACTCAAATTGTACCAAATTTCAATTTGTTTATATTTTCTATCATAAACCTAAATTAAATGTTGTTCACATCCCTGAGTGAATTTGCCATTTTTAAATTTAGAATTTTGACAACAAATCAAAAAAATAGAAAGGAGTTTACTGACGCTTTCGCGTTCAGTAATTTGTTTGTTTTATTCTTATCATCACTGCTTCTTCTTCATGAAGTAATATGCTAAAGCGATAATGATGAGAATGATGATCACTGCTGCAACAGCGTAGTATATTGTGTTGTTATTGTCTTTCTTATTATCGTCAGGAGTATCTGGAGTTACAGGTTTATCTGATTCTTCATAACCTATGACGTACTTTGAAAGATGATCAGTGTCAAAGATTACTTTTCCGTCTTTGTAAGTGCAGTTCACTTTCTCTAACGAACCGTCGTCTTTGACGTAATATACTACAATGTTCTTTGCATCCTCGCCTGCTTTTAATGTGTAAGGTAATGAGACTGTTATGGTCTTTCCGTTGAATGATGTTACATTCTCATTTCCTGCTTTGATGTTGATATCATAAACAGGCCTGTCTCCTACAGCTTTCTTCTGCTCCTCTGTTAACTTATTCTTTGCATCCTCTACTTCGAATGAAACTGAATCTGCATTTGTGTTTTCAAGTATTGATGAAAGAACTTCTTTTTCGATGATTATGTCTCCCTTTGATGTTTCAATTGAGACTGAATCGATGTTGTTATTGTTCTCAATCTTCTTAGAAATTGTTTCTAAATCTGCAGTAGAAACAGTAACAGAAGAAACGTTTCCCTTGACATCACTAGTGTCTAAGATCGTTATTGAATCAGAACCGGATGAAACTGCTTCGTGAACTAACTCGTCTGCTTTTTTATCGTCGATTACAACATCTACGTTTCCGTTGCTGTCAGGAACAATTGTCGGTTCATCTGGTACATCTGGAACTACTGGTGGAGGTGTAATTGGAACTCCTCCTCCGCCTGATCCGCCGTTGTAAGACCAGACTGCTGTCAATGTAGCATCTATTGCGGGAACTGTATAATCAGAGCCTGCTGCATATGTTGTGGTTCCATCATTCCATCCTGCAAAGGAATAGCTAGATCTTTTGAAGAAGTCAGAGCCGGGAAGTGTTATTTTATCTCCGCTGTGATAGTATGAAATTACATCGCTAGGTCCTGAGGTGTATCCTGAGTTAAATGTCAGTTTAACTGCATTTTCATCGTCTGAAACGAACTTAACGCCTGTGATGTCAAGACAATAAATTGTCTCTCCATATGTTGTACCGTCTCCGTCGAAGTCTACAGCAATATATGTTTTAGGAGCGTATGATCCAGCATTTACATAGAATGTCAGATAGCTTTTGTTGTCTGTTCCAATTTTATCAAATGTTTCATATGCATTGTTTGCAGAAATTGAAGCATTTGTTCCGAAACCGTATTTTACATTATCGGCAGTAACACCGGTTGGAACTTCAATTGCTACACCTACCCAGTATCCCCAATCATTGTTTCCGTTCCTATGCATTTTGAGATCTTTGGCTGAGAGACTGAGGTTTACTATATTGTTGTTGATGTCATTGAGACTTATTGCATAACCTGATGCAAGATCATTTATCGCAGTCTCAGTAGTTCCTGGGTTGTCTTTGATGGGTGCTGTGTACACATCTAAGTCAGCTCCAAGCGTCACATCTGAAAGATCAATTGTGTAACAGATTGGTTTGTTTGTTTCAGTTGCATCATCCCAGTCAACAGCAATATAGCCTTTTGAATCTTTCATGTCAGCGCTGCCGGCGTTGAAATAGAAAGTAATGTAGGTCATCTCATTTTTAGTAAAAAGTCCATCCCAATTATCACCTAATGAATTGCCGCCATTGTTAGCTGATGAATAGGAAGTCCACCCCATGTAGGCTGTGTAACCAGCTGTTATATCCTTAGGAACAGGAATTGCTACCCCTACCCAATATCCCCAGGCTTTGTTTGCATTTCTGTGATATATTACATTTTCTGCATTTAATTTGAGTATTGTTGAGTCGTTACCGACTGACATTTCAATGTTATAATCTTCAGGCTGGCTGATATTCATCTTGAGAATTTCTGTTGATTCGGCATTTGGAGCATTGTCAGCAATGGGTGCTGTTGTTATTCCGCCTTCAAATTCAAGGCCTGAAAGATCGAGTGTGTATGATGATTTACTGTCTACACTGGTTCCACCATAATCTATGATGAGCTTTATCTCATCAAATTCTCCAGTGATGAAGAATACAAAACTAATTGTATTGTTGTCTGTTATTTCATTATCAAATGAGTTTATTTCTTTCGTATCTTTACCTATAAGTTTCATCGAAAGATTAGTATAATCACCACCTGCTGGAAGAGTCAGTTTGAAAGGCAGATAATATCCAGACTGCATTGCTGCATTTCCAGACCAGAATCCTTCGTAGCCAATAACATAATTCAGAGTTCCATTGACTTTGAAATTATAATTATCGATTGGTATAAAGCTCAGGTCAGTTGAAAGATCTGCAACATTCATACCATATAATTCTCCTTCAGCACCAGAAATCGTTGCTCCTGAAGATGATGCAGGGATTATTACATATCGAGGATTATTGATCTCTAAATCAGCTTTACCAAATTTGTTGCCAGTCAGAGTAACATTTGCAATTCCACCTGTAGCAACTGTAACTTTCAGAACATTTCCATCGTCTGTGGTAGTTCCTAGAGTGTTTCCTTTAATAAATGTATTGTTTATGACTCTGATGTCAGTGGTTACACTTCCCAAGTCTATTCTGATTGCACGTCCTGCCCCATATAGGTCAGACTCTTTGCTATCATTATCTGCATCCCACTCAGATATTGTGTTACCTGAAAGTTCTATAGTTCCAAATTTAATTTCTGCTTGAGTGGTTCCATAGTATTTTGAGATCTGAATTGCATTATATGGAATTTTAGAAATTATGTTATCATTTATGACTAATGTGTCATCAGAATCTCCACAGCCTATGATAAGAATTCCTCTTGTATGGCCTGGATTGGAAGGTGTTGATGCAGTTGTAACATCTCCACCAGAAATTGTATTTTTCTGAATCGTTATATCTCCATTACACTTTACCAGTGAAATTCCATTTGCAAAATCAGGGCTGGAATCTGAAGAAATCGGAGATTGTGAGATGTTTGTAAAGGTACATTTCTGAATGGTAACATCATTTGCTCCTTCAACATACAAACCTTT
>OLGD01001689.1_pt1 | contig 30641 bp, 41 predicted proteins | sample 1605311 | NCBI WGS metagenome assembly OLGD01 (sample SAMEA3888917, study PRJEB22519) | human gut metagenome | biome: human gut; feature: human-associated habitat; material: faeces | place: Denmark | collected 2010
CCACGTATCCAGCTTGGAAGGCTGGTGTTCTACCATTGAACTACACCCGCATGTAGTCGGGGTGACAGGATTCGAACCTGCGACCTCCTGGTCCCAAACCAGGCGCTCTAGCCAAGCTGAGCCACACCCCGAAGTGTGTTTTCTTTGTCGTTTTGCGCTTTGCTTTTTACTCAAGCGCTCAACGCAAGTAATAGTATATTATAGGATTCCGGAAATGTCAACACTTTTTTTCAAAAACTTTTGACACTTTTTTCAATCCTGTTTTAAAACGTTACATTTCCGGCAAAAATCCGCAGGGAACAGGCACTTGCCTGCCCCTGCTTAAAGATAGCAGATCGTATAATGCGCCTGATGTTCTCTGTCAATTTCCATTAAAAGATAACTGGGTCTTCTTCCCATCTGCCTGGGATAACTCAAAGAACCCGGATTCAATAATACAAGATTTCCCTGTTCTTCAATCAAAGGTCTGTGTGTATGACCAAACATGGCAATCTGCACCTCACGGCTCCTTGCCTCATCCCTCAAACGCTCATATCCCATAGACACACCATATTGATTGCCATGTGTCACAAAAATCCGATAATCATCCAGGGTAAATTCCAATTCCCTTCTTAAATCTGTACCCCAATCATTATTTCCTGCTACCATATAACAGGGACAGCCTGCTAACATCCGTATGTATTCTGCCTGCCCTTCAAGATCTCCGCAATGAATCAATGCATCAATCGGCGCTGTTTCCTCCAGAGCCTTAATCAGATTCTCACCGAGACCATGGGTATCACTTACAATTAATATCCTCATATTGTACCTCCCTCACGCACCTATGCCTGCTTTTGTAATTCTTCTTTCATAAGACGAAGTGCATTGCCGCGATGGCTGACAGCATTCTTCTCCTCTGGTGTCAATTCTGCCGTACTTCTGCTCATATCCGGAAGATAGAAAATCGGATCGTATCCGAACCCATTGGTACCTCTCTCTTCGTATCCGATTTTTCCTTCAATCACACCTCTCGTAGTAACCACTCTGCCGTCAGGCAGAACCGCTGCAATCGCACATACAAAACGTGCTGTCCGCTGCTCGTCTGGCACACCCTCAAGACGTTCTATCAGGTTTTGGTTCTTAATCCGGTAAGAAGTATCCTCGCCCATATATCGCGCAGAATACACTCCCGGCTCTTTATTCAAATAATCAATCTCAAGTCCGGAATCATCTGCCAACACCACAACGTCCTCATTCCGGCACTTAGAAAGCCCGGCGATTGCTTTTGCCTTAATCACCGCATTCTCCTCAAAGGTTGTACCGTCTTCTACAATCTCCGCTTCCAGTCCTGCCTCTTTCATGGACAATACCGGAATCTGCAGATCCTCCATGATTTCTCTGATTTCTTTCATCTTACCGGCATTGCCGGTTGCAAATATAATCTTCTTCATCCTTCATGCCTCTTTCCATTCTTTGGAGTGTCACTGCACCGCTTTGGATCTTCTGGGAGGTTTCGGTCCCTGGTACTGATAAAAATAAGTTTTCAACATCCCATTGTAGATCTTCCGGTTTTTATCTGCCTTTCTGCCCAGACAACGCTGTGCATCCTCATAGCTGGTAATCAAATACATAGACCAGGAATCAAGCGCTTCATAGCGCGCTCCCAGCGTCCGATAAAGTTCCGGCAGATCCTTTTTTTCCTCCAAGCGTTCTCCGTACGGCGGATTTGTCACAATGAATCCATATTTCTTTGGATGAGACAATGCACTGACCGGCCTCTGCTGAAGATGAATCAGGTGATCCACCCCTGCCAGCTTTGCATTTTCCCGTGCTGCTTTTATCACATCCCCATCAATATCAAATCCCTGAATATCAGTTTCTACATCCTGGCGCACTCGTTCCTTTGCCTCATCCATTGCATCATACCAACATTTCCGCGGTACAACATGCTTCCAATCTTCTGCCAGAAAGTTCCGGTTTATACCGGGAGCAATATCCGCTGCCATCATTGCAGCCTCAATCGGAAATGTTCCGCTGCCGCAAAATGGATCTACCAGAACGCGGTTGCCGCGCCAGGGCGTCAGCATCAGAAGCGCCGCCGCCAGAGTCTCCGTAATCGGTGCTTTGGCAGTGAACTGACGATATCCCCGTTTATGTAAGGAAACACCTGATGTATCCACTCCAACCGTCACGATATCTTTTAAAATCGATACACGAATCGGATAACTGGCTCCATCCTCCGGAAACCATTCTATATGGTAAATCTTTTTCAACCGCTCCACAATTGCTTTTTTGACAATGGACTGGATATCCGAGGGACTGAACAGCTTACTTTTTACCGAGTTTGCTTTTGCTACCCAGAATTTGCCGTCTTTGGGAATAAAACGTTCCCAAGGCATGGCCTTCACAGCTTCAAACAATTCATCCCAGGTCTCTGCTCTTACCTTCCCAACCTGAATCAGCACCCGTTCTGTAGTCCGCAAAAAGACATTGGCATCTGCTACAGCCTGTGCATCTCCTGTAAATGTCACCTTACCATCTTCCACCGATTGAATCTCGTATCCCAAATCCAGAATCTCGCGTTTCATCACCGCTTCCAGTCCAAAATGGCAGGGGGTTATCAAATCAAATGTTTCCATCTATTATAGCTCCAATTCCTTGACGATTGTCCCGTCAAATCCTTTAATTGTAAATCTTCCGTCCTCCAGAACTGCATACGTCGGAATGTTCCCCTCCTTTGGAAGAGAAACACTTCCCGGATTCAGATAAACCTGTCCATCCTTTTCCTCTGCCCGCAGTACATGTGTGTGTCCATATACGAACACATCTCCTTTTTTCAGTGGCGGAAGATTTCCCTCATGATATACATGACCGTGACTTAGATAATAAGTTCTGCCCTCCTCAAAAATAACCGCATAATCGGCGAGGATCGGAAACTCCAGAACCATCTGGTCTACCTGTGCATCACAATTCCCACGTACAGTGAGAATCTCCTCTTTGCGTTCATTCAGCATCGCAATCACTTTCTTCGGCGCATATTCTTCCGGCAGATCATTACGCGGACCATGGTACAGCAAATCTCCCAAAAGCACCAGCTTCTGTGCACCTTCTCTGTCGTAAGCTTCCAACATTCTTTGGCAGAAACTTGCAGAACCATGTATATCCGATGCAAACATATATTTCATCTTCCATTTTCCTCCATGCACAATCTCACTGTTTCTATGTCACTAAGGAATTGTTCAGAAATAACTTTTAACATAGTGCATAGAATTAGGCAAGCAATATTAAAAGTTATTTCTGAACAAGTCCTAATCATCAGTATACAAGAATACACAAAAATGAACAAGTACCAATCGTCAGAATCCCCCGGAAAATCCCCTTTCAGGAATTGTTTTCTTCCGGGGGCAGCAAAAATATTAGACTATTCTCTTACAAGATATTTTCCTCGATAGGCATGAATTCCCCCGGCTACGGACTGCACCCGGTACCCTTCCTCCACCAGTTCCCTGCCTTTTGCCAGACTGGCGGAACCCCTGTCACAGTAAAGAACTAAAAGCTTATTTCTGGGCAGAGGAATACTTTCATCAAAGTCATCATAAGAAATATTGACTGCCCCTGCAATATGGGACTGTTCAAACTCTTCTCTGCTTCTCAGATCTATGATTAACACTCCGTTTCGATGGACATATCCGTCCAACTCATCAGCGGAAATAATTTCAGGACGATTCACATAAAAAACCTTCTTCTTTTTTTACAATATTATATGGCAGCAAATTGTATTCAGACACCAGATCTTACAAATGTCCCCGGTTCAGTGAGAACGGCTTCTAAAACGCCTCCCGGAGAGTTTCGCAATCGACAGTTTATGTAGCACAGAATTTCACAGACTTGCGGAAGTCCCAATTTCATCCTACCGCAAGTCTGTCAGCAGATTTTTCCATCCGCACAATTCTGCTTTACTTCTAAAAGCTTATACCCTGGCTTCAGCCAATCATGTGCAACAGATTAATACTTGCTCTGCTGTTTGTTGTCGGCATCTGATCTATGACAATTCTTAGAAGTTGCATTTTTAGAAGTTGCATTTTTAGAAGTTGCGTTCTTGGAAGTTGCGTTCTTGGATGCATTTTCTCCCTGAGAATTTTTTCCACAATTCTGTCCGGATTCATTGGTTGCTTCATTCTGAGCGTAATTATAATCATCACTATAATTCTTTGACATGTTGTAAGTCCTCCTTTTGTTAAGTGATTACGCTCTTAGTATGCGGTAAATAACTGAAAATATTCATAAAATTTTTCAAGACTACAGCCTGCAGACTGCGAGAATGAATTTTCAGATACGTTTTAAAAACAGATATCAATCATATTGAAATTTCTTTACCAATTCCTCTGATTTCCAATGCTTTTCAGGTAAATTTCTTTATTTTTTCTTACAAACCGTAATATCATCCAAAAAGGGTGCAAAAAAATTATCAAATATTAACAAAATTTAATTGTTGCATTTTTCCAGTTTCTGTATTATAATAATTCGTGTAAAAAGAATTTACCCTTCAAAAAATTTTTTTTACAATTAATAACCCCTTATTAATTATTTATACTCCCCTCGAAACCTCGGTAGCTCCCCTACCGGGGTTTCACTTTGTCTATTTTAGGGGCTTTTCAGCCCTTCAGGGTACCATCAATACATCTTTTCCCAATACAAAAAAATAGGTTGTACACCATTTTTACACCAATTTAAAAAATATAGAAAAACCACCCGGCAGCAGGTGGCTTTCTCTTAAAACATATTTGCAATTTTCTGTATTTCTGCAGCTTTAGTATCCGGTAAAACATGAGAATAAATGTCTAATGTCATGGTAATACTGGTATGTCCCAGAAGCTCCTGCATTACCTTTGGTTGAATTCCATTTTCTAACCCTCTGGTAGTAAATGTATGGCGAAGTGTATGCGGACGTGTCAAGTATGGGACAAAAAATATTTTTTATTTCTGTCCGGATAGTACCTGACCATTTCAATCAGGCACCCCAGCACTTTTATTATCTTCCACAAAACCGCTGTTATCCAGAACATTTTATCTCTGCCCTAAAAGTTTTTGTCTGCTGACACAACGTACAATTTCTATGTTCCCATAGCATCTGGTATATGTGCACTTTATCTATGGATACATATATATACAAATGCTATAATATGAGCGTAAGGTAGAAAAGGTGACACTTTGTCTCTCCGCCCCATTATTTCAAAGAAAGAAGATGTACCATGCCAGAAGAAAAGAAAAGCCGCTATACAGAAGCACAAGCACGGTCAGCAAAAAAGTATCTTACTGAGACTGTAGAAGACATACGAATAAGAGTCCCCAAAGGACGAAAGACCGTTATCAAAAGCCACTCTGACAAAATGGGCGAGAGCATGAACGCATTTGTCGTTCGTGCCATCAATGAGACAATTGGACGTGATAACCATAAATCAGAATAACTGCCGCCCCATAACCCTATACTATCTATGAAAGGATGTGTTACCATGCCATTACCACAAGAAAGACTCTACACGACAGATGATATCTATGCACTACCGGAAGGCACCAGAGCCGAACTCATTGACGGACGTATCTATAACATGGCTCCACCTACCCGAAAACATCAGGAAATTGCCGGAACTCTATACCGAAAAATTGCAGATTACATTGACTCCAAAGGCGGTTCCTGCAAACCTTATATCGCACCGTTTGCCGTTTTTCTGAATGCAGATGATAAAAACTATGTAGAACCGGATATCAGTGTCATATGTGACAAAAACAAACTCACAGACAAAGGCTGTTCCGGTGCTCCGGATTGGGTCATTGAAATTGTCTCACCTGGCAGCAGGCGAATAGATTACTCCATAAAACTTTTCAAATATCACTCTGCAGGGGTCCGGGAATACTGGATCGTGGACCCGGACAAAAACAGAATACTAATCTGGAATTTTGAATCCGAGGATACCATTGAATATTCCTTTAGCGAGTCTGTCAAAGCTGGAATCTATCCTGATCTTTCCATTGACTTCTCACAGCTTGATATCTGACTGCAGCCGCCCATATCCTAATAACAGGAAAATGGGCGGTATTTTCAGCAGAAAAAACATTACTTTTTCGGGGTCGCATTTAGAGAAGTTAAATGACACAAGTCTATCAAGAAAAAAGGTCTGGTTCCACTACTTATTGCTGCCGCAAGCGCACACCATACAGTTGTTTTACCATTGCCACCGTCTCCTGCTAATGAAGTAATCTGATACCATGGTATATAATCATTAACAAGCCAATCCGTTTTTTTCCTCTGCACTGTCCCTTGTTCCCATTAACCAATATGAAAATTTTTATAGTTATTACCGTTCTCTTAAACCAATGCCGAACCTCAATGAATATGATCTTGTATTAGAAGCCTTCTCTGAAAGAGCCAACAGACGATAAGCAAGAATCCTGCTTCATCAAGAACAGAGCTAAATTCAGGACGCTTACAGCTGCAAGGCACTTCACCTTTAAAATATTCATCCTCACTTGTACCAAAGGACGAACAACGTCCCCGATAATCTTAGGAACCGTCAAAAAAGAGAGATGAAGGACATTTGTCCCGGACTGACAACCAAATGGTTGTGAGTGAACGAAGCCCAAATAGGCGTGAGTGCCCAGATTTAAGGAGTTCCGATCCGTCACCCCCTTCCAGTACAGCGATGTTACAGAGATTCTCGGGTACCAGAATTGTAGTGTGACAATCCGACTCCCTTTCCAGTAGCAGACATGTCCGTTTACTATTGTTTTTATATTTTGCACCTCCTTCCCACTTGACATTTCTGCTATCATCCCTTACAATACTTTTCGTATTTAATAATATGTTTAATACTAGTATGATCCACAGTAATTAGCAACACGTTTCACTTGTCTAAATTTCCATCTACTGCGTTGTCGTCAATCGACGATGCCACCGCATCGCCTCATTCCTCCGCCTTGCAGACTGAAAATTTATCCTGCGTAAAACATATCGCTAATTACCGTGGATCATACTAGACTCTGAAAATACTGCGTCAACAGACATATCCGTTTATCATGAAATTATGACTTGCATCAAATTACAACTCTTTCATCAACGCCTGGAGCAGCATAATATGATACTCCTCGTCCTTGATAATTCTTGCTAACACAGCATTGACATACTTGTCATTTATCATCTTACTATGCATTTGATATTGACGGATTGCCGCTTTTTCGGCTTCTATATCAGCAATCAGCATTTTTCCGATATTTCCTGGAATAGACAGGTATTCCGGCGTCCACATCATTTTCCTTCCATTGCATTGCTTTGCTATAAAATCAATATTACCACCCAATAGAAAAATCAATTCTCCTAATTTTTGCAGATGTATCATTTCAGCCATCCCAATTCCTAAAATTGTTTTTGCTACAGGGCACTTTTCGCAGGATAAGCGATTTTCATTGTTAATATACTGGGCAATTGCAGTCATTTCTGACACAGAACCGCAATAATCAATACTGAGTAAATTCGCATAAGCCTGATTTTTTCCGCTTACCTGAATGGGAGGATAAGGTAAATCCATCATAATCGGCTTTACGCCGGAAAAGCTGCAGGTATTGGACAGGGGTTGCACTCTTTCTTCCATAAAACTTCTCCTAATATATCTTTCTATCATAGGGGGCAAAATACCTTTTGACCCCTAATCATAATATATCGGAATTTTATGATGATGTGCATGTTTTACATCCCTGCTTTATTCCCAAGTTTTATTCTTTATCTTAACTCCAAATTTTCCTGTACATCCCGTATCAAAAAAGGGCAGAATACTTAAAGACCCAAAAACTTATAATTACGTTATTTCCATATTTTTTTAATACATAATATCTCCCCTAATGTTTACAGCCAGAACATTTCCCCACATAATTACTGCTCAAAATCCAATCGAATCAGCTTTTTCCCATTAGGAAGAAGTTTCTCTTCCTTCCTTGCTAAATGATAACAAATATTTTCCATCACCCTGGTCAACCCTTCTTCATCTATTTGATGATGAACACTCTCCAAACGCTCAAACACATGGAGATACGGCGACTCTGACACAAAGCTATCATCTGTATTTATCTGTATCATACACGACACATACTTTGGCTGTATCTTATTGATTAATCGCTTAAAACATTCGTATCCGATATATTCTATTAACAGATTCGCCACTACAAGTTCTGCATAGAGAAGCCTTGTACATTCATCAGCTTTTCGGTTTAAATGGATTGCCATAAACGTGCTGTATCCTTCACTCCCCGGTCTCCAAAGATAGCCGGCAATCTCATAAACTCCTCCTGAAAATTTTCAAAAAGAAAGCGCCCCCTAAATACTTTTCTGCCACTCGACAGTTCCATGGGAATGATCGCTGATTATGCGCCCGTCCTCTATCGTTATAATACGATCTGCTTCCAGCCCAATCCTCTCATCATGGGTAATCAGTAAGATGGTCTGATTCAGATTCCGGTTTGACAATTTCAACATGTCAATGATTTCCTTCGAATTCTTCTGATCCAGATTCCCGGTAGGCTCATCTGCTAATGTCAAGTAAGGACTAAAAAATCCTCCGGTTTTTTTCCGAAAGATTTAATCTATCAAATCTATTTCACTACATACATATAATCAATTTTCTTTTTCTACCATTTTAATTGAATATTTCATATGCATCCTATCTAAATCTTGAATAGTGAGCATTAAATTAACCATACTAAAGAAAGGCAACCTATCTTCTACTTTTCCAACCGTATTATCAATAATGATATATACAACCTCAAATTCATTTGCATTTGGCTTTTGCCTATAATCGAAAACTTCTTTTCCCGGTTGACTTTCAATAATTTCTGATACTTGCCTGCGATACTCCTGATCACTTATAAAACACTCTGCTGAAATTCTTCCTTGTGCAAACAAATGACTCAGTTGCGACGATCTACATTTACTTTTCACATGAACAAATTGCTTCTGGGCCGTAAATATATCACATGCTTCGATTTTTTTGCTTCCACCATTCACAGCCACTAATCGCTTATTCATTAAGCAAAACTCTTGATCCGTTTTAGAGACTTTCTCATTATATTTTCCTTCATCTTCATTCTTATCACATTTAGGCAATGTTAAATTAGAAACTGGTATCCGAGCCACAGCACCTTTTACAAAATGATAAAAATCATTTTCAATGTGAAATCATCTGCCGTCACATAAGATGTAAACATTTTCTTCATACTCAATTTGAGCTGTTAATGCTGAAAACACACTACTAATCACATAAATCTGGTCATCTCCATTTAACCCGAAAAGTTTATCTCGTTTCAATTTTTGATAAATATCCTTTCCTGGTCGAATACTCTGAAAATAATCTTCCAGACATATATCAACCTCAAATTGCTCTTCACTTTCCACTTTCTTTCCCATTCCTGATAATGCAAATCCCTTTATGTCTTTCCAGTTTACAGTATCCGGCGGAGAAATTTGAATGCCATGATAGTTGTGATTTTCAATTTACTACATCCCAGTCTCCTGCGGTTCCTTCCTTTGTATCATTATCGTAATGGTTATTAACGGAGATAAACCTCACTCCCAGAAAGGGAAAAATCTGCTCCAGATACTCGCCCGCATCCAGAAAGTTTCTGGCAAACCGGGAAAAATCCTTTACCATGATGCACTGGATATTCCCCCATTTCACTTCCTCCATCATCTTCTGAAAAGAAGGACGGTTAAAGTTCGTCCCTGAATAACCATCGTCATCGTACTCCGCAACGACTTCAATATCGCTGTGCTTTTTCCCGTAATCCTTAATGAGTTCCGTCTGGTTGATGATACTGTTACTTACCTCGCCCCTGCCATCATCCTGCGACAGTCTCTTATAAGCACCAGCACGATAGATTTTATTTTTCTTTTTAGCCATAAAAAACCTCCTGTGATTGAGACATAGGATGACCCTCAATCATAGGAGTTCTACTCATTGTTAGTTCTTAAATTTTTTGACCTGCATCCAAATTACCATAACTCCGCATATTTTTCAAGAGGGTATCGCGATAAAACTATTCTTTTTACAGATTCCGCACATATTCTTTCATCCGCTCCTCTAAGGTGACGTCCGTATCCATAAAGCTGATCTTTACCACTACACCATCATCCAGATAGCAGTATGGATTTTTAATCTGCTCTATAAAGCTCAAAATACGTTCTTCCCGGCTCAATCCCGGATCAAGTTTCACGGTACTTCTTTCAGCCAGTGTTTCCTGCTCTGCTTTTTTCTTTGCCATTTTACCAGCCCCTTTCACTAACCCCTTCCCTCAAAGGCCGGAAAACAAGCTGTTATATCAAATTTTGTGTGTGGCTTGTTTTTCCCGATAGAGATATATGAGAGGGAAATTCTTTTCTAGGGCAAGATTTGCCTATGTGACACAAAAACCCCATTTCATGGTTTTTTGCACACCTGGCATATCTTGACGGGGATTCCGATCTACGCTCCGCTTCGGTCGGTGCTAAACGGATGTCCACTGGACATCCAGCACCCCATTCCCTCGGTTGCTGCACAATGAGATTGTGCTATTTGGCTTCCACAAAAATTGTGTTCGCAGCGTCATACAGCGTATACCGGGTATGCTGACGCATAAAAACATCCTTATCCCCAATTATTCGGGATAAGAAAAAAAAATTCAAAGTAAAGGAGAGCTTATGGCAAGGCCAGAAAAAGACACAGAAATAAAACGCTCCCACCACATTACCCTTCGTCTGTCAGATGCAGAGTTTAGAAAAATCAGGAGCAACCTAAATCAGATTGCACGGTATTTCCACATGGGCGGCATCCGTTCCAAAGCAATGCAGGATGAAATATATGAATGTATCTCTCAGATTTTTGATATGAGAAAAGAGATTGCGAAAATGGCAGTTGATTATCATGGCAGTGTTGAAACACATCGCAAGCAAAAACGCTGATTTCAGTCAAATCATTGACTACATGCTGTTCCAGCATGATGAGTTTACGATGAAACCCATCCTCGATGAAAACGGGCAGATGATATTAAATCCCATCACTATATTCTGAGCTTTGATCTGAAAGATAAGGATGACCACGGCCTGACCGGAGAACTGGCACAAGCCCTGGGAACGGAATACGCAAAAAAGAATTTCCCCAGCTATCAAACTCTTGTCTGTACTCATATGAACGGTCATAATGGCAGTGAAAATATCCATGTACACATCATCATAAATTCTCTACGAAAGCTGGATGTGGAACGACAAACCTTCATGGAGCGTCCTTGTGACAGCCGTGTCGGTTACAAGCACCATTTAACAAATGATTATTTGAAACACCTGCAGCAATCGGTCATGGATATGTGCCACAGGGAAAATCTACAAATGACTTTTAATGATATTTCCGAAAAGTGCAAGGAATCCAGGAAAGCAGTCAAGTCTACCGAAGCAAGCTTAAAAAATATCAATCAACAAATTTACTATACCGGACAGTATCTTTCCAACAAACCGGTTTTTGCACAAATGCTGAAATTCAGAAATAAGAAAAAATTCCGTCAGGAACATCAGGTGGAGATTACGCTTTATGAATCTGCAGTCAAATTATTATAAAAGAAAATATCGATGAGAAAATTCCATCCATGAAGTCACTAAAAGCTAAAAAGAAAAACTGGCCATAAAACGGTCAGCCCAATATGACACCTATCCGTATTTTAAAGAATATCAAAAGGAGTTACGGACAGTCTGCACCAATGTAGACAGTATCCTCGGACATCCCCACATTTCAGAAACTGACCGCAGCCAGGATCATATCATTTCTTAATTTCAAAAGCCGACCATCGCCCAATCTTGAGCTTTGATCGGCCTGTTGATAATTTATTAAATTCTTTTAATAAGAATACCTCTCTCAGAGTCTGATACTCCCAGAGCAGTCATTGCCTGTTCTGCCGACATTCCAAGATTTTTCATTAAATTCTTAATAGCTCCTAATAATGTAAGAATATTTTGTTCAGCAGCGGCTTCTTTTCTCATATCCTCCATGGCTCTACACATAGCTTCCACTCCTTTCGCATCCTCAAATCTTTTTTGTCCAAAATGATCTGCAATAAAAACTGTGAACACGCTTTATCTTCAAAGACTTTGCTCATAAAATCATCATCCAGAAGGCGGAAGCCCCGCAGTCTCTGCAAATCTTCTGCGTGTTTTCTTTCAAAATTCAATTCTGCCATAGTCTCACCGGCCTTCCTTTTGTCTAAACTCTAATAGCAGAAAGATCTTTTCTTTTACTCATATCATACCACAGAAAAAGTATCTTTACAATCAGCGCAATTTTTCTGATTGTAAATTTTTTATAAATCTTCGATTTATTTCTGCTCCTACCCTTTTTTTTAAGCTGCTATACGAGCAGAAGCTACATAATGCGTTGCATACGCTTTTTCAATTTCTACCTTGCCACTTTTACTGAACCGTAGAGGATATACCTGCTCATGCCTCTGACCATTTTTCTTTTTGCGCCCCATTGCTTATAATAACAAAATGACAGTTTCAATCCATTTTGCCCGCATAAGACCGTATCTGCTTCAGCAGAATACAGATTGCAAAGAGCCTGCCGCACAAGGGCTTTTTCCTTTGTCATTGTACGGCAGATTTCTCCGTAATCAATTGTTAATTAGTTGAATTTCATAGACTGTTGGATAGTAAACGGACATGTCTGCTGGCGCAGACATCACCATTCATTAAAGGTGTTTTTGAGAATAACCTTGACTATATCACCTGATTGGATTTCCTCAAGCATCATTGGATTTCCGTCCGTATCTACTATTTCTGTACTTTCACTAATACCCAGTGAGTTCATAGGGCTATTATAAATTTCTGTTGTTCGCTCAACAATCAATCGTACTTCACCGTCAGGTTGCGTAATAGTTTCCTGGACAACAGCTTCAAAAGATAATCGTGACCATTTTGGTGATTGAGTAATCGCCAACACAGCAATAATAACAATTACCGCCAAGACCAAACCGATGATTATCAATCTTTTTCTATTCACATTCACGCACCCTTATGAAACTTGATGCTTTTTAAAGCCCCGCTTTGCGAGAGGAAGCATACAAACAGTCAGCACCGCATACAAAATTGTCCTTGTGGAAAATGCGTCCAGTACCAAACTGCCTAATTGATAGGAAATATAAGATCCAAATTGAGGCTGAACCGCATAGTAAGGCAGCAGGAATAAAGTCAAATTGTAAGCGCCAGTTGTTCCGTTTGCAGAAAGAAACATTGGAATAAACAGCACAGGCACAAGTACGATCAATACAAGATAAGGACTTCTCATCTTTGAGGAAAGAAGCAGCGTCAGGCCGATTATGGCAAACAGGACAAAGTAAATAACGCCCAGATTGACCAGGATTCCCTGCAGGAACGTAAATGGATACGGTATTGATGTACCTGCAATCTGCATGGGAAGATTCCACCCATCAACACCAAACGCCACAAGAGGCAATCCAAAGGCCACGAGGATATGAATGGTAAATGCAAAAAGCCCAAACAGATAGGATGCAATGATCTTTGCAGTTGTCAATTTTGTTTTTCCATACTTGCCCGACAAAATGACCGCATCTGTTCCCGCCTGATACTCGCCGGAAAACACGGGTGCAAGTACAATACAAACAGCCAATATTGCGAACATTAACAGTTCAAAACAGGTATTGATGGTAAGCCACCCCTCATAATATCCATACTGGAATGGCGTTTCTACCTGGCTGTTTATATTCTGCCAGTATTCTTTCTGTTCATCAGACAATCCACGAGACGAATCATTTAACAGGGTAGCTATTTTTGCCTCTCTTGCCTGATAGAAGTTTGCACCGTTCGTTATATCCAGTTCCGGCAAGCTGCTATACCAGGCCGTTACCCCAGGGGCGGCATAGGTGGATGCAATGGTTTTTAACAATTCTTCCCTTGGTGCAATACCATTCCAGTACGCATCTCCAATTAAAAACTGATCTGTTCCGTCAAATCCCACATTATCGGGATTTTCAAAAAGCTCCTGTACTTCACGGATTATTTCAGTAATGTATTCATCCGCCAGAGGGACGGAAATCCGCAAATACTGATCCTTTGTATAAGCAATTCCGTCAAGGCCCTTGATTACTCCATCTGCATTGTAGGTCTGATACTGCAAAATCGGCAGGCCAAAAAGGAACGCTGTTAATAGCAGGCTTGCGGCCATCACAATAAGCGTAGATTTCTTTCGCAGGATTTTCAGGAACTCATACTTAACCAGCGTTTTCATCATTTCCACCCCTTTCATTCTGTACTTCCTCGCCAAAATGGTACAGGAACAAATCTTCCAAACTCGGTTCAACCGTATAGGCATCCGCCGCCGGAGCTGCTTCATCCACAATTCGCAAACGCACCTTATCGTTTTCGTGGTGCAGATTAACGACGCAAAAGCGCCTGCTGTATTCGGCTGCATCCCGGTCATTAACCAGAACCTCCCACACCTTGCCCCGGATGCCGTCAGTAACCGTAGACATCGGTTCTTGCAACAAGAAGCGCCCCTGCTTCATCATCAAAATCGTGTCTGCAATATAGGAAACATCGGAAACAATGTGTGTAGAGAGAATAACTATTTTCTCTTTTGCAAAGTCTGAAATAATATTGCGGAATCGTACCCTTTCTTTAGGGTCAAGCCCCGCCGTTGGTTCATCCAAAATCAAAATTGACGGATCATTCAGTTCAGCCTGGGCAATACCCAAACGCTGCTTCATGCCACCAGAATAAGACCTGATTTTCTTATCCGCCACATCATGCAAGTTGACCATATCCAGCAGCTTTTCCGTTTTTGTTCTGGCTTCTTTCGAGCTAAGACCTTTCACTGCCGCCATATAAAGCATAAACTCGCGGGCCGTAAAGTCAGGATAGAAACCAAAGTCCTGGGGCATATATCCCAAATGAGCATAATACTGTTCTCCCAATTCCTGCATAGTTTTTCCATTCAGACGGATGCTGCCGGAAGTAGGCTTCAAAACGCCGCAGATCATTCGCATCAAAGTCGTTTTTCCCGCTCCATTTGCGCCAAGTAAGCCGTACACGCCAGAAACTAAATTGACGCTTATATTGTCAACGGCACATTTGCTTCCATATTGCTTGCACAAATGCTGTAATTGCAGTTCCATACAAAACCTCCTGTTGGTTATTATTTAGATCACATTATAAAAGATGGATGATCTATGCTTATAGCATAAACCATCCATCTTATCGCTGGCTTTTCCGTATCTTAATTTCATCTTAATTTACAGGGAGCAGAATCAAAAATTCTGTACCCTCTTCTAACTTACTCTTAACTACAATATCTCCGCCGTGGAGTGTGACAATCTGCTTTGCGATTGCCAGACCAAGACCACTGCCCTCTGGCTTTTCTTTGGTATTTGTTCCCCGGTAATACCGATGAAACAGGTTCGATTGTTCTTCCTCGCTCATCCCCACACCATTATCCCGGATAGATATGTGAATACCACTCTCTTGTACCTTTATAATGGATATGGTCACTTTCGTTTCCGGGGGATTATGAACCAGTGCATTGACAATCAGATTTTGAATGGCCCGCCGGAATAGGTCGGGGTCAACCGCAGAAGTAAACTCCGGCAAATTACTTTCAAATTCTAAATCACGGTCTGAGAATGCCGGATCATTCGTAATATCAATCACTAATTCCCTTAGATAACGCACCAACCGTACCTGCCTGGGATGAAATGGAAATGCCCCGGAATCCAGTTGGTAGGTTAGCTTCAAGTCATTGAGCAGTTTTTCTACATGATCAACGTTTTTCAGAATAATAGCGCCATATTCCTGTACGGTCTGACTTTCCGTTGCAACACCATCCGAAATTAATTCCGCATAACCCTTGACAGGCGATAGGGGCGTTTTCAGATCATGGGTAATGTTTGCAATCCACTCCTGACGCGCCCGCTCTGTATTTTCCCTTAGCTGGTCGCTTCGCTGAATCTCCATATCCATTTTATTTAACGCAGCATGGACGCTGCTGAAGATGCCTTTTTCCTGTGATGGCCGATAGGTGCGGAGTGAAATACTTTCAATGCCTCTTGTGATTTTTCCCATCTGACGGGTAAGCCAAAAGCCATAGACAAGAAATGCCGCAGCAACCACGCAGAGGACAAAAAATATAGCCATGCGGAATATAGGGGAAAGACGCCCGACTGTCTCACCATTATAGTACAGCATATATTTTCCAACGGGGTAGGGAAACCCAACAAGATAGTTATAGACTTCCCCGGACGTTTCATAGCTGCTCACAAAAACTGTATTTCCATTCTCGTAACCACTCGTTCCAAATGCGATCAATTCAGACGCAGAGTAACTTGTCGGGTAGTTCTCCGGCTTATTATAAGAGAAAATTTCCTGTCCTGATTCATCAATCACCTGAATCCACAAACCGTATTCGTCCAGTCGTCCCAGCCCTATGTCTTCTATTTTCAGTTCCCCGCCCTCATTCTCAATCCAAGCAGAAAAATTTTCTGTAAAACGGTTCGGCCAGTTCGCTAAGCTCAAACCTTCTGGTTCGGGAATCGAAAAAAGATAATAATACAGGCCGATTGCAGCAACAGCAGCCAACAACACCAGGGAGCAAAGAAAAACGAATATTCTAAAAAGGGGAGTGACTGTTTTTCTATTTTTCATAGGGGTTCACCAACTTATAGCCCAAGCCTTTCATCGTAATAATATATTGTGGTTTTGTAGGGTTGTCCTCCAGCTTTTCGCGCAAATGCCGGATATGCACCATGATGGTATTATCACAACCGAAACCATCCTCCCCCCAAACTGCTTCATATAGACGCTCCCGACTGATAACCCGTCCAATATTTTGTGCCAGATAATGCAAAATTTCAAATTCTCTCGCAGTAAGTTCCACTTCTTTTTCATTCTTCGTAACCCGGCATCCTTCTAGATCGATTACCAATTCTCCAATCGTGATGGTATGATTCTGTACTGGTTTCTGTTTGTATTCAGCACGGCGTAATTGTGCTTTCACTCTATACGCTACTTCTTTCGGACTGAAAGGTTTGGTTACATAGTCATCCCCGCCAACAGCCAGGCCAAGTATTTTATCTAATTCATCATTCTTAGAGGAAAGAAACAAGATTGGACAATGTGAGAACTGCCGGATTCGTTTACATACTTCATAACCGTCAATCCCCGGAAGCATAATATCCAAAATAATGACATTCGGCTGAATTTGCTTGCAGATACTTACTGCATCAAGCCCATTATCAACTTTTGTAATATTGTAATACCCTTCTATGTTGAGAGCTTTTTCAAGCAGATTTAAAATATCCACCTCATCGTCAACAATCATAATTCTATTTTCATTCATTTCATGTCAACCTTTCCTACTGTGGCATTCGTTTTTATCATTCTAATCTGTAAAGTATATCATCTTGCTCTTAATGTGTTCTTTGCGTAATCTTAAATTAACCTTAATTGATACCGAGCGTCCTTAATGTCCGTTTGTTTTGTACTTGTTGAACCCGATTTTATTATATTTTTCCAGGGCAAAATAAGGATCTGGCTATTGCCGCCCTCTGCTGCTGTCCGCCGGATAATTGGTTCGGCAGAGACTCCAGCTTATCCCCAATCCCCAATGTATTTACCACCTGTTCAAAGTACTCCTGATTCGGCTTCTTTTTATCCAGCAGAAGCGGCATCAGAATATTCTTTCAGATAGTGAGTGTAGGAATCAGGTTGTAAAACTGATAAACCAATCCCTATTCCATTTCCGTCAACACCCTTTCCACGGTAAAACCGTTCAAAAAGATGCGGGATATCCTCCGCCTGAAAGCCTTCACCATCATCCCATATTAAAATCTCCGCATAAAGAGGATTACCAGAATAGCTGCAATGTATCGTTCCCCCTTGCCCGGAATGCTCCATGCAATTTTTCATCAAATTCATAAGGGCTTCCATTGTCCATTCCATATCTCCGTAAATTTCAATACACCCATTATCCGGAATTTCCACAGAAATATTCTCTTTCAGCAACAGGTCATTTACGTTTTCCGCAGCAAGGTTCAGAACGGTGTAGACATCCACCTGTGCATATTCTAACTGTAAGGTACCGACATCAATCTTGGAAAGTGTCAGAAGCGATTCCTCTAATCGGTTCAGCCGTTCCAACTGCCTTTCAATCTGTTCCCCATAAACATTTGGTATTGTATTCTTCATAAGCTGCAAAGAAAGAGGTAACCGTCTTATACATTTCATCCTGGAGATGGGAAAATCCGTCCTCTTTTGTCTGAATAATCGTTCCGACAGCACCAACATTGACCTGCTCCAGATGGTTCGTCAACTCTGCTATCCTCATTTGGCTTTGTTTCTTCCTCTCCGTCATATGCTTTCCTCCATCCGATATCCAAAGCTGCGTATGGTTTTCAGACAGGAGGAATTGTGTAGTTTCTCCCGCAGACGTTTCATGGTAACCGTCAATGTATTATCATTCACATAATTTCCGTTGCTGTCCCATATCTGCTCCAGCAGTTGCCCTCTGGTGACTGTTTTCCCCTTATTTTCCATCAGTAACAAAAGCAGCTGATATTCCGACTGGTTTAACAAAACTTCTTCCTGATCACAAAAAACGGACATTTTATCTGTGTCCAGCGAAAGATGATCGCAGAAAAGCTGTGTTTCCTTTATCTGTCCACTCCGGCGCAGTAATGCAAGGATACGGGAATACAGTACCTCCAGCTCAAAGGGCTTTGCCACATAATCATCTGCACCATCCTGAAATCCCTGCACAATGTCCGCTGTCTCTCCCCTGACTGTCAAATAAAGAACCGGAAGCTGATTTCTCCAGAGACGGCGAATCCATCTGCAGGATTTCCAGATATGTTTTTACATTTTGCGCAATGTCTGGATCATCCTTGACATAATATATCTCAATCATTGCTGTTCTCCTTCCCAAAAACGAAAGATGTCTGCGCCAGCAGACATGTCAGTTTACTCTCTGAAAATACTTCTCTCTTTTGCATTCTGGTATGTCACATAGATATGGGCAATGCCAAAAACAACTCCGCTTATGATCAACAGAACATGCCCCAGAGTGACTCCGCTGAGCACAAACATACATACTGGTAAAACAGCAAGGACCATCGCTTTCCCAAAATCCTGTTTATGAAAATAGAACATCCAGACAATCCAGTATGCCAACAGCAAACATGTATTTCCAAAACCATACAGCAGAAATGCTCCTACAGAATAAAAGCCAAACTCTGCAATTCCTATATTAAAAACCATTAAGAACATGGATGCATATCTGCCGGTCTGTTCCAGAATATTCATACCTTTATTTTTGCATTTGTTTTCCCGATCACGAAACTTAAACGCATAAATAACATTGGGAATCAGCAGCAATACCACCACAAACAGACCAAAAAGATTTATCCAGTCAGGTCCTGTTTTCCCTGCCAGAAAAATGGATGTCGGACCATCCGCACCTCCGATAACATTATAACGCATTCTTTTCACCGCCTTTCAAGTTCAGTCTGTTTCTTTCCTGACCTTTGCCAGGAACTCCTCATAACTCATCTTACCTGATCCAAAGTTCAGCATTTCCAAATACATTTTTTCACCTTCGGTATCCTCCATAGCAGATTTCGCCTGACAGACCGCATACTTAAAAATGATCTTATCTATTGCCCAGTCATCCAGGGAACTTCCGCCTTCTGCACATGGAATCAATCCAATTTTCTCTTCTTCATTTTCCATACACCACATTACAGCAAACGAACCTCCAAGTTCAACACCTGCAACCGGCCTGTCATAGTTAATTGGCTCTGCCATCATCCATTACGAAGCATTTGAATTCTTTCATCACATTTCTCCTTATTTTTCAAACTTGAATTTCTCCGGACCATTCACGAAAAGCCCTCCACCAAAGGCTTTACCAGAACTTTTTACAACCATTTGTTCCCATCACTTTTTGGTTTTCTTCTTCGCTTCCGGCAGTTCTTTATACATTTCATTCAGAACTTCTGTCATAAGTTCTGTGTTCTCCACATCCTCTACGACCACCATCAATGTTTTGGAACCTTCGTACGGATATGCCCTGTCTGCATCCGGCATCAATCGAAGTGCAGACTCCGTTGGTTTTAAAAACAGGCAGTTATCACAGATGTTCCCTACAAGCTTATCCTGATAATAGACAAGATATTCTCCCATCATTTTTCTGGTGGACACGTCACCGATGCTCCGAAGAGTTTCTACAATATAATCATGAAATTCTCTTGATGTTGCCATCTACTCACCCTCCTTTTTATAATCAAACATCATCTTTGGAATCCCTCCAAAATTTTCATTTCCAATCTTCCTTATATTCACTTATTATACTTTCTGCAATGCGAATCAGCTCCTCTCGCACTTCCACAGGCTCCAGCACTTTCACCTTTGCACCGAAAGTAAGCAGCCAGCAGAGCAGATTTTCCTTATCTGTATAATCTGCGGTGAAGAGAAGAGTCCCATCTTCCTTTTCCGTAAAACAATGAATTCCGAATTCTTCCACCAGTCTCCACTTTGAATCATTGGTAAACAATGCCTTTACCCTTATTTTCCCCGGAAATATCCTCTGGATTGACAAATCCGGAACCGACACTTTTCTTGGCTCAAACTCTGTCTCCTCCTTCAGCAGTACGTCCATCCGGTTCAGCTTGAACATTCGAAAATCTTTTCTCACAGTGCACCAGCCCCACACATACCAGGAAGACCATTTAAAAACCAGATAATATGGTTCAATCGTCCGGGCACTGTCACCACTCGGCGCATAGTAATAAAAGGTCAGCAGCCTCCTTTCCTCAATGGCATCCTGAATCAGTTCTATCTTTGGAGCTATCATCTCTTTGTACCAGGATGACAAATCAATCAGCATAGAATCCCTGCCGCTGACAAAGTCAGATGACCCTGATTTAATCTTTTCCATAAGCTGACCATAATAATGACTGCCGCTTACGCTGTCCAGGCTCCGAAGTCCTGCCAGAATCATCTGCATATCCTTTGATGTAAGCAGTGTCCTGTCCATCCGGTAACCATCCATGATGCTGATCCCACCACCGGCACCTTGTGAAGTACAGACCGGTATTCCCGCTTTACACAAATCTTCAATGTCCCTGTTAATCGTTCTGCGCGACACCTCAAACTTTTCTGCCAGTTCTGGTGCCGTAACTCTTTCTTCCTGCAGTAATACGGAAAGTATTCCAATAAGTCTATCTATCTTCATATGATCTTCACTCCGTTACGGTCCGTGTTAAACTGATGTCCACCGGACATCGAATACCCCTTGCACTTAATTATCATATCAAAGCAAACACGACAGCTGTATGTCATATTCATCATATCATTTTATCCGAAATAAAAAAAGACCTGCAGTCATCTATTTTGAACAACTGCAAGTCACATCTTCTATTCTCACGAATAATAAAGGGGGAAACGGAGTTATGGCATCGCTTCCAAAGCCATACGGTACCACTGCTTCCTTGGAATTTGATAATGACAAATCATCTTCCATTATTTTCAGGCAGTTCTTCATCATTATGCAGCATCTTATATTTTTCTTTTACATACGACATAAATTCGCCGCAGTTTACAGCCTCAAAATTCACATAGACTTTTTTATTTTCAACAAATACACAGTATTCCCCGCCATTTCTAATATATCGCTTTCCATATGCTGTTACTTGGTTATAAGTAAAATTACTTTTATAACCATACTTCTCTCCATTTTCTCCAGGCTGAAATCAGCCAACCATTACAAAAACATTATAATAATATTCTCTTTAGCAGCCTGCTCTTTCTATCTTGTTTTCAGTATAACATAAAATTCCATCAAACTTCCTGTATGAATCGACCTTGCTCTGCCATACATTTTTCTTCTATACAAAATGCATAAACCAGCCCAACGCTATACATGGGAAGCTACCGTCTTCAAGGGGCAGCTTCCCCACATCCTCCCGTCTTGCTTTTGTCAATAGAATATCATGCGAAATCCTATCAAACTCTACCACATTTCATGCTCCTTCTTAAAACGTTTTGAGATAATTGACCATCTCAATTCTTTTATTTTCTATTTATTCCGCATATCAAACCAACTAAATACAAAAATCTCATTATAGAGCTTCGTATGAAACCAACTGGCTTATAGGAATACGCTGCGTATCAAAACGATTAGGATCTGCCGGTTCCACATCAGAATAACCGACAACCAGAATGTTGATCGGTTCCAGATTTGCCGGAAGATCAAACTCCTTACTCAGAACATCTGGCTTGAAGTAACATACCCATACTGTGCCAAGACCAAGCTCTGTGGCCTGGAGCATCATATGGTCGGTCAGAATGGAGGCATCGATGTCACCAGTCTGCTTCTTGTCAAAGGGACGTACCCATGCCTTGTTGTGATCAGCACAAACGATGATTGCCAGAGGCGCTCCATAAATGCCAGCAGCCTTGCTGATCTTGGCAAGACCTTCTTCACTCTGAACTGCAATCAGGTGAACAGGCTGGAGATTTGCTGCAGTCGGCGCCACATGAGCCGCCTCCAGAATTTTTTCCAGCTTTTCAGGCTCCACCTTCTTGTTGTTATAGCTGCGTACAGATTGACGTTGTTTTGCAATTGTAATAAAATCCATAGTATGAATTCCTTTCTTTATATTGTATATTTGGTATGTCAAACCTACCTTGACTTTATTGTAACACTTGAAAACGAATCCGCAAGAATGCACTTTTTTGGAAGATACTTTCCAAAAAGATAGTATCCTGCAACAAAGGAGAACCTCTATATGAAATATGAAAAGAAACAATTTAACTGCCCGGTGGAAGCAACCCTGTCTTTAATCGGCGGCAAGTATAAGCCGTTAATCCTCTGGCATCTGATTGACCAGCCATTACACTATATGGAACTACAGCGGCTTATTCCAAATGCAACACCGAAGATGCTTTCACAGCAGCTTCATGACCTGGAAAACAACGGCATGATCCATCGTGAAGTCATTCCGGAAAAACCACCAAAAACAATATATTCTCTCACCTCATTTGGACAGAGCATCATTCCCATTTTAGATGCCATGTGTCAATGGGGAACCAGTTATCTGAACAGACTGGATGTGGAGTCTCCGTGCTGCAAAGATAAAAAAAGCGGGGATAGCTGATAACATTCGCTATACCCCGCTGCCCACCACAGTCCTTATGTACCCATAATCCGCATTTACAACTTCACCGATTTAGCTGCCACCTTCTTGATTGCTCTGAATCTTCCGGCACACTTTTTTCGTGCAGAAACAGCTACAGCTGCAAAATTTCTTTCAAATCGTTTTGGGTTGCTTCTCTGATCATAACTAACTCCTCGCAACATAAACTATCTTATCCCCACATAAAGTAATTCGCTCTTCCATGCAACTCCTCTCCACTTTCAGATACTCAATATTCTGAAACTTCATAAGCCGTATATTCATGACTATAATGATATCCCAATTTTTCAGCCAATGCTACAGACCACATATTCTGTGCATCCCAACTGGGATATAACCCTCTCTCCAAACACTCTAAAATGAGTTTTGCCCCACATGCATATGCCAACCCTTTTCTTCTATGATCTTCTCTTGTGTCTACTTCGATCTCAATACCATCGTTATATCTGCTATAAGACGAAGCACCTGCTACTAATTCTCCATCTTTTAGAACAACTACGCCTAATCCCAGTTTTCTATAACTATTATAACTTTTAAACTGTGATACCAAATCATTTGCCCACCTGTTTTTCTGACATAACATATAATCATCTTCTTCCAGAAGCTTCAGCTCATATCCCCCGGGCAATTGCAAAACCGCCTATTGAAGTTTACATTTATCAAAAATATCCTTTTCTTTTTTGATTGCATATCTGGAAACTTTTTTAGCCTTTTTTCCGTAACATTTTTCAATCAACTCAGCCCACTTGTCATTCTGCGGAACCATAATGATAAAATCTTGCGTACAACTTTCTGGTTTGAATCTAAGTAATTTCGCACTCGGCTTTCCAGCATAAAAAGCAAAATCACCCAATATTGCCATTACCGCGTCATCCTCCGGAGCATTTGTATATATTTCTCCCATCACACCCTGCAGACAGGACCATATGATGGTTTCATCCCATTGTCCAAATATATCTGCAATCTTCTTCATTCCTAACCTGTGACCTCCACGAATAGATTTGTTATATTATAAAATTAACTACTTCATAATCAAATGGCATATTTTAAAAATCATACGCCCTTACTCATTCACTCAACTGTCAGCCAATTTTCCATCATTCATTTTCTGATATATTTCAATAATAGTTTTTGCATTATTTTCCAATTTCCCGCACCCATCAAGTCTAAGAATCGGGCAAGTCAACTGACTGAGCCATTCCTCATGCTGTTCACTGTTACAGGAACCTGTCCCCCAATCATAGCCTGCCACATCTTTCAAAAAGGATTGATGAGCTTCAAACATATCTCCATCCGGCAAAATACGATTTCCAAATTCTTCAAGTTTCCTACGGTGTACTCTCTCTACGCGAATCTTTTCATCAGCGGTCAGATAAACTGCCAATCGAAACAAGGGGTCGAAATGCTCATGAAAACTGTTCATAGAACCAGCCATAACAAATTCTCCCGCTGCTTCTACAGCACCACTAAGTTTTCTGATTTTCTCATCCTTAGAATACATAACGATATACGGCATATCAGTATCGTTCTTCCAAATATATTCATCAATATCCAGAAAAACTATTCTTAACTTTTTAGCAACAAGTTTTCCCAGCGTTGTTTTTCCGGCTCCTGCTGAGCCCAATATAATAATCCCCTTCGGCATTGTCCATTCCTTCATCAATGAAAAGTTATTGCTTCGTGATACAGGAAGTTATTTATTTCGTTCATATATCTTTAACCCAGCTTTCGCATCTGGTTTAAGAATAAACCAACGAAAAAACCAGTTTCCCTTAATCAGATTCTTTCCATAAAAACGTATTGCGTGAGTAATACCTCGCGGTCTGATTTCTATATCACTTGCTATAGCTTCGGACACTCCAGTTGCTATCATCGGACTCTTAGAATATATCTTACTATAGCCATTCATCCTAAATCCGGCGCTTGCCATCATTCTGCCCATTTTGCCAGGCATGTACTCTAATTTGCCTATGCTGTTCACATATATGACCGGAACACCAAAGGCATCTGCATATTTACCACAGAAGTCATCATTATTTTTCTTTTCTTCCTCAGACTTTTTAGGATTTGCAGGACAGCCATGCGGAAATAGAATTAAGCAGAGCTCCTGATCTTTGATATTATCATAAAAGTGTTTTCGCTTAGAATCATAACAGATTGCAACTCCTACTTTTCCGAAAGGTGTTTCAATGATGCTGCCAAATGAACCATTTTTAAATACTGCAGTTTCTCCCTCAGACTTTGTTACAATACCGCATACTCCCTCTGGATTAGCAATCATATAACGATTGTAATAATCACCGTCTTGCTTGTCTAAATAACCCACTCCAATATAGGTGTGATATTTTCGAGCCATATCCACTGCCCATTCAGTTGTATCTCTTCCGCTGTTATCAGCATACTTCCAAATCTCCTGACATGCCATATAACTGCAAAGAGCAAGTTCAGGAAGTACCACCATATCAGGTTTTTGTAGTTTTGACAAGATAGATTCCATATACTGCTTTCGTTGCGGAATTCCTTTGATATCATTATTCAGTTCTATTGCAAAAATTCTCATATCCGTTTCCTACAAACCCCGCTTTATCATTTTGTTGTTCAATTATACACTACTATTACTCAAAATACAATTACCACAATTTGAATAGCACTCCTGGATAATCCTCAAGGCTTTTTCTTCCGCTACTTACTATTGATAAATCTTTGAATTGAAGATACGTCTGGGCAATAAAAGTGACCTCGGAGTAGAAAATTACTCATGGTGATCTCCGGCTCTGCGCTGGATGATGAACAACCTTTTTATAAAAACTGAGCCTGCCAGAAATATCTTGAAATAAGAGCATAACTATACTGTAGTCTCTATCTGAATTCCGCTTTTTGCATATCATATCCTCACTTATTCCATGGGCGTTTTTTGTCAAGCCATCCATTTTCCTTCCAATATTCCTTTTCTTCGAGAGAAGAACCCCAACCTTTGTTTTGCATCATACGCATAACCCCAAACATAAACCTTGTTTTAAAACCAACACGGATATTTTGATTATTAGAAATCTTTTTTGCCAATTTCTCAATATCTTGTTTTATACGATCTTTTTTCTTGTCAGAAACTTGCTCCCAACTCATTGCTTGAACTGCAATACCATATTCTTTAATATAAGGCACTCCCCAATAAAATAAAGTGTTTTGGATATCTTTAGTAGCTGATTTCATTCCCGCTCCAGCTGCTGTTGATATTACAACGGCTTTTTTTGAAAACATACACGCTCTTGGTTTATGTGACATCCAATAGGTAAATGTAAGGTCAATAAACGCTTTTATCTGGGCAGATGCTCTCATACAGTATGTAGGTGTTGCAAATATCAATAAGTCTGCCTTTTCCACCTCGTCCATGATGCGTTTCTTCTCCGTATAGAATGGGCATTTTTCTTCATTCTTAATGCAGGTATAACAGCCTACACAAAAATGTTCCAAATCCTTTGGCAAAAAGAATTCGCTGATTTCGCTTTCGGGAAATTGCTCCACAAGCATTTTGCCGATATGATAGGAGCTGCCCTTATGATTTTGTCCGTTTATCAATACTACCTTCATTTTTCATCCTTCCTCAAATAAATGACGTTAAATTGCTTAATATGTTTTTCAAGCATTTTCAATGCTTCGTTTTCTCTGTCCGGATGTCTGTCGCACAGAGTAAGCAGAGTGTAAATAGGTGAATAAAAGTGCAAAGCCATAATATCAGCGTTTTCCTCTTTGAAAATCCCTTTTCCAATCAGCAAAGCAAACAAGTTACTTTGGTATTTTAACGGGTCATCAAAATATTGCCTTGAATATAGTTCTGAAAGCTCTGCATTATGAAACTGTTCTAATGTGAGCATTTTTCTGAATAATTTCGTATATTCATCGTGCAGAAAATAAAGAAACAGACCTTTTCCCATTTCCACCAAAGAACTTTCGCTGACCTCTGCATATATGTCAGCGTCAATCTGCGTATTATTTCCGTTGATATTAAGCATTGCCGCCTGTTGTGTATAGCTCCTTTTCAGTTCTTCAAGAATGGCATCAAATATTTCCTGCTTACTCTTAAAATGCTTATATAAGGACGGAGCTTTTATACCAACTGCCTGTGCTATATCACTTACGTACACATCATTATATCCCTTTTCAGCAAATAGAGTTAATGCTTCCTTCATAATTCTCTGTTTTGTATTCATAAGTACCTCCAAAGCTAATCTTAATTAGCTTTTCTTATTGTAGGCTAATTCCAATTAGCCGTCAACCCGTTTCGTAGATTATTCACAAATAGTTTACTTTTGTCTTCCTATCTACATACAGTCAACATGCTCTTTCACAATTTCCAGCTTCTGCTCCGTTTCCATGATCTCATGCTGCAGGTCATCATACTGTTCCTGGGAAATATCTCCATTGGCAAAAGCCGTGTATATTTTCCCTGTAATTTCATAAACGGTAATAAAACTCTGTCTGATCAGAAATGTATTTGCCCACAGTGAACGCCTTTGTTCCTTTCACTTTGACAAGGATTTTCCTGATACTGCACTCCATCAGAAACTCGCCATTCCAATGAAAGGCGAACAGTATATCTATGGAAAGAATGGACCCTCTCAATGCAGTAATTGCACTCAGATATCTTCTTCCGTTTAAAAGCTTCCTTTCATTTGAGAAAGAACTGGTAAAATGCATTAATTATTATCTGAAGAAAGCAGACTGCATCAATCATTCAGTTATACAGATTCATGGGATTCCCGGAAAACTAAGAAAATATTACACGATATAAATTGTAATTGAACAAAATCACTGCGCGATGTTCTGTAAAAACGGCATGCTTTTTTCCCGCGTACTATTCAGATTGCGCTATGATTTAAGAAGTAATACGAAAAAAGGAAACCCCACGTCCTGCCAAAGACCAGGTTTCCTCCTAAATTCCCTGTCATGGTCAGACCATAACAGTTCCTGCATCACAAATTCTCCGCTAATTCTTGAAAACACTAAGTTTATCGCAGGTAAGCTTTCCCTTAAAATTTCCCTTGTGTTATAACTTCCCATAGGGCATTATGAACCTTGAAATATCCACCATAACAGTATTGACATATATACCTATGCAGGTTACTTTTTACGGATAAATTGCAATAAAGCAGAAGAAGAATTGAAAACTACTCCCTGCTCTGAATGTGCCTTAAATGCTTTGACAATAAATGAGCCGCTTGAATATGCAAGATTGTATCTTGAGAGGAATATGCAGATATGGGTGGATGCGGAGAATTTATTAGAATCATATTAATATGTTGAATAAGGGCAGAACCGATATTTTAGCTCTGCCCCTTGCTAATGTACTGTCTCATTCACATTTCACCAAATGACTTGCCTGAATTTCCATCTGCTGCGTTGTCGTCAATCGACGTAGCCACCGCTACGCCTCATTCCTCCGCCTTGCAGGCTGAAAATCCATTCTGCGTCATTTTTCTGAAAGTGAACGAGACAGTACACTAGTTGCCATCATTAAAACACAAAAGCCAATAACCACATTTTCAATTTGCGTGTTAGAGGCTCTGCGTCTGTGCGTCTGACTCTTTGATAACTGATATATTCATGCTAAATGCCCCAATCTTGACTAATCATTTGCAGCTTTACCATGTGCGGGTAAATCTTACCTGTGTTCATCAGTTTTCCAGGCGTTCCCTGTTCGGCAACAGCACCATCTGAAAGTACAACTACTTTATCCGCGCCGCTTACGGTACGCATACGGTGTGCGATAACAAGTACCGTCTTATCCTTTATCAATCTTGATAAAGCAGCCTGTATCAATGTTTCATTTTCCACATCAAGGCTTGCTGTTGCTTCATCAAGTAAAATAATGGGAGAATTTTTGAGGAAAGCGCGGGCGATTGAAATACGCTGCCGCTCCCCGCCGGACAGTTCACAACCATTTTCCCCAATCATACTGTTATAACCGTCCGGGAGCTTTGCCGCAAATTCTTCACAATTTGCCAGTCTTGCCGCCGCAATCACTTCTTCATCAGTTGCGTTCTTTCTGCCTATTCTGATATTCTCCATGATTGTATTGTTAAACAACGTCACATCTTGAAATACGATTGAATACAACGACAACAATGTTTCCGGCTCTATTTTTGATATATCCATACCACCGACAGTAATTTTTCCTTTACTTATATCCCAAAATCGCGCAGCAAGGCGTGATACCGTAGTTTTTCCGCCGCCGGACGGTCCGACTAAGGCGGTAACTTCGCCCTGTTTTGCCGTAAAGGACACATCTTTCAATACGGTTTCCCCTGTGTTGTAAGCAAACCCTACATGATCAAACACAATATCATAGCCCTTATTTGTTATCCTGTCTGTGCCTGTCTGAATGGGTTGGTCAAGAATTTCATTCATACGGTCTATGTTCGTTTTGGTGGAGATCACCGCAGCAAGATTTTGTAATGCACCCTCAAGCGGAGAATATAGCCTTGAAGCCACAAGTAAAAACATAAAGAACAGCGGAATATCAATCTCTCCACGAATAAGCAGCGCAGAACCTACAAGCGCAACCGTAGCAATCCCGAATTTTAATATCAGTGTAGAGGAAACAACAAAAAGGGCAGTCCCAAGCTCTGTGATAATGTGCCGTTTTTCTACATAATCAATTTTTTTATCAAGTCCTTTCAGATAGCTTTCTTCCGCATTATTCGCCTTTAAGTCCTGCAAACTTTCAATACATTCTTGCACACCGCCTTCAAGCGCCACATTTGCTGCTACGGATTTACGATTAAAGTATTCCTGTATGCAGGCAGAAAAGAATGTGATTGCAAATGCAATCGGCAAAACCCAAACAGCCGCAAGAGCCATACGCCAGTCATAAGCAAAAAGACATATCCCAATCAAAGTTGTTGAAATAAGAGAACCTGCCAAACTGGGTACAAAATGGGAAAAAGCTGTTTCTAATGTGGTACAATCGCCCATAATCGAATTTGTCAGATCGGCAAGGTCTTTTTTACCGAAAAAGGACAGCGGGATTTTTCGGAGCTGTTCTGCTAAGGATATACGCCTTACGCCGCTTTCTACATAAGTAGCTAAATAAGTGGCATTGTATTGAAACCAAGTCACAATAAATATAAGCGCAAGGCAAGCCAAAGCACCCACTGCATAAAAAGCAACGCGACTTCCATTTACGCCCCCATTCATGGTATCAATGACAAAATAATAGAGAAGTCCGACAGGAAGCATAAAGGATATATCCTGTGCAACGCAGGCAATACAGCCTTTTATTAAATCGACAGTCCCTTGTCTTGATAACGCAAAGCGTCTTTGCAATGTCCTAATCATGCTTTTACCTCCTAGTATAATAATGGTGTAGTCAATCAAGACTACTTGGTTAATATATTTCT
>OLGD01001692.1_pt1 | contig 30601 bp, 17 predicted proteins | sample 1605311 | NCBI WGS metagenome assembly OLGD01 (sample SAMEA3888917, study PRJEB22519) | human gut metagenome | biome: human gut; feature: human-associated habitat; material: faeces | place: Denmark | collected 2010
AAAGCCTAAAAGGGCCGCGATCTTCCATTCGCCAGAGGTTTTTCGACAAGCTGAAAGCGGCCTTGGGCCGCTTTTTCGTTTGTCAAAAATCCTCCTGGGCAGGCCAGGGGCCCGGCGGGTCGAGTTTGGCGCCGCCAGGCGGGTTGCCGCAAAAGGGCAGAGATCCCCCAGGGCGGGCATATAAATCCGCAAACAGCCTTGCGGGACAGGGGGCTATGGAGGGCCTTGCAAGGGGCGATTTTTTCGATAGCCCGGGGAGCGGCCTTGGGCCGTTTTTTCGTTTTGGCGGAAAAAGGAAAGCGCAGGGCTTTTTTCTTTTGGGTGAAAAAGCGCCTTCTGGTAAATACTAACGGGGACTATGCAACAACCGTTAGGGGGAGAGAAAGATGGCGCAAAATAGAACCTATTTCGGGCTACAGGACGTAACGCTGGAGGGAGAGGAGCTTTGCCGGGAGGCAGCCCAACGGGCTGCCTGGTCAACCAGCCGGCGGCGGTTGCGTTGGGGGACCAAAAACGTCCTGAGCATAGGGGAAGACCGGCGGACGATAATGGCGGCCTATAAACAGGCCCGGGAACGGGCTGCCCAGGGGCTGGAGCTGCCCCAGGCCATGGAATGCCTGCTGGACGACCTATATGTGGCGGAAAAGGCCCTGACCAGCCTGCGGGATGAGGATTCCGGCCAATGGCGGGGCTTGCCCTGCATGGCCCAGGGAGAGCGGCTGGGCCTGCCCCGGGTATACGATATGGCGGTATGCCTGATCGGCCACCGGGCGGGCCGGCTGGAAGAGAGTATGCTGACCCGTTTTTTGGAAGCCTTTCAGGGGGTAGCGCCGTTGAAGCTGGCGGAGCTGTGCGCCTTGCCGGCCATGCTGCGGGTGGCCCTTGTGAAGCTCATCGCCCTGGAGTGCGAGGGCGCCTTGGACGCCATGGGCCAGTACGCCCAGGCGGAGGCGATGGCCGCCCAGGCGGGCAGGGGGAATCCGCAACGGGAGCGGGAGGCGTACCTGCATAAGCCCTATCTGGCCGCAAGGCTGTTTGGCCTGCTATCGGAGGCGGGGGAACAGGGGGCGTGCTCCAGGATGCTGCGGCGGCTGGAGCAGGCGGATCTGGATCTGGAGGCCCTGTGCGCCAATTTGCAGCGGGAGGACGGCATCCGGGGGGACCGGCTGCGCCACGCCATCAAGAGCCTCAGGACGCTGGACGCCATGGATTGGGAAAAAAGCTGCGAGGGCTTTTCCCTGGTGGACCGGGCCCTGCGGGGGGATGGCGCCTATCCCGGCATGGACGCAAGGAGCCGGGCCTGGTACCGGCAACGGGTGGAGGCGCTGGCCGCAAGGCTGGGGGTAGCGGAGACGGTGGTGGCCCGGCAGGCGGTATCCCTGGGGCAGGCCCGGCAGGAGCAGGGGGGAAGGGCGGCCCAGGCAGGGTACTATCTGCTGGAGGAAGGACAGCGGGATCTGTATGCCATCCTGCGGCCGGACAAGCGGTGCAGGCTGCAAAGCGAAGAACGGAAGCTGTGGCGGTTTTGGATCGTCCAGGGGGCGCTGCTGGCAGGGCTGGTATACCTGTGCGGGGCGGCGGCCTGGTACCGGGGCCTGTTGGCCCTGCTGCCCGCCTGGAGCCTTGCAGCCGGCCTGTCCGTCCGGTTGTTTTTGGCCAGGTCCCAGCCATCCATGCTGCCCCGGATGGAATATAAGGACGCCCTGCCGCCAGAGCAGGCCACCCTGGTGGTGGTGCCGGCCCTCATCACCGATGCGGAAAGCCTGCGGGGGGTGATCCGGCAGCTGGAAGTGCATATGTTGGCTACCCGCATGGAGCATTGTTACTATGGGGTGCTGGGGGATTTCCCGGATGGGAAGCAGGCCCAGCGGCCGGGGGAGGGGGAGCTTCTCCGGCTGGCGAAAAGCCTGGTGGAGGAGCTGAACCAAAAGTATCCCAGCCCCACCCCGCTGTTTTACTATCTGCATAGGCGGCGCACCTACCAAAAGGCGGATGGGCTGTATATGGGCTGGGAAAGGAAGCGGGGGGCCCTGTGCCAGCTGGTGACCCTGTTGACCCAGGGGGACGCTACGCCCTTTGCCTTGCTGACCCATCCCCTGCCCCAAGGGATCCGGTATTGCCTAACCTTGGATGCGGATACGGTGCTGCCTCCCGGGGCCCTGGCCAAGCTGGTGGGAGCCATGGCCCATCCTCTCCATGCGCCGGAATGGGACGACCAAGGGGTGGTGAAAAAGGGCTATGGCATCCTGGCTCCCCGGATGGCCGCCCTACCCCGGGGCGCGGCAAAGAGCGGCTTTGCCTGGGTGGCCTCGGGGGACAGCGGGCTGGATAGCTATTTCCCCCTGTGCGGCGAATTTTACCAGGATGTGTTTGGGGCGGGGATCTTTGGGGGGAAGGGCATCTTCCATGTGGAGGCCTTTGCCCGGGCTCTGCCCCGGTGGATCCCGGAAAACCAGGTGCTCAGCCACGACCTGCTGGAAGGCTGCTTTTTGCGGGCGGGGCTGGTGGAGGATGTGACCCTGTACGATTGCGAGCCCGCGGGGTTTATCGCCTGGTGGAAGCGGCAGCATCGATGGACCCGGGGGGATTGGCAGCTGCTGCCCTATTTGGGGGACGGGGTGCGGGACGGGGCCGGCATCCTCCGGGACAACCCCCTTTCCAGCCTGTCCCGGTATAAGATCTTCGATAACCTGCGCCGCAGCCTGACCCCCCTGGGGGCGTTGGCCTGCATGTTGGCCCTGCCCTATCTGGGGTGGGGCTGGTATGGGGCGCTAGCCTTGCTATGCATTCTGGAAGGGCCGGTGCTGGAGGCTGTCTGCCTGCCGGTGCAGCTGCTGCGCTCCCGCCGGCCGGTGCGCCTGGGCGGTGCCTTGCTGGACCGTATGCCCGGGGCGGCCCGGGCGGCGCTGGACCTGCTGGTTTTGCCCTATGGGACCGCCCGGCTGGCGGACGCCCAGGCGCGCACCCTATACCGGGTCGTCCATTCCCATAAGCACATGCTGCAATGGCAGACCGCCGCCCAAACCAGAGGCAAGCCCGGCAGTCTGGGGGCGTATTACAGCGCCATGTGGCCCCAGACGGCTATAGGCCTTCTGATGCTGGCGGGGATGGCCCTTGGCCATGCCCCTTGGATAAGCGGGCTGTTAGGCGCCCTTTGGCTGGCGGCGCCCTGGGGGATAGAACGGCTGGACCGGGGAAAAGCCCCCCAACCCCTATCCCCCAGGGCCAGGGAATTGTTGCTGGATATCGCCCGGCGGACATGGGCCTTTTTCGATGGGTTTGCCGGGCCGCAGACCGGCTGGCTGCCGCCGGACAATTATCAGCAAGCGCCGGCCCGGCCCGTGGTGGCCAATACCTCCCCTACGAACATCGGCATGGGGATGATAGCCTGCGTATGCGCCATGGATCTGGGGTTCCTGACGGGGGAACAGCTGTGCCGGCGGATCGGGAACATGCTGGATACCCTGGAGGGCTTGGAGACCTGGCGGGGGCATTTCTATAATTGGTACAGCCTGTGGGACCGGCGGGTACTGTCGCCCCGGTATGTATCTACGGTGGATAGCGGCAACCTGGCCGCCTGCCTGCTGACGGTGGCGGCGGCGCTGGAGGAGCTGCCTGGGGATATGGGCCGCGCCCAGGGGGAGCGCTGCCGGGCCATGGCAAAGGCCATGGACTTTCGCGCCCTGTACGACCAGGAACGGGGTCTGTTCCACATCGGCTTTGACGAGGGGGCGGGCAGGCTTTCCAGGGCCTGGTACGACCTGATGGCCAGCGAATCCCGCCTTACCAGCCTGGTGGCGGTGGCCCTGGGCCAGGTGGAAGCTGAACATTGGTTTCACTTGGGCCGGCTGTTGGTGCCGGCCGGCGGGGGCAGGGCGTTGCTTTCCTGGAGCGGCACCATGTTCGAATACCTGATGCCGGTGCTCTTTACCGGCCTGGTGCCCGGCACCCTGCTCCACGAAAGCTGCGTCAACGCCCTGCAGGCCCAGATCCGCTACGGCCAGGCCCAGGGCTTTCCCTGGGGGGTCTCGGAATCCGGCTACTATGCCTTTGACCGGGCCATGTATTATCAATACCGGGCCTTTGGGGTGCCTCGGTTGGGCTTGATGGCCCAGCGGGAGCCCAGCCGGGTGGTGTCCCCCTATTCCACCCTATTGGCCCTGGGGGTGCCGGGCTGGGAGGAAAAGGCCCTGGCCAATCTGGAACGCCTCGTAGACGAGGGGGCCTTGGGGGAATATGGGATGCTGGAGGCGCTGGATTATACCGGCAGTCGGGTGGCCGCCGGCAAGGAGCGGGAGCTGGTGCAGAGCTATATGGCCCATCATCAGGGCATGGGCTTGTGCGCCCTGACCAACTGTTTGTGCGGGGATAGCATCCGGCGGCGGTTCATGGCCCTGCCGCAGATCCGGGCGGTGGAGATTTTATTGGAGGAAAAGCCGCCGGCCCACGGTATCGTAATTCGGGAATTTGAAAGCGCGGCGCTTCAAGGAAAGGCCCCGGAGAAAAAGCCTCACCGGCCCCGCCGGGTGACCGGGCCCAAAGCAGTGCCGGAAACACAGCTGCTTTCCAATGGGGAGTATACCCTGTTCCTCGCGGACAGCGGCTTGGGCTTTTCCAAATGGCAGGACGTGCTGCTGACCCGATGGCGGCCGGATCCTTTGCGGGGGGACGGGGGCATCCATCTGATGGCCCGGCTGGGGGAGGAAACCTGGGAGCTGACCTGGGGCGCGGAGACCATCCTCCATCCCCATAAGGTGGAGTTTCACGGGCGGCGCGGGCCGCTTTCCACCCACGTGGAGACCTACGTGTGCCCACAATTGGATGGGGAGATCCGGGAGATCACGTTGGGGAACCATGGGGAGGAAAAGCTGGAGGTGGAGCTGGGTGTGTTTGGGGAGGTATGCCTGGCCACAGCCGGGGAGGATATGGCCCATCCGGCCTTTGTGCGGCTGACGGTGGAGGCTGCCCAACGGGAGGGGATGCTGCTCTTTTGGCGCAGGCAGGGGGGCGGGGCGAAGCCCAAGGGGGTATTGTACGCCCAGCTATACGCCCCGGGGCTACGTCCCCGGTATTGTACCGACCGGTTCTCCGCCAGGGGCAGGGGGGCGACCCTGGGGGAATCCATGCGGCGGCCCCTGGGGGGCGGGCCGGCGGAAGCGCCAGTGGACCCTTGCATCGCGGCCCGGGCCACGGTCGCCCTGGAGGCGGGGCAGAGCCGGACCCTTTGGTTTTTGATGGGCTACGCCCAAAGCGAGGAAAAGGCCCTGGCCCAGGCGGAGGACCTGCGGGCGGGGCTGGGGGAATGGGAGGAGCTGGCCTGGGCCCATGCCTTGAGCGATCTTCGGATGGCCGGCCTGTCGGAAGGCAAGGCGGAGCTGTTCCAGCGGATCGCGGCCCGGCTGCTTTTGCAGATCCCCCAAAAACCCCAAAGGCCGAAAGACGCCCCCTTGGGGCCTGGGTTGGAAGGCCTTTGGCAGCTGGGCGTGTCCGGGGATCTGCCCATCCTGCTCATGGAGGTGGAAAGCTTACAGGGGCTGCGCATGGCCCGTACCCTGCTGGAATTTTGTAGTTACATGGCCGCCCAGAATTGCCCCATCGACCTGGTGCTGGTGGGGTGTTATCCCCATGCATACCGGGGGGAATTGCAGCTGCGGCTGGGGGAATTATGCAGCCGGCATCCCCAGGCCAAGCTCCTGCACAGCTATGCCCTGACCCAGGAGCAACGGCAACTGCTGCGGGACATGGCCCTGGTGGTGGCGGACGGCAGGCCCGGCCGAAGCCTGGATAAGCAATTCGCCCAGGAGGAAGCCCCCAGCTGGCCGCCCCAGGTATTGACGCCGGGCTTGGAGCCCATGGGGGAAGCGGCTCTGCCGCCCTTGCCGCCCCTGGCCTTTGCCAATGGATTCGGGGGGCTGGATACGGCCAGCGGGGCGTATGTGATCCAGCTGGGGCCCGGGGAAAAGACCCCCATGCCCTGGTGCAATATCCTGACCAACGGCCGCTTTGGCGCCCTGGTAAGCGAATCCGGCGGAGGCTATACCTTTGGGGAAAACAGCCGCACGGATAAGCTGACCCCTTGGCAAAACGAACCATTGTCAGACCGGCGGGGGGAGATCCTCTTGCTATGGGACGGCCAGGAAGGCCACCGGCCCTTTACCATAGAGCCGGGGCGGCTCCAGCGGGAGCCTGCCCGGGTGCGGCACGGCTATGGTTATACGGCCTTTTCCACCACCGCCTATGGCTTAAACTGCGAGGCGGTGACGTTTATCGATCCAACGGCCCCGGTAAAATATACCCTGTTGACCCTGGAAAACCCAGGGAAGCAGGAACGAAGGCTACAGCTTCTCTACCAGGCGGAGTGGGCGCTGGGGGAACGGGGGGATCCGGCCAGTATTTACGCCTATACCCATGGGGAGGCGGCGTTTGCAAGAAGCCTGCGGACGCCTGCGGAAGCGCCCGGGTACCTTGCCTGTCCCACCCTGCCGGTACAGGTATGCCACGACCGGGAAGCTTTGCTCAAGGGCGGCTGGTGGGCGGAAGCCCTGCCGGAAGCCCCCCGGCATTACGGCGGGGCCATGAGCGGCCTGCGAGGGGGTATGCAGATCCCGGCCGGCGGCAGGGCGCAGGTGGTGCTGATGCTGGGACAGGAAGCGGAGGCGGAAGCGGCGGAGAGCATAAGCCGGTCTACGCCGTCCTATGTGGCGGAGCGGCTGCAACGCGTGGAAGCGGATTGGCAGGCCCGGCTGGGCAAGATCCGGGTGCAGACGCCCGATCCCGCCTTTGACGCCCTAATCAACGGCAGGCTGCTGTATCAGGTGTACGCGGCCCGGCTCATGGCCCGGACGGGATACTATCAATGCAGCGGCGCCATGGGCTTCCGGGATCAGCTCCAGGATATGCTGGCCCTGCTTCAGGTGGAGCCGGCGCGGGTGCGGGAGCAGCTGCTCCTGTGCGCGGGGCGGCAGTTCCCGGCGGGGGATGTGCTCCATTGGTGGCATATGCCCATGCGGGGGGTACGGACCCGCATCGTGGACGATAGGCTGTTTTTGCCCTATGTGCTGTCCTATTACTTGGAGACTACCCAGGACATGGACATATTGGATGTGCCGGTGGCATATCTGGCGGACCGGCCCCTGGCGGAAGGGCAGCGGGACCTGTATGACCGGATGGAGCCGGGGGAGGCGGCGGAGCCCCTATACGGCCATTGTATGCGGGCCATCCGCAGCGCGTCTCGGTTCGGCGCCCATGGATTGCCCTATATGGAGGGGGGCGACTGGAACGACGGCATGGACCAGGTCGGACAGGGGGGCGGGGAAAGCGTATGGCTGGGCTGGTTCCTGCTGGCGGTATACCGGCGCTTTGCGCCCATCGCCAGGGCCTATGGCCGGGATGCGGACGCGGAAGAATTGGAGGGGGCCATTCCCGGGCTCCAGGCGGCCCTGGAGGCGGCCTGGGACGGGGCCTGGTACCGGCGGGCGTATTTTGCCGATGGCACGCCCCTGGGCTCTGCCTCCAACCATAGCTGCCGGATCGATTGCATCTCCCAGGCCTGGGCGGCCATCTGCGGGGGGGCGCATGGGGCGGAGGCCATGGACGCCCTAATGGAGATGCTGCTGGATCCCCAAAGCGGTATCCTGCGGCTGCTGACCCCAGCTTTCCGGGAGTCCTTGGAGCAGGGGAACCCGGTGGGCTATATCACCGCCTATGTGCCGGGGGTGCGGGAAAACGGCGGCCAATACACCCACGGGGCGGCCTGGGCCGTATGGGCCTGCTGCTGCCTGGGCCGGAGCGAGGAGGCATTCCGCCTGTTTGAGACCCTCAACCCCCTGGTGCATACCAGCACCCGCACCGGCGCGGTGCGCTATGGGGTGGAGCCCTACGCCCTGGCGGGGGACGTATACGCCCCGCCCAACGGCGGCCGGGGCGGGTGGAGCTGGTATACCGGCGCGGCGGCCTGGCTGTATAAGATCGGCCTGGAGGATATGCTGGGCATCCGGCGGCAGGGCCAGGAGCTTTGCTTTGCGCCCTGCGTCCCCTTTGACAGCTTTGCGGTGACCTATGCCTTTGGCAGCGCCACCTATATATTGCGCTTCCAGCGAGGGGAAAAGAAGGGCCCCAAGCGCATCGCCCTGCTGGACGATGGAAAATGCCACACGGTGAAGGTGGTGTTCTAGCCGCAGCAGGCTGTTGCCCATACAAAACGTCCCCTGGGGCATTGCCCCGGGGGACGCCAGCTTGTCGAAAAACCTCTGGCGAATGGAAGATCGCGGCCCTTTTAGGCTTTAATCGGATTTGGCGGCACAAGGTGAATTGTCCCGAAGGGACAAGAGAAGGCCCCCTGGGGGGTGTACGGCAAATCCGCAAAAAGCCTTGCGTAGCAAGGGTTTCCCTGCATAGCTCCCTGGCCGCGCCGTAGGCGCAAGGGAGCTATGAAAACCTCGAAAAAGTGGCGCAAGCCACTTTTTCGACAGCCTGACGTCCCCTGGGGCATTGCCCCGGGGGACGCGGCGTTGTTAAGGGGATGCCCTGGCCGGATCAGCTTAGCACGATGGCGTATAGGGCTTCCATCAGGTCCACCACCTGGGTGCGGGGCACCAGGGAAACCGGCGACCCGTCCACCACCGCCAGGCAGCTTTCGCCATCGTAGCGATAGAGGACCACCTCCACGGTGGGGAAGTTTTGGTTATCCAGGTGGGCGGTAAAGCGGATTTCCTCCTTTTGGGTGGGCTGTTCATCGGTGAAGCTGTCTGCGGACAGGGCTTCGATGGCGCTTTGCAGGGCGCTGATATCCAGCTCCTCCCCCTGATACGTATAGACCAGGACCGGATCCTCCTCGTCCTCGGTGGCCTCCTCGTCCACCTGGGCGGTGATGGTATACCGGCCGTCCTTCAGGGTGAAGTCCAGCTGCTGGATGGTTGAGAAATCCGCGCTGAGCACCTGGGTATGCCGGAGGGCGTCATAGGAAACGTCCATGAGGGCCTGGTAATCGTAGCTGTCCAGCAGGTATACGATCTGGGAATCCCCCACCCGGGCATAGGCGGTGATCTCCTCTTCTTCCTCCAGGTCCGTTTCCGCAGCCGTTTCTTCGGCGGATTCCGCCTCCACGGTCTCCGCTTCGCCGTCCATCGACTCCTCCAGCTGCGCCTCCGCCAGGGCGGCCGCTTCCGCTTCCTCCGCTTCCTGGGCGGACAGGGCTTCCAGCTGGGCCGGATCTCGGCTGATGTGGAGCACAAAGGTCTCCTGGCTGCTCTCGCCGCTATCCTCGTCCTCCACCGTATACTCCACCTGGATGGAAAGTTCCGGCGCATCCAAGCCATAGCTCTCCAGCTCCGCCTCGGTGGCGTTGTAGGTGGCATATTCCCAAAGCCCCAGGTAGCTGATGGTATCCAGATACCCTTCCACCAGCTGGATATCCAGGGGAAGATCCCCCTCCTCGCCCTGTAGGAAATAGACATCCTGGGCGCAGTAGGTATCCGGGCTATCCTCTATGTACCGGATGGAGCCGTTGAAGGCGCCGCTGAATTGGAGCTGCTGGACATCCTGCAAAAAGGGCAGGTCGTCGTCCAGGATCATATCGGAAAGCACCGCGTCAAAATCCTCCAGGGGGTCCTCCGCCACCAGATAGGCGTTCCCGTCCCCGATGGACACATACCGCTGGGAATCCATGGTGCTAAAATCCCCCAGGGTAATGGTATATTCCGTATCCCCGCTGGAAAGCTGGATGGTGCAAAGGGGATCCTCCAGGCCGTATTGGCCGTAATCCTCCACATCCTCGATGACGAAGGTGACGCCAAAGGCTTCAAAGCGTTCCAGGAACCCTTCGATCTTTTCCGGGTCCACGGGGAAGGCCGCGTCCTGGTCATAGAGCCAGGTAATCAAAGCCAGGGGGATCAGGTACACCACCAGCAGGGCCAGGTATTTGCCCAGGATCACCTGGGCGGTGGTGATGGGCAGGGCATAGAGGAGCTGGTCGGTTTTTTGCTTGCGCTCCTCGGCGATGACCCGCATGGTGAGGATGGGAACGATCACCACAAACACCATGCTGCCGAAGCTGAGGACGAATTCAAAATTACTCACCGCGGCCTGGATGTTGTACAGCATGGCGCCGATCCCGACAAAGGCCAGCAAAAAGGCGCCGAATACATAGGCGGTGAGGGAATGGAAATACAAGCGCAGCTCGTGCTTCAACACGGCGATCATATGGACTTCGCCTCCTTTTGCTTAGTGCCATCCCCGGCTTCTTGGGGCGATGCTTCCTGGACGCTTTCGGTAAGCTGCAAGAAAACCTGCTCTAGGCTGGCTTTTTCCAGCCGCAGCTCCAATAGGGGTTTTTTCGCCTGGGCAAAGGCCAAGAAGATGGAACGGGAGAGCCGGTAAATATCCCCCGCATCCCCGTGGACCCGCAGGGCGGGATAAGTGCCCTCCGTTTCCGCCTGGATATCGGAGATATTCGGGAGGCTTTCCAGGATGGCCATGGCCTCCTTCTGGGGGGCGTCGGGCACCACCAGGATCTCGTTGGAGGACAGCAGGCGCTTTTCCAGGGCCTCCGGCCGGTCGAAGGCCGCCAGTTTGCCGTTGGCGATGATGAGCACCTGGTCGCAGATGGTTTGCACCTCGGAAAGGATGTGGGAGCTGAAGATCACCGTATGCTGCTTGCCCAGCTCTCGGATCAGCTCCCGGATCTCGATGATCTGGATGGGATCTAGGCCCACTGTGGGTTCGTCCAGGATGATGGCTTTGGGGCTGCCCAGCAGGGCCTGGGCAATGCCCACCCGCTGGCGATAGCCCTTGGACAGCCCGGCGATGCGCCGGCCCTTTACGGCTTCTATGCCGGTCTGCCGGATCACGTCCTGGATCTGCTCCTGAAGGGCCGAGCCGCGCAGGCCCTTTGCCTCCCCCACAAAGCGCAAGTATTCCTCCGGGGATTCGCTCAGATACAGGGGCGGCTGCTCCGGGAGGTAGCCGATCCGCTTTTTGGCCTCCCCGGGCTCGTCAAAGATGTCGAAGCCGTCGATTTGTACGCTGCCGGCTGTGGCGGAGAGGCAGCCGGTCATGATGTTCATGGTGGTGGTTTTTCCCGCGCCGTTGGGGCCCAGGAATCCGTATACATGGCCCTCGTCGATCTCAAAGCTCAGATCGTCCACCGCCAGCAGGGGGCCATAGTATTTCGTTAGATGCGAAACGGATATCATACGCTTCCTTCCTTTGCTAATAAAACGCAGGCCCCGCGGAACGGGGGCTGCTATGGTATTTATGATAGCCCGCTTGCCTTAAGCCCGCCTTAAGGCGGGGGCCGAAGGGGCGGGGGTATCGTGAACTTTTCGTGGCGTTGGTTTACAGAAAGATGGACAATTGGGATGCTTTGGTGACAAGGCCCGATGAGCCGTTGCAGGTGGGGAAAGGGGGGCGTTATAATAAAAATCGAACAAGAAAAGAACGAGCGCATGTAAACGGGAAAGGGGGAAAACGGCCATGCGGCTGCTGGTTGCGGAGGATGATCCCAAGCTGCTGCGGTCCCTGAAGCATATTTTCGAAGGGGAACGATATACCGTAGACGGGGTGGAGACCGGGACGGACGCCCTGGCCTACGCCGAAACCAAGGAATACGACGGCATGGTGCTGGACATCATGCTGCCGGGGCTGGATGGGGTAACGGTGCTGCGGCGGGTCCGGGCGGCGGGGAACCATGTGCCGGCCCTGTTCCTCACGGCCCGTTCGGAGGTAAGCCAGCGGGTGGAGGGGCTGGACGCCGGGGCGGACGATTACCTTGCCAAGCCCTTTTCCACCGAGGAGCTGCTGGCCCGGGTGCGGGCCATGCTGCGGCGGCGGGAGAATTTTACGCCGGATCTGCTGCGGGCCTGGGGCCTGGAGCTGAACCGGTCTACCTATGAGCTGGGCTTTCAGGGCCGGGCCAAGGCCCTGAGCGGCAAGGAATTCCAGATCATGGAAATGCTGATGGAGCGGCCCAATTTCATCGTGACCACGGATGCCTGCATGGCTCGCGCCTGGGGCTGGGACCGGGAGGTGGACGTGGGGGCGGTATGGGTGCATGTTTCCCACATCCGCAAAAAGCTGGCCCAGCTGGAAGCGCCGGTAGCCATCCGGTTCGTGCGGGGCGCCGGGTATGTATTGGAGGCGGCCAAGTGATCCAACGGTTGCGCAAGAAATTCATCCGCATGTGTATGGCCGCCTGTACGGGGGCCTTTTTGGTGTTGTTTTTCGCCATCCTGGGGATCACGTCCCTGCAAATGAACGCTTCCCTGGACGCCCTGGCGGACCTGATCGCCCAGAACGGCGGCCGATTCCCGGCCCTGTCCTCGCTGGATGCGTCGGAGCCGCCCCCTGGGACGGTCAATCAGGAATCCCCCTTTACCACCCGGTTTTTTACCGTTGCCTTTGGGGCGGATGGGACGGTGGCGCAGGTGGATGTGGGCGCGGTGGCCAGCGTGACGGAGGAGGAGGCCGCCGCCTACGGGGAAGCGGCCCTGGCGGCGGGCAAGGAACGGGGCTGGATGGATGATTTCCGCTATCGGGTATACCAGGGGGCGGCGGGAACGGCCGCGGTGTTTTTAAGCGGCGCCGAGGCCAAGGGGGCGAACCAACGGTTTTTGATAGGCGCTTGCGCCGTGCTGCTGGGGGGCTGCCTGGTGGCGCTGCTGTTGGCGGCGCTCTTTTCCAGGCAGGCGGTGCGGCCCACGGCGGAAGCCTATGAAAAGCAGAAACGCTTTATTACCGACGCCAGCCATGCCCTGAAGACCCCCCTGACCCTGCTGCAGGCGGATCTGGAGATATTAGAGTCCGAGCAAGGGCCGGACCCGTGGCGCAGCGATATGCAGGAGGCGGTGTCCAACATGACGGCGCTGGTGGAGCGGCTGGTGGCCCTGTGCCGGATGGATGAGGCGGGGGAGGCGTTGCCCGCTGCCCCCTTCGATCTGAGCGAGGCCGTCGGGGAGGCGGCCGCCGCCTTTTCCGCCGCTGCGGCCCGGCAGGGCAAGGCTCTGCAGGCCCACATCGACCCGGGGGTGACCTATGTGGGCGACCGGCGGGCGATCGGGGAGCTCCTGGCCATCCTTTTGGACAACGCCGTGAAATACTGCGACCCAGGCGGCACGGTCCAACTGCACCTGCGCGGCGGCAAGCATCCCACCCTGCGGGTAGAAAACGCCTATGCCCAGGCCGGGCGCCTGGACGTAAGCCGCATCTTCGACCGGTTTTACCGGGGGGACGACGCCCGGGCTTGCGGCAGCGGGTTCGGCATCGGCCTTTCCATGGCCAAGGCCATCGTAGCCCAGCACAAGGGTACGATTTGCGCCAGATCCCAGGGGGGCAATACGGTTATTTTGACGGTGCGGCTCTAGCGAGCGAATACATAAAAAGGCATAGTTACTTGGCAGAAAAAGGCTTGGCCATCCGGTTGCAGGATGGACGGGCCTTTTCTTTTGGGCTTGCAGTTTGTACGCATATGGAAAACCCGCCTGCATTTGAATAAAAATACGTATTATTATGAATGTATTTTGTTTTAGCTGAAATAAAGGAACTATTTCTTGCCTAACGCATAAAGTTTTGCTATACTTTTTTTTATGAAAGAGATGGCGTGTATTTCATTTGGCGACAGAATATCGGGTTGCACAATCGGTACCGCATTTCCAAGAACCGGCAACCTTACAAAAATTGCATTATAAGCGGACGGCGCGTTTCCGTGGAACGGATAGGGAAACGCGCCGGTAAAGCCATTTATCCGGGCCCCTGGCTACATGGGCCCAGGCGCTTGTCCCGCAAGGATCTCCCCCCGCAGATTTAGAACATCAAAACGCCACGCGCGTCGCTCCCTCAATAGAATGGGCTGGGCAAACGCAAAGCGCGATACCTGGATGGAGGACAGAATACGTTTATGGAAAAATTCATTTGCAGAAAGATCCGGCAGCTGTTGCTTATGCTAATGGCCCTGATCCTATGCCTGGCCAGCGTTCCCGCCGCTGCGGTGGATGGCGCCGCCCGGCCTACGGAAGGTCTATGCATCCATCATCCGGCCCACGACGCCGCCTGCGGCTACCAGGAAGGGACCCCGGCGCAGCCCTGTACCCACGTCCACGACGCCGCCTGCGGCTACCGGGAACCCATAGGGGAAGTTCCCTGCGACCAGGGCTGCGCGGATGCGGACGGCGACGGCCAGATCGACCACGCGGCGGGCTGCGCCTACCGGCCCGCCCAGGAGGCGCAGCCCTGCAACCACGTCCACGACGCCGCCTGCGGCTATCAGGCGGCTGGGACTGCCAGCCCCTGCGCCTATGCCCAAGCCGGTTGCCCCTATTGCGTCCGGGCCTGGGATTGGGTGGACCCCTTGGGGGCATTGACCCAGGCTGAACAGGGCTGGGTGTTGGCCCTGCCCGGCGTCGGCCCCGAACAGCCCCTGACCCGGGATGCGGCGGCCTCCCTGCTGCCCGCCCAAATCAACGTGACCTTAAAGAATGGACAACAGGCGTCTTTACCCATTACCTGGGATCTATCCTCCATCCCGGAGGCGGGAACCTCCGCCGGGATATACCCGGTCCTTGCTTCCCTGGCCGACCCTACCTATGCCTTGCCCCAGGGGGACGCCCTTTCCATCACCCTTCAGGCGGGGGGCGCCCAAATCCTTGCCGCGCAGCTGCCTTCCGGCGAGCCGCTGCATCCCGAGCACATCGTGCAGGGGCTTTCCCCCCTGGGTACCACCATCCATTTGTTTGATTACTGGCTGGATAGCCAAACCGCAAACGACAACGGGGAAAACCTATACAAGCCTTTTCTTTCCAAAGGCATCAACAACGGCCACGCTTTACTCTTCGGCAACGGGATGCGGAGCAATCAAAACAACATTGGGCAGTGGAATTGGTGGACCCAAAGCAACGCCCCCTATAAAGGCATCGTAAAATCCAACCTGGGCAACGACGGCTATCCCCAGCTGAATTTGTCGGATAAACTTGAAGATACGCTTCACGAATCAAAGGATGGCAACCAATCCCTGGCCTATCTGTTCGACCCGGAAATACCGGTGGACGGCAAGGCCAGCTATCCCAATGTAAAGGGCCTTTTGCAGGTGGACGAAAATGGCTATTATTACTATAATAGCGGCAAAAACTACGCGGTTTATTATCCGGACGTCAATTCCTTTGTGCTGTACGATCGTCCCGGGGTGAAAAGCGACGGCGCAGCGCAAGGATTCGGCAATTTTTTCCCATTCAACGCCGCCACCGAAGACCCGGGCACTTCAGGCGGCGGCCTGATGAGCACGGTAGGCTCCAAGGATCCATCCATCAACCACTATTTCGGCGTGCATATGTCTACCCGCTTCATTCAGCTGGACGGCGGAAAAATAGGTGAAGACCCGGTCACCTATGAATTCAGCGGGGACGACGACGTATGGGTGTTTATAGACGGCGTGCTGGTGGCGGACCTGGGGGGCATCCATGACGCGGCTTCGGTGAAGATCGATTTCTCTACCGGCAAGATTACGATAAACGATGAAATACAAGAAAAAACCCTCGGAGCGCTTTTGAATACGGGTTCCAATACCCTGGCGGACAATACCCAACACACCCTGGATTTCTTCTACCTGGAGCGGGGCAATGTGGACTCCCATATGGTGTTGAAATATAACCTGGTCACCCAACCGGAAAGCTCCCTGATCAAGATCGACCAGCTGGGCGATCCGGTACCAGGGGCGGAATTCAGCCTGTATGCGGCAGACAACCTCAGTACAGCAATAGCCACCGGCACCACCGACCGGGAGGGCAGGTTCATTTTTCTGGACCCAGAGGATTCTATGCCCCTCACCATACAGAAGCTGTATGAAAAATATGGGAAATCCGAAGACGCCGCCGGCAACAACCTGATCGTGAAGGAGACCTATACGCCGGCGGGCTACCGGACCATCGACCAGGTGGGGCTGTATTTTTGCAAGTCCGTTCAAGATGAGGTGCTGCTTTTATCCAAAAGCATCTGGGACAAAGGGGCTTACGCCATGCCTAAGGTGACGGTAGCCGCGTCAGACGCCATTGCGTTGCTGGAAACGGAAACGCCGAAAGAAATTCAGCTAACAAGCGACCCCCTTATGTTTGCCGTGGTGTATCAGAAGCAGGGGGAAGATGACTGGCGTCCGGTTTACGGCGATCCCATCCATGGCTGGTATGTGGAGCCGGACAGCACCTGGGCCAGCGTGTTGCGGGCAGCTAAGGCAAATCCCTATGTGTTCCAGCTTACCAGCAACGGCTCCTACCAGGTGACCATTGAAAACCTACCGGGGGACATCGAAACCTACTATTATATATGCAACGATGAAACTACAGCCAAATATACCGTGGCATATTATTATACGGAAGCGAATAACCTGGATGAGACCACGGAAGAGAACACATGGCGCATTGATTCCCAGAGTGACAAGCATCCCTTGACGAGGAGCTTCTCCATGGACCTGTTCATTACCAACATAAAGAACCGGCTCCTGGTGCAAAAGGTGGACCAGGCGGGGAAGCCCCTTGCCGGGGCGGCGTTTGCCCTATATGCGGCTGAGAATGCGACCGTGGAGAATGGGGCCGTTACCATAAAACCGGACGCCGCGGCTTACGATACCTTACAAACGGAAGGCGCCGGAGGCCCCCTGGGCCTGGAAGGCGGAGGGCTTTTCCCCACCCAGGACAAGGTGCTGGAAAATGGGGAATATTATCTGGTGGAGACCGGCGCGCCCGCAGGCTACAAGCCCAACCCGGCGGCGGTACGCATCATTGTGGACGATACCGGGGTATATGCGGACGCAGGGCAGCGGGGAGATGGGATCAGCGTGCTGCGGGGCGTTGGGTCTGTGATCAAGAGCATGGTGCAATTCGCCGCAAAGGATGACGTGGACGCCACCCTGCAGGACATCAAGGCAGCCTTGGCCACAAGCGTAACCTGGAACGAGACGAGCGAGCAGTTTACCGTTTCCGGTGATGGGATCGATTGGGTTTCCACCGGGCCGGAGATCCTTCATCTGCAATATGACAACGCCAATAAGCTGCTGGACTATGGGCTATACGATGCCCCGGCAACGGTCACGCTGGACGATGTGACCCTGGAAACGGAGTCGGGCTGGTCCAAGCTGCTGATCCGGCAATGCTACCAGCATGATCCCGGTACGGATACCAGCCTGAAAACGAATTTGCAGGACCAGGACATCACGGACCTGTTTTCCGGCACGGTAACGGTGCGGGTGGCCAACGATAGGGCGGAGGGGCTGACCATCGCAAAGACGGTCACCGGCAGCACCGCGCCTGCCGGGGAAAGCTACCAGATCGAGATTTGCGTGGAGGATGACGGGAAGCCCATTTCCGGCAGATACGACACCGTCAGCGGGACGGGGAAAAGCGGCTTCCTTACGTTTACCGAGGGAAAGGCTACCGTTTCCCTGCAGGCCGGGGAAAGCCTGACCATCTTGGGCCTGCCCGAAGGCGCAAGCTATACGGTAACCGAAACGCAGTCCCAGGAGCAGGCGTATACCACCACGGTTTCGGTGAATGGCGCGGGTAAGCAAGGACATGAAGCGGCGGGAACTCTGACAGCGGATGGGCAGACGGTGGGCTTTATCAACGCCTATCCCACCAAACCCGGCGTCGATCCGGGGCATGGGGAGGAGCCGCAGCCCGAGCCCCAGATCCCCCGGGCCCCGGATCTTCCGCCGCCCACCGGCGACGGAGGCGGGCATGGGTGGCCCTGGGGGCTGCTGGCCGCCTCCCTGGCGGCGTTGGCCCTGGCCTGGAAACGCTGCGCACAGGCCCGCTTCCCCGGGTAGATCCATCCACAAAACAAGGCCCGGTCCACCGGCGATCCGCCGGCAACCGGGCCATACGTTTGCCCTCCCGGGCATTCGTCATACCCTGGGGCGGCTGGGAAACCCTGGGGACAAAGCGGGCCTAAAAGCCCTTGCCGCTGGCAACGGCCAAAAAGTCCACCGGTTCGTCGAATTCGTTTTTCCAGTAGTGCAGGTGTAAGGCGCTGTAGTAGGCGAAATCCCCCTCTTTAAGGGTGATCCGATCCCCGCCGATGCAAACGGTCACGCCGCCCTTGAGCACATAGACGAACTCCTCGCTGTCGTGGGTCTTGGGCTCGCCGGAATCCGTATGGGGGGCCATATGCATCACGGTGACCTGCATGTCAAAGGATGCGCCCCGGGTCAGGAATTCCTGAATGGGCGGGCAGGGCTGATTGGGGTCCTCGATGACGGAAAACCGCTTGTCGCTGGGCACCACCAGGATGTTTTTATCTTCTTCTGTGGCCAAAAGGGCCTTTACGGATACGCCAAGCGCCTTTGCGATCTGATAGAGGGAAGCCACGGTGATATTGACCTTCCCGTTTTCAAAGTTGCTTAAATACGCCATGGATAAGCCGGAACGCTCAGACAATTCCTTGAGGCTCATCTTCTTTTCTTTGCGTATATTTCTAGCGTTGGCATAGGTAATATTATCCATTTAACTTCTCCCGGAAAAAACTGACGTGTTTACAACCAGTTTAACAATCTTTGATAAATTTTGCAAGAAGCAATCCTATGCTTCCCCCGAGGGCCGGCTTTGGATCCCCGCCATTTTCAGGCCCAACTCCCGGGACGACGCCTGATCCCCTTGCACAATGCCCATGTTGCGGCCTTTATACAAAACCATAATGGTATCGCTCATTTCCAGGATCTCATCCAGCTCGGTGGATACCAGCAGCACCGCCGCGCCTTCGTCCCTGGCCTGTAGGATCTGCTTTTGGATATACTGGGTGGCCCCCACATCCAACCCCCGGTTGGGATGCATGGCAACCAGCAATCGGGGCTTTCTGGACAGCTCCCTGGCCACCACCACCTTTTGCTGGTTTCCGCCGGAAAGGTTTTCTAGCTTTTCGTCCACACTTGGAGTTTTTACATAATACCGCTGGCAGAGGGCTTGGCTTTCCTCGCGGATGGCCTGCTTGCGCAGCCAGCCGCCCCGATTGAAGCGTGTCTGGCGGAAATCATGTAAAATCAGGTTTTCCTGAATGGAGAGCTCCTTGAGCACCGCCATTTTCAGCCGGTCTTCCGGAATATGGGCCATGCCGTGGCCCAGCATTTCCCGGGGGGATTTGCCGGTTACGTTTTGCCCATCCAGATAGATGGCCCCGGAGGTTGGCGCTAGTAGCCCCGTGATGCAGCGGATCAGTTCGGATTGCCCGTTGCCGTCCACGCCGCATACCCCCAATATCTCCCCGGACCGCAGAGAAAAGCTGAGATGATCCAGCACCTGGATATTTTCCGCATCCCGGTAGCACAGGTTTTCCACCTGCAATACCCTATCCCCCGGGGTAAAAGGCTGCTTTTCCAGGCTCCGGGATAGGTCTTGGCCCACCATCAGGGCTGCCAGCTGGTATTTGTCCTGGATCTCGTTTAACTGTACGGTCTTGACCACCCGCCCTTGCCGCAAAATGGTGCACTGGGTGCAAACGTCCATGATCTCCGCCAGCTTGTGGCTAATGAGGATCACGGTCATGCCCGCCTGGGTCAGCTTGCGCAGCAAAGCAAATAGGCTGTCCACTTCCCCCGGCGTCAAAACCGCGGTGGGCTCGTCCAGGATCAGGATCTTCACATCCCGGTATAACGCCTTGATGATCTCCACCCGCTGCTGTTGCCCAACGGTTAGATCCCCCACCCGGGCATAGGGATCGATTTCGATCTCCAGCTTGTTTGCCAGGGCGCTGATCCGCTCCGCCGCCCCCTTGGCATCCAATACCGGGCCGCCGGGCAGGCCGAGGATCACGTTTTCCACCACATTGTGGGCATTTACCAGCATAAAGTGCTGGTGCACCATGCCGATCCCATTGGCGATGGCGTCCTTGGGGTTGCGGATGTGCAGGGGCTTGCCGTCCAGCTGGATGCTGCCTTGGAAGCTGTCGTACATCCCATACAGCACGTTCATCAGCGTGCTTTTCCCCGCGCCGTTTTCGCCGACCAGGGCATGGATCTCACCCCGCTCCACGTCCAGATCCACATGGTCGTTGGCCACCACGCTGCCGAATACTTTCGTGATATTGCGCATCTGTAGATAAGCCATGGTTATTCCTCCTCAATCCCGCACATAAGGTATGCCGCTACAAGCGGGCGCCTTGGAGCGTACCCGGTACATACACAGGGCGGCCACGGCGAACACATAGGGAAGCATGACCCAGATCTGATAGGGGATGGTGCTGGCGGTGGCTTGCAGCTGATATTGCAGGGAGCTTACGCCGCCGAATAGCAAGCAGGCAACCAGGATACCCACCGGGGAATAGTTGCCGAAAACGATGGCCGCCAAGGTCATATAACCCTTTCCCGCGATCATGCCCTCGGTAAAGAAGCTCAGCTGGCCCATGGAAACAAAGGCGCCGGCAAGCCCGGCCAACATGCTGCCGTAGAGCACGGAACCGTATCGCACCCGGTTTACGTTAATGCCCATGGTATCGCAGGCCTTGGGGTTTTCGCCTACGCTGCGCACGGTAAGTCCCAGCTTGGTCTTGTATAGGACAAAGGCGGTGACGGGCACCAGCAGCAATCCCAGGTAGGCCACTAGGGTCTGGTTAAACAGGGAAGGGCCCAGGATGGGGATCTGGGATAGGAGGGGAATCGAGACCTTTTCAAAGGTGGCGATTTTCGGCACCACGCCGCTGATGCCGAATAGCTGCCGGAAGAGTAGGGAAGTGAGGCCCTCCGCCACCGCGTTGATGGCGAGGCCGGTCACCACCTGGTTGGCCCGGAAGGTGATGGTAAACAGGGCGAAAATGAGCCCAAAGGCCAAGCCGGCCCCCATGGCGGTCAGGGCGCCCACCAGGGCGTTGCCGGAATAATAGGAGCCTAAAACCCCCATGAACGCCCCGATGATCATAAAGCCTTCATTGCCGATGTTGATGATGCCGGAACGCTCGATAAAAAGGGTGCCCATGGCGCCGATCAGCATAGGCGCCGCCATGACCAGGGTGGTAATCAAAAAACGTGTGATAAGGTCGCCCATGCTTAAGCCCTCCTAGCTTGTCCTTTTTTGCGCAAAGGCCAGCCCCGCTGGAGAATCCCACGGCCGGCCAAAAAGAGGATGATGAGCGCCTGGGTGATATCCAAGATGGGGACGGGTACCTTGGCGATCATTTGCATATGGGTAGAGCCCGCATTCAGCGCGCCATACAATACGCTGGAGAAGAATATGCCAAAGGGGGTACAGTTGCCTAACAGGGCAACGGAGATCCCCTGGAAGCTCAAATAGGAAGAAAAGCCTTGGATCAGCCGGGATTGGACGCTCATCAGCTCCACGCATCCGCCGATTCCCGCCAAGCCGCCGCCGATCAGCATGGTCAGCAGCCGGTTGCCGGCGATGTTCATGCCGGCGTATTGGGCTACGCCCTGGTTCAGGCCCACCACCCGCACCTCGTAGCCCTTGGCGCTATAGGAATAAAACAGCCAATATGCCACCAGGCAGGCGATGGCAATGAGAAAGCCGGCGTGCAGCCGGGTGCCGCTCAAAATAATGGGCAGATCCACGCTTTCCTGCATCAAGGGGGATTGGGAAGCGTTGTTCACGCTGTTTGGGTCCTTCATGGGGCCTGCAACGAACATGCTTAGGATCTGGGCGGCAATGTTGTTGAACATAATGGTGGAAATAAGCTCGTTTGCGCCTAAGTAAATCTTCAATAGGGCGGGAAGCAGGGCATACACGGCGCCCCCGATAAAGCCGCATAGCAGCATGAGGGGGATATGGGCCACCGGCAAAAGGGTGGAAATGCTGTAGCCGATCCAGCCGCCGAACAAAGCGCCCAAATAGAATTGCCCCATCCCGCCCAGGTTGTACATGCCGCTGCGCATGGCAAAGGCAAAGGAAAGGGCCACAAAAATCAACGAGGTAGCCTTGACCAGGGTTTCACCGATGGCATTTAGGCTGCCGAAGGCGCCCTGCAACAGGCATTGATATGCCAGGAGCGCGTCATACCCCATGAAGGCCATGATGACGGCGGATGCCAATAGAGCCAGCAGGATCGCCGCCAGGGGAAACATCCATCCCTTCAGGCTGCCCCAAGCTCTGCGGGTACAGTTTCGGATCACCATATCCATTCCTCCGTGTCGATGCTTTGGTAGTGAAAATGCGCCGGGGGCGGCCCGAAGGGGGCCGCCCCCAGCCGTGGTTGTCCTTGGTCGCCTGGATCAATCCAGGTTGATGGTCACCTCGCCGTTGGCCAGGGCGTCATAGGCGCCTTGCACCTTGGCGATCTGCTCCTCGGTCAGGGGGGCGAAGAAGTCCGGGTTCCATTCCGGCATTTCGATCAGGTTGTCCGCGATGCCGTACTTTTTGACTTCTTCGGGGATGCTGTTGGTGCGGAACTGCTCAAAGGCCGCATAGTAGCCCACCGCCGTATTCATGATCACGGCCGTTACCGTATTGTTGGGAGCCACGGTGATCATGCCGTCGCCATTGGCAATGGCCATGGCGCCTTCCACCTCGTTGGCGGCTTCCATTACGCCCAGGCTGGCTTGGTCCGCATTGGGGGCGATGACATCGTAGCCGTTTTCAAACAGGTTTTTGGCCGTTTCCTTCACCATGGCCACGTCTTCCGTGGTGCCTGCGATGGATACCAGCACCTCACAGTCGGGGTTTACATACTTGACGCCCGCTTCAAAGCCCTTTCCGCCGTTGATGAGGGGCGCAAAGTCGATGCCCGCGATATAGGCCACCTTGTTGGTCTTGGTAATCACGCCGGCAATGGCGCCCATGAGGAAGCCTTGGTCCTCATCTGCAAAGTAGATGGGGTATACGTTTTCCGTCTGATAGGCGCCGTTGACGATGAAGATCTGGGTGTCCGGGAAGTCCTTGGCGGTTTCGATGATATCCTCCTGGTTGGCGTCCGTGGCCACCAGGATGCAGTTATACCCGGCGGAGGCAAAGGTACGCACGCTTTCCACCAGCATGTCCGTGGTGACGTTTTCCTGATAGGTGGCTTCATAGCCGGCCTCCTTCACCATTTCGCAGCCCAAATAGGCGGTGTAGCACCAGCTCATATCGCTGATGGGGCCCGGGATGATGAAGGCGACTTTGGGGGTCACTTCCCCTTCCTCGGCTGGGGCTTCCGCTTCCGCATCTTCCGCCTGGGGCGCCTGGGTTTCCTGCTCCGCAGGTGCGGAGGCGTCGGGCTGGGCTTCCTGGGTTTGCGGCGCCTTGCAGGCGGCTGCGCTGACCAGCAGCAATGCGGCCAATAAAAGAACCAGTAGTTTTTTCATGTTTTTTCTCCTTTTCTTTTTTATCGATTCGCCCGTTGCCGGGCAATGCCGATCTTGTTCCATTCCCGCCTTCTGAAGGTTAACGAACCTTTGTAACGGGGAAGCGATCCGGCAGCCGGATACCGGCCCGCCTATAGATGGCTTCCCCGGCCTTTTGCCCTTCCCGAAGGATGGCGTCCTCGTCCAGGGTCAGGATCTTCCGGTCCCGCATGAGCCATTTCCCATTGCACATGGTGCTTTGGACGTTGGTGGAATGCATGGCGGTGACCAGGGCGGCGATCTTATCGTGTACGGGCATCATGGAGGGGCCGTAGGGGTCGATGACGATCAAATCGGCCTTTTTGCCCGGCTCCAAGCTGCCGTACAGGTGGCCGTCCAACAGGGCCCGGGCCCCGTTGATGGTGGCCATCTGCAAAATGGCCTGGGAGGGCACCACCGTTGGGTCCAGCCGCCAGCCCTTGTGGATGAGGGAGGTAAGCCACATCTCGTCCACCATATCCATGCGGTTGCTGGAGGAGGCGCCGTCCGTGCCGATGCTCACGCAGATCCCCTCCCGCAGCATCCGGGGGATCTTGGCAAAGCCCAATACCCGCATGGCGGAGGCCGGATTGTGGGAAACCTTTACATCGCGCTTGCGGAAAAGTTCCACCTCTTCGTTGGTGAGCCATACCGTATGCACGGCCAGCAGGTTCTGATCCAGCACCCCCAGCCGTTCCAAATGGGTTACCGTAGGCTCGCCAAATACCTCCTGGCAATACGCCACCTCTTCCCTTGCTTCCGCCACATGCATATGGACACCCACCCCGTAGCGGTCGGCCAATTCCTTGGTGCGCTGGATCAGGGAGTCGGAATTGTTGAAAATGGTCCGCAGGCCGAACCAGACCTGCACCCGGCCCTCCGCGGTGTTGTGGAACCGCTTCAGGTCGGCTTCCTGCTGGTCCAATTCCTCCTGGGCGGTGCGCTGCCAGACGGGGGGCAGGCCTTCGCCGCAATCCATTACGGACTTTGCCAGCTTGGCCCGCAGGCCCGCCTGGGCCACGGCCTTGGCCATGCCGCCGACGAACTGCCCCCCCGGCTCCGCAAAGGCGGTAACCCCGCAGCGGATCTGTTCCAGGCAGCACATCAGGGTGGAAATGTAGGAATCCTCCTCGGTCATATTGCTTTCAAAGGGCCACATCCGGTCGTGGAGCCAGGTGATAAAGGCCACGTCGTCTCCAACGCCCCGGCTGATCTGCTGGGAGGTATGCACATGGGTGTTTACAAATCCCGGCAGGATGTATTTGCCCTGAAGGTCTATGATCTCCGCGTCCGGGCGTACCAGCGCCGGGTCCACCTGGCCCACCGCCAGGATGGTATCGTCCTGCACCAGCAGGCCGCCGCCATCGTAAACCTGCATATCGGGGCCCATGGTGAGGATATAGCCGTTTTTCAAATATGTTTGCGCCATGCTTGTCGTCCTCCTGGTTACATTTCATATAGGGTGCGGATCACCGGGTCCGCCACGCACTGATGGGCGCTGTCGATGAACCCGTGATCGGTAATGGCATAGCCGCCGCCAGCCGCCAGGCTGAGGAAGGAAAGGAACATAAAGGGCATGGAGATGGGGCAACCAAGCGCCTGTATGGCCTGGATCAGGGCTTTTTTCTGGGCCGCCAGGGTTTCGGCGGGCAGGTCGCTCATCAATCCAAGCACCGGGTAGGCCACCTGGGCCAGGACGCGGCCATCCAGCACGGCCACCTGCCCGCCCTCCAGGGCAGCCACCTGGTTCACCGCCAAGGCCATATCCGCGTGGTTGGTGCCCAGCACGATGATGTTGTGGTTGTCGTGGCCGACGGAGGAGGCGATGGCTCCGGCCCTTAGGTGGAAGCCCCCCATGAAGGCTTTGCCGATGTTGCCGTTTTTCCCATAGCGTTCCACCTGGGCCACATACAGCACATCCTGCTGGGGATCGCATTCCACGATGCCGTCTTTTACCGGCAGAACAACGTGCCGGTCATTGGTGATGGGGATCCAATCCAGGGTGTCGATCACGTGGACCTCCACCGCCTTGGCCCGTTCCTCCACCGTAAAGCGGAAGTCCTCGGGAACCACCGGCCGCTTCATCCGCATGGTGTGGAGGAGCAGTTCCTGGTGGACGGCAGGGGGGTAGGGCTGCAAAAACACGCCGTTTTCCGCCACCAGCTTGCCCCCGGCAATCACCTTTTGCACCCGGAAGTCCTCCGGCCCCGTGGTCAAAAGCACGTCCGCCCGCCGGCCGGGGGCCAGCCCGCCGGTGACCCCATCCAAATGGAAGGCCTGGGCTGCGTGCAGCGTCACCATTTGGATGGCTTCCACAAAGGAGACCCCCGCTTTCAAGGCGGTGCGCACGCCATCGTCCAGGCAGCCCCGCTCCACCGCATCCACGGTGTGCAGGTCGTCCGTGATAATGCTGGCCCGCTGTAGGCTAAGGCCCTGGGCCAGGAAGCCCTGTAGGCAATCGGTTAAATTCCGCGCCACAGAGCCTTCCCGCAGCATGGCGTGGCAACCGGCCCGCAGGCGCTCTATTGCGTCCTGGCCGGAGAAGGACTCATGGTCCGTATAAATCCCCGCCGCCATGCAGGCGTTCAAGGCGGGGCCGCTGGTGGCGGGCAGGTGCCCCTGCAAGGTGCCCCGGGCCTGTAGGGTATCCGCCATGGAGGTCAAAAGCGGGGGATAGCAGGACTGAATGTAGGTGCAAACGCACTCCGAAAGGCCCACCGCATCCGGCCGGGCCAAAGCCTTGCGGATGACCGCCTCGTCAAAAAGGCCGCCGCTGGTTTCCAGGGAGGGGGAGAAGGGCACATGGGAAGGAACCACGAAATACACCTTCAGGTCGGTTTGTTTGGCTTCTTCCAGGATGGCCTCGATACCTTCCAGCCCAGCCACCACCCCCACCTCGTGAAAGTCGGAAAAGATGGTGGTGACCCCGTGCTGCAACATGATCTGGGCAAAGGGCCGAATGGCGAGGCTAGTGCTTTCCGGATGGATATGGCCATCGATAAAGCCGGGGGTAAGATAGGCCCCCTGGGCATCCAACACCTGGGTATCAGCGCCTACGGTATAGGCCACATCCCCCACGGCGATAATGGTATCCCCGCTGATGGCCACGCCGCCGGGATAAATTTCGCCGGTGTATACATTCACAATTTGTCCGTTTTCAATCACCAGATCCGCCGGCCGGTTTCCCAGCGCCGCTTGAATTCGATCAGCTATCATATAATTTCCCCTTGTTTTTCTGAAATGAACGAAATATTTGCTTAAAATTTAATCTATAATTTAATTTATATATGTTTTTTGAATTATTGTCAAGGGCTTTTTCCCATGGCGTCGGGAAACAGCGCCGCGATGCGTTGTAAATAGGCGCGAAAGCCTTCAGCGTAAACCGGCCGGTCGGCCTGGCTGGGTAGGAAGGCGACCTCTGCTTTTTGGGAGGGGCGCCAGGGTAGACTTAGGCCCTTTTTCAATAGGGCCGCGGCGCCGGCGGCGCCGGGATAGGCGGGGGCCAATCCCAGGGGGATTCCCAGGGCGTCCGCAAAGATTTGGCAGAACACGGCGCTTTTGCTGGCCCCGCCGGATAGCAACGCCTGCCGGGGCGGTGTGGAACGCATGGCGGCGAGGCAATGCCTGGCGGAATAGGCGATCCCTTCCACGCAGGCCCGGGCAAGGTCCGCTGGCCCGGTGGAATTTCTTAGCCCCAGAAAAGCGCCGGTGGCTTGCGGACAGGAAAAGGGCGCCCGCTCCCCGTTGATGAAGGGGAGGAATAGGACCCCGTTCGCACCTGGGCTGCTTTGGGCGGCCAAGGCGAAAAAGCCGCCGTAATCCATGCCGGGGAAAAACTTTTGCCGGACGAAATCCAAGGCGCAGGCGCCGGCGGCGGTCCCCAGGGTCAAGCGCATAACGGGCGGGTCAAAGGGAAGCAGGTCCACAAACCCCTTTTCCGTGGGAGCGGGTTGCGGCGCGCCTAAGCAAAGGCTTACCGCCAGGGTGGTGCCGGCAATGATGGAAGCGTCCCATTGCTCCCCTGCGCCAAAGGCGGCGGCCGTGGTGTCCAGGGCCCCCACCCCCACGGGCAGTCCCGCCGGCAGGCCGAACAAGGAAGCCGCCTGGGGGGACACGGGGCCGGCGACCGCCCAGCTGGGGCGGAGGCTGGGCAGCTTGTCCAGCATATCCGCCAGGCCGAAAGCCTGATAGATATCCGCTGCGTAGCTGCCCTTCGCAAGGTCTACCCCTTCCCCGCAGTTGGAAAGATCGGTAACCGATTGCCCGGTCAAGCAATACACCAAAAAGGACACGCAGCCTAAAGCATAGCCGATATTTCGGTATTCCTCCGGCGCATGATCCTTCAGCCGCCGGAGAATGGCCATTCGGGACCCGGCAAAGGGCAGGTTGCAGCGCTGATTCCCCAGCGTTTGGGTTAGGCCCGCCAGCTGTTCCGCTTCAGGGGCGGCATTCCCATCCTGCCAGGTGATGGCAGGCATGAAGGGCCGGCCGTTTTTATCCAAGGGAAACAACCCGTCCCCCTGGCCGGTAACGCCGACCCCTGCCAAGGCGTCCCAAGGCTGCGGGCAGCGGGGCCGCAGTCGGGCCAAGGCCCCGGCCAGGGCCTGGAGCAGGGCCTCCATATCCAGGCGGCAGGGAGCAACATAGCAGCCTGCCATTTCCACTTCCTCTGCGGCGGCGATCTGGCCGCCGGCATCCATTACAACCGCCTTCAGGCAGGTGGTGCCGGCGTCAATGGCTAAGAAATAAGGCTGAGGCATGGCTTATAAGCGGATGTTGCCGGGATGGATCATGCCGCTTTGCCGGATATCGTCAAAGATGGCCTGGGCTTCTTCCTGGGTAAACGCCCGGGCGCCCCCCATCAGGGTGGTGATGAACAGGATCTTGGCGTATTGTTCCAGGGCCTCCAGGCGGTAGTATCCGTCCAGCACCGAATCCCCCATGGTGACCGTGCCGTGATTGCCAAGGAGCAAGGCGCTGTGCTTTTCAATATAAGGCGCCATGGATTCCGCCACCCCCTGGGTGCCGTACATCTGGTATTCGCACCGGGGTACGGCGCCCAAATATACCACCTGGTCCGGCAGGATGTACCGATCCAGCTTGCGATCCATACAGGCAAAGGCCGTGGCAAAGGGGGCGTGGGAATGGCATACCCCCATCACATCCGGCCGGTGCTGATAGCAATACACGTGTACCCGGGCTTCGCTGGAGGCTTTTCCGCCGTCGATGGGGTTGCACCCGTCGTCGATTTTTACCAGCATGTCGGGCGTGAGGTCCTTCTTGCATACCCCGGAGGGGGTAATCAGGTATTGCCCCTCCCCCAGGCGGGCGGAAATGTTGCCGCTGTTTGCCGGGGAGAACCCTGCTGCATACATCCGGTGGGCCGCTTCGCAGATCTCCTGCCGCAGAGCAAGCTCCTTTTGACAACCGTTTTTCATGGGAAAACACGATCCTTTCTTGTTTAGTTAAAATTTATTGATTTATTTCGCATATATGATATAATCACTTTGTATCTTATACTCATAAAGAAATTCTGTCAATCATTTTAGTTCAATAGGAGGCAATCGTTATGGAAAAACCCCGTCTCGCCCTTGGATCGCCTATGGCGGAACCCTATTTGTCCCAGCTGGAGGCGTTGTGCCAAATCACACCGGTCAGCCAGCTTTGCACCCCGGGCATGTGGCCTCCTGAGGCCGAGTTCCGTAACACCTGCCTGGGATATGACATCGTGGTGGTGGAGGCCGACGTTTTGGGGGAGGAAACCCTGGCCCTATGGAAAGGGCACGGCCTTAAGCTATTGGGCTGCACCCGGGGCAATCCCTTGAACGTGGACGCTGCCGCCTGCAAGAAGCTGGGCATTCCCCTGTTCTATACCCCGGGCCGCAACGCCCAGTCCGTGGCGGAATATACCATGACCGTTATGCTGATGCTGCAAAAACATATCCAGCGGGCCATGAAGGGCATGGGCACCGGGGCGTTTTTGGACGCGCCGGCGGCGGACATCTATGACCTGCCGCCTATTACCGACGTTACCTGGATGAACGAGCGGGTCAACGTCTATGCCATGCTGCCCCTGGGGGAGGAGCTTTACGGGCGCACCCTGGGGCTGATCGGCTTTGGGGCCATCGGCAAGCGGGTGGCGAAAATGGCGCTGGCCTTTGGAATGCGGGTGTTGGCGTATGATCCTTATTGCGACCCCCGGGCCGTGGAGGACGCCGGGGCAAAATTCTCGTCCCTGGAGGAGACGCTGGGCGCGGCGGACATCCTGTCCATCCACTTGCCGGTAACCAAGGAGACCACGGGCATGGTGAATGAAAGCTGGTTTGCCAGGATGAAGGATGGGGCAAAGCTGATCAATACCGCCCGGGCGGCGGTGGTGGACCAGCGGGCGATGCTACAGGCCCTGGAATCCGGCAAGCTGGCCGGGGCGGCGGTGGATGTGATGTGGATCGAGCCCTGCCCGGCGAACCATCCCTTCCTTTCCATGGACCAGGTGATCGTACTACCCCATCAGGCGGGGGCTACGGTGGATATAGACCGGTGGCAGTCCGCCATGGTGCTGGAGGAGGTCAAACGGTTTTTGGCTGGACAGCCTTTGCAAAACCCTTTCCCGCGCCAGGCCTAGGCCGGGATGCGCCGGACGGAACGGAAGACCGGGAAAGGAGCGGGCAGGCGGCCGGGGCGCGGCGCTCCGCCCGGGACGAAAAAGCGGCGGCACAGGTTCCCCCTGGTTTGCATATACTGGGAGCAAAGCAAGATAGGGAGGGGAAGTATGTGAGAGAAGAACGCTGCGGCAATCCTGCGCCTGCCATAGGGGATTACGGCCCCAATCCGCTGATCGTGAATATCCGGTGCCTGGCCCAGCAAAACCCCTATTTCCGAAGCGCGCTATGGACGGGCGGCAATATGCAGATCACCCTAATGTGCATCCCGCCCCGGGGGGAGATTGGGCTGGAAATGCATCCGGACGTGGATCAGCTGCTCCGGGTGGAAGCAGGGTGCGGCCTGGTCATGATGGGAGAAGGGCCCGAGGCCCTGTATTGCAGGCAGGCGGTGGACGCGGGCTATGGGATTGTGATCCCGGCCGGCGCCTGGCACAACCTGGTCAATACCGGCTGCGACCCGCTGCAGCTGGTCTCCGTCTACGCGCCGCCCCAACATCCCTTCGGCACGGTGCACAAGACCAAGGCGGACGCGGACGCATCGGAGGCGTAGGCCGCATTGGCGGCGGGGGCGCGGCAAAAAAGACAGGCTGTCGAAAAAGTGGCTTACGCCACTTTTTCGAGGTGTTCATAGCTCCCTTGCGCCTACGGCGCGGCCAGGGAG
>OLGD01001695.1_pt1 | contig 30548 bp, 22 predicted proteins | sample 1605311 | NCBI WGS metagenome assembly OLGD01 (sample SAMEA3888917, study PRJEB22519) | human gut metagenome | biome: human gut; feature: human-associated habitat; material: faeces | place: Denmark | collected 2010
CTGTTAAGAGGGTTTCTGTACCATCGGGGAACTTCTCATAAAATTCATTACCACGCCTAATGATTTTTGAGGTATTTTTATCGCGTTTAATTTTACCTTCTTTTATAAGCTTTTCCTTCTCCGCGCGGATTTTTTCAAGCAGGATATCAGCTGGTTCGTCATTCGGATCTTGGTCAACAAGTTTTCCTTGAACAGCCCATTGTAAAATTGACTTCTTTAATGCGTCAGGGAAATTTTTGTTTAAAGTAGTAAGCTCGATTTCGCATTTGCCATACTCTTCAACATATGGCAATAATTCTTCTATCTTTTCTACTATTCGTTTCTGCTCATTTAAAGGAGGAAGTGGAAATATTGTTTCTATAATTTTCTCCTTAGATATATTGGGTTGTCCGCTTCCTTCTCCTCTTCTTTTAAAAGCATCACGTTGTGACATTAAATAGTAGAAAAGATATTTGTTGAAAATTCCATTATGTACAATGCCAGCACAACAGGCTTGATTGGTTGTTGCTTCAATCCCAAGGATTCCGAGTTTTCCAATAGTTGCACCATACATCGCAATTAGAACAGAACCCACTGGATTTAATTTTACGGATGTCTCTTTTACAGCTTTAGGAGTGATAAGCTCTGGAATAATCGATATTATGCCATCATTTAAATCTCCTGTTTTTAACCATGGAACAGTTCCATTTTTATAGTATTCTGGATCATTTCTATTGGGCGTTGCTCCAGATCCCCAATTGGCAATTTCTCCTAATCTACACCAAGCCCATGAGTCTGGAATGTCGAAAGGGATTTCATCATCTATGCAGTGTGTTTCTTCACCGCGCTTCTCGTAAGGCAATTTATCAGAACTAGGATAACATGTAATTCTTTTATTTAGAAAGTACAAATAATTTATAAGTTTCCTCGTAAATTCAAAATTATTTCCTTACTGATATATTTAAATAGGCATAAAAATATTGCAGAAAATCGTAAACACTTTCAACGGTGCCGTATTGATTACATAAGGAAATTTCTATTAGGCTGGCCTTCTTTTTACAAAAAATGACTTTGAAGAAGAAACTTCCGTTGAATTTGATTGTAAATTATGAACGGTGTATGCATTCAATGGTACGCGATATCCTAAGCGTATTAAAAAAGGATCGTCTTTGAAGGTTGACTCGATAATAATATCGCCTGTTTTTGTTGTATATAATGGAATATTATTATTTGTTAATATATCTCTTACTGATTGTTTAGGATGTTCATATTCGTTTCCAAAGTCAGATGTACATATCGCGACTCTTGGTTTTATTGCCTTTATAAACTCATCTGTGTTAACACCATTTGCAGCGCCGTGATGAGACAAGATAAGAACATCGACTTCATTACGTAGAATATTATTTTTCATCAAAAAATTTGCAATTTCAGAAGAGTCTATATCGCCCAAGCTTAAAACATTAAATTTTCCAGACCTAAAAAATTTCACAGAAGAATTGTCATTTGAAGTCACATATTCTCCTGTGTCATAGATAATATTATTAGTTCCCCATGGTTGCGCATTGTTTAGACTGCGTATGTATGCAGTATCAAGCCTATGAGCATAAGAATCTGTATGTTTATGAACATATTCCAAAATAATGCTCAAGCTTTTCCTCCCATTTTCTGTATGAGGTTCATATTTTGGATATTCGACAATATTTGGTTTGAACTCTATTAAAATGTTTCTTAAATCTTTTTCACAGCAATGATCCTCGTCCCAACTTGTAATGTGTAATCTATCGATTTTCTTTACATCTTTACAATAATATAATTCGCGATAAAGCGTAGGCCAATTTTTAGAATCTAATATTGCTTCTATAAGTGTAAAAGTTGAACCATCATAATAAGACATGGATGATCCAGCTTTGTCTAATTGATAAGCCCGAAATCTTGTATTTGAAGTCATTGTTGGTCTAAAGTTAGAGTTCCTTTGTAATTGGTTTTATATTTGTAAGAATCAAAGCGTAATATATCGCATTTTACGTTTCCCGTTGCATATACATCAACAGTATTACCATTACAATCAAACCAAATGTCTTTTGCTGTATTTTGAGTTATTGTATCATATCCATTGTAATAATTTAAATTTTCAGATGGGGCTTCCCCAATTACGATTATTTTAGGATTTATATTTCGCAATATTTTCTCTGGAATCTTTCCAGAATCTCTCCCGTGATGAGGTGCAAAAAGAATATCAGCTTTTAAATCTAATTTAAGCAACTCAGCTTCCACAGATTCCATAAAATCTGATTCCATATCCCCCATCCATAAAAATGAAGCATTGTTTTCTATTGAATATTTAATTATAGGCGAAATATTATTTGGACTTAGATTAGTTTTATTTTCAATATCAGATAGACTATTTGCGAAAATTTCATTCTTCGTATCTGGCCAAAGAATTTTAATTCCAGCACAATTTTGTTCATCATCACTTATATTCAACCATTTCCGAGCACATCCTTGTCGAAGAAAATATGCTTTATCTGAATTTCGGAGTTCTACATATTTTTCAAAATCTACATCATTGCAACCATCCGAGATGTCATTTTTAACGCAATAAAAATTGGGGATTGAAATTTTTTCAAAAAGTAATTTCAAACCCGTGATATGATCCTGATCAGGATGCGTCGAGATAAATCTTACTATATCTTTGTCCGTATATTCAATTTTTATCTCTTTGATTATTTCTTCTTCTCTATCTTCTGGTATACAACAATCTATTATTGTAAAATTGTTGGTATTATGTTTTATGTAAAACATATCGCCATTGCCAACTGAAAACGTTTTAACTATGCTCATTTCTGTCTTCCTGTGTTTTTTCAATTCTTAAAACAATGTATTTTGTTTGTTTTTTATATGAGAGTAGAAACAACACAAATAACGCAAATGCAAAAATCAATTTTATATTATACTCAAAAATAGCAATTATCAACTGAAAGACTTTACAAAGACCACTAATGTTTACATTTTCATATAAGGTTTGAAATATTAAAAGTATAGTAATTACAAGCATCAAAGCTGTAAATGTTTTATATATATGATAAGCCTCTGATAGTTCAGATATACGCTTATCTTTTTGTTCTGCATCTAAAAACTCTTTGTATGGTTTATGTTTTATTATTTTTAGCTTTAACAATATTTTTTCGAGAACACTCCCTCCAAACCGATTTATTGTTAATCCTATGAAATAGAATGTAATCAAATTTGTTAAGGTGTTTTCTGATAAGGGAATATTTGGTAATCCCCACGCGTTTGATAAAACACAATATACACCTCCCGCTAAAATATGATTTAAGAGGAGGTAAGGCGATAATTTGTTTAATATGGTTTCCATTTTTATTGTATTATGATTTTAATATGAATTCTAAAACCCATCGGGGACTAATCCTAGAGTATTGATTTTTCTCCGTGGCATATTGTAGTGCTTCGTGGATTTTCAAAACTTCTGTATAGTCTAAATATTTTAGATGGTTTTTTAATGGAGTACTATAGACTTCTTTTTTGATCTTTTCCTGTTGAGTAGAATTGCTTACAGCAACAATTCCTTGAACTGCTTTATTACTGTGTGCTTTTATTAAGTTGAGAATCAAACTATCAATAGAACCTGATGTTTGAACTTCAAAAACATAAATAACCCGCCCCATATTACCAATGGTTGCCTCCCAAAGCGTATCGACAACTGCACCGTCGGCAACTTTCTTTTCAATGCTCGATTTGAAACCTAAGAATGCGCCTATTTCACTTATTTTATCTCGAATATCATTATGGTCGAAATTTAAATCTTTTTTTGTTTTTTGGCGTCCGAATTCCCTATGTGTTGTACGATGGGATCAACTTCATTTTCGATTTTGTCGAACATTTCCCACATAAAATAGTCAAAATGCAACATATCAACTATTCCTGCTTTTGAGGTTTCTTTTAACATCTTTTTAGCGATATTACAAAAAGCCATATAGTTTTTGCCATCTAATCGACTTTCGTATTTAGGGATGTCATTTATTTCCAACTTCAAAAATGCGTTATAGGTTTTTCTGTTCCAAATAATAAATTCTTTCGGATATATTTTGCTTAACAATTCACTCATGATAGCGGGACCAACTCCATGTACGCTTTCTCTAAAAGAATCCCAACGCTCTTCGATTTGTCCTTTGCCATAAAGAAGTTCTACAAATAATTTTTTAAGTTTATCCAAGCCATTATCCACAATAAGCGCATCTATTTTGGTATGGCGATTCCCCCACATTTTTAGTGCCCATAAAGGAGCAAGAAATTCGTATACGCCGTCGGCATCAAGATCTAAAATTTTCTGCTTAGAAAAGCTTTGATAAAAATTTATTGCATCCTTACGTTCCTGTGCTTCAAATTCAAATTTTTGCTTATTTTTCGATTCAAGTTTGGAATATATGCCTATTTTTGAGATGAGAAGTTTTGTATTCATGTTAGTTTTATAATATGTTTCATCTACAGTTAATCAATCTAATTTTTCTCTTGATCGCGAGAAATATTATCAATAATGCAAGAAAAATATTATCTAAAAATAACAAATAAAAATGTTGCGTATTTTGTCGTGATGTGGTAGTATAGATGCCATAACGGGACAAGGTATGATGATAAGCAAGACGAAGATTTCAACTGAGGGGTTTGAGAAGGTTGAGATTACTGCGGAGATGACGGATATATTCGGGCTTCCGAAGAAAGCCATTGGGAAATGGGCGGTTGTCACGGAAGACGATGTTGAGCGTCGCTTAATGAAAGTTCGTTTAGACGGCTATTTTGCGGACGACAAGTACAACAATCATCAGCGCATTTCCAACAGGATTTGGGGGCAGATGTTTGGCGGAGTGCGCTGTGCGAAGTTTGAATTTTCCAAGCTATGCACGCGCAAGAAGAACTGGATATTGGCGCTTATTAACGAATTTGAAAAAACCCCCGAACTTGCCGCATCTCTGCGGAAGTTTAGCTTTGACGACATCGTTTTACAAATTATAGACGACACGAATTCGGAGCGTCCGCAGGGCAAGGCGTACAGCTCGATTGCGAGCGCGATAAGCTATTGGAAATACAAATATGGAGACAATGGAAGATGAAAATCCGTCAAAATGATTGGTCAGAATTTGGTAAGGATTTTATCGTAAAAATGCGCAAAAATACAGGGTTTTTGCCTTGTAATTATGCTTACCACATACGTAAATATGCGCAAGAATTTTTGAAAATCGACATTTGCAACATAGCAAACATCAACAACATGCAAAACCAAGAAAGCCCGAAAATGAATACGACCAGAAGGAGATTAGGAAACGCTCGTTCTATCCGTTGAACTACAGGGCGGGATAAAGTAGTCATAAGACCAGATGGCCGCTTGAAAGTCAACTATATTTCAAGTATTAACCCGCATTACAGTTTTTTTGTCTCTTTGCGCTTTTTGCGGGGCGGACGACAAAGCAGTGGTCGAGCAGGACGTCGCAATCGCTTTTCTTGTAGCGAATGCACTTGCCTGAAAGACGGTAGCTTGGAAGTTTGCCCTGTCTGCGGAGCTGCTCGATAAAGGTTGTGCCAATATTGAGATACTCGGCTACCTCTGCGCGGGTTAAAAGCCTGTCGCTTGCGTCAGGCTGCGTTAATGTTTGCGTATTTGCGTATTTTCTTTTTTCCATACGCAAAATACCTCCGTGTCAAATTTCCCAAAATGTAAAATGCAGATAAAGCCCGCAAAAATAGGCGAAATAGGTCGGGATTTTGTAAAAGTGGAAAAATTTTCTAAGGGGTGATAACAGTCGTCTTATGGCAAATGCTTTTCTATGCGTCTTTAAAATCCCTTTTTTAGTCTTTAAATTTGTCACATGAGACAAATTTCAAAGGCAACTGCAAAGCGCGTAGAATTTGAAAAAGGAAACATTGAGTTTTTTAGGCAAATCTACAAAAGCGTAAAAATTGCGTAAAGAAAATCGTAAAGAATTTCTTGACAAAACTGTATCAACTCCCTTATATACATAATGTTTATTAACAAAAAAGCGTAAAAGTTATAAGAAAAGAATTTGACATCAAGGAATTTATACTGGCGAACGGGGCTGTTTCGTCCGCAGATGTCATGCGCCAATTTGGAATTTCCAAACCTACTGCCATAGGGCTCTTAAAAGAATCTAATGCCATTGCCATTGGCAATTCCGTAAACCGTGAATATGCATTGCCTCAGCCGATAGGGGAAAATGGTTTTGAGTGGAATCTCTATAAGGTGGACGAGCAGGCAAATATCGCTAAACTTGGAGTTTTATATTCCACAAATGCGGGATTTTATTTTAACGGCGATTATCCATCTTTTTACGGCGGCGAATTTAAGAACAAGCTCTTTCCGACTTTGCCATGGTTTTTGTATGAGCACCGTCCGCAGGGCTTTGTTGGCAGGAATATTGTCTATAATTTGAATAAGAATTTTGGAATATCCAAAGAGTTAAACAGCTGGTCCGACGCCGACATTCTTGGATACCTTTTGCGTTTTGGCGACGATTTGCCCGGTTCGCTGATTTTGGGAGACTTTGCAAAAGATAGATTTTTGCAAGGTAAAGATACAGATGTTGATGAATGCAAACGTGCAGAAGTGTATCCTGAATTTGCAAAGTTGGCCGTTGAAAACGGAATGCCGCATTCATCTGCCGCCGGCGAACAGCCAAAGTTTTGCGCTTTGATTCGTTGCGAAAATGGCACATACAGAAACGTAATTGTAAAGTTTTCAGGCGATATGAATAACCCGGTAAACCGCCGCTGGGGAGACTTGCTTATCGCGGAACATATCGCCTTGCAGGTATTGAGCAATCACGGGTTTGTTGCATCTGAATCGCAGATTATCGAATCGCAAAACAGGGTATTTCTTGAATACAATCGCATTGATAGAATCGGCAGATACGGCAGGCGAGGCACAAGTTCATTAAGCGGTATCGACGCCGCATTCATAGGCGAAGGCGGCGGTTCTTGGCCTAATGCGATGGGAAAAGCCAAGGGATATTTTAGCGCAAAAGACATTGATATTGCCGAGCGCATTTACGATTTCGGCTTGGCTATTGGCAATGCAGATATGCACTTTGGAAACATCAGTTTCTTTATTAAGCGCAATTTGCCTTTTGAGCTTGCGCCTATCTATGACATGCTTCCGATGTATTATGCGCCTAAGAGCGACGGTACATTGCAAAATGAAGCCCTTGCAAGCATTCCGCCGACGCGAGAATCGCGCACAATGGCTAAGAAATTTTGGCAAATGACAATTGAAAACGCTTCCATAAGCAATTCATTTAAATTGATTGCGCAAAAGAATATAGACGCATTATCTTAGTTGTAACACCAGTGTTGCAAGTCGGCGGATTTATTTTGCAGGTAAAAAAATTTCACGTTGCCCAACTGTTTGGACAAGTTTTTTGATTATGCTTTTAAGATGGGAAATCAATTTCCCAAATTAAGGGATTTTGAAAAAACGACACAGGTGCCGCATTTGCTTAGATCTGCAATTTTAAGAAGTGAATATGTTTATCTAAACAGCCCAAAACCTCTCCGCCGCGCTACGGGCGGAGGAGGATTTGGTAGACGCCCGAGGGCATTTTGTTTATGGTCAGCGTGCCGTCGGGGTTGCGGACGAAGTCCTTTTCGGGGACTTTGTAGCCGTTTACGCGGATGGATTCCGCGCGGGTCGTCGGGAACACCACCGTGCCCGTCGAATTCGGGGGAATGGTTATCTGCCATTCCATCACTCCGTCGGAGAGCTTCCATGAAGACGCCGCGAATCCGTAAGGGGTCTCGTGCGTAGCGCTCGCGAAAGTGAAGCCCCCGCCGGGCTTCGGGTTGAAGATTATGTTTTTGTAGCCAGGCGCGGATTCGTCGCGCCATATCCCCGCCACGCTCTTGTAGAGCCATTGGCCTATCGCCCCGTATGCGTAGTGGTTGAAAGAGTTCATGCTGGCGTCGCCAAACCCCGCCTTGTGGGAGTAGCTGTTCCACCGCTCCCACATGGTCGTCGCCCCCTGGGCGATCGGATAGAGCCACGACGGGAAATTTTCGTTCAGTAGCAGGCGGTACGCCAAGTCGGGCCTCCCGTAGCGGGTCAGGACTTCCGTCAAAAGCGGCGTCCCCAAAAATCCCGTCCGCAGATAGACGCCCGAGCTTTCGAGAACTTCGACGAATTTATCGAACGACTTTTGGCGGATGTTTTCCGGCAGCAGGTCGAACCCGAGCGCGAGCAGATACGCCGTCTGGGTTTCGTTGTCGACCGTGCCGTCCTCATAGACGAATTTTTTGACGAACGCCTTTTTCACCTCGTCCGCGAGCCCCGCGTACTTTTTGGCGTCATCGCTTTTGCCCAGAACCTCGGCGACTTTGGAGAACAGCTCCGCGCTGCGCGCAAAATATGCGGTCGCGACGAGATCCTTTTTGGTAAATCCGGCGAGAGGATGTTTCATCTTGCGTTCGGCGGCCTCGCCCGCCGGCCGGAAGATTTCGGAAGCCTTCGGGTCGGAAGACTTTTCTATTTTGCGCGGCTTCCAGTCGGAATCGAGCCTGTCCTGCGACAGCCAATCGCCGAAAGTCCACGCCAGACATATGCGGTCTTTCGACTTGTTTTCGAGGTACTCCACGAACTTTTGCATCGCCGGATAATTTTCCTCGAGAATGTTTTTGTCGCCGTATTGAAGATAGATTTCCCACGGGCAGATGAGTATCGCAGACCCCCACGCGGGGCAACCGGAAGCGTTGTCGAGAACGTCGGGCGCCACGTGCGCAATGGCACCCTCTTTGGGGCCTGCCACGACCTGCGCGTCGCGCATGTCGCGCGCCCACTTCGAGAAGAATGAGCACACGTCCATATTGAACGCCGCAGTCGGGACGAACACCTGCGCGTCGCCCGTCCAACCGAGGCGCTCGTCGCGCTGCGGGCAGTCGGTGGGCGTGGAAAAGAAGTTGCCGCGCTGCCCCCACTGTATGCAGCTTTGCAGGGCGTTCACCTTCGGGGAAGAGCACACGAAAGTCCCGATCTGCGGCATGGCGTTGTGGAGGACTATCCCCTTCACCCAGTCGGGCGACGGCTTGGCGTTCTCCGGAAATCCCGAGAGCTCGACATATCTGAACCCGTGGTAGGTGAAGAGCGGCGCCCATTCCTCGACCCTGTAGCCTTTGCATATATAAGTGTCGGTGGAGCGCGCCGAGCGGTAGTTCTTCGTATAGAGCGAGCCGTCCTTTTCGAGCATCTCGGCAAACCGCACGGTTATCTTCCTGCCCGGGTTGGCGGGGATTTTTATCTTCGCCCAGCCGACCATGTTCTGCCCGAGGTCGAAAACGAAAGTCCCGGGCTTGAGAGTCCGCACCGATACGGGGGAGAGCTCTTGCGCGGCGGAAATCACGGGGCTGCGGCGAGGCTCGAGCAGGGGCGACTTTCCTATTTCCGCAACGGATACCGGCTTGAAGGCGGAATCGTCGAAGTCCGTTTCCATCCAGTCACCCAGCTCGCGGCGGGCGTCGTAGTCTTCGCCGTGGTAGATGTCCGAATACGTTATGGGGCCGAACGCCCACTTCCAGGAGCCGTCTGTCGAGAAAGTCGCGCGCCGCCCGTCTTTGTAGACGACTTCGAGCTGCGCCGCAAGTTCCGGCTTTTTGCCGTACACCGCGCGGTTGTTGCCCCACGCGAGGCTGCCGGCATACCAGCCGTCGGCGACTATCGCCGCGAGCGCGTTCCCGCCCTCGTAGAGCATTTTCGATACGTCGTAGGCGGTCGCCTGGATTCGCTTGTTGTAGTCGGTCCAGCCGGGGCTCCAGAAGTCGTCGCCGACTTTTCTGCCGTTTATATAAAACTGGTATATGCCGCGGGCGGCGACGTAAAGGCGAGCGCTTTCAACGTCGTCGTCGAGCTCTATCTCTTTGCGCAAGTAGGTGGGCGGAAACGCCTTGGGTATAGACTTCTCTTTGCCGTCCTTCATTTTTACGGTCTCGGACTCCTGAGGCGCCGCATTTGAAACCCACTTGGCAGACCAGTCGGAATTGTCGAGCAGCCCCGCCTCGAAAAACGCGGGCTCCGACCATTCGGAGGCCCTGCCCGCCTCGTCCCAAACACGGACTTTCCAATAAAACCTTTCGCGCGATTTCGGCGCGGGAATGTCGGCCTTTACCCACACCGAGTCGGGCGACGCGACTTTCCCGCTGTCCCACAGCGGATTTTTGTCCAGCCCATCGGGGGTGCGCGCCACGACGAGCTGGTACGCGGTCTGCCTTATTCCCTGCGAGCCTGCGGGCATCCTCCATGAAAACCTCAAGTTTTCGAGGGACATTCCGACGGGGTTTTCAAAAAATTCCCCGACGGTCAATTTCTGCGGTTTAAATTCGTCCCCACCGGCGGAGGCAAACGCCGCCGCCGCAAAAATCGCGGCCGCCGCCGCAAAAATTCGCCTTTTCATATTCAGCGATTCTTTCAACAATACCGCAAGGCGTCAACCCAAAATGCCCTTCGCAAAAATAATGGTTTACAACTGCGGACATTTTGGGAAAATTGCGCCATGACTACCGAAGAATTTAAAAAGCGCTTCGAGGAAAAGCGGAGCGCGGTGGAATCCGCAATACTGAAATATCTCCCGCCGGCGGACGCCCGCCCGCACATCGTCCACGAGGCGATGCGCTACTCGATGGAAGCCGGCGGAAAGAGAATCCGCCCGATGCTTCTGCTGGCCGCCCACGACATGTTCCCGTCCGCCGTCGACCCGCTGCCCGCATGCGTGGCGATAGAGTGCCTGCACACGTATTCGCTCATACACGACGACCTGCCCTGCATGGACAACTCCGACCTGCGAAGGGGCAAGCCCACCTGCCACAAGAAATTTGACGAGACCATGGCGCTGCTTGCGGGCGACGCGCTTTTGACATACTCTTTCTGGCTGCTGGCCGACGCATACAAGTCGAGGCCTGAAATCGCCGCGGGGCTGGTTCTCGACCTCGCCGACGCGGGCGGCAGCAAAAAGATGATCGGCGGGCAGGTCGAGGACGTGCTCGGCGAGCGCGACGGCAAAATGACGCCCGAAAAGCTCGACTTCATCCACCACAACAAAACCGCCGCCCTCATAACCGCCGCCGTCACAATGGGAATCAGGCTGGCGGACTCTTACGACGATGAAAAGCTCGCCGCCGCGCGCGAAATCGGCAAAAACATCGGGCTCGCCTTCCAGGTGATAGACGACATTCTCGACGTGACGAGCGACGACGCGACGATGGGGAAAACCACTGGGCTCGACGCCGCCAACGAAAAGATGACATACGTCTCGCTCTACGGCGTGGAAAAGTCGCGCGAAATAGCCGCCTCCCTCACGAACAAAGCGGTGGCCGACTGCGAAAAGCTCAGCCCCGACTGCGGCTTCCTCAAAGCCCTCATTCTGTACATGCAAAACCGCATAAACTGACCTCCGCCGCCTCCGGCGCAAAAAATTTTTTCAAGGAAAAGGACACCGAATGATAGTAGAACCCAAAGTAAAAGGATTTCTCTGCGTCACCGCCCACCCCGAGGGCTGCGCCGAAAACGTGCGCGAACAGATCGCCTACGTCAGGGGCAAGGGCGAAATAAAGGGCGGGTGCAAATCGGCCCTGATAATCGGCTCGTCCACGGGCTACGGGCTCGCGAGCCGCATAACCGCCGCATTCGGCTGCGGCGCCGCGACGATTGGCGTCTTCTTCGAGCGGCCGGGCGACGCGGCGAGGTCGCGCCCCGCGAGCGCGGGCTGGTACAACACCGCCGAATTTACAAAACAGGCCGAAGCCGCCGGGCTCTATTGCGCAAACATCAACGGCGACGCCTTCGGCGACGAGGTGAAAAAACAGGCCATTGAAGCCATAAAAAAGAGCCCCCTCGGAAAGGTTGATCTGATAGTATACTCGCTCGCCTCGCCCCGCCGCACCGACCCCGACACCGGCGAAGTCTACAAGAGCGTCCTAAAAACCGTAGGAGAAGAGCGCAAAGACAAGTCGCTCGACACCGACAAAGGTCAGGTGGTGGAAGTGACGGTCCCCGCCGCGACCGAGCGCGAAATTTTCGAGACCGTCAAAACCATGGGCGGCGACGACTGGGAGCGCTGGGTCAAGGCGCTCGACGACGCGGGCGTCATAGCCGAGGGCTGCGCGAGCGTCGCGTACTCATACATAGGGCCGGAGCTCACCTATCCGATCTACCGCAGCGGCACCATCGGGCTCGCCAAAAAAGACCTCGAAGCCGCCGCTGACAGGATCGACGCCCTGTTGAAGCTGCGGCGCGGCAAGGCGTTCATCTCCGTCAACAAGGCGCTCGTCACGCAGGCGAGCAGCGCGATTCCGGTAGTGCCCCTCTATGTATCCATCCTCTACAAGGTGATGAAGGAAAAGGGAATCCACGAGGGCTGCATAGAGCAGATCCAGCGCCTCTTCGCCACCCAGCTCTACAACGGCAACTGCCTTGAATTTGACGACGAAGGGCGCGTGAGAATCGACAACCTCGAGTTGCGCGACGACGTCCAAAAGGCAGTGTTCGACATTTGGCCCAAAGTCTCCACAGAGAACCTTTACGAGCTCACCGACTTTGCGGGCTACAAAAAAGAGTTCCTAAAACTTTTCGGCTTCGGGCTCCCGAACGTGGATTACTCAAAAGACGTGGAAATCTAAATCCCGCCGCGGCGCGCTTTCAGGCTTTCGCCCGCCTTGCGGTAAGCGCCCGCGCCAACGCCCGCCGCGTTCATAAAAGCGGTTGCGTTTTTCTATCGGGATTGTTCGCAATCCGGCCGTAGCGGCGGCGCCGGAAGTTTCCGCGCCGCAAACGGCGCGGAAACTTCCGGCAAAAAAGCAAAACTTTTCCCGTTGACTTTCGGAAGAATTTTCCGATTCTAATTTTAAAGGTGAAAGTTCGGTTCCATACTGCTCCCAATTAGCGGGAGCTGAGTCTTGGAGGAACTTTCGCCCTTTTTTTGTTTAAATAAGGCCGCCCGCTTTTGTCCGGTTGCATATTGCCTGAAAACATTTTCCGGATGGCCTCGCCCGCGAACTTTCTAATTTTATTTTAAAGAAGCCATTATCGCCCTTGCGCTGTGAATCCCGCATTGCGGGCGGACATTGCGGCGGACATTCGCATTCTTCGTTCAAGCGGGGGCGCATTGCGCCGCGCCGTGGCATGGAGCATGTAAGGCGCGCCGCAAACAAAAACTTGCCACCCCCCTCATCTTCGCGGCGCGCGGCATTCCCGCGGCGCACACGTTGCATACTCCGGAAAATCGGGAAACCGGCGTATTCACCGCGCCCATTTCTTTCTTTTGCGCGCGGCAAACGCAATGGCGGCGGAGAGGCGGTAAATCAAATTTATTTAACCATGTAAATTTCCCTATCCGAAAGCGCCAACTACGCAAAATTTTGTCCGGGGAAATTTAACCTCCTTCGCCGACGCTTTCCCGCGGGTTTTCCGTAAAAAACCAAAACTTGCGAAACCGGATAAAAAACGCCCCGCGGCGCGCGCCAAAAATAAACCGCGCGGATTGCACCAATGCCGCAAAAAAATTCGCGCTTTGTCCGCGGGCAGAGCGCGAATGCCCCGCCAATTTTTACGCCGCAAAGCCAATCGGCGGCGGTTTGCGCGCTTTTCCCTGCCGCGCGGATTGCCGCCGGAAACCGAGCAAGGGCGCGGCGGGTGCGCCGGCGGAGGGGGCTTGCGTCAACATTCCCGCCCCTGCGCCGCCGCAACCCGACCTCAGAAGAAAACGGAGAATGTCGGCGTCCGGTTGACGGGCTCGCCGCGGCGGAAATCGTCGCCTGCGGAGGCAAAATCGCAAACTTTGGTTTTTATCGTCCTGCCGTCGGCGGTTTTTATCTCCGCGTCCCACAGGCCCCAGGTTTTGTCCGCCTTTGCGGGGGTGAGCCTGCACTCTGCGCCGCCGTTGTTAACCGTGGCCGACCCGAACATCTCCGCGTCCGAATTGCCTATGTATTTGCTGCGCGCCAAAAGAAGCGGCCCGCGCCTGATCGTCGCCCCCGCGCTGTGGCGCATCAGCGGCAGAAGGTCGGGATCCGACCCGTAGCCCGTCCAGCGGCTTGCGCGCAAATCGTTCTTGGGAATGTAGCAGTCCGAAAGGGGGGAATCTACGACGCGCGGCGACATGTCGAAGCCGATTTTCACCGTCTTCTCGCCGTCCGCCATCACGGAATGCCACGGGCCCTTTGCCAGCTTGCCGTCCACGAACGTCCGGGCGCTCCACGACGGAATGCGGAAGGAAACTTTCGTCGGCTTCTCGGCGCGTATTTTCACCTCGGCGAAATCGGCTATCGGATAGCCGCCCGATATTTCCACCTCCGCCCCGCCGATTTTCCCCTTAAACGGCGAATAGAAATTCACGAAAATTTCGCCGCCGGAACGCGAGAGCGCGGTTTGGGCGAAGTCGAGAAATCCGCGGGGCATGTTGTCCACGCAGCAGTGGTTGTATTTCATGCCGACCTGCGGCTTGGCGACGAAGTGGTAGCCGTGGCTGCGCACCCCGCGCGAACCCCATTTGCCGTCGCGCGAGACGCCCGCGAGAAAGGCGTTGTAAAAAGTGTCCTCCATTTCGTCGAGGTACTTCGGGTCGCCCGAGGCGAGGAACAGCTCCTTGTTCAGGCGCATCCAGTGGATGGCGTCGCAAGGCTCGGTGATGGCGTTTATCTGGTTCGCGCCGCCGACGAACATGTCGTTGTAGCCGACGCTCGAAAGTATGTTCTTTTCGTCGCGAAGGAGCTGGTCGCGGATATTCGAGGCGGCTTTCAGCGCCTTTTCGTCGCCGGTCACGCGCCAGTAGTCCACGAGCCCTTCGAGGCACGACATCATTTCGTACGCCTTTTCCCACTTCTTCACGTGCGGATACCAGAGGCGCACGGGCTCGCCCGAAAAGGCGTTGCGCAGGAAGTTTGGCGGCGGATTTCCGTCCCTGTCCCAGTACGAGACGATTTCCTTTGCGAAATCGAGAAACTTGGCGTCGGAAGTCTCGCGGTATAGAATAAGCAGGGGCTTTAAAATCGACATGCTCGGCATTCCGACAAAAGTGCCCGTGTCGCAGATTTTGACGTTTTCGGCGCGCAGCATGTCGATGTACTGGTTCATGAAGCGCGCGGCGGCGGCGAGCGTCTCGGGGTTTTTGCCGATTTTATAGGCTTCGAGAAGCCCCCAGAGGGTGTATTTTCTGCACCAGAGATTCCAGCACCAGTTGCACTCGTATCCGACCGCTTTCTTTGAGGCTTCAAGGTCGTTCACGCGCAAAAACGCCCTGTTTTTGTACGTCCCCAAATATCCGTCGGGCTCCTGCATTGAAATGAGCGTAGCCGCCTTTTTTGCGATGAAATCTTTCAATTCCCCATCCTGGGAATATTCGCAGACGCCGGAAGCGGAGATGGCGAGCTTGCCCCAGAACTCGCCCTGCCAATAGCCGACGCAGCCGAGCCTGTCGTCCACTTTTGCGCGGAAAGCCTCCTCCGCCTCTCCGAAAACCTCGTTTTTGGCAAAATCCGAAAAGACTCGGTTTTTGAAAAACAAATCCATTTTCTCGCCGGCATACCCCTTCAATTTCACGTCGGAGAGCGCGGGCTGCTCCATCTTGCCTGCTGCGGCGTCCTTGGCGCGCGCCGGAGCTCCGCCCGCGGTCCGCCCGCCCTCCTCCCGAGGGGAAGCGCACGCGGCGCACAGAATTGAAGCGAGGATACAATAGAAATAAAATGTTCGTATTTTCATAAAACAAATAAATCTGTTTGGAATAGAAACAGACTAAAATCCAAGAAAACCAACGTCAAACAAAAAATCCGACGCCCGCCTGAAAATTCGCCGCCCTGCAAAAATTTTTGACCGCATAACCGCATTCCGAATTGGCGCGCCACCAAAAGAAAGGATTTTCAAAATCACAACAGTTTTGGAACGGCCGATAAAGCGCAAACTTGCGGGCTTCAATACAGAGCGGAGCCGCCGCCTCTCTGCCCGCGCCTGACGGCGGGCAAATACTCTCTCTGTTGGGGCTATCCGGCGTTTATGAAAATTTTTGAAACGCAGGCGATTCCCGCATTCAGGCACTCTACGTCGGTAGGCCTGCCGTCGGGCGACGGGGCGGTCTCGCCCATTGCGTAGGAGAATCCGTATGTGCCGTCGGGATTTTTTACGTAAAGCGGCGCCAATTTCGCGCGCGCGGGAACGCATTCGGAGAATTCCGACTCTTCCGAAAAACCTGCGGGATAGTTTAAGTTGCGAACCTCCCCGAATGCAAAGCCGCCGCGCGAAACGCAATCGGCAATGTAGCGCGCCGCGTGCTCCGAGGCGGCTTCCAAATGCGCGCGCAATTCGTCCGGCGGGGGCTCGCGGCGCAGCCGGCAGATTTCGTAAAATTTTTTGAGAAGGCGCATTGAACACGCGAAGGCGGGGATCCCCCAACCCGCGGCCTCGACCGCCGCCGCGAAAGTCCCGCTGCTCCAAAGCAGGGGCAGCGCGACGTTCTGGCCGATGTTGAGCCCCGAGACCACGGCGTCGGGCGGCTCCGGAAGCAGATGGGAGAGGGCGATGTTCACGCAGTCGGACGGCGTGCCGGCGACCGTGCGGCACTTGAAGCCGCCGACTTCCGCCTCCCCCACGGCAACCGCGGCGTGGCGGTTGTACGCGCGCCCTATCCAGCTCTGTTCCCGCGCGGGGACGACGATTTCCATGTCCGCGACCCCTGTGAGCGCCGCGGCGAACGCAGGCAGAAACGGAGAATCTATCCCGTCGTCGTTAGACAGCAGCAGGCGCATCTTTTAGCGGCTCGCCGCGCAGGAATCTGTTTATGCTGCGCGCGGCTATTTTCGCCTGCCCCATGGCGCTGATTACCGTGGCGGCCCCGCTTACGACGTCGCCGCCGGCGAAAACCTGCGGTATGGAGGTCTGCAAAGTTTCGGGGTCGCACTCTATCGTGCCCTTCTTTGTCGTCTTGAGATTCGGGCTCGTCATGGGAATCAGAGGATTCGGGCGGTTGCCTATCGCCACCACCACGACGTCGCAGGGAATCTGGAATTCGCTGCCCTTTATCTCGACGGGAGAGCGGCGGCCGGAGGCGTCGGGCTCGCCGAGTTCCATTCTGACGCATTCGAGCGCGACGACCCTGCCGTCTTCGCCGGCGATTACGCGCTTGGGGTTGGTGAGCATCTGAAATTCCACGCCCTCCTGCTGCGCGTGGTGTATCTCCTCCTTGCGGGCGGGCATCTGCTCGAGCGCGCGGCGGTAGACGATTGTCGACTTGGCGCCGACGCGCAGGGCGGTTCTCGACGAATCCATCGCGACATTGCCGCCGCCGACGGTGATGATGTGCTTCGCGCGGATGGGGGTTGTGCCGTGCTCGGGAAAGTCGTAGGCCTTCATCAGGTTGAAGCGCGTGAGAAATTCGTTTGCGGAGAATACGCCCACGCTGTTTTCGCCCGGGATTCCGAGGAACATCGGCAGGCCCGCGCCGGAACCGAGGAATACCGCGTCGAACCCGTCTTCGAGCAGGCTTTCGAGAGTCCTAAGCTTGCCGACAATGTAGTTGAGATGGATTTTTACGCCCAGCTTTTTGAGCGATTCGACCTCGTGCGAGACGATTTCCTTCGGGAGGCGGAACTGCGGTATGCCGTACATCAGCACGCCCCCCGGGAGGTGGAGCGCCTCGAAAATTTCGACTTCGTGGCCGGCGATCGCCAAGTCCGCCGCAGCCGTGATTCCCGCGGGGCCGCAACCGATTATTGCCACCCTCTTGCCCGTGGGCGCCGCCTTTTCGGGGGCTTTTTCGAGGTTGTTGAGGCGCACGTAGTCGGCGGCGAACCTTTCGAGCGCGCCGATAGCCACGGGCTCGCCGCGGATTCCGAGCACGCAGCTGCCCTCGCACTGGCTCTCCTGCGGGCAGACGCGGCCGCACACCGCGGGGAGGGCGGTCTGCGTCTTCAGCTTTTCCGCCGCCGCCTTCGGGTCGCCCTTTGAAATTTCCGCGACAAACTGCGGAATATTTATGTTGACGGGGCAGGCGGCTTTGCAGCGCGGCTTGGGACATTGCAGGCAGCGGCTGGCCTCGTCCATCGCCATTTCGAGGGAAATGCCGTAGGGAACCTCCTCAAAGTTGGAAGCCCTGCGCACGGGATCCTGCTCGGGCATCTTCATGCGGGGAAGCCCCGACGCCTTGATTTTCCTTACCTTTTCTTCTGACATTTTAAATATCTCCGAAAATTCCTTGCTTTAACCGCGGTAGCATTTGCCGTTCAGGTGGCGCGGCATCGCCTCTATCTCTATCAGCCTGTACGCCGAGCGGCGCTTGCCGAGCTCGCCGAAATCGACCTTGTCGAGGCGGAAGAACGGGCCGTCGACGCACGCGAACTTCGTCTCTCCGCCTACCGTCACGCGGCAGGCTCCGCACATTCCGGTTCCGTCGACCATTATCGGGTTGAGCGAGCAGAACATGTCGCGCCCGTCCGCCGGAGCTTTGGAGGCGCACTGCTTCATCATGAACACGCAGCCTATGGCGACGATTTCGTCGAACTCCGCCCCGCGCTCTTCCATGACGTTTATGCACCCTCCCCTGCGGCCTTCGCTGCCGTCGCGGGTGGAGACTATGAGCTCGTCGCAGACTGACGCGAGCTTGTCCTTGTAATAGAGCATGTATGAGGACGACGCCTCTATCGCGCACACAGTCCTGACGCCCGCCTTTTTGAGCTCGCGGGCGATCGGGTATATGGCGGCGATTCCGTAGCACCCGCCGAGCAGCAAGGCCTTCGAGCCCTCCTTGAACCGCCCGAGGTCGAGGGGCGTACCGAGCGGGCCGCTTAGAACCGCGAGCCTGTCGCCCTTTTGGAGCGCGCCTATCTCCGCGGAGGACCTTCCGACCTCCTCTATTATAAACTTAACCCAGCCCTCTTCGGCGTTCCAGTCTACCAGCGTGAACGGCGACCGCTCGCTGTCGGAGTTTGCCATTAGTATCGCAAACTGCCCGGGGCGCGCAAACTTCGCCGCCTCGGGCGCCTTGACGGTGAGTTCGTGGAAATTGGGGACGAGCATTTTGTTCTCGAGGATTTCAAAGCCTCCGGAAGCCTTTGCCGCCGCCTTTTCATGCCACTTCGGGGAATGCGGCAGGCCGAGCAGCCCGAGATCCGGAACGTAATCGGCGAGGAAATGCCCCAATACCCTGCGCGGAAGCGCCTTTTTGTCCTCCGTAGGCGATTTGAAATCCGCCGGAAGGGGCTCGAGGTCGAAATCGTATTTTTTGACGTCCACGCCGAGCTTTTTGCACAAGTCGCAAAGGTAGCCGTTGAGGGGCCGCTGGTCGCCGGAAGAGGCGACCGCGGCGGGCACGGCCATTTTGGAGCCGTCGGGAGCCGCCAGCGTTCCGGAAGTCTCCGCGAACGCGCTTATCGGCAGCACGACTTCCGCAAACTTTTGCGCCGGCGTCTTCATGACGTCGAATATCGCCAGATGCCCTATTTTTTGCGCCGCCTCCTCGGAAACGTAGTCGCCGTAGGAAAATACCGCGGAATAGTTGCCGGCAGCCAGGTTTGCGGCTATGTCGGCGGGAAGGTCTGAGGCGTCGGAATCGAGCGGCATTTCTACGAGCTTTCCGCCGAACGCGCCCGATATGGCGCGCATTGCCTTGCGGCTCTCGTATGTCGCGCCGGCGTTGGATATGACGAGAATCTTACCGGAATTTTGCGATAGGATTTCAAAAAGCCTTTCGACCGCCTCCTCCGGCGGGACGGGAACCTGCTCCCCGCCGCGCCTGACGGCGATTTTGCGCAGCCGCCGCGGGGAATTTACCATCTGCGGGAGCGCGAACCTGCCTATCGGGCAGATCGCGCTCTCCTTGTTCAGCGCCGCCATTCCCGCAGAGATTACTTTCCCGTCCTTTATGCGCAGCATGATCTTGCAGTGCTTCGGGCACATCGCGCAGCGGGACTCCACCGTTTTGTCGGGCTCGCCAAACCACTTTCCCCACCTGTCGGTGAGGCAGCCGGTCGGGCAGGCGTCTATGCACGCCCCGCAGAACAGGCACTCCTCAGAGCTCCATGACCTTCCGAAAGCCGCCGAAATCTTCGCCTTCTTGCCGCGGTTTGCGATGCTTATGGCGGGCTTGGAATGGATTTTCTCGCAGACCCTGAAGCACCTGCCGCACAGAACGCAGAGGTTGTGGTCCTTGTCTATGAAAGGATCGTCGCGCTCGACCTTCGATGGGTCGTAAATCATGGGGAGGCCGATGTCGCGCGAATACGAGCCGAGGGCGATTTTGCGCAGCTCGCAGCCCGGGCGGTTGGAGCACGCCCCGCAGCGGGTGGCGGAAGTCGCGCGGGTGGGCGTTTTCTTCTCATTCTCGCAGTCCGCGCGGGAGTCGCATACGAGGCACGGCGACGGATGGGAGCTCATCATCAGCTCTATCGTGCGCCGCCGCTGGGTTTCGAGCTGTTCGGAAGTAGTGCGCACCACCATTCCCTCGGCGGCGGGCGTCGTGCAGGAAGTGGGGGTTCCGCGCATTCCGTCGATTTCCACGACGCACAGGCGGCACGCCCCGTAGGGGTCGAGCTCGTCGTGCGCGCAGAGCGACGGTATGAATATTCCCGCCTTTTTGGCGGCCTGGAGTACGGTCATGCCGGGTTCGGCATCGACTTGGCGTCCGTCTATGGTAATTTTAAAAGTGCTCATTTTTTATTTCCTCGCGATTGCGCCGAACCTGCAGCTCTGGTAGCACGCGCCGCAGGATATGCATTTTTCGGAATCTATGGAATGCGGCTTTTTGACGCCGCCGGATATGGCGCCCGTCGGGCAGACGCGCTCGCAGGCGGTGCAGCCCGTGCACTTTTCGGCGTCCACCGAGAAATGCACCAGCTGCGGGCAGACGAGCGCGGGGCACCGCTTTTCCCTTATGTGCGCGAGGTATTCGTCCTCGAAGTATCTGAGAGTGGTGACTATCGGGTTGGGCGCCGTCTGGCCGAGCCCGCAGAGGGAGGACTGCTTCATCGTAAACGCTATTTTTTTGAGGCGCTCGATGTCCTCCATTTCGCCCCTGCCGGAAGTGATTTTTTCGAGAATCGCGTGGGCGTGCTGGGTTCCCATGCGGCAGGGAATGCACTTGCCGCACGACTCGTTTTCGGTGAAGTTCACAAAGAATTTCGCGACTTCCACCATGCAGGAGTCCTCGTTCATCACGACCAATCCGCCCGAGCCTATTATGGAGCCCGCCGCAGCCAGGCTCTCGTAGTCGACCGGTATTGAGAGGTGCTCCGGCGTGAGGCAGCCGCCCGACGGGCCGCCAGTCTGGACGGCCTTGAACTTTTTGCCGTCCGCGCAGCCGCCGCCGATTTTGTTTATTATGTCGTCGAGCTTTAGCCCGAGCTCCACTTCGATGAGCCCCGTCCTCTTTATTTTTCCCGCGAGCGAAAACGTCTTGGTGCCCTTGCTCTTCTCCGAGCCCAGCGACGAATACATCTGCGCGCCCTCGCGCATTATGGAGCTGACGGCGGCGAGCGTCTCGACGTTGTTTATGTTGGTCGGCTTTTTGAAGAGCCCCTTGGCGGCGGGGAACGGCGGCTTCGGGCGCGGCATTGCGCGCACGCCCTCTATGCTCGCCATGAGGGAGGTTTCCTCGCCGCAGACGAAAGCTCCCGAACCCTTCTTTATTCTTATTTCAAACTTGAAACCGTTGGGCAGCTCCCTTTTCAGAAGCCCCGCTTCCTCCGCCTGCGCTATCGCCTTTTTGAGCCTTTGGATAGCAAGCGGATATTCCGAGCGCACGTAGATGTACGCGCATTCGGCGCCTATGGCGTAGCCGGCAATCATCAGGCCTTCGAGCACGCTGTGCGGGTCGCCTTCGAGAACCGAACGGTCCATAAACGCCCCCGGGTCGCCCTCGTCGGCGTTGCAGATTATGTACTTTGTGGGGGAAGTCTTGGACGCCCTCGCAAAGCCCCATTTTACGCCCGTCGGGAAACCCGCGCCGCCCCTGCCGCGCAGGCCGCTCGCGGTGACCTCCTCTATGACTTTTTCGGGCGGCATTGAAAGCGCCCTTTCAAACCCCTCGTATCCCCCGCGGGCGAGGCAATGCTCGAAATTTTCGGGGTCTATAACGCCGCAGTTGCGCAGCACTATGCGCTTTTGCAGCTCCACCATCGGGTGTTTTTTAAACGGCTTTATGCCGCAGTATTCTTCGTCCGCCATGACGGCTTCCGCTTTTTCCGCAACCGGATTGCCGCCTATCAGATGCTCCGAAACGAGCTTCGCCACGTCTTTGGGTTTCACGTTTGAATAGAGCACGGAAGGTTCGCCCTCGCGCTTTATTTCGACGAGCGGCTCGGCGTAGCAAAGCCCGATGCAGGCGGTTTCCACCACTTCTACCTTGCCGTCGAGGCCGTTTTCTTTCAGGGACTTTTTGAACTCTTCTATGACGTCCCCCGCTCCGGCGGCGCGCCCGCATGTGGCGGCCCCGACCATCACGCGCGCCCGATTTTGGAATTCCGCCCAATTCTTCTTGGCGGACTCCCTTAAACTTTCGAGAATCTTCATGGCTATTTCAGGGATTTGAGGATTTTTTCTATCTCCGCGAGCGTCACGCGCGCGTGGACTTTGTCGTCTACAACCATCGCCGGAGCGAGCGCGCAGGCGCCGAGGCACGCGACGCGCTCAAGGCTTACGAGGCCGTCGGGCGTAGTCTCGCCCTCCTTTATGCCGAGCCTCTCCTCGAGCGCGGCCAGCAGCGACCCCGAGCCCCTGACGTGGCACGCGGTTCCCTTGCAGACCTTTATCGTGTGCCTGCCGGGCTTTTTAAACTTGAACTGCGCGTAGAAGCTCGCGACGGAATATGCGTCGGCCTCCGAAATCGAAAAATATTCGGCTGTCTCGCTCACGGCTTCCGGGGAAATAAACCCCTCCTCTTCCTGAATATCCTGCAAGACGCTGACGAGATTTTCCCTCTTTGGGGGATACGCCTCGAGGATAGTTTTAAACCTGCCTTCTGTCATAATCGTAACAAAAGCCTTAGCTTTGTAGGTTAAGTTGCGTATTATAAAATATTCCAAAGAGCTTTAAACCCTTTGAAAATTGGAAATGATGGCGGAATTATCGGATTCCAAATAGGATTTTTGCAATATTTTTCATTCCCAAAAATCCTTTTTTTCGAAAAAAAGCTACATTTTTGGACAGTTGTTTTAAAGACTTCCGAAAACTTGTTCGGTCTCTTTACTAAAACGTTTGAGAATACGGAAGCTCCAAAGCTCGCTTCCTACATTTTTGTGCTTTTTGCGGATACGGCAAAAATTGTTAAAAACCATGTCGATAACCTGAAAATATTGTCCGAACAAATTGTAAAGATGTCATTAACCCGAAGTTTTTTACAATCAGACCGAGAGTTATTTTCGTGGCAAAACCATTTTATCATACTGAATTTCAATATTTAAAAAAGTTATTGCACTTGTTTGCACTCTATAAAAATAGGAATAGATTTTAATTTAAATTTTCACTTTTATATTCTCGAGCGCCTCTTGAAGAGAAAAGCCCCTCCGCCGTCGCTGAAAAGCGAAGGAAGGCAGATTTTGCCCTCGGCAAGCTCGAAGTCCGGAAAGTTTTTTGCAAACCATTCGGCGTTGCGGAAATTTTCCTCTCTTTCGATTGAACAGGTTGAATAGACTAATCTTCCGCCGGGCTTTACAAATTTTGCGGATTTTGCCATCAGGGTTCTTTGGAGTTCGGAGCAGGAGGAAATGTCGGATTCTTTCAGCCTGTACCGCGCGTCTGGCCGCCTGCGCAGCACTCCCGTGTTGGAGCACGGGGCGTCGAGCAAAACGCCGTCGAACAGCGCCGGAAGGCCGCGTTTTTCGAGCTCTGGAACGAGGCCGTCGGATTCGAGGTCGGAGGCTATGGAATGCGATTTTAGAAAATCTATCTTGGAGAGGTTTTCCTCGAGTTTTTTCATTCTCGGGCCCGGGGCGTCCACGGACACGAGCAGGGAATTTGAACATGCGGGCTTTTGGAAATCCGCCGAGCGCAGGGCGAGGTCGGCGCACATGCGCGATTTTCCGCCGGGGGCGGCGCACAAGTCGAGGATTGAGTCTCCGGCGCGCGGATTCAGTAGGGCGGGCGCTAAAGACGTGGAAGGGTCTTGCGCGTAAAACTCGCCGGATTTAAGGAGCTCTTCCGCGGCTTCCCAGTTTCCGCCCGCCAGAATTTTGAAATTTTCAAAGGGCGACGGGCGGAGGGATTTTTCAAATTTTTTTTCGAGAGAGCGCGCCGCCTCCGAACCGGAAGAGCGCAAAAATACGTCCGAGGGAATCCGATTGTTTTTTAAAATCTCCAACGCCGTTTCCAGTCCGAATTCCGAAATCCATTTTTTTACGAGCCATTCGGGATGGCTGTATGCGAGCGACAGATTTCCGGCGGACGGATTTTTTTCGGCCTCTTCCGCGATTTTCCCCGTAAATTCCGGGAATTTTCTCAAAACCGCGTTAGCGAATCCGGATTCGCCTTTTGAGAATTTCGCCTTTATGAATTCCACCCAGGAATCGACGGCTTGAAACGCCTTTTTGCGCGTTGCAAGATCCGCGCACGCGCAAAAAAGGGCGGCTTTCAGCGCGGGCCGCGGAGGTTTTTTGCAAAATTCTTCAACGGCGGCTTTTATGGGGAAAAAATTTCTCAGAAAACCCATGAAAACCGCGTTTGCCTGCGCCCTCGCCCCCGCGGAATGAAAAACTCGAAAGCGACGGTCGGAAATGCCGTCCGCTTTGGCTCCGGACTCCAAATAGTCCGCGGCTGCCGCGCAGACGGCCGCTTTTTCGGCGAAGTCAAAGTTTTTTCGGTTTTCCATTGTTTGGGAATTTTCCCTTTTAAGGTCGGAATTTTAAGCGCGCTTTTCGGGATTCCGGAAAAAATGCCCGAAAGTCGAAAGAGGTCAAAGATAAAATTGACAAATGCGGCAAATCCGCCATTTTAAAGATAATCATAGACTGCGGAAAAATGCCCCCGCGTAGGGAACCGGCGGAGGCTTTTCGGGCTTATGAAATATGCGCGCTTGGGCGGCATCCGAAGAATCCGGAATTGAGAGGCGGCTTTAAGAGCCTCTGCGCCGGAAATTTTCGCGGGCGGACGCAACGGCGCACAACGCAAGAGCATACAAAAAATGAATTCCGAATCGATCGAACGTCTCATAAGTAAAAATCCCAAGCTGCGCGCCAAGCGCCAGAAGCTTGAGCAAATGCGCGACGGCGCGTATTGCATGCACGGCAGCTGGGGATTCGGCCGGATCGTCTCATACGACGACGCGGCGAAGAAGCTCGTAATAGACTTTGAGGGAAAGCCGGGGCACAAGATGGATCCGGTCTTCTGCGTCGATAAGCTCGAAGTGCTCGAGGACGACAACCTTCTCGTCCGCTACCGCACCGACCGCGAAAATCTTGAAAAGGAGATGAAAGACGGCGGAGATTTCGTGGTGGCGTACCTCGAAAAAAAGCCCGACTTTTCCGCGAGCGCAATAGAGCTCGAGACGCTTTTCAGGCAGCTATTCGGATATGTGGCGGAAAACCCGTCCATTCCGGAAAAGGAGCTTGCCGAAAAAAACAAGGCGGCGGAGAAGGCGTACAGGGCGTGGTGGAACAAGGCGAAGGAATCGCTATTCCGCAACCCCCGCGTGGCGTGCCCCAAGAGCAAGGGCGAGCCCTACGTTCTGCGCGCCAAGGAGGAGGAAATGAAGCCCGAGCAGGAAGTTTTGCGCGAATACTTCCTCAACAGGGAGCCCAAGAAAAAAATACTTTTGGCGGAAAAGCTCTACAAGACCGCAACCGACGACAGCGTAGAGGAAATCAAAGCCGACCTTCCAAAAATCAAGGAAGAGCTCACCGAGGCCATAAAAAAGGCGCGCTCTCTCAACGACGCCGACAGGCTCCACGGCATCTGGGTCAGAAACAATCTCGTCCGCTATCTCTACCCGGGCGAGGAGGAAAAAGTCGAAGAAATCGCCCCGCGAAGCAAGGACATCATTTTGGCCGCCGTCGAGCGCGACCCGAAAGACGGGCTGAACAACCTCGCCAAAAACCTGCCGTCCTCCTATCTCGAAAGATTCCTCGACCTGCTCACGCGCATTTTCGTGGAGGATTGGAGAGACCGCATAATAGACCTTCTCAAATACAGCGAAGGCAGGTTCACCAAAGAGTGCGTCGACTTCCTGCTCAGCTGGGACGTCTCGAAGAGCTCGCATTTTGTCAAGGGCGCGGAAATCCCCGACGACGGCAAGGGCGTGACTTCCCGCCAGCTGATAAAGGATTGCCTCAAAAGGTGGCTTGAAGAGCAGACTTTGCGCGGGCCCGTCATTTTGTGGATAGTCAAAAACCGCAACGCGTCCGCCTACAAGGACATTCTTTCGCCGCTCATCGGCGAAGACCTTTTGAGCGCCCTTCTTGCCGCCGTCGACGACGAGGCCCTCCAGCGCGAAACCGTGGTGACGACCGCGCGAATCGCGCTCGCCGACGCGCTCAGCGACGACAAGGACCTCATAAGGGACATGCTCGAAAGCTCCACCGCCGACACCGCGCGCGACCTCGCCCAGACGCTTCTGCTCAACCAGGGCTTTGAAGACCTTACGAAGAAGTCGATACTCGCGCGCATAATAAAAGTCTTCCCGAGCGTCCAGTCGCTCGTTGCGACGAAATCTTCCGACTCGAAGGAAAAGCGGCTTCTCGTCTCCGCTTGGAGCTTGCAGGCGCGCCGCGAAGAGCTCGAGGACATCGTCAAGAACCAGCTGCCCGCGAGCAAGGCCGCAATCGAAGCCGCGCGCGAGCTCGGCGACTTGCGCGAAAACTCCGAATACAAGATGGCGCGCGAGCACGACGAAGTCCTCTCCGCCCGCCGCGGACAGCTCGAGCGCGACATCGCGGGTTCCGAAGTGTTCGACTTCAATTCCACCCCGTCGGACAAGGTCGGCATCGGTTCGGTCGTCAGCCTCGTCACGAACAAGGGCGAAGAGCTCACCTGCACGATTCTCGGCGCGTGGGACAGCGATACCGCCAAAAATATATTCTCCTACCAGACGCCGCTCGCCCAAGCCCTCTTGGACCACAAGGTCGGCGACACTGTGGAGACGAACATCAACGGCCACGCGACGCTCTGGACCATAAAGAAGCTCGCGCGCTACATAGACGCCGTGAAATAGCGGAAATATCCCGAAAAAGCGGGTTCGCCGGTTGGCGAAGCCCGCTTTTTTTGCGCCCGCGCCTTGCGCAGGACGGCGCCAAACCGCGGTTTGACGCGCTTTCGCGTTTCGGAAATTTTTTTGCGCGCCTGCGCTGGAATTTCCGCCCGCGCGCGTGTTGCGTTGCCGAAAACCATTTTATTTTCCAGTCGGCGCGCTTTTTTTTCGATTTTTCCGCCTGTTTACTCTCCGCAAACCGTTTTCCGCTCCCGGATTGCGCGGGAAGGGCGGATATTTGCGCGCAGATATTGTCGAAATCGGCGCGGCAGGCGTCAATGAAAAGTCGCGCGCCCGCGCCGGACGGAAGCATTATTGCAGCAGGAAAAGCGCGCTTTGCTTTCCATAAAATTTTTTGCCGCGCCGAACAGTTTGCCGGCGGCATTGCGAATTTTTTTGAGCCGCGCGCGGCGCGCGGAAAGCGGCGGCGAAAATGCGCGATCTCCGACGGCGCGCGGGGGATAAAATTCCGCCCCCAATTGGATATTTCTTCCGCGGCGGGTTGGTCCGCCGGCGCAGACGCGCGGCGGGTTGCCCAATGAAAGGCAAATACGCTTTGCGCGGACATTTTATTTTCCGTTCCGAACCCTTTTCGCGGCGCGGGCAGAATGCTTTTGCGGGCAGTATTGTTCTCCGGCGCGCAATCCGCGCAGCCGCGTTTCGCGCCGTTTCATCGGGGGCTGTCAAAATAGAATGGGAAAATCTGGGGGAATTTTCTGTCCTTAAAAAAATCAAATAATTTCAGCAAAGACAGTTTTGTATGCGGACGGGCGAAACTTTTGCTTTGCCGCCGCGCCAAAAACCGGCGCGCAAAAAAACCCCGCGGGGCGGGGTTTCGACAATACAGCGAATATGAAGATTAAATGCCGGTTATTTTCCGAAAGTTTCAATTGTTTCAATCAATTCACGGGGGGTTCTGGTTTTCAGCCCCTCTATGATTTCGACTTTGTCGTTTTTGGGGTTTATCAGCACTATCGTCGGGAAATAGCGCAGCTTGTACTTTTCGGAAAGTTCGAGGTACCTCTTGGCGTTCTTTTTGTCGACGGGTTCGCCGGTGCGCTTGAAGTCCGCCATTACGACGCGCAGTTTTTCCTTGGCGTATTTTGCGAATTCGTCGGTGTTTACCACAAATTTGTGCAGCATTTTGCAGGGAGGGCACCAGTCGAGTCCGGCGAATTCAAGCATCAGCGTCTTGCCCTCTTTCTTGGCGGCTTCGTATGCCTTGTCAAAATCGGCTTCGGTTTCGAGCAGCGATGCCTTCGCTTCGGCCTTGACGCCGGTCAGCTGCTCCTCGGCTTGGGCGGCGAGCGCCGGCCCCAGCACGAGCGACGAGAGGACCGCCGCCAGAAAGTATGTTTTTTTGCTTATTTTTTTCATTTTGCCTCCGTATGGGGGTGTTTTATCTATTTAGACGACTTTCGGGGAAAAATGTTCCGGTATTTTTCCGGCGGGAGAAACCGCGGGCTATTTCTCGAAGAGGTTCATCTGCGCGCCGCGCAACATGCCGTAGTTTTTCAAAATGCGCAGGATTTGTGCAAGGTCGCTCTTTGCGTAGTTTGCATTTATTTCGACGGCGTCTATTAGCGAGCGCAACATCTGCGGGAACGTCACAACCCCGTCCACGCCGCGCGACTTCATTGCCGCAATGCTCTTCTGCCGCTCTTGGCGCGACTTCGGGAGATCCGCGACTGCGGCGATTTTCATCACGCCGCCGGTTTTGCCGAAAAACTCCTCCGCCCTTTTCAAGGCGGGCTTTTGCAGGAAGTCGAAGAGCCCTCCCTTGGCGGTCGAAATCATGTTTTCCGTAAAAACCGCCGTATGCCATGCCCGCACCGCGACTATGGCGCGCCCGCACTTTTTGAGTTCGGACGGGGTCAGGACGAACGCGGGCTCGCCGCGGAGCGGGTTGGGGTTTTCGACGAAGAAGTCTATGTTTTCGTCGGCCCTCTTTTTGCGCGACTGCACCTGGTGCTTGTTGGTCTGGCAAACGAGAAACCCGTTCGCCTCAAAATATTCCCTCACGATATTTTCGTCAATGCCCGCCATAATGCGCAACAGCGTACCGCGGGTGAGGCGGCATTCAAGCAAATTTGTCCCCATTGCGCGGCGGGGCGAAGCGTCCAAATGGGGGATTTCGGAATCAGGCGCCCTCCGCAGTTTGCGATGTGGCAAAGAGAGGGCTGCGAAAGGGGGCGAGGTTTGGGCGTTATGAGGATTTAATAAAATTTAAGGGAAAATTTTGAAACAGTCAAATTAGGAATTTTTTTAAATCTTGATTTTTTTAATACAAGGTATAGTTTTGCGGATATTAAACCAATGACATTATGAAAAATATCAATAAGTTTATTGAAAATGTCTTGTTTCAGGGCGCCGCAATCTCGCGCGGATTTTTCCACTGCTGCGCAATATGCGCGCTGACTTTTTCCGCCGGCGCGCAAGAAACCGATAACTATTATTGGCGCGGGGGAAATTGGGGGCAGTCAACCGAACTTCTGCGGATAGATTTGGCAGGCAACTGGGCTGCGGATTCGTCAGGGGAAACGGTTCACGAAATTTCCCCTTCCGAAACCTCCAATTTGATTTTCGACTATGCCAATATTGCCGACAGGCAACACGCCCGCATTAATGTATATAACAGAACAGTTGCCGTTAATTCAGTCGCCTCTTATGTTCCGACGGAAATGCATATGCAGGCAGGCCATTCTCTGACAGTCCTCTCCGATTGGACGAGCTCGGTTTCTTCCGACACAAGATATTCCGCATCATATCGTACGGAAGACAGCGGCGATAAAAAGTCCGTTCGATTTGCGGCCGATACCGCAAACTTTCTGACCGTCGGCGGCGACATGACGCTTTCGACGGACAAATATTTTACCTCGCGAATAAGGTTGGGATCCCAGCAGGGATCTTCGGCTTATACGCTGACGATCGGAGGGGCGTTGAGCTTTGTCAAGAACGGCGTGGACGCCGTAGGCTATCACGCCTTTGATATGATTGCGTCCGATTCCACTACCGGAACTGCGTTCGCGTTGGATGTCGGGGGATTGAGGTCGAGCGGCAAGGCGGTTTACATGACGACCGCAAAGAACGGCTCCGTGGGCATAAACTTCAACGACAATTCATCCGGCTCGTTTGCGGGCGGCTCGTTCGAGGGGGTGTTTGCGGCGGATAGCGGAGTGAGTTCGCAGCTCAACATAACGATGAACGGCAGCGGCAGGCAGGAGATGACTATCTACAAGGCTTCCAACGGCTCGCTCCACGGCTTTGAGAATGACCTGGACGGCAAGGCGGACATGTCGATAGGCAATCTCACGGTAAACAACGGCGAATTTGTAATGAATACGG
>OLGD01001705.1_pt1 | contig 30323 bp, 27 predicted proteins | sample 1605311 | NCBI WGS metagenome assembly OLGD01 (sample SAMEA3888917, study PRJEB22519) | human gut metagenome | biome: human gut; feature: human-associated habitat; material: faeces | place: Denmark | collected 2010
TTCACGGGTTCGAATCCCGTACAGGTCACCATATTTTTTGCCGACTTAGCTCAATTGGTAGAGCAACTGACTTGTAATCAGTAGGTTGTGGGTTCAATTCCTATAGTCGGCACCATTTTTTTATTTACGCACCTGTGGCGGAATTGGTAGACGCACCAGACTTAGGATCTGGCGCCTTGTGCGTGGGGGTTCAAGTCCCTTCAGGTGCACCATATTGAAATCAATGGTTTGATACAGTAAATAAAGTTATTCAAACCTTTTTTGTACTAAAATTAGAAATATTAGCTGATATTTAACATAAAAAAAGATACAGGAAAATTAGGTCTTATAGAGCTTAATTGCACTAAGAAATTTTTATTCTTTTTGATTAATTTAAAATACTTGATTAAAATAAATGAATTGTGGTTTAGTCAGATATAAAATTTAGTATCGCAAATATTTTATTTACAAATATATAGAATTCATTTATAATAACATATAAAAGAGAGGGAGAGACTGCATGGCTTTATCTTATAACAAACTTTGGAAAATTTTAATTGATAAAGGAATGAATAAAACCGATTTGAGAATTAAAGCAGGTATTAGTCAAGCAACATTAGCTAAATTAACAAAATGTGAAACTGTGACTACTGAAACTTTAGAAAAAATTTGTGGATGTTTAAATTGCAACATTTCTGACATTGTCGATTATGTAGAAATTGAGGATAGAAACAATGGTATACAAAAATAATACTAATAGTGAAAACAGAAAAATTTTAGAGGAAGCCAAAAAGGAAAAGAGACTAGGAATGCACTCTTTTCATAGATATTACGGAAAATTAATTCCAGCAATTCCAAGAGCATTTATTCGAAAGTACACAAGAGAAGGCGATTTAATTTTTGATCCATTCTCTGGTTCAGGAACAACAGCAATAGAAGCTAAATATGCTGACAGAAATTTTCTTGGCATCGAAATTAATCCTTTATCAGTTTTCATTTGCAAAGTAAAAACTGAAAATTATGATATTAATTTTTTAGATTCTTATTTTAATTTAATAATAGAAATATTTAATTTGGACGATTCAGATGTTAACGAAAACGAAAAGCCGTTTTGTGTCAATAGAGATCATTGGTTTAAAAATTTTGTACAAATTGACTTAATAAAATTAAATAAAGCAATAAATAAAGCATCAAAACAACTTTTATTAAATACTGATAACAAATATAAAAACTTCTTTGAGGGTGTTGTTTCTGCAATTGTTAAACAAGTTAGTAATGCTGATACCATGCATGTTTTTCCTGGCATTAGCAAGAGAATGAAAAGGCTAGAGGCCGAAAACAAAATCCACATAAATGTAATGGAAACATTCAAACGAGCTGTAAAGAAGAGAATAAGTTATGTTAAAGAATTTGATAATCATACTATTCTTCCAACTTTTATTAATGGTGATGCTTCAAAAGTAGATTTATCAAATTACAAAGATAAAGTAGATTTGATTGTTACAAATCCCCCTTACATTTCATCTGTAAGATATGCAGAAACTTTAAAACTAGAATTGTATTGGATGAGGGTTTGCAAAAATCAGGCGGATTATAAGAAACTTTCTAAAGCGATGCTTGGAAATGATCATATATCTACAAAAGAATGCAATAATCCAAAATTTACTGGATATAAAAACATTGATGAGTTGATTGAAAAAATGTATTCAATAGATAAAAAACAAGCGATGGTAATCCATGATTTTTTCTCAGCAATGGAAAAAGTGATATTGAATATCAGGCCAACTTTAAAAATTGGGAAATATTATATTATGAAAATATCTGATAGCAAAATTCGCAAAATAAAAGTACCTACTGGCAGATTGCTTACTGAAATAGCAGAAACAAACGGCTTTGAATTAGTCGATATGTTTAATGATAAAATTAATGAAAATAGCAGAAGTTTATTAACAGCTAGAAATACGTATAGTGATATAATTCTGGAAGATAATATAGTTATTTGGAAAAGGGTGAAATAATGAAAAAAAGGTCTTTTGATTATATACACACCATTAGATACATGGGAAATAAAGGTAAACTGTTGGGTTTTGTTATTCCAGAGATAGAAGCCATTACAAAAAAAGGAGAAACAATTTGTGATATAATGTCAGGAACTTCTTCTATTGGATATGCCCTGAAAGAAAGAAACAAAATAATAGCTAATGACTGCCAATTTTATTCTTTTGTTATAAGCAAGGCGTTATTAGAAAACTATATTATTCCAACTGAAATGGATGTTAAAAATTTATTAGATGAAAAATATAAAGAAAATTTGACAAATAACATTTTTACTTTTTTTGTAGATAATTATTCTGACACTTATTTTTCTATTGAACAATGCAAGGATATAGATGCATTAAGATACGCAATTTCTTTTGTAAAAGACGAACAAATATTCTATTTTTTATTAGTTTTGTTAATGTCAGCAATGTGTACAGCGCAGTCAACAACTGGGCATTTCGCTCAGTTCTTGCCAAAAAACAACAAACGTACAGAATTTCTTAGAAAATTATCTATTAAAGAATTGTTTTATAAAAAAATTGGAGATTTTCAAAAATTTAAATTGTCTAATTATCATAATGAATGCTTTTGTTTGGATTATAAAAACTTGTTTACAAAAATTAAAGATGAAAATATTGCCTGCTTTTATCTTGATTCGCCATATACAAACGACCAATACTCTAGGTTCTACCATGTTTTAGAAACTGTATGCAGATATGACTATCCTGAGTTATCTTATAAAGCTCTTTATAGGAATGATAGAATTCAGTCAAATTTTTGTTATAAAAATAAAGTAGTTGATGAATTTGATTATATTATTTCTTATGTTTCAAAGAAAAAAGCCTCACTTGTTATTAGTTATACAAAAAAAGGTGTTTTAAATTTGGAAAAACTCTGTGAAATTTGTAAAAAGTATTACAATGTGGTAGAATTAAAAGAGCAAGAATATGTTTATTCTTCTCAAGGAAGCGGAAAAAGACAAACTAGTGAGATATTATTAGTAATGAAAGCAAGTGATATAAATGGCAATTCCTTACGAAATACTTAGTGTATATGGCATTCAGTTTAAACAGTTAATTTCTGGGCCCGCCCCTGTAGGGCGCGTTTTAAATTATTTGAAGTTAATAGGTAACAATAAACTAAAACATAAAAATGGGAATAGGGATTTAAATCTTACCAATGATATAGGTTCAGCCTGGTGCACAGAATTTATGGTTGGTTTAGGATTAACAACCTATGTAGAACTTCCTGGAACAAATGTGTATCCTCTCTATTTAACTTTAGATGGTAGCAAGCTTTTTGATAAAATAAAAAATTCTAAATCTTTTGATGAAAGCAGCAACCCAAGAAGGGCAAAAGATGAATTACTGAATTATTCTCGAATAGCATATAATCAGTTAAAAGAAATATTTATTAAATCACCTATATATAAAAATCTTTTTGCTTATATAATCAATACACAGAAAAATGTATTTGACAAACAGGGCTTTTATGATGAGTATTTTGGCTTTTTCAAAAAATATTATACAGGTGAGGATTATGTTATTAATTATAATTCAAACGCTGCAACAACTGGGAGCAACCGTGTACCAAGTTTAGTACAATTTTGCATGTTTTTTGATTTAGCACAAGAGAAAAATGGGAAAATTATTTTTAGTATATCAAATGATGTTCCTAAGACCGGCGGGTTTGTAGCAATTACTCCAGATATTCAAAAAGATATACAAAAAGAAGAAAAATATAATGAAATTATTACAAGAGATCTTGAAGAAAAATACGGAATTGATGGTATCGTTGCTAGAGAAGTTGTAACTAGAAATAATAATGTTCAAAGAATTTTTAGAAATAACCTAATTTTTAAATATGGACTTCCTTGTGCTGTTTGTAATAAAGATTTGGATGATGTTTTAATTGCTTCACATATTAAGCCAGCAGCAATATGTGATGTTAATGAAAAAGCCGATTGTGAAAATGGCTTGATGCTTTGCGCTTTGCATGACAGGTTATTTGATAGACTTTTAATTACTTTTGATGCTAATGACGGAAAACTAAAATATGCTAGTGTTCTAAAAGATAAGTTAGAAGATTATCAATTGCGTAGCGATTTTTATTTAAATTCTAAGTTTTTAACAAATGAAAGAAAAAGGTATTTAAAATGGCATAATGATAAGTTTAAAGAAAAGAATGGCTATTAGTTTTAAAATGTGGGTCTACTTCCTTACCAATTCGTATTTTAAAGAATACGTGAAGTAGATATACATATGTTGATAAAAAAGCTCAATAGAAGTGAATGCATACCTTTTGCTTTTTAGATTATATGTCTATCATGAAGTTTCTCAAAGGCTTACAAATAATTAATTGATATGATTAACCCTGATTGAGCTATTGAGAAGTTTGATGGAAAGAAGAGAACAAGAGAGTTTTATAATACGACTCCAGAAAAAGTAAAATATCTTTCAAGAATCGCTGAAATTTATAATAGAGAGAGTAATCTTCATATAGTAAAACCATCTGACAAAGAAATGAAAGATGAAGAAATTGAAGAAGAAAATAGAATCTTAGTTACTAATAGATATCATTTTAAAAATATTAAATTCACTAGTAGCTTAACTAGGCATACTTATACAAATGAAAAAGCATGTCATCTAGATTTGATGTAACAATAAGTTGAAGGAAGTTCCTAAAAACGCTGCTCCATCCCCCCCAAAAAAATCGTTAGGAGGCTTTATGTGATTTAATGAAAAAAGATGAAGACGGAACTCTTTATCAATTAATTCATAAATTGAAAAAACGATTTCAAAGAAATAAAACAATTTTATGACCAATCGAGGTAAGGATTGTGAGGGCAAATGATAAATTTTAAATTTTGAATATTTTTAATTCTTACAAAATATATGAGTAAAAATCCACCAGTAAATGTACTTAACCCCAAAAGTTGGATAGTGTTTTAAAATTACATTCATTGTAACTGATTATAGGATTGTTGTCTATACATATATGGGCTCAATCCTTTTAATTTATGCTCAAATGTTCACTATATAGGGCGGAATTAAATCCTATAATATTTATGCTTCTACTACCAATCGAACCAATCAAATAATCTTTACTTAAAAATATGATGATAGCAGTAAAAAATTTGTAAAAGCTATTATTGATGCAACAAAGTCTTTGAATAATAATAAAATTCAAGATAGTATATTTGTCGGTATAGATGTATGTACAATGAGTGTTAAGAAAATCAATAACGCTGATGTAATTGTCGCTATAGAATTCATCAGATTTAAAATTTGCAAAATCTGTAAGAATTACCAATGATCCCAATGCACCATCAGTTAGAATAGATGATAGTCTTCCACCGTTAACATATGATGATTTGAAAATAATAATAAAAACAGTAGGCCTGATATCAAGTTTAATTCTACATTTAATAAAGCAGTAAGTTTAGTTAAAGATGACCCATTATTGTGTAGATTTAATTATTTAAATTCCAAAACAAAAAAAGGTACAAAAAATGTTTCTATGAAGAAAAAGCGATTAACAAAACAATAGAAAATTATGATATGCTAAATAAATAACAAAACAACCTCATCCTTAAGCTATTAACTCTTGGATGAGGTTTTACTTTACCCTCGCTTACAGCACTGCCCATTTAGGTTGTTTTATTTATGTTTTTTTGGCCATGTTAAACATTTATCTTTTTTCTTTCTTCTCTTAAATCACGCCAATGTACTTCATTTGAAATAGAATCATTTAATTTATTAAACGCCTTGTTTATATATTTATCAGGGTCTTCCATAAATTCACTATATCTAGCTAAAACACAAAATCGACCATTTTCAGTATAAGAACATCCGGCGTCTTTCTTTAGATAATAGTTAGCAGAAAATTCTTTAATAACTGTATCATCATTAATATTTACATAATTATGTTCTTGTCCACATATATTACATTTGAAAGGGCCTCCATATATTTTTTCTTCCATTCCAGGGAGCACAATTCCAAGAAGTCCGCTTCTTCTAAATCCTTTTCCATTATAAAGCGTAGCTTGCAATTCACGTTTAATAAAAGCGTTTTTATCTCCGTGTGAATCAAAACCTTCTTTTTCTGACGAATGATTACCAATCAAAAAAATGGTAACGCTTGTATTTGCCATATATTCATTTCGTATTATCTGCATTATGTAATCAATATCATCTGAATCAATCCATCTATCTAAAGCACGTCCTTGAATTCGTTCTTTTCCTAATTTTTTTAAAATATATTCTTTATATAAAAAATCTTCTTTTTTAAAACTAATAAAACAATTATGTTTTATATTTGTCATAACATTCACTCCTATCTAAAAATTGAAATTTTATCTTTATCTTTATCGTAAACAACAATATTTACCTCACCATTTATAAACTTTTCGTTAATCAATATAGTAGATTTAATCATTTTTAATGATTGCTCATGTGTCAAATCCGCTCTAGAACGACCCGTTCCCATCAATGGTATATAAATAGAAAATCCCTGACCATTTTTATCATAAAAATCAATTAAATTATCTATGGCGTTTCTTATTTTTATTGATGTAGTGTGAGCATCGTTTTTTTCACCAAATTCAGAGATTGCAATTAAATAAAAAATAGAATTTCTATGACCATTTATCACGGAAATAGTACCTAAAGGATAACTATTATTATTACCTTTATTTTTATTTAGAATTATTTTCTCCTCAAGAATATTTCTTTTTTTCAAGTCTTCTTGAATTTTATTATTTAGTTCTTTTTGTGTTATTTTAGTTTCTTTTAAATATCTTTTAATCCATTGGCCATGAATAGTATTAGGCGATACTAACGGGTTAATCACTCCCTCGCCTGGTTCTTCAATAATTGTATCAAATGTATTATTTACAGGGATCACCACTATTTTTTTGCTTTTATAACTTTCAAATCCTATTTTAAATATATCTGAATATATTATTTTTATTTCATTTTTACCTTTTTTCCATACTATATTTTCTTTGATTATATTTAAAACAAAAAAGCAACTAATAACAAAAATTAAAATTAATAATCCAATTAAAATTACTACTTTAATTTCCGGTTTTAAAATTTCTAAATTTTCCCATGATATAAATAACAAAAAAATTGATAACATTGAGAATATTATTGAAGAAATATCCCACCATAATTTACAAATATATTTAAAATTTAATTTTAATTTTTTCATTTTTATTCCACCAGTAATAATTTAAAAAATTGCTTGTATTCCAATTACTAGAATTGTATATATAACTATTCTACTTGTCCAATGCAAAATTTTGCGAGAGCCAGAACTATAGCCAATACCACCTATTTTCCATGCTAAAGAAAACGAGATACTATCAAAGAACAAAGAAAGAATTATATCTATAATTTTTATACCAATAATACTGGTTCCAGTCAGCAAAATGTAAATAGTACTCATAATTTACCTCCTTTTAATAAATTCAAATTTTTTTAAAAAATTGGTTTAAAAGGCTTGTAATCTGAATAAAAAAGTGATATAACAATGTTGTTTTAAAAAGTTTTACTTTTTTATTTAGATCGCGGTGCCTTATCCGCTAAAAGAACGAGCTGCAACTTGTTCTTTTTTTAAATATTCTAAATTTGAAAACAACAAAAAACAATTTATCTCCTCAAAACATTTTTTATAAAATAATTAACTTGCGCTTTTGAACTTTTGGTTATATGGTATATTTGTTTGGCCGTTTTCATCATACATTTTTCGTATGGTATCATCAGTTCACCGCAAAGAGCCATGGCTTGCCACTCTGCACTTCTAAATAGTGGTATTTTCTTTGATGAGTAACATATTTCCTGTTGAGGTCTAAATCCAAACACACCAATCATAAAATAATGACTAATTTCATGCATAATATATCCAATATCGGCATGTTTTCCATTGTAGGCATTCTTATAAACAGACTCTCTTATATGTATAGTAAAACTAGAATAATCAATATTATTAACTTGAATGTATGACATAACTTTTTTTTCAAAAAGAGTATCTTCTTCTACAATATAATCAACTTCATTATTAGTAAGACTTTCAATATTTTCCAAAAATTCTAATACAGGAAACTTTATTGTTTTTATTCTGTAATTTTTTCTAATTAAATTTGCAAAAATTCTTATATCTTCACGCGAAATTGGATGTGTTTCAAAATCCAACTATTTTTCCCCCTTCAATATATCCATAAGTTTCTTAATTTCACTATCATTCAAATTACTAAGATTTCTTTGGAGTTGCAGTGCTAAACCTCTTTGTTGATTTGAACAATTTGTTAAATTAATTTTTAAAATATTCTTTGACTTTTCCGCTAAATCTCGCATATAATTTTGATTTTGCAAATCTAATTTGTAATGAATAGATATTTTTTCTACCCACCCATCTGGCACATTTTTTTTGCCAGAAATAACAGCAGATACGAATGGTATGGACACCCCTAAATAGTCAGCAATATTTATCAAGTTTTCATCATTTTCAATCATTAATTTTTTTAATTCCTTTCCAAAAAGTGAACTTGCCATGTATATATCTCTCCTTCCACGATCATACTATATCACACTATTTTTAAAAAATCAACAAAAAAAGGTATAAAAATATAACCTTTTATGGTTAATTTATTTTTTTTGAAAATATTATTTAATTTTAAAAAATTAATCCGTAAAAATGACTATGGCTAAAAAATCTATGGAAATACGCTATTATTTAACAAAGAAAATAGTTCCGTCTTTTGCACTTGTACACTAGAAAATTTCCGTAAATAGATAAAAAATAAAATTTATATTGTGCGATACATATATACTTTGTATATAAGTATTTTTTTGCAATTATTTTTAAAACAAAGTATAATATATAGTGTACTGAAAGAAGCCCTTTTTTATGGCTTTTTTCTTAAGCATAATTTCTAAACCTAAAGGTGAGTATCTTCAAATTTGCAAAACTATTTATAATAAAGAAAACAAATCTTCTTATAATAAAAATTATAAGGTTTTAGGCTATGTTCATGATTTAAAATCTATATATGATGACCCTGTTTCTTATTTTAATGATGTTGTCAAAAACTTAAACCTTAAAGAAAAAGAAGAAAAAGCTTTAAAAGTAACGAATCAACCAATTACTCAAAATATTGGTTATTTTCTAATTAAAGCTATGCTTAATACCTTGGGTGTAAAAAAAGAATTAGATCTTATGGGTCAAGGTTACAAATTTGGAAATAGTATTTCTTCCTTTGTTGAAGCAATGATTTATTGTCAAATAATTAAGCCTTCATCTAATAAGAAATTTTAATATTAACAATCTTGGTGACGACAGATGTATGTCAAACATTAGAGATTGTAACGAACTTAAAATCATCAAAGAAATAACACAGATTCCTTCTTTGGACAATTTATATTTTGATCTCAAAAACATCAAAAATTTATTGAACTATGAATTTTAGTACACTAGATTTTGAGTCTATTTGCGGAATTCAGGTATTATAATAGATTAAAAGTCAATTATCTTGTATACTTTCTTGTATATTTTTTATGTTTGTTTTCATCACTTTAAGTCACTGAAAATCATTTTAGACAATATTTAGAACAAGAAAATTTTAAAAAACCAGGTTTTGAATTTTAAAAAGCAAAAATCAAAATTTTCTAAATTATTTTTAATTACATCACGTAATTTTTTTGTAATTGAAAATGATATTATTAAAGAATACAGAAAAATTAGTTAACTTATTGCTTAACTATATTTTTTATATTAAAATTGAAGTTAATTACGAATGACTTTTTTCAACTTGTTTTTTGCTTTATATTATATTTGCAAAGTTGAAAGGAGTAGTTTGTATGAATATTATAAAAATGTTGAAAAAAACATATGAAAATGATATATTCTAACTGGTGATTTAAAAGTACCGAAAATCGAGAGAGGGCTCGAAGGAGGTACGAATATGAATTATCGCAAAGCCATATTAGATAAAGAAGCTACAAGCATTAGAATTAGGTCGTTAATATCTTCATCTGCTTTTTCTCGAGAAGAATTAGCTTGGATGCTACAACTTGGTTCGTCTAGAGTGATTTATGATTGGGAATCAGGAAGAAAACTACCTAATATTGAAAATTTGTATAATCTTTCGCTAATATTTCAATTAAAAATGGAGGATTTGCTCGTAATGAGTTAATCCTCCATTTTTTTTGAACTATAGTACATTGTAAATTTAAACACCATATAGTAAAATTCGATTGTGATATGGAGGATTCATTGCAAAAAATTTATTTATGTGTTACAATGTTTCAAGATACAATTGCATGTTTCGAATTGTTAGTAGAAACTTTACCTATATGAAATGTTGGAGCAAATATTAGGATTGGGATATATCATAATAGGCGTGAACCAATAGTTAAAAACTAAATTTCAAGAGTGGTATTGCGTATCGAAACTAAATATCATATAAAGAGGAATTTATGATATTAAAGTGGTGATGGGTCAATCCCATCACTATTTTTTATAAGAATGGGGATTAACTAATGAAGAAAAAAAGCAAAGCTATTGGCAAAGATTACGCAAAACTTGATAGGACACATGCTTCTTATCAATTTGAATATTATGGTATTATACTCAAAGATAATAGAGTTAAAATTGATACAAAACGCTACAAAAAATTTTTAAAAATACCGAACAAAAAAATAGAAAAACGTCATTCTGTTTATTATTTACCAACAAAGATTCATAGAAGTGATTATAAATGTAATTGGTTTAGAGATTTATTTTCTCAATATAAAAAATTATGGTTCACAGAATATAAAAATTTTATTGATAGTATAAAAACACCGACACAAATTGAAAAACAGGTTTTAGTTGCTAATATGTTTGAAGGAACTATGGATATAGATGAGGCAAAAGAAAAATCAATTATATCAGGAAGTTTACGACAAAAAGAATATAAAATGATAATAAAATCTTTATATGCACAGTTTTTTCATCAATTGATGTCAAGTGTAGACGCGTTATGTTTAAAAATGTTAACATCTTGTGGATATAAAGAAGAAGATTATACTAAAAAACAATTTGATATTTTTATTCAAGGATTACAAGGAAAAAAGGCGATTCCATTTAAAGATTTTGAAAATTATTCTATATATGACAAAGCTTTTACTTTATGGAATTTTTTGAAACATAATTCATTAAGATCTTATAAAGTATTAAAGCAAAGATATCCCACAATGATATGGGATCCTAATGAAAACTATCAAAATGGTGAATCAGCACTTACAGTGGCTAAAATTGATGAAAAATTTATTATCTATTGTTTAGATAATATGCATTTATTTTTTGACGAATTATGTGAAAAGGCATTTCAAGAAAATGTTAGTGATGCGCAATGGGATTATGATGATTATTTCTATAATGAAGTAAAAAAAGAAATAGATTTGATTAATAATCCATTAGATATTTAAAGAGGGGGGAAAGTTATGGCTTATTTGTTTTTATCGTTTGCAGATAGATTAAATAAGAATTTAAAGTTAAAAAACGAATTATATAATCTTTCCTTACAAGAGCAATTTGAACAAATTCAAAAAAGAATTCCTTTAGAAAAACAAAGTAGTGATTTTAATCAATTTATTGAATGTTGCTTCCCTACAAATTTAAAGAAAAAATATTATTTTTCTTGCCCTAACTTTTTGCGTGAGAAAAACTTTTCTAAGAGTGGAAATGTTCAATATTTAGATAATGTGGTAGTGAGACCAGAATTTACTGCATCAATGGCAAAAGTACTACCAAACAATCAAAATATTATATTAATTGGTAAAATTGTTGAGGGAAATAGGCAAAAATTATTAGAAATTAAAGGAATTCAATTAATTGATTCTTCAATATGCTCACCTAACGATATTATCGTTGAAGCATGTGTCTGCAATTCATTTAAATTTGATACGGCACACACACATGGTAATGTATGGTCTATTTCTAATATATCCTATGAGAATACATTATTGACGCCTGATTTTGTTTATAATTTAATTCAATCATGTTGGACTGTAAACAAACCAGAAAAAGTTAGAGAAATATATGAAAAATGGAATAAATATATCCAATTTCGAAACTACTACATTAATGAACAAGAAAAAAGAAATTTTAAACTAGAAAGAACTTTATTTATTAATGCTTATGCGGTAAATAGAAAAGACTATAAAAAAAATGCGTCTATTTATCATGATTATTTATTAGATGGATTGAATGAATTTAGTAAAGGAGATATGATAGTTCTATCTGAAAAAATAGAAGATGCAGAATTATTTTCTTTAATTAGACTTGATATAGAAAGAAATAAAAAACAATTTAATGAATCTAAAATAACGAAAAAAGGGAAATTGTTAAATGAAGAAGAAAGAAAAATTCGTTCTTTATCAAGCGATAATGTATTTATTACTTCTATAGACCCAAAAAGCAATTCACAATTTAAAGATACAAATGGTAATAATCAATTGGTAACTTTAGGTGAAATGATGAATTCAGGGTATGTTCTAGGCGATAGATTTAAGATTATACTTTCTGATGTTTTCCCAAATGAACACCTTGCAAAAATAGAAGAAGAATATACTCAAACAATCGAAAAAAATCATCATAATATTGAAATTAAATATGAAAAAATAATTAATAGAGAACTAGAAAACGCAGTGAATAATTATAGTAAGGACCTTCAAGAAAATAATAATGTTAAAATCAAAAAATTTAAGCAAAATCTTGATGAATCTTTAGAAAAAGATATTGAACTCAATGCTGATGAAAAAATAATTGAAACAATCAAAAGAAAGAAAAAAGAAATAAAGTCATTCATTAAAAATAATAATAAAAAAGAAAAAACAGAAACGAATGAAGAATATCAACATAGAATTGATTTTTTACTTGAAAAGGAATTTCAAAAATTAGATATTAAATCATTATATATTGAAAGAAATGAAAAAAAATTAATTAAATTTGAAAAAGAACTTGAAAATGAAAAAAAAGCATTCATTGCTCAATATAAAACAAAGAAAAAGGTTGAAATTAATAACAAATATAGTAATGATATTAGAAATGAAAAAAACAATATCAAAAAAGAATTAGAAGAAAAATTAAAACAAGAAAAGAATAAAATTATTGATGAAGAAACAATTATTAGATTTTCTTTATATTTTAAATTAAATGAGACTAATAACGTTATCAATGATAAACAAATGGCAATTATTGAAAAATGTAATTATATCGTCTATGATAGTAGAGCTGAAAAAGCAAAAATTCAAAGACAAGAACAAGCATTAAAAAATTTTTATTCTGGCTATGTAAAGAATCCTTATCTTTCAACCTATCTTTTTAATCCTGAAGAATTAAATAATATTCAAATTGGAACAAGCGATTGGATTTGGTATTTAGATTCCTTAAATGAAAAACAAAAAGAGGCTGTAAGAAAGGCAGTATCAAGTAATGGAATCTTTTTACTTCAAGGCCCTCCTGGTACGGGTAAAACTCAAGTGATTGCTGAAACTGTAGCGCATTTAGTTAAAAATGACAAAAAAGTTTTGATATCAAGTGAAACACACAAAGCAATTGATAATGTTTTTGAAAGATTGCCAAAAATAGCAGAAATTGTCCCTATTAGATTAATTTCTTCAAATAATGATAAAAAGAAAAACAATGAATTTGACCCCAAATTTTTAGTTGATAATTTTTATTTAAATGTTTCATCAGACATGAAAAAATCAATAGCTAGATATAAAAATTTTAAAGAGAATAAAGTTAATTTTGATGAGCGTTTTAATCAGTTAAAACTTTTAAAAAGTAAAATTGAAAAGTCTCAAAAAACATTAGATAAAGCAAATGAAGAAATTAAGCAATATGAGGATAAAGCAAAAAATATTAATTCTAAAATTTTGATGCAATATGAAAAAATAGATGATATTAAAATTGAATCTGATATTTTAAGAAGAACATTGCGTTGTATTCAAAATGATAATCTAAAAATTGATGAAGATATCAAATCTGATATTATTTTAAAATATAGGGGAGAATTAGAACCATTATTCGATAAAGAAATTTTTGCTTTAGAACAACGTGATTTAGGACAAATTGTTAAAAGCATTTATAACATAAAATATGATGAAATAGAAAAAGAGATAAGTGTAATTAACCCTGATTCATCTAGAACAAAACTTGAAATTAGAAGAAAAGAAATAAAAAATGAAATGGAAAAATGTAAGGATGAATTTGATGATGTACTACCTGAAAAAGAAGAAGAATATAAAAAATTAAGAAGCGAGTTAATAAAAATCAAAAAAGAACTGGATTTAGATAATAACGATTCTATAATGGATTTGAAATTAAATGAAATTTTTAAATATTCTTATTTAGTTAATAATAATTCTAAAATACTTCAAACATTTCAATTCATTAAAGAGAAAATTCCTGAAATAAAATGCAAATATATTGAGTCTGTTAATAAAAAAATAGATAGCATTGAAAGTAAACAAAACTTAATTAATAAGAATATTGATGATTTAAAAAAGCAAATCAATACTATTAATGATAATATAATAGATATTCAAGAAAAAAATGGTATTAATGAAATTCAAGAATTAAAATTTAGATTAGAGAATGATCTGATAAAATTTTTCAAAGATTTCGAAATATTAGAGCCATATAAAAATTTAGATGAGGCTTTAGATATTATAAAAAATAAATGGAATGAACTTGAAAATGATTTCGAAACCAAAGAAAAAGAAAATAAAGAAAAAATACCAATGTATGAAAAGATTGTAAATTATATTTCTAATGAAGATGTCATTGAAAATGATAGAAAAAAATTTACAAAGGATTTGTTTGAAAATGCAAATGTTTTTGGTGTTACTTGTACATCTAATGATCGATTTAGTGGAAAAAATATAGATGCATTATATGAATACAATATTGAAGATACAGACATAAAATCATTAGGAATTGATGTGGTAATTATTGATGAAGTTTCAAAATCAAGTTTCATTGATTTGTTAATTCCAATACTATATGGTAAAACGATTATTCTTGTTGGTGACCATAGACAATTACCTCCAATGTATGAATTTTCAAAATTAAGAGAGGATGATTTCGAAGGATTAGATGATACAATTATCAATCCAGAAATTAACGAACAATTTACCAAATTATATGAAGAATGCTTCTTTAAAACATTATTTGAAAAAATACCAACATGTTTTAAAACGATGCTAGTACAACAATATAGATGCCATGAACATATTATGAATGTATTTAATCATTTTTATAGGAAAGAACTAAAACTAGGATTTAAAGGGCAAAATAATTATAAAAAACACAATATTAAATTATTAACCAATGGAAGATACATTATTGAACCAGAAAAGCATGTTTATTTTGTTGACTGCAAACAAACGGAAACGCGAGATGAAGATTCAACATCGATTTATAATACAAACGAAGCTAAAGTTGTTATAGAATTAATTAAAAAAATGAATTCCTATTTTAAAGAACATATAGAACTTGAAAAATTAAGTATAGGTATCATTTGTACTTATGGTGATCAAGCAAAAAAAATAAAAGAATTAATGAGAACAGAAAAAATCAAAATAGATGGGTTTAAAACAGACGTTGAAAAGTTTATTGTTTCCACTGTTGATGATTTTCAAGGAGATGAAAGAGATATTATTATTTTATCAACGGTAAGAAATCCTGAGGATTTTAAAAAAAGTAATCCAGGATTTATTTTAGCTTATCAAAGAATCAATGTCGCCCTATCTAGAGCTAGAAGACTTCTTATAATTTTAGGAAATAGAAAATATCTTGAAACTAAAGGGGTTATTGATCTACCCGATATTTACGGAAGAAAATCTATGACTCAAAAGAACTTTAGAGTTTATGAAGAAATTTTATCTACTATCGAGCAATATGGTAAAATACTTGAAGATATTGACATATTTGAAGATGAGGTGATGAAAATAAATGGATAAGTTTAAATTAGAGACTTCTTTACAATTTCCACTTTTTAAAATATGGGAACTTGTATCTTTTTCTGAAGTTAAAAAACCAAGTGGTATAGAATATATTTTGTTGGTTTTAATAGGAGAATCCAAAAATAAAAATAGTAAGTTAGCAAGTTTATTAGAAAGTTTTGGAATTTCTAAATCACTTCTTTATCTTTTTGCAGATAGTATTCAATATTTAATGGATCAAGATATACTGCAAAAAATTGACTTTGAAAAAAGTCAATTTGAAGAATTCAAAATAGAACAATTTAAATTTACAGAAAGAGGCAAGAAAATATTTGCTGAAGAATCAATTCCTACTGGTATTAATAAAGAGATCAAAATTGATGTTTTTTATAATATTGCACTAAAAGAATTATCCTTGACAATTGATTCTTATTTAGACCCCAAACCATTAATGGATTGTGCTATAACTCCTGATTTTATAAATCAATTTCATTGTGAACGTAATATTGAAAACTTTCTTAATTTAAAAAAAGGAAAAGGAATAGGAATCAAAAAAGAGGAAATCATTACTAGTATAGAAGAAATAAAAAAAGAAAATTGGGTAATAAAATATGATTGTATAATGAACATAAGTGGTGATAAAATTGAAATAAAATTTGATGATTTAGTTTTGCAGAAATTTTTTGATGATTATTATACAAAAGGTATGGTTAATCAAGCCATTTTATACAAGAATAAATTTAAATTTAAATCTAGTTATAAAGATAATTTAAATATTACTCTTTATGAACCTAATAAAATCGTTGGATTTATTATTCCCCAAGCAATTGATGAAGTTCTCAATCAAAAGCAACAATTATTGGTTACTAAAGGAAATTATAAAGCAAATAATTGTGATATGATTATTAGTGAAGAATCAATAGATTCTTATGATAGTAATATAGAATTTATACAAGTGAATGAGCACAATTCAATTTTTGGTTATATTCCTGGTAAATTTATTTTTAATAATGAATTAAAAGGAGAAATAGTTCTTCCATTGACATTAAAAATTAAAATAACAAAAGAAGAATTAAAAAAATTACTAAAACCTTATATAAATACATTATCGATTTATTCCGAAAATAATTTTAAAGAATTGGTAAAACTTACAAATTTTATTGATGATTTTGATTTAGTGGAAGATGTGTTGAAGGGATATTTAGGGAAAAATGTTGAAAGCAATATTGTTTTATTAAATGAAATTAGACAGTATGCTTTATTAAATATGGGTGTGTTAAATATTTATAAAAAAGTATTAAAAGATACCTATTTTGCATATCTAGATTTGGTTACTGAAGATAATTTAAAAACAACATTAAAAATAACTTCATATATTCCCAAATTTTTGAATATTCCTCTGGAAGATGTTTTATCTAAAATATTTGATAAAATACAAATTAAAAGTTCTGTAAAAACATATGAAGAACTTGTTGAAAATGACTTTGATAAATCGCTAGTATTATTGTATGTCAATCCCGTTGAAGAAGCTTTGAAAACTAGAAATGTGGATGAAAAAACATTATTAGATTTAATAAATTATGATAGTGCATTAAATGTATTAAAAAAAATCACCTCGATTAATGACTATAAAGATTACACTTATGATGAAGAAAGCATAAAATATTCTAGTTTTAGAGAAAATTATAATAAAGTTATTTCACTTCAAAAAAGCATTCAAGTATTTAAACAACAAAATAAAGCATTGTTTAAAAATTATGATAATTTTATGACTATATTTTCATTAATAAATGATGATTTAAATTTGCTTGAAAATGCACAAAGAAATCCAAATAATATTAATCAAGATTTAATAGATAAAAAAATATCTAGTGGAGAATTTCAATTTGTATTTGTTAATCTTTCTATAAAATTAGAAACAATACTAAAAGAACAATATAATTTAAGTGGAAAACTATCCAAAATGCTAAATATTGCAAAAAAAGAAAAATTAATAGATAGCAATATATTAAATGATTTAAATGATTTTCGAGAAAGTAGAAATTTAACTATCCATTCTACGGATAAAACAAAGAATTATAGTGTAGCAGATTTAAAAAGATGGGCAAAAGAAATATTTGATTTGGAGGCGAAAAAAAATGAGCCATCAAGTAATCGTTAAGTATGAAGGAATGACAATCCAAATTCAATCTCAATGCGAAACGGCAATCCATTCACTTTGTAAAATTGATAAGGTTTTAGATAAAATACGCACTACAGCCACTAAATTAGAAACTAACAAAGTGAAAGAATTTGAAGATTATTTAATAACATCTAAAGAAATTATAAAGAAAAAAATTAATGATTTTAAAAAAACAATTGATGTATATAGAAATAAAGTTGGCGTAGCATCAGAATATGAAAAATTAAAAAATCAACTACATCAACAATCAAAAGAATTGTTCGATGTGGTTAATGATTTAACAGGAGATAAAATAGCCGTAATAGAAGAAATGATTAATGAAGGATTATTAAATTCAAGTCAAGAAGTATCACAAAAATTATTAAATAAGATCAACGGGGTTGTGTCAATTTCCGATGAAGTTATCGCCAAAATAAATCAAATTGAAGATGTTTCATTAAGAGAATTGGCATATAGAGAAATTTTAAAAAATGAACAAGTTGATTTTAATATTGCATTAACACAAGCGCAAGAAGAATATAATAAACTTCTTTCAAAACAAACGGTTAAAGTGATTAATGAATATAAAGAAGAACTTAAGAGTCAGGGAATTTTAACAGAGGCTTTAAATCAAGCAAGAACAATTACTGAAGCCAATGCCATTACTAATGAATTAATTACAGATGAAAAAATAAGAAAAGAAACACTTAAAGTCATTATTAAAGCGATAAAAGCTAGAGGATTTATTGTGGACACAAGTAAAAATTTAAAAATAGATAAAGAAAAAAACATAGTTAAACTTGTTGCTATGAAAGCTTCTGGACAAATGGCAAAGTTTGAAATTCAATTAAATGGTAAATTTATGTATCATTTTGATGGATATGAAGGATTAGCTTGTAATAAAGATATTACTCCATTTATAGAAGATTTAAAAAATATTTACGATATAAATATTTTACATGAAGATTTTAAATGGTCCAATCCGGATAAAATTCAAACAAAAAAATATCAATATTCTGATAAAAACAAAGGAAAAAATTAGAGGAGGACTATGAATTATGTCTTTACAAAATAGTTTTAATAAAATTAAAAGAAATGCAGGTATTAAAAAATGTGTCATGATTGATGGAAATGTTGGTGATGTATATCTTAATGAAAAAAATAAAATAGTGACATTGAGAGAATATTTAGAAACAATGTTTCAAGAAATGGATTACCAAGATATCGTTTATTGGGATAGAGTTGAAGGAGCTTCAGGTGCTATTGATAAATTAACTTTAGTGGATGAGGTCAAGGTAGAAGGAGACACATATGATTTAGAAGATGAAGATAAAGAGTCTTTTGAAAATAAAACGAATTTGTTTAAAGAACCTTCTGAAATATTAAATATTGTTTACAAAAATATCATTGATAAAAAGAAAAAAGTAGCATTTATTTTAAATTGGTCAGAATATTTATTTAGTGTAAATGGATTAAGTGAAGAAGAAAGACAAAATATTACTTTGCTAGGTAAGGCTTTAAAAGATAGAAAAGTAGATTATTTAAATCATGATTGTAACGAAAGTGTTATCATTATTATTTTAAATAAAATATCTGGAATGCCTATATCTTTTTATCAAGGAAATCCAGAAGTTGCTATTGTTACTTTACAAAAACCAGATAGAGAAGAAAGAAAACAAATTATTCAAAAAATAGAAGATTCATTCGAAGTAAAACTTAAAAGTGGAACTACATCGCTTTTAGATATTGAAAATATCGAATGTATTGATATGCTTGAAGATTTTACTAACAGAGAAATTATTCAATTATCAAGAATGTCTAGAAAAGAAGATAAAATGTCTTTTGATAAGTTGTTTTATTTATTTAAATATGGAGAAAAAGAAAATCCATGGGAAAAATTAGAACAGGCAAGAGTTAAGAAAATCAAAAAAGAATTATCTGAAAGAGTGGTAGGACAAGAGGAAGCTATTGAAAAAATTGAAAAAACTGTAGTTAAAGCATATATGGGACTAACGGGTTTACATAAAACATCATCTAGATCAATGCCTAAAGGTGTATTCTTTTTTGTTGGTCCAACAGGTGTTGGTAAAACTGAACTATCAAAAGCTTTAGCCAAATTTTTATTTGGAGATGAGCAAGCATGTATTCGATTTGACATGTCAGAATATGCTCAAGAAAATAGCGATCAAAAGTTAATTGGAGCAGCTCCTGGATATGAAGGATATGAAGAAGGTGGGCAATTAACAAATGCTATCAAAGAACATCCATTTAGCGTAGTCTTATTTGATGAAATTGAAAAAGCCGCCAAACCCAATCCAAGAATTTTAGATATATTTTTGCAAATTCTAGAAGATGGTCGATTAACAGATTCTAAAGGTGAAACTGTTTATTTCAGTGACACAATCATTGTTTTCACTTCAAATTTAGGAGCAAACGAAGTTCAGGCAAGTGCGGATAAAGAAGGAGTCGCCAAAGAATTTATTAATATTGTTAAAAATTATTTTGATAATGAATTAAAACGACCAGAGTTATTAGGACGTATTGGATATAATAATATTGTACCCTTCAACTTTATTCAAGATAGGGAATTTCAATATAAGATTTGTAAATCAAAATTAAAGCCTGTTATTAAAGGAATTGAAGAAAAGTATAAATTAGAATTGGATTTTGAAAAAGAAATGGAAGCAATAGAGTTTATTTTAAAAGGTGTTGATTCTTCAAAAGGCGGTAGAGATATTTTAAACGCTATTAATGATCGATTATTAGATCCGCTTGCGATGTTTTTATTTGAAAATAAAGACGATCTTCGTTCTTTAAAAGGTAGCAAAATTTTAACGAAAGTGGTAAAAGAAGGGTTTAAATTTGAATTCGAAGATTAAATTTAATGTAGCAAATATAAAGTTGTGTACAAAAACCGAAGGGCCTTATAAAAGATGCTGTATCTGGTTTCAAGGCTGCAATATTGGTTGCAAAGGATGTTGTAATAAAGATTTGAAACCATTGATTCCAAAACACATTCTTTCTTTAAATGAACTATTAAATATTGTGAAAGAAGCAAAAGAAAGATTTGATATAGAAGGAATTACCTTAAGTGGTGGAGAACCTTCTTTGCAAACCTTTTTAAAAGAATTTAATGAAGAAGTACATAATTTGGGTTTGGGGATAATAATGTTTTCTGGAAAAGAAAAAGAGCAACTTGATCAAGCTCTTCTCCATTCTGTTGATTTGTTAATTGATGGGCCTTTTATAAAAGATAAAAAAGATAATAAAAGAATTTTATTAGGTTCAACAAATAAAAATTTAGTTTTTGTAACAAATAGATATGTTGATGTTAAAAATTATTTTTATAATCCTATTGCCATTGAAGAAATAACTGTAGAAGATTATATTTTTATAAATGGAGATTAGGATTATCAATAGTAAATCTCTTGATTTAGTAGTTGTAAAATTGGAATCATGCGTGATTCCTTTTTTATACTAAACTAGTAGTTTAAAAATTTTTAGATTTTAAAAATGTTGGTGCTTTTGCTATAATGAACACCTTAATAAAGAAATAAAAAATTATTAAAATACGAAAACAATTAGTTTAAAAAATTTAGTGATTTAAATTAATTTTAATCACTTTTTTAATTTGGTAATAAAAAACCAAAAGAAAGGAAAGATGATATGAAACAAAACAATACTCAAATTTTAAAAACAGCATTTAATTATGAGAAGCAAGGCTATATGTTAGTTAAAGCAATGCTATTTGTTTATGCTTTTAAAAAAGCAAAAATTACTTATCCATTGTATAAAGAAGGCGAAAAAAATCCAAGTCGTTATTTAGAAAACTTACTTAACATTATGAAAAATAATTTAAGCAAAATTGAAGAAAATTTTTCTTCATTAATCAAAGATTGTATTTGTAGCTATAGTTATAATGTTTTTTCTAATGATGAAATAAAAAAATGTTTATTAATTTTAGACGAGATGACTACAGAAGATATACGATCCTTTATTATTAACGACATCAATTCTGTAGGCAAAAAAGAAAACTTTAGTTCTCCTAAAAATTTAATTGATTTAGTCATTAAAATTTTATATAAAAACGAAACTCAATCATGACTTGATTTAGGATGTGGAAATGGCGATTTTTTAGTTGAACTAACTAAAAATCACAAAAAAGCTATCTGTTATGGAGATGAGATTAATTACAATAGTATGCTTTTAACCAAAATAAGATTGTATTTTATTGGAGTCCCTTCAATTATAACAGAAACCAATATTTTATCTTCTTCATATGATGAAAAAGTTGATGTTGCTTACGTTAACACACCTTTTATTCTTAGATTATCTAAAAAGTTGAACAATTTAATAGCTTTAATAAGTATGTTGGAAAGTTAAAATCTTTTCAAAATGCAGAATGGTTTGAAAATAATTTAGTAGAAAGAATTATCAAATTACCATCTAATATTTTTAACTATACTGGAATTGCTATCTCTTTAGTTGTTTTAAATAAAAACAAAGAAGATAATAATGTTAAATTTTTAAATGCATCCTCAATGTGTGTGGTAGGTAGAAGAATATCTGAGATTAATACAGAAGAAATTTTTAATGCTTATAATTCTGAAAATTTAATTACAAAAATAAATATAGATCTAATTTCTAAAAATGATTCTGTCTTAAATATCAGAAAATAGTACATAATGTGATTAAAACAAAAAAAATGTTAGAAACTTTACAGTTCATGTAAATAATTTAAAAATATTTTTATAATATTTGACAAATATTTTATATAGATTATAATTTGATTATAGGAGCGTGATGCAATTTATGGAAAATAAAAAGGCAAATTTCAAAAGAATTGCTGAAAATCGCACAAATAAAATTATTGATCAAATCAGTTTACTAGGGAATTTATCAAATAGTTCTTATTATGAATACACTGATGACCAAATTGAAGCCATATTTGATGCAATTCAAAAAGAATTAGATAATCAAAAAGCAAAGTTTATTAAGACAAAAACTGGAAAGAAGAAAAGATTTGAATTATGATTGCAAATATTTTCTTTAATAAATCTATGGATATTAATAACATAGAAATATATGATGAGTCATATCTAAATTATTTACTTACTGAATTAATATTTAATGCAAATGGATGTGATATAGATTATATAGTTAATAAGTTAGAAGTAACATACGGTAACATAAATTATAGTAAAACTAAAAAATATGTTAATAAGCATTTCCCCCAGCGTTATGGGATTTATTTAATTAATAATAAACAAAAGCAAGCGTTTTTAAAAACCCAAAAATTAAAAAAAATTTATCTTTCTCTTGAACAAGAATCAGAAACTGAAATTTTAAAAAAATTATCAAATTATATTACACAACAATTAATTAACTACGAGGAAGGTCTACTTTATCCAATTATTTTGTTAAAAAAGAGCAGAAAACTTTCCCCAAAAGTATGTGAATCTATCTTTTTTAATTATTTATCCAATCGTGATAAGTATGATTTAAAAGTAGATATTTCTGTTAATCAAATTGATGATTCTTATGATAAATTGCCACTTAATGTCGTTATCTCAAATCCAATTATTTTAGAGTTACTTTTTGCAAATGGAATTAGCACAATAAGGAATTTGAAATCGTTATCAAGTGGATCTTTACTTGTAATATTTTCGATAGATTTTGAAAATATTATTAACTCTCTTGAACCTTTAAAAGATAATTTTGCTTTATCTTTTAAAGATAAAATAAAATCAATTTTTAAAGAATTAAAAGATAGAGAATTAGAAATATTATCGTATAGAAATGGTTTTTTAGGACAAGAACCCATGACCTTAGAAGAAGTTGGATCGCTATATAATTTAACTAGAGAACGATGTAGACAAATTGAAGCAAAGGCAACAAAGAAACTATTGAATAAAGTAAATAATGTCAAAAATATATTGGTAAATCTTTTTTTATCATTATGTACGTTAGAAACAAGATATATAAGCGAAGAAAAATTAAGTGAATTTGTTTCTGATGGTAAATTAACAAGATATATTTTGTTTTTATATGAAATTTGTGAATTGGATATTGTTTATAGTCGTGATTTAAAAGTTATTTATAATGCATCACTTACTTCTTTAGAAGATATTTGTCAAGAAGTTATAGATGTTTATGGCGATATCATTACAATTTCAGAGTATAACTATTTAAATTCTTTTGAAAAATCAGTAGTTAAATATTCTTACAAATTTTATAAAAATATAATTTATGTAAGAAAAGGAATAACAACAAAAGACTTAGTTGGAATGACAATAGATGATTTATTTCCAGATGGATACAAAATAGGGAGACAAGAAGATTATTTAAAACTTAAACAGACTTTTATTGCAAAGTATGGGACCTCAGAAGAATTTCCATCCGATAGATCCATAGTTGGTTTCATGGAAAGATTAGATTATTGTCAAATTGATAAAGGAACTTATAAAAACAGAAATTATTGTATTAAGTTACCTCAAGATTTAATTGAAGAGATAATTAACTTTGTTTTGTTAAATCAGTCCGCGGTATTCTATAGTACTATTTATGAAAAATTTAAAAATAAATTAAATGATCTTGGAGTTAATAATTATTATTACTTAAAAGGATTAATTGATCCTAATTTTCCAAATGATTTTTCTACAAAGAGAAATTATGTAACTGTTGGTACTGAAAAAATGTCTAGTTACGATTCAATTATAAATTATATGAAGTCATTTGATGGTGTGTTTTCTCTTGACGATTTAAGAAAAAAATTTATAGGAGTAAAAGATTATACATTTCAAAATGTAATTTATAATGAATGTGAACAATCTTTAGTATCTTTAGGAAACCATAGATACATTTATATATCTAAAATTGCTATAACAAACGATACGATTAAGGAGTTTAAAAATTTTATTGATGATACATTTGCATTAATGAAAACAAATGTTATTAGTTCAAGAAAAATTTATGCAAGATTATCACTATTAAACAAAGATTTATTAAATAGATTAAAGATAGTAACGAATAGTTTTTCAACTTTATCACTTATTCATCATTTTTTCAAAGATTCCTATGGATTTAATAGGCCATTAATTTCATTGAATAAAGATAAAAATGTAAATCAACATATTATTATTGCAAATTATGTTGCAAGTTTAGAAACATTTAACTCAAAAACAATTAAAAATTATACTTCAAAAATGAACATTAGAGGTTTATATAGTTATCTAGAGTTCATGGAAGAGCAAAGTGATAGCTTTGTTCAAATAAATATAGACACAATGGTTGCTAAAGATAAATTTGCAATATCTGAGTCAAATTTACATGAAATAGAAAAAATCCTAGATCTTATCTTTAATAGATTTGATGAAATCGACACAAGGAAATTTAATGGATATGCGATGTTTCCAAAATTACCTTATTTATGGAGTAAATATTTATTAGTTGGTATCGTCAGAAGTTTCTTCAGTGAAACTTATGAAATAAAAAATACAGAGAAGACTCATAATTTAACAGATTTTATCATTAGGAGGATATAATTATGTGTGATATTAAATGGAGATTCCCCGGAAACGGATATACTGCGGATTCTGGATTAGATACTGCAGACATGGAAACATTCAAAAAAGATGCCATTTCTTCATTAGCAAGAGAACTATGCCAAAACTCAATTGACGCCAGAAGAGAAAATGCAATTGGTCCAGTAAAAATAGTCTTTAACTCTTTTAAAATTAACGCAAACTTAATCCCTGGAAAAGATCAATTAATTTCTCAAATTGAAGCATGTCAAAGAACATGGAAAACCCATAAAAAGATTAGTAAACAATTAGAAGAAATGCATAATCAAATTACGATGGATGAAATCGTATGCTTGCGAATTAGCGACTTTAATACAACAGGGCTTATAGGTGTATCTGGAGAAGATAAAACTCCATGGCATTACTTAGTCCATGGATCAGGCATTTCTGACAAAGGAGACACAAGTGGAGGTTCTAAAGGAATAGGTAAGTTTGCTACATTTGTTACTTCACATTTTAATACAGTCTTTTATTCAACTAGAACTATAAAAAATGAGTATGGATATGAAGGAATTTGTAAATTATGTTCCGCTGAGCAACCCAATACAAATGAAAAAACACAAGGTATAGGATATTTTGGCATAACTCATCAAAACAAACCAATAATAGAAGATTTTAATCTTGACCCAACTTTTGTTCGTAATTCAAATGAATATGGTAGTGATATATTTATTCTTGGATTTAAAAATTCCACAGGATGGAGACGAGATATCATTTCTAAAATTTTGGATAGTTTTATGTCGGCTATTGTATTTGATTCATTAGAAGTTGAAATTGATGGAATCATTATAAATAAAAAAACATTAAAGGATGTTGTTTATAATGATGAACTAATAAATAAAAACATCAAAAAAAGTGCAATCTCGCAATACTTATTATTAACGGATAAAGAACATAGATACGAAGATGTAATTACAATCGAAGGTTATGGAACTGCTAAACTATATTTAATTGAATTTACTGAAGATAAAGAAGAATTGGCTACAAATAACTGTGTCATGATTCGTTATCCTTATATGAAAATTAAAGATTTACCCAGAATATCCACATTGCCATGTTCTGCCATGTGTATCATTGAGAATAATGATTTAAATAAAACATTAAGAAATGTTGAAAATCCTCAACATACAAACTGGGAATTTAATAGAATTGAAGACGAATCTGAAAAACAAGAAGTAAAAGCAATCTACAATGAATTAATCGAAAATATCAAAAGAATTATTACTGATCATCTTGCATCTAGTGATAACACCGAAACAGATATTGAAGGAGCTGGTGATTATTTTGAAAGTACTGAAAATGAAACTGTAGGAAATAGTTTTAAAAGACAAAAGATTAAAGATAAAGCAGAAATTAAAAAGAAAATTAGACCAAAAAAGTCAAATGTGAATGCATCAGTGGAAGATGTAGAAGGAGACGGAATCTCTTTAGATATTGGAACCGATGATCCAAAAGAAGAAATATTAACACCAAACGAATTTAATGCTGGCGGTGGAGGAACTATTATTCCTGGTTCTAAATTAAATAGTGGGACACCAAACGATGATGGTCATGTATTAGTGAAACCAGCAGAATTAAGAGGAATGTCTTATAGATTTTTTTGCATTAGTAAAAAAGATAGAAAATATGTAATTTCATTCATTTCTGATTTTACAGAAGAAGATGTTTCTTTAGAATTGTATGCATTAGATGAGAGTGGAAACAAATATCCTGTAAAAATTGAAAAATGTTTACTAGAAAAAGAAGAACTAATTATTAAAAATGAAACTGAAATTAAATTTTCAATAAAAAAAGGACAACGAATTAAATTAGAAATGATAACAGATCAAAGAGAATTATTTAGTGGGGAGGTAAAAGTTTATGCATTTAGGTAAGAGATTATTTCCTTATCCAATATTAAATCACGAAAAATTATATTCTCAATTTAAAAAATCTACATTTGCATTGACTTATGATGAAGAATTAACTAATGATCAATACATTTTAAAGAATATTAAATGTGATTTAACAGACGACACACTCATCGGACTTATTAACGATAACAAGGTTAGAATTGTTTGTGTTATTGAATGTGCAGAAACAATGTTTAGAAAAAATTATGAATTATTTTTAGAACCCTCATCAATTAAATTACCTTTAAAAGATTTAAATGGCAAAATTAGTGTTTCTGCGTGTATTGTAGCTAACGAAGATATTGATGATTACTTTTCTTTAGATTTTTTAGAAGACTATGAAGATTATCATTTTAGAATTGAAAAAAACGACATTCTTGCTGTAGACGATGGATTTGTTAGCAAAGTGAGCTTTAATGAGGAAGAAGATATTAAAAAGTCATCAATATTCGTAGTTATCAAAGATAAAACCATTAAAGATGAAACTATGCAAATTGAATACGATTCTTCAAATATCACAATTTATTTACCTGAAGAACAATGGAATACTTATGATAAAACAAAGCGATTGAAAAAATTAGAAAATTTATATTTTTCAATTTTAGCAATACCAGCATTGAGTTATGCTGTATCTGATTTGCAAGCAAAAGGAGATTTTTACGTTGATACCTTAAGAATGGATTATAAATGGTTCAATTCTTTTGCAAGTCAATATGAAAAAGTTCATGGAGAAGAATTAACTGATGAAAAATTTAGAAAAATGAATCCAAATGTAGAAGCACAAAGATTGATGAATACTCCTGTTACTAAGGCATTAGATGATATTTTTAGTTTTACAATGGGAATTTTTGGAGGAGAAGAAGATGGAGATTAATGTTAAAATTATGACAGAAGAAGCGTATAAAACTCTTCAAAAAAACTATAAAGAAGTGTATCAAATGATAATTGACCATCCCAGTGATTGTTCTTGGTTAAATGATTATTTAGGCTTTAAACCATTTGAAGAAACAAAATATGTAATAGAAGATTTTGAATTATTGAATGCGAGCGATTATCAAGATGTTGCATTCAATAATGCAATAACACTATATGAAGCATTTAAAAATTTGCCAAGATATGTTTTGTGTAATAATAGATTTTGGGCATGGGTACTTTTTTCAAAATTTTATAAACAAGCACCTAAAGTTATTAAGTTTAATGAAGGAACTCTTTTAAGTAGATGGCTAATTGGAACTTCAAGAAGAAATTTAATGTTAGGTGTTGTATCTAGACAATATTTTAAAGTAGAAGTTGCAATTGACGAAGAACCACAAAAGTATGAATTAGCAAAATTCATAATAAAAAATCACAATCCTTATAAAAATATTGCAATGAGAAATATTGGAATGCTAAATAATGTGGTCGTTCCATATTTAAAAATTTGTAAAGAAGTACAGGAAAAATATAATATTATTTTAAATGATGATTTTTGTAGCACTTTAATGAAAGAAGCATCGAAAATAGGTAGTGTAATGCTAATTGATATTATGTCAAAAGAAGAAATCTATAACATCTTATATAAAACAATAAATGAATTTAGTTTATCTTTTTAAAGAAATAAAATAAGGTGATGGAGATGAAAAAAATAGATTATATTAATAATAAAATGTATAAAAAAGATGTTACTAATCCTCAATACTTGTATAAATATAGACCCTTTGATGAATTTACAATTGATATGTTAGAAAATGAATATGTATACTTATGCCCTGCCGAAAATTTAGATGATCCAAGTGAATGTAAGGTAGATATATCAATTCATGATTTATATGAATGGGAAAGTGGCCAAATAAAATTTTCGTGTGTAGAATTGATTTTAAATATATTTAAACCTCTTATACCTGCTGAAAATTTTGAAATGGTAAAAAACCTAGTTTACGATTCGATTATGCCGAATGGTAAGGTAAAAAGAAATTTCTTAATAGATGATTCGGCTAAAATTCAAAAACTTGTTCCTGAAACAAATATTGCACCTCTTATTAATTTTTTAGGAATTATTCCAGAAAAATTAGATGACTCAAATATTAAAGATTGTCTTGAAGAACTACTTGTACTAGCTTTAAGTGCTCGCAAATCAATGGGAATCTGTTCTTTGAGCGAGTTAAAAAATTCAAAAAAAATGTGGCAAAATTATGCTGATAAAGAAAAAGGATATTGCATAGAATATGATTTTCAAGAATATGAAAATTTAGACTTTCTCTATCCCGTTATGTATCAAGACAATCGAGAAACAAACCTTGTTTTAAATTTAATAGCAACATTTATTGGCCATATGATAGATGGGATGAATTATAAAGAAATAGTTGTAGATAAGTCGCAAGTAATGCGAATGTTTTTAACTAAAGATACTAAATGGAAATATCAAAAAGAATGGCGCTTACTTGGTGATGCAAATAAGAAATTATCAGCTCCACGTATTCATGCCATCTACATAGGTAAAAATATGTCTAAATTGAATCAAAAAAAGATAATTGACTATTGTCAAAAGCATAATATCACTGTCCATATGAAGGATAAAAAAATATAAAAAATATATAACAAAAAATAAATTAAATTCTTAATAAAGATAATTTTATGATTTAAATATTTAAAAAATATAAACTATGTTTATGCATTAATAATGGCATGCTTT